>JAESFL010000669.1_pt1 | contig 20498 bp, 24 predicted proteins | sample 9269401 | NCBI WGS metagenome assembly JAESFL01 (sample SAMN14506025, study PRJNA617098) | algae metagenome | isolation source: Gloeocapsa sp. UFS-A4-WI-NPMV-4B04 and co-occurring heterotrophs from desert... | place: USA: Utah | collected 2006-10-01 | reverse complement strand
GAAGCTCGACACCTGGCTGCGCCGCAGTGCCTTGCGCAGGACGATCTTTCCACTTCTGTCGACGCCGTGCAGCTGGAAGACGTTCTTCGCGATATCAAGGCCGATCGTGGCAATCTCAGGCATGATGAGTGGCTCCTCTTCGGTTCTCCAACATGCCCATTCTGGCATGGCTGACGCTGGTGGAGGGCGCCATCCACGACATCAATTTAACGAGCTGAAGGCAAAGCGCATCCCTGGTCGCCAGATCAGAAGCTCACGGCGACGCCTGTCACTTCGGCCCAAGCCGCGAAGGCTCGGGTGCGGGACTGGCGACGATCAGCGGCGTTAGATTTTGCGGGATGATGGAAGAGGTTGGCCACCTGATCATGAACGGAGAGAAAGCGCTGGGCCTGTCCGGCTGATTTGAAGCGCTTCATAATCCGCTCGCGTCGTCGCGTCGGTTGATGGCTGTTTTCCGCTCGATTGTTCAAGCCCTTATGCTGCCGATGCTCGATACCGGGCATGATCTCTCGTTTTGCGGCACCGTAGCTCGCGAGTTGGTCGGTGATCATCACGCGCGGTGCGATGCCTTGCTTCTTGAGCTGCTTGCGCAGCAGCCGCTTGGCTGCTTTGGCATTGCGTCGGCTCTGGACCAGGATGTCGAGTACAACCCCATGTTGGTCCACCGCTCTCCACAACCAATGCTTCTGGCCTGCGATATTGATCACCACCTCGTCGAGGTGCCACTTGTCACCGGCTGCCGGAAGACGCCTGCGGATCTAGTTGGCAAAACCCTGGCCGAACTTCAGCCCCCACTGTCGCACGGTCTCATGGCTGACCAGGATGCCTCGGGCCGCGAGCATCTCCTCGACCATGCGCAGGCTGAGCGGAAATCGGAAGTACAACCAGACAGCATAGCTGATCACTTCAGCCGGGAAGCGGTGGCGAGCATAGCGAGGATGACGGGGCTTTTTCATCCCTCACATATGCCTCTATCCAGTCACCCTCCGGTTAACCTGACGGTGCCTCGGGCGGACCTACGCCAAGGCTCTCAAGCGACGCCGGCCGCAGCTCGGTGACAAGTGGTTCTTAGACGAGGTGTTCGTTCGCATCCGAGGCAAACTGCATTATCTCTGGCGGGCCGTCGACCAGCATGGGAACGTGCTTGACGTTCTGTTCTAGAGCCGCCGTAACAAGACGGCGGCCAAGCGCTTCTTTCGCAAGCTGCTGAAGGGTTTGTGCTATGTGCTGAGGGTGATTGTGACTGATAAACTCGGATGCTATCGTGTCGCCAAATGCGAGATCCTGCCGGGCGTGGAACATCGGCAGAGCCGATACCTGAACAACCGCTGTGAAGTCTCGCACCAACCCACCCGACGACGGGAGCGCCACATGAGGCGGTTCAAGTTAGCTCGGCATGCCCAGCAGTTCCTCTCCAGTCACACTCGGATCCACAACCACTTCCAACTCCGCCGTCATCGCCTTTCCGCAAGTGAGTACCGAGCCACCCGCGATAGCGCCTTCGATTCCTGGCGCTATGTGACCGGTCTTACCTTGGTAAGCTGACTTGGGCTGACGTGATGGGTATGTCTGCACCAGCTGCGCCGACTTCGCGCCAAGTTGACAGTACCCATCCGCGTCCATCAGCACGGGACGGGCGCTAAAGGGGGACTTGTGCTCAGGCCATCGGGCGCTCGCGCGGCGGCCTGACAACTAAGATTGTCGCCATGGTGGATGCGTTGGGCAATCTGGCGCACTTTCTGCTTCTGCCGGGGCAGCGCCATGACAGCGTCGGGGCTGAGCCCTTGCTCGACGGGGTCGAGATCGGCGCACTGATTGCCGACAAGGGCTTCGACAATGATGCGCTGCGCCACGAGCTTGATGCCCGTGGCGCCACCGCCGTTATCCCGCCCAAAGCTAATCGTGCGAGGCAGATTGCGTGTGACTTTGCCATGTACCGCTGGCGTCACCTGGTCGAGAATCTCTTCTGTCACTTGAAGCAGTTCCGCCGCATCGCCACGCGCTACGACAAGACGGATCTGAGCTTCTCAGCCATGATCCATCTCGCCGCCAGCTTTATGGCCCTCAAATGAGTGTCCACACGCCTTAGCCAACAGCTTTGAAGCGGGGCTTTCGGTCGACACCCAGCCAACGTCAGGATGGGGGTGAGAGATCAGGCATAAGTGGCGGCCTGAACCGAGAACGAGGTTGGCCACCTGAGGGTGTCTTCGACCAAACTGGAGGTGGCGAGCCCCGTCGCTCCGGGAAAAGAGGTACGAATGCGTGGAAGGGCACGGCGAAGGTTAGATGCGGTGCACCGGCGACTATGAAGTTGCCAAGAAACGCCACTGCTCCGACACCACCTGCCACGAAACATTAGATGGTGCGAAGCGCAACTTTGACGCCAGGATCTTGGGCGTTGGCTTATGCGGTCGGTGTGACAGCAAAGACGATCGCGCTGATGAGCAGGTAGCAGCCAATGCTCAGGGCCCCGATCAACAGACCGGAGGGCACAATCCGGGTGAAGCTGGCCATAGTGACGACGGTCAAAATCCATGAGGCCTCGTCTGGGGTGGAGAACAGGGCCCTGAAGGTCCATGACGTTGGCTGAGCGGGACTGCGCTGATTGGTTCACGAGGAAGGAGCCTGTCAAGCCGGGGGCGAGACACAGGATCTTGATCCGCGTTACCCCAACGGGTTTTGGCATGTCAGCCTTCCTCGACCATCGAGCTGGGCCCACTCTCGCCTATTGGACCGAGATCAGTGGCTGTAACGTCCCGCAGGAGAGCCCGTAGGCCCGAGGACCGCTCGGTACCGAAGACGGACTCGAACCGGGACTGGGCTTCGGCCCAAGCATGCGTCGCGTCCTTGATCCGTGCGGCCCCTTTATCCGTAACATCCAGTTCCTTGCTGCGGCGGTCCTTTTGTCCTTGCCGCACGGCAACAAGACCTTCCCGCTCAAGGGGCTGAATATTCCGACCGAGGGTCGTGCGATCCATCACCAGCGCTTCCGCCAGCGCATTGATGGAAGTTGGACCCATGCGGTGAAGCTTGATGAGGATTGAAAACTGGGTCGTACGAAGCCCGGCCGCCACCAGAAACCGGTCGTAGAACTGCGTCACGTGCCGCGTCGCCTGGCGGAGCGAGAGGCAATTACAGTCCTTAGGGTCGAAGTCGCTTGCGGTAGTCATCGGGAAGGCTTCCTCTCTTGACATAGGTGTAGATGCACGCAATTTATGCGCATATACACCTATGTCAATCGGGGCCAAGCTGGCGCCGGAACGGCATGGAGGTGCCAAGCGCCAGTGGTTCTTGGCTCCGCACACCGCCTCACCCATCACCCAATAAAGCCCACGGGAGCTTCGCCGATGACCGTGAGATATCTTGAAGACTTTGCTGTCGGGCAGACCTTCAGCTCCGGCCGTATCGTCGTTGACACAGAGCAAATCACGAGGTTCGCCGCCGACTTCGATCCGCAGCCGTTCCACCTCGACGAGACGGCTGCCCAACAGACGCTCTTTCGGGGATTGGCGGCCAGCGGCTGGCACACGGCTGCGCTTACAATGCGGCTTCTTGTCGATGGCGATCTCAGGCCCGCAGGCGGCATCGTTGGCACGGGGCTTGATGAGCTTCGATGGCCGAAGCCGGTTCGGCCCGGGGACGAGTTGCGCCTCGAGAGCGAGGTGCTGGACGTGCGACCATCAAAGTCGCGTCCGAACCAAGGCTTGGTCCAGGTGCGCACGACGACACTCAACCAGCATGGTGAGCCGGTACAAATCCAGGTTGCCAGCCTTCTTGTCTTGCGCCGCCAAACAGAATGAGAAGGTGATAGGAACTCAACGATGGCGCTTGCAGGAACATCTTCTCGTCCATCGCTAACGCGGGCTCCGTGGCAGTAAATTCAAAACGAAGCAATCAACCCTCAGGCAGCAAGATCGAACAGCTGGTTGAGGAGAGCCAAGAGAGCTTAATCCCCGCAACTCAGGATCGGCTCCGTAAGCGGGTAAGTGGCCTAAGCTCTTGCTGCTGAGGAGTATTACGACATGAGCTCAAAAACAACCATTCCCCGTGGCATCAAAACTGCGCTCGATCAAACTGTAGTTCCTCCAGGGCGCTCATCGCAAAGCCTAACGTGTTGAGGCGACAAAGAATCCAACGGGCCAGCTCACGCGTACTGGAGCGAAGCTATGCTGCTTCTGCCGGAGACCTGATGAACATGCCGAAGTCAGACTATCAGATGGTAGTTCTTGCTGTTGAGGATGAGCCCATCGTGCGCATGTCTATGGCAGACTTCCTTGACGACGCCGGATTCAAAGTCTTCGAGGCAGTCAATGCTGACGAAGCTATTGCGTTGCTTCAAGCCCGAACTGACGTGCAGGCGATAGTCACGGATATCGAGATGCCGGGTTCCATGAACGGTCTTGAATTGGCCCGAGTGGTTCAGGTGCGCTGGCCTGGTGTCGGGATCGTTGTCACCTCGGGGCGGGTACGTCCAGGACCCGATGACTTGATGAACAAGGTGGTCTTCCTGAACAAACCCTATCTTCCGGATGCTATTATCGGTGCCATTCGGCAGGTCACTATGCCCAAGCAGCCAGACTGACCGCGGCTGCAGATGGGTGATCCGAGGACAAACAAGCTATGGCTAATTGGGAGCTTCGCCCACTGGCGGGCTCACTTCAGCACGGAGATTTCCGCTCGCTTTTGCTTCTGGCACATCTTCAGAGCCGCTCATTGTAGTGAACGCTCTTCCGTGCTTTGCATCTTCTCGGAGACGTGGCAGGCACGCTTGCTCGTGCATGTTTGCAGCCTGCATCTTGAATTGTCGCAACCAGCTCACGCGGGTAAGAAAGCCGCTAGAATACTTCCGGGCAGCAGCTTCTTGTAGGCAATATTGAACGCGTGACAGAGATGGTCGGTTGCCTCGTGGAGAATGCCCTCTTTGTAGAGGCGCACACGAGGGTACCCGGCTTGTCGCATCACGAAGTCGACCCGAGCCTTAAGCTCCTCCGGCTGATCGCTCACAAAGAGATGCGGTAACGGCCGGAGGAGTCGCTGCCGGCTGGCCGCCCTTTGCAGACTAGTGGGCCGGAAAAAGGCGGCAGTCTCATCTCTCCTTGTCCGACACGACCGTGTTCGAGCCACGCCGATCCCAATCTGGGGTGCCAAGATGTCCGGATTGACGTCATCCTCGCCAATCAGGAACTGAACCTGTCCAAGCGCAATGCCAATGTGGCTATACTGGCAACCGACAAGCCGCCCGAGCACTTGGTCGGCCAGCGGGCTGCAACTATCGCCGGTGGGCAGGGCAAGCGCCAGCCGTCCCAGGCCGAACTTGATGCCGCCCGATTTCAGGGCAGCCTCGTGGCCGAGACAGCAGCAAAGTGACGGGCAACGCTTCAAGCTCGAAAACTAGGCGTCAGCATCAGTTTTTGATCATTAATCGAAGTGCCTCCTTGATGTCGTCAGTGGACGCCATTCTGAGGCCCTTCTTCGCTTGTCGTTCTCACGCTGTTGTCGAACTTATCTGTATTCTCGGTGATAAAGATTGCCGCAATGCGTCCGTTCAAGATCGTGAGCGTAGTCGCTTGCAGCATATCGCCGCGGTCAACGCTAAGATAGCCTGGCCTCCCCTCGAACCACATCGGCCGAATGAACACGGGTGGTTGATTGGCTGATTGGCGATAGATTTCTCCTAACCGGGAGACGACGCGGTCAAGACCGGTGATGAGACTGAGCGAAGTATGCGGCGCCCCAACATCCATCTTCATGGTAACGTTGAGCGCCAGCATGGAGCGGAGTGACTCGATGCCGCCGCTCGTCAATACCGTGAAAAATGCCTGTGCGACGCGGTTGCCTTCCTCTCGGCCTTGTTGGCCACGCGAATGGGCTCGTCTCACTTGTCGCCGGGCTTGAGATGAGAGTTCATGCACAACCGCAGGATCACGGCGGAACCTAGCCGCGATCTCTTCGACAGGAACGCCAAACACATCGTGGAGGAGGAAGGTAGTTCGTTCCAATGCCGAGCGTTGCTTGAGAGCAAGCATCAGTGTGAGTGTTAATCCTTCGAGCCCACTGGCGTCATCATATGGGTCGCCGATAGATTTCGACAGCTTTGGGTCACGACGCTGGGTAGAACCACACTTTAGAGATTCGAGGCAGAGCGTCACCACCATGCGGTGGAGGTAGGCTGCCGAGGCCTGTGTTTCAGTTGGATCACGGCGCTGCCACCTCCGCCATGCCTCGTGCACAATACCCTCGGCATTATTCAACGAGCCGAGAATCTGGTAGGCGAGGCGTATCAGCTGGGGGCGCTGCATCTCGAACTGCTCAGTTGTGCCTTTGTGCGATGTCATTGCCTTATCAATCTCAAACTATTGCCTCCGCTATTTGTACGATAGATGAGGCGATCCATTGCTCATCTGGAGCCGGCGAACCCAATTTTCGCGCGTTAGATATAAGGCGAGGTAAGAAACTTGATTGTGATATGAGCTAAGAGTATTTTTTGCCTCATGCTTCCAGGTTCATCGCCGACGCCATCATTTGATCGATGATGCGAATTGTTCGAACACGCGCAGTAGTTTTCTCAACCATAATTGAGGATGATCCAAGCGCAGACGCCAAGCGCGGGCAGCAGGCCCATCCATTCGAGAACACGCGCCGACCGGTTGTCGCCGGAAGAATTGTTAATGGCTTTCAGTGCATCAATTTCGTGTTTCACGAGCATCCTCCTATGAGGCGCAACGCAACTTGGCGTTTATAAGGTAGTGATTACCATGATTTCGGAAACTCTCCTGTGTGCTCTAATACATCAGGCGAGAAAAACGACGCATTTGTTAGGTACGAACCAGCAGATTTCGTTGCATTACTCTCGCGAGATACAGCCTTTAGCCTCTTCATTCTGGCCACGAAAACCTCAATCCTTTGGCTCGACAGGTTCATGCATTAGAGCCGTCCGAAACCAGCTCATTTGATCATCGTGAGCCACCGCCCTCACTGCCGTACCTTATCCGGCCGTCAGCACCGCACCGGGACGAGCCTCGTGCAGGATGAAGCCCTCCATAGGATCGAACTCGCCCGTCCAGGGAGCCAGCTCCAGGACGCGGCTGGTGTCGGTGTATCCTGCCTCCCAGCGGTCGTGAATGCCGCTCGGGCTGAAGTCGATGTCCTTGGTGTGATCCTCGCCATCGAGCGGCGGTGCCAGCAGCCGGACCACGTGCATCCGGGTCAGGCAGCCATAAGCAGCTAACTCCTTGATGACCTGGGTCTTTCGATCCGCTTCCGGCAGGCGATTGACAAGCTCGGTGATCACATGCCGAAGACGGTGGATCTGCTTCTGCCGGGCGAGATGACTGGTGGTGCGGCTCGCGTATTGGATATCCTTCTGCCGGCTCATCACCTGCCAGATCGTATCCGGGTCAGGCCCCTGCGGGTTCCAGATATGGGTCGCGAAGACAATGGAGTTGCGCCGCGGGCTGTCATCAAAGACAGCTTCGAGCGGCGTGTTCGACAGGATGCCGCCGTCCCAATAGAGGTCTCCGTCAATGCGGACTGCTGGGAATGCCGGAGGCAAGGCCCCCGACGCTATCACATGGCGTCCGTCGAGCTTCATGTCGCGGCTGTCGAAGTAGCGCATTTCGCTAGTACGCACGTTCGCCGCTCCGACCGTCAGCCGGGTCTTCCACCCGCTGATCCGCTCGAAGTCGACGAGTTCAGACAGGGTTCGAGCGAGAGGAGACGTGTCGTAGTAACTGGCGGCCTCCGATCCGAGGGGAACGTGCGGGCCCAAAAAGGCCGGCAGGTTCGGGCGGAAGAAGGCCGGAATGCCCTGCGTAACGGTCGTCAGGTTGGCCGCCAGAGATCCCATCACAGGCCACGCTCCGAGGAGTTCCATCAAGGGGCTATGCTGCATGCGGCACCAGAACTCCCGCAGGCGCTCCATGCGGTTCTCCGGGGCATTGCCGGCGATCAGGCAGGCGTTGATTGCGCCGATCGAGGTGCCGATCACCCAGTCCGGCTCGACGCCAGCCTCATGCAGAGCCTGATAGACACCAACCTGATAAGCGCCGAGAGCACCGCCGCCCTGCAGCACGAGGACGACTTGGCCAAACTCCTTCGAGATGCAGCGCAAGCGGGTCGGCACTGTTGCCGGGAGCGGTTGTTCCGTGATTGCTTCAGGCGGCGTTCCCGTCCGCTCAAGTTCGCGGATCACCGCCTCATCGGAACCCGTGTCGTTCTTGTACACCTTGAGTGTGCCATGGCTTGGCATGACGTCCTCCTCAATGGGCTGTCAGAACATTGGGCTAGTCGCCAGCAGCGTCGTGACGGCTGCTGCGATGTTGACATAGCGAGCGCGAGGGACAGCATACCATACCGGCGGGGCCGCTCGAGTTGGTTCAACAGATGCTGCTTCGCGCGGGTCATGGTCTAGTGGTTGGCACGCCGACGGGCTACATCCGACGCCGTGTACCGGGTTGCGGGCTGGGATACCCGTACTTGAGCCTGGCGCAGCGCCTCAAAGGCCTGCCTATTGGCACGGCCTTCGGCAATGGTCCGCTCCCAGCGGCCATCGCGCATCATAGCCTCAACCTCACGGGTGACCCTATCACCGGCGGGGCCCATATTTTCAGCCGAAGCAAGACCCGGAAGGACAAGAAGGGGCAGTATCAAAAGAAGCTTTCTAAACATTTTGCTCTCCAAGAGGCCTGACCCTGTGGCAGGCAGTGCTAAGCGGTTGAGGGTGAGACGATCTTGCCGCTGTCTTGGGTTACAACACAGGCCCAAGACTGAGCGAAAAGAGTGCACCATCGATCAGTCGGATGCTTGTTCTGCTGAACGCCCGTGACTGTGGCCGCGCTGAGGCACGGTCTCTTTCAGCAATTCTGAGCAATTGCGGCACAGTTCCGCAAAACAGGGAAATCCGAAAAGTGCCCGACAGATGTAAGATGACTGCGGCTCGATCATGTACATGGAGCGGTTCGCCGATGATGATTGTGATGAAGCGCCGGGTCGTTGTCAGGGCTCCGCCTTTGAGGTGTTACTCGGGATCAATGACCGGCACGATCTGAAATCATGAGAGCAGCGCGGGTCAGCAGGATTAAAGCAGCGTACGCCCGAGGATTTGTCGTGCCTCTGGCCGCACAAAGGTTCGCTGCGGTGGCAGAAATACCGTGGCCTCCGGCGCATGTCCAAGAGCTCTGCTTCGACAAAAACTGCCGCGAAAGTGGCGAGAAGCGGCGCGTCTGAGGCGGTGTCTCCGCTCCGCCCCGTGATGACCAACCGGAGCTGTGCGAGAAAAAGCTGCCGTCAATTCCTGCGGTAGAGATCTACATGTTCATTGAGAGCGCTCTGCCATGCCATCGATCCAGATATGGGTCGATGGTACAGTCTTTTCACTCAGTCTTGGGCCTGTTTCGTCGCCCAGTCCGCCGGCATGATCGCCGCATTCTCGATCCCACCATGAGGACAAGACCATGAGGATGATCAAGCTTACAGGCGTCACCGCCGCCGGCACGCAAGGTGACGAGTCATGACAAGCATTTGGGACCCGATCCGCATCGGCAATATGACGCTAAAGCACCGCTTCGCGATGGCACCCATGACCCGAAGCCGCGCCAGGCCGGATGGCACGCCAGGCGACCTCGCGCCCATCTATTATGCACAGCGCGCCGCCTTTGGCCTGTTGATCGCCGAAGCCACGCAGCCGTCGGATGATGGGCAGGGCTATCTGACCACGCCCGGCATCTACACCGACGCCCATGTCGACGGCTGGCGCCGCGTCACTGAGGCGGTGCACGCCAAGGGCGGCCACCTCTTCATTCAGCTGATGCACGTCGGCCGGATGTCGCATCCCGACAACACGCCGCATCACCGCCAGCCGGTCGCCCCCTCGGCGATTGCGTCGGGACAGAAGATGTTCACGGCGGCAGGCATGCTCGACATGCCCGAGCCGCGAGCGCTCTCCACGGAGGAGATCGCCGCGACGGTGCGCGACTTCGCCCATGCCGCAAAGCAAGCGATCGCCGCGGGCGCGGACGGCGTCGAAATCCATGGCGCCAACGGCTACCTGATCCAGCAGTTCTTTGCTCCCAACGCCAATGTCCGGACGGATCGCTACGGTGGCGGGATCGAAAACCGGGCGCGTTTCGCGCTCGAGGTGACGCGGGCGGTGGTTGAAGCAATAGGACCGGAGCGAACCGGCATTCGCCTCTCGCCGGGATCAACGTTCGGCGGAATCGACGAAGGGCCGGACTGCGCCGCTCTCTACCGGTATCTGGTGCCTGCCTTGGCCGAGCTAGACCTTGCCTATCTCCATGTTGCCCATGGCGGGGACGAGGACCTGCTCGCCGATATCCGGCGGCTCTGGCCGAACCCCTTGCTGGTCACCCGAGACAATCGTCCGCTCGCGAAGGCGGCGGACGATGTCGAGGCCGGACATGCCGACGTCGCGGCGGTGGCGCGCTGGGCACTCGCCAATCCGGATTTCGTCATTCGGTACCGGCTCGGTGTGCCGTTGAACGAGCCCGATCCGACGACGTTCTATGGCGGCGACGCCCGCGGCTACACCGACTATCCAACGCTCGATGAGCCAGCTTCAACGAAGGCGGGCCTGTAGGCCCGCCACCCTCACAGAGGGCTCCGGCGGGATGTATATGATGGGAGTGTAAACGATGGCCAAGCGTGATGCGATTTTCCCTGCTGGCGGGCGGGCGCTGTACGACGTCAATCGTTATTCTGCGGCAATTCGCTCGGGCGACCTGCTGTTCGTTTCAGGCCAGGCCGGCAGCCGCGAGGACGGATCACCCGAACCGGATTTCGAACGCCAGGTCCAACTCGCCTTCGATAATCTGAACGCGGTCTTGGCGGCAGCCGGCTGCACGTTCGACGACGTGGTGGACGTCACCACCTTCCACACCGACCCGGAAAGCCAGTTTGAAACCGTCAAGGCCATTCGCGCAAAGGTGATCGGCGATCCCCCCTATCCGAACTGGACCGCTGTCGGCGCCAGTTGGCTCGCAGGTTTCGACTTCGAGATCAAGGTTATCGCACGCATTCCCGAGGCTGGGTGAAGTTCTGCGCTGCCCCGATCCGGGAACAGGCGCAGTCGAGGCGCGAGCTTCAGAGTTGCTTGGATGCCCACTCTCATCGTCCTAGCTCCCGTAGCCGTGAGCCATTCACGGCGAGATGCCAGTCGCCCTGATCCGGATCAGAATTTCTCGACTGCAGGCCGGACGTCGAGCTCCAGAGTCCAGACGGTACGCGGCTGGCGGTGAAGGTGCAGATAAGTCTCCGCAAGCGCGTCGGGGGCAAGCATCGTATTCGGATCACGGTCCGGCTGGCGTTCACGCGCGATGGGCGTCGCGATCTGGCCGTCGATCACGACATGGCCGACATGGATGCCCTGCGGCCCCAATTCCCGCGCCATGCTCTGGGCAAGCGCCCGGAGGCCGAATTTTGGGACCGCGAAAGCGGCAAAGCCCGAGCTGGCGCGCTGACTCGCGGTCGCGCCGGTGAAAAGGATCGTGCCCCGCCCTTCCGGCACCATACGCCGGGCCGCCTGTTGGCCGACATGGAAGCCGCCCAGGCAGTCGGTGCGCCAGCACTGCTCAAAAACGGCGGGATCGATATCGAGGATGCTACCTGGCTCGAACGTGCTGGCATTGAACACGACGAGATCCAGCGCGGCGCCCACAGCGTCGAATACGGCGGCGACCTCGTCCCCCTTTGTCACGTCGCAGGCGTGGGCCGTCACGCCCTGAAGCCCCGCCCCGTCGCGCAGGCCCTCCAGCTTCCCGACGTCGCGCGCCGCCATGGCGACCGCCATGCCCTCGCCCGCGAATCGTCGCACAAGCGCCAGACCTAGGCCGGGCCCGACGCCGAAGACGATCGCCCGTTCGTTCCTGCCGCTGCTCATGGGAGTCCTCCTCTCCAGCCTCCTCGTCGATCGCCCCTTCCAAAGTCCCCGCTTGAAGGCGGGAGAATATCCCCTTGTTGTTTTTCAGGTCAGCGACGATGTTCTTGACGATGCCTGGCGTCATGTACCTAAGGTACCTAAGGCCCTGGAACTGTCCATCAAGTTGGGTGTGCTCGACGAGATCGCGTGCTCCGTCCGTTCTGCGGCCTTCAGGCCCTGGGCTGATCGCGTTGGATTCGAAGATATCAGTGAGCCTAAGGATCTGGATGCTCGGCTTTCATCTCGCCTGCTCTTCGTTCATTTGAATTTCTTGTACCAAGTTGTCCCATTCAGCGTGTCTTCCAGCACCACCCCCTTGGCCGTCAGAACGTCCCGGATGCGATCTGATTCAGCCCAGTTCCTCTCCCGACGGGCCTCCGTACGCTGCACGATCAAGGCTCTGACCTCTTCATCCACGGTTCCGCGCAAGAATTGATCATTATTGTAGAGGTCAAACCCAAGAATTCTGCCAGCCTCCCGCATGGCCGCTGCAATGGGGATCCGCTCGTCCGGATTTCCAGTCCTCAGATCGTGGGCAAGCCGATGCATCTCCGCAATCGCCAAGGGCGTGTTCAGATCGCTCGCGAGAGCCTCCAGGACGGGCGCGTGATGACCTTTCGTTTCGTGACCAGCGGCGGCAATGTCGTCGAGAGCTCTATGCCAGCCTTGAAGTGTCGTGGCAGCCTCTCGAAGCAGTTGCTGGGTCCAGTCGAGCGGAGAGCGGTAATGCGTCATCAACAGCGCCAGCCGGATCACAGCACCAGGAACTCCCTGATCGAGCACATCCCGGACCGTGGTGAAGTTCCCAGCACTCTTCGCCATCTTCTCCCCGTCAATGAGAAGCATGCCGTTGTGGATCCAGTAGCGAGCCAGGGGAGCTCCGTCATGAGCGCACTGGCTCTGGCTGATCTCGCAGTCATGGTGAGGAAAGCGCAGATCAGCTCCGCCGCCATGAATATCGATGGTGATTCCCAGTACAGCCTCAATCATGGCAGAGCACTCGATGTGCCAGCCTGGACGTCCTCGGCCATAGGGTCCATCCCAGCCGGGTTGGTCGACAGTGGAAGGCTTCCACATAACGAAGTCTGAGGGATGCCGCTTATAGGCGGCGGGATCGACCCGCGCGCCTGCCTCCAAATCCTCTTGGAGGTGACGGGAGAGCTGTCCGTGGGCTGGATAGGAGGGCACATGAAAGAGCATGTGCCCTTCAGCCTTTTAGGCGTGCCCTCTGTCGACCAGGAGGCCAATGATGTGGAGCATCCGGTCAATGGCTCCGGTTGCGCGGGGCTCGTGCGTTGGACGCAACACACCCAATGCGTCCGTTACCTCATGGTAGTCTTGGATCGTGCGCTCCGTCAGGTCGCTGATGCGTTCTCCATCCGCCTTAGCCCGTTCCATGATCTTGTCGTCCACATCAGTGAAGTTCCGGGCGTACACAACTTGCGGGTAGTGATGTTGGAGCAGGCGGAGGAGCACGTCGAAAACCACTGCCGGTCGGGCGTTGCCCAAATGCGGCGTGTCGTAGACCGTAGGACCACAAACGTACATGGTGACCCGGTGGGGATCCTGAGGCACAAAAGGTTCCACCGTCCGCGTCATCGAATTGTGCAAACGAAGGTTCATGAAGTTGCCTCCTGTACAATTCGGGTCTGCCAACTTTGCTCCCTTGGAGATGTACGGAGAGGGAGCCGAATGACCTGACTGTTGCGCCTAGGCAGGCAGAGATGGGCATGTGCAGGCGGACATCGGAACGCTGTGCTTGGGCCGGGAAAAGCCGCCCTTCTCCTATCCAGAGCCTATCTCAAAGGCAGGAAACCAATCGCCTGACGCTGCGGTCCCTGCTGCTTCAGGGTGCCCACCATGTCTTCGTACTCGCGCTCCATTTCCGGCGTGACCGAGGGCCGTGTCTCCCGCAGGGCCTGCTCAAAATGGGCCATAGTGATGGTCTGCGCTTCGAGGGTTTCACGCAGGGCCAGTAGACCAGCCCGGCGCGTGAGATCCTCGAGATCGGCTCCGGTGAAGCGGCTAGTCCGTTCCGCGATGCTGTCCAGGTCGACATCCAATCCAAGAGGCATGGCCTTGGTGTGAATGCCGAGGATGTGACGGCGGCCTTGGGCATCGGGAACCGGCACATAGATTAGTTCATCGAAGCGGCCGGGCCGCAGCAGGGCAGGGTCAATCAGGTTCGGCCGGTTGGTGGCCGCCATGACGACGACGCCCTGAAGCTCCTCAAGACCGTCCATCTCGGCCAGGATCGTGTTCACCACCCGCTCCGTGACGGCGGGTTCGCCGAGGCCGCCGCGAACGGGAGCCAGGGAGTCGATCTCGTCGATGAAGATAATGGTCGGGGCGACCTGACGGGCGCGGGCGAAGAGCTGAGACACCTGATGCTCGGATTCCCCATACCATTTCGACAGGAGATCGGAGGATTTCGCCGCCACGAAATTGGCCTGAGCTTCGTGGGCAACGGCTTTCGCCAGGAGCGTCTTTCCTGTGCCGGGCGGACCAAAGAGCAGGAAGCCCTTGGCCGGACGAATCCCGAGGCGGCGGAAGGAGTCAGGGTTCTTGAGGGGGAGTTCCACGCCCTCGCGTAGGCGAGTGCGGGCCTCCTCGACGCCGCCGATATCGTCCCAAGTCACGTTCGGGGCCTGGATCATGATTTCGCGGAGCGCCGAGGGCTGAACGCGCTTCATGGCGTCGAGGAAGTCCTGCCGGACGACACGTAGATTTTCCAGGAGTTGCGAGGGAATGCCCTCCTCGAGATTGACGTTCGGCAGGATGCGGCGCAGGGAGTCCATGGCCGCCTCGCGGGAAAGCGCTGCGAGATCGGCGCCGACAAAGCCGTAAGTCGTGCGGGCGATTTCATCCAGGTTGACATCCTCGGCGAGCGGCATGCCCCGCATGTGGATCGCCAGGATCTCGCGCCGGCCGGGCTCGTCCGGCACGCCAATGACGATTTCGCGATCGAACCGGCCCGGACGGCGCAGGGCCTCGTCGATGGCCTCGCGCCGGTTCGTGGCGCCGATCACCACGATGTTCTGCCGCGGCTCCAGGCCGTCCATGAGGGTGAGAAGCTGCGCCACGATGCGCCGCTCGACCTCGCCGGTCACCTCCTCGCGCTTGGGCGCGATGCTGTCGATCTCGTCGATGAAGATGATTGCCGGCGCATTCTGCTGCGCCTCTTGGAACACCTGCCTCAGCCGCTGTTCCGACTCGCCGTAGTGGCGGCCCATGATTTCAGGACCGGCGATGTGGTAGAACTGCGCCTCGGTCTCGTTCGCCACGGCACGCGCCAGGCGGGTCTTGCCGGTGCCCGGCGGGCCGTAGAGCAGCACGCCCTTGGGCGGGTCGATGCCGAGGCGCTGGAAGAGCTCCGGGTGGCGCAGGGGCAGTTCCACCATCTCGCGGACCTGGTCGACCGTGTTGCCGAGCCCGCCGATATCGTCATAGGTGACATCGGCACGGCGGGCTTCCCGCGGCTCCTCGAACTGCGGGCGAAGCTCGAGCTCGGTCTCGGCCGTGACATGCACGATGCCGTGGGGCTGGGTCGTGACGACAACAAGGCGGATCTCCTGCAGGCCGAAAGCCGGAATATTCAGGAGGCCGCTCAGCTCGTCGGGCAGTCGGGCGTCGGCAATGTTGGGAGAGCAGACGGAGGTCGAGATGACGTCGCCCGCCGTCAGGGGGCGCTGATAGAACGTGCGCTTCAGGGCATCGCTGCAACCTTGCAGGTGCAGGCTCTTATGGGCAGGAGCAAGCACGATGCGGGTGGCCGGTCGAACCTCGGCCCGTTTGACCTCCACGTAGTCGCCGCTGCCGACGCCCGCATTGACGCGCTGCAGACCGTCGAGGCGGACAATGGCCAAGCCTTCGTCCTCCTCATCGGGCGCGACGGCGATTGCCGTGGTGTGGCGCTTGCCGATGATCTCGATGGCCTGTCCTTCCTGAAGGCTCATCGCCGCGAGTGTCTGCTGGCTCATGCGAGCGATGCTGCGGCCGGCATCGCTGGGGCGAGCATTCGCGACTTGAAGACGTACAGCCTGACCAATTTCTGCCATTGCTGCTATCCATTCTTGAGTCGATTAGTCATACGGTAGCCAGCGCCGCAATGAGCATCGAATGCGGATCCTCTTGCATGCCACAGGTCCGGACGTTTCGGGCTCGGCTTAGACAAGGAGTCCGCAGGTCAATCACCATACCGCTTGCTTGTTGCTGGGGGTGTGCTTTTAGTTCGAGGGTAGCCCCGACCGCAGTCTGCGGTCGCAGATGAAGCGATATGGTCGAGTCTCATTGTGGCCTCGCTTGCTGTTGTTTGCCAGTCCACACGCCTAGACAGCACGACGAGCTAGTTCGATGACCAGCCCTTTTTGAACCAGTTCGGCTATTTTTGCTGTACGTGCCTGGAAAGCACCTACGTGTTATCATGAGTCGAATACCCATTGACGCCTAGTCAGCGACTATCTCGATATTGCGGGAGCTTGTCGGAGTTTGCGGAAATTGTGAATGCAACTTGCATTTTGATAGTGTGGGGCGTCAGATCAGAGGACCGCCTGCAAGCAGCGTCGTAACGGTCGCCGCGATATTGAGCAGGCCAACCATCGCGGCAGTGAGGTAAGCCTTGCCGTGCCGACGAGGACGCTCGAGATGCTTCAATAAATGCTGCTGCGAGCGCTTCATGATCGAGTGGGCCATTTGTCGTGAGATCTGGCATACTGCGGGCTCTTTTGACTTGGGGTGAGTGAGCGGATGGCGGGCCGCCGCATCGGTCCTGAGCCCAGCGCAGCGCTGCGACGACCTGCCTGTTGGCACGACCTTCCGCCACCGCCTGCTCCCGACGGCCATTGCACCATCGACCAGTTAGACGCATGCTGAGGCGTGCGCATCACAGCCCTCCCCAACATTGGTGTTGGGGGGATTTTCAGCGTCAGCCAACTGTCACGAAGTCCGGGTTGGCGACGATGAAGGCGGCCTTGTGATCGGCCGACGGCGGGTAGATCCAGGTGGTGTTGATCTGGCGCATCATTGCCTTGATGTGCCGTATGCGAGAGGACCCGGCGCGGCGCAACTCGGGACCCGAACGAAAAGCTGGATCGTCAGGAAAATCCGACTCATGCGTGCTGCATCAATGGTAAACAAAAATGCCGGGCCAAAGGCCTGGCGAAGTTGAGGCTTGACGAACGTCGAAGCCTTTCAGAGGGAATGGCTGATACAGCAGCGCTGGGAGGAAGAACGCGCTGCCGCATGGACATCAGCCGAGACCTGTATGACCATGTTTGCTGTTCGGGCACAGGCCCAAGAACGAGCAAAAGAGCTGTACTATCGGCGGGCGGCCGTTGGCCTCCTCTTCGAACGAGAGAGGTATTGCATAAACGTGGCTTGATCCCTCCTAGCCGAGGCTCGCGAATTTGTGTTACGTCGACCAGTGATCGCACAAGTTGGAAGGCTCGGTACCTCAAAGTTCCGGGAAAGCCGCATCCAGTCATTCAACAGGCGCAGATTGTGCAGCAGCGGCTGATCGGCAACGAACCGCAGGACGACGTTTGCGAAGACGTCGCCTGAGTCGTCCTGGAGTTTTGCAAGTTGTGAAATTCCTGACTTCTCGATGGGAAGCGGCCCGACAGGGCCTACCCGATGATGACTGTCTGAAAGCCGTTGACGTTCGTCAGGGTTGATCCCGTCACGGCGAGATCACCGGATGCCGCGAAGGCCGCACAGGGATCATTCTGCCGCTGCCGTTGGCGTGGATTGAGGCTCGCCTGACGAATCCGCTCCGCTGGATTTGGGACGTTCACTGTGATCCCTCCGCCGCGCCACTGATCCACTTATCCGGCCGATGGTACAGCCTTTTCGTTCGTTCTTGGACCTGTTTTGCAGCCGATGACGGCGGCAGGATCGCCGCATTCCGATCCCACCATGAGGACAAGACCATGAGGATGATCAAGCTAACGAGTGTCATCGGCGCCGCCGGCATCGCACTCACACTCACCACTGCGACCGTGTCCGCCCACGGGCCGGAGCACAAGACGGAGGCTCCTATCGCCCAGACAAAGGAAGCACCGGGCTTCGATGAGACGGTGAGGCCCGTCTTCGAGCGCGCCATTCCGAACGTCCCGGGCAAAAAGCTCATCGCCGTTGAGGTGACCTACCCGCCGGGCGGTAAGTCGGCATCCCATTTCCATAGCCAATCGGCCTTCATCTACGCTCACGTGCTATCCGGCGCTATCCGCAGCCAAGTCGATGACGAGCCTGCCAAAGTCTACCAGGTGGGCGAGGGCTTCTATGAGAACCCCGGCTCGCATCACAGGATTAGTGAGAACGCCAGCGCCAGCGCACCCGCAAGCCTGCTCGCGGTCTTCATCACCGATCCCACCGACACCCTGACCATTCCGGAAGTGAAGTAAGGAGCGCGACCATGACCCAGCGCATGAACTATGCGGCCGCCGCCCCGGGCGGCATGAAGGCTCTCGGTTCCGTTTACAGCTACGTGGCCCAGAGTGGCTTGCCGGCGACCTTGATCGAGTTGGTCTATCTTCGCGTGTCGCAGATCAACGGTTGCGCCTACTGCATTGACATGCACAGCCGCGATCTGCTCAAGGCGGAGGTGCCGGTCGAGAAGCTCGTGCTCGTGCCAGCCTCGGACGAGGCCGGGACCCTTTTCAGCGACCAGGAGAAGGCGGCGCTGAAGTGGGCCGAGGTGGTCACCCGGGTCAGCGACACGCATGTGCCGGAGGCGGCTTATGCCGAGGCCCGCGCCGCGTTCAGCGAAAAGGAACTCGCCGACCTGACGATCGCGATCGGCCTGATGAACGCCTTCAACCGCCTGGCGATCAGCTTCCGCGTCCCACCCCTCGCCGCCGCTTCCGCCGCATAAGATTAGCCAAAGCGCGGCGCTCCTTTGAGGCCGCACCGTTCTGTAAGGAAAGATTGCCATGTCAAACCCAGCAGCCATCTCACAAGACTTCGCCCACAAGCGTTCTACATCCTTGCCTGCAGATGCAGCCGCTCTCGCCGGGCGGCTCCTCCTGAGCGCGATCTTTATCATCTCCGGCCTGTCGAAGCTCGCTGCTCCGGCTGCTACGATCGGCTACATCCAGTCTGTCGGCTTGCCGCTGGCGCCACTCGGGTTCGCGTTCGCCGTTGCCGTAGAGGTTCTTGGTGGCTTTGCCCTCATCGCGGGCTATCGCTCCCGCCTCGTGGCGGCAGTGCTTGCTGTCTTCACCCTTGCGACAGCCCTCGCCTTTCACAATGATCTTGCGGACCAGAACCAATTTATTCACTTCTTCAAGAACATCGCCATGGTCGGCGGCTTGCTTCAGGTCGTGGCCTTCGGTGCAGGCCGCTTCAGCCTGGGTGCACGCCAGTAAGCTGCTTAGAGCCAATCACAAAACCAACGAAAGGCCGCGCTCGCTCTGCGGCCTTTCGTTTCCCGAGCCAAGGCCTCCCGATGCCATCGGGCTGACCAGTGGTGTTCTGCGATAATCGCGGTTGCACTGAACAAGCACCTTAGAAACCGACAGAGGTTCGTCATGGATGTGCAGATCAAAGGCAAGAACGCGTTCGACCCAGGCTCGAGTGCCAGCATCGGACTTGAGATCGCTGGTAAGCTCGCTACCGAAGGGGCCAGCGTTATTGTGTCTGGCCGGGATCAGGTGCCGTGATGAGTAGCGACGAGAAAGTCAATGATACGTTCAAGTTCGATCCGGCCAAGGTCCAGAGATACAAGGTCATCCTTCGGCGAGACCGGCTTCTTGGCTTTTGGGCAGGGGAGCAACTCGGCAAGCTCGACTGCGAGATGCTAGACTATATGGCCAGTGTTGTGCATTCCGACCTGGAGGAGCTTGGTGACATGGACATTCTCAGGAAAGTCCGCGGAGATCTGCTGGCGGTTGGCAAAAAGGTCAGTGAGGCGGATCTCCGTGCCAAGCTCGAAGAGCTGCATGAGCAGGCTCGCTACGAGATCGGGGCACTCTCACGCAGCCAGGATGTCGAGTTCCAGGCGTAACTCGCCTATCGGCTGCCCCGCGAGCCGGCCGCACCCCATTGCAAACAAGGCGTAAGCCAGGGCGCCCGCACATCCGCCCCCTGCCTTGGCCACCAACCATTTGTGCTGGCGCCCCCAGAACAGGTATCGTCAGACGGGATGGGCAGGCAAGCTGGGTCTGCCCGCTCATTGCCTGCCCGACGCGTGCAAGAACAAGGGGACCATAATGAGCGTGTTCCGAGAGATCCGCATCGGATCAGCAGTCTGTGTCTCGATCATCGGCGGATGCTTTGCCCCGGCAGGCTCCCGAGCGCTCGATCTGCCGGCCAAGAGCGTGGCTCCCGTCGAGCCTGTGCGCATCTGCACCGCCCACGGCACCGGATTCTTCACCATCCCCGGAACCGACACTTGCCTGCGGATTGCCGGTCGGGCTCGGGGGGAAATCCGGTATCTGGAACCAGGCGCCCGCGCCGACGACGCCATTGGCTTCCGGGCCCGCGCCCGCATCGCCCTCGACGCTCGCACCCGGACGTCGTATGGCCTGCTGCGGGCCAAGACGCAGTACGAGTTCACCCGCAACACGGG
>JAESFL010000666.1_pt1 | contig 20533 bp, 23 predicted proteins | sample 9269401 | NCBI WGS metagenome assembly JAESFL01 (sample SAMN14506025, study PRJNA617098) | algae metagenome | isolation source: Gloeocapsa sp. UFS-A4-WI-NPMV-4B04 and co-occurring heterotrophs from desert... | place: USA: Utah | collected 2006-10-01 | reverse complement strand
GAGGGGAACGAGGGGCTGGTTCACCTCATTGAAGATGATTGTACCAGGATTGACGTGGCCCCATGCTCTAATCCTACCCAAGCGGAGGAATACGGAGCACCCATCCGGGTTGGATCATGTCGGGGTCCTTCACGGGCGGGGAGTTCGCCTTCACGATCTCGGTGTGCTTGGCACCCTTGCCTTTGCCGTAGTGCTTCTCGGCAATGGCCCACAGGGTGTCGCCCTTCTGGACCGTGTACATCGTCGCCTCAGGTGCGGGCTGCTGCACCTGCAACTCGCTCGTGTCCACCTCAGCCACGCCGATGGTGTTGCCAAGCGACAGAATGATCTTCTCGGCCTCCTCCTGGGTCATCGCCTGACCTGAGAGCTTTACCTTGTCGCCTTCCATGTTGATGTTGAGCTTGTTGGCGTCGAAGCCATGGCTCTCAACCGTCTGCTTGAGTGCGTCAGGCGTGGCAGCTTGCGCGCTACCGCCAAACAGCTTCGCACCTGCATCCTTGATGAACTTGAACAAACCCATGGCGGCTCTCCCTACGATCCAAAGCGTGAGAACTCGGATTGGCTCGGGAGGCGTCCCTCCGGCGTGTACTTGTCCACTGCATCCGGCAAAGTGGTCGAGAGCCGCGACAGGAGGTCTTCACGGGAGAGACCCGTCTGCTGAGACAGCGTCTCCAACACGTCAGGCCCGATGGCCTGTTCAAGCTGATGCGGCGCGATCTGCCGGTTAGGTCCGTGCCCGACCCACGAGTCTGCGACCTCGCCGTGACCCTTCTGCTTGAAGTTCTCCACCAACTCGCCCAAGCCGCCGCCAAGCAGACCGCCGAGACCTCCGCCGCCGAGACCGCTGAGCAATCCGCCCAGGCCACCCTGCTGTTGGCTGTAGCCAGCGCTACCAGAATTGCTTGACGCTCCGCCACCGAGCAGCCCGCCAAGGCCCCCCGACTGCCGACCATAGCCCTGCTGACCTAGAGAACCGGGGTTGTTCGAGGCTCCCCCGCCGCCGAGCATCTCCGCGAGCTTGTCACGGTTCTGGAAGCCTGCCACGGCCAAGAGGCCCAACAGGGCTGTCATAGAAGGAAAGCCACGGCTCATCGCAATGCTCCTCGGTTTTAACCTGAGTTAACAGCAGGGCGAGAAATGGGTTCCGGCACGCCTCCTCTGCTGAGAGAAGCGAAGATAGTGGGAACGCTTTCTCCCACTCCTGCTTGCCGACGAGGACGAGCGTTCCCGCTCGCCTGGACCAGGAGACCACCTATGACCTTCCTGCGCATCGACAAGCTTCAGATCGCGTTGCCCGCCTCCACGAAGTACGACCCCAACGCCGCTGCTGCCGTGCAGGAACTTCTGGGTGGTAAGTTCGGCGAGATGTCCACCCTCAACAACTACCTGCACCAATCGGTCGCGATGAAGGCCAAGAAGAAGCTCGGCGGCTTCTACGAGCTTGTGGCCTCCATCACGGCGGAAGAGGTCGGGCACGTGGAGCTTGTCGCTGCCACCATCAATGCGCTGCTCGACAAAGCTCCGAGCGATGATGATCCAGAAGATGAGCCGTTCCAGAAGGAGAAGGACTACCGGTACACCCACCACACCATCCTGGGTGGGCCGGGTCATACGGTGGCGAACTCCCATGGCCAACCCTGGTCAGGCGACTACGTGTTCAACTCCGGCAATCTCGTGCTCGACCTGCTGCACAACTTCTTCCTGGAGAGTGGTGCCCGCACCCACAAGGCGCGCGTGTACGAGATGACCTCGAACGAGACCGCCCGCACCATGATCGGCTACCTGCTGGTCCGAGGGGGAGTGCACCAAGCTGCCTATGGTCTGGCGCTGGAGAAGCTCACGGGCGTGAACATGACCAAGATGCTGCCCCTGCCCAACATCGACAATGAGAAGTTCGAGCACACCCGGCCCTGGCAGGCGAAGGGCGAGCACGCGAAGCTCTACACCTTCAGCCCTGAGGATTACCGCAACCTCGGCAGCATCTGGAACGGCACAGCGCATTGGGCGGATGGAGCGCCTCTGGAGGTCATCCAAGGGGCTCCTGAAGGCGGCGATGCGCCGGAAGGCACGCCCAATCAGGCGGGCTTCTCGCCTGACTACGAGCCAGAAGAAATCTTCGAGATTGCAAAACGCCTCATGAGGAACATGTAGGATCGAACCCTACGTAAGCCTTACAGGCCCGGTGGTGGAGACGGTTCCACCGGGCCTTTCGCTTGCTCCTCTCCTGACGTGCAGATCAAGCGGGGACTACGATGATGGCGTGGTTCCACGCAGAACTCCCAAGCTGGCTTGCTTCCTACGGGTATGGCGCTGTTGCTGTTCTGATTGCCCTGGAGAGCCTTGGCCTTCCAGTGCCCGGTGCAACCGTGCTGGTCGCAGCCTCGCTCTATGCGGGAGCTACGGATGGCTTGGACATCGCAGGTGTGATCCTTGCTGCCGGGGCAGGAGCTTTGGTGGGCGACAATCTCGCCTATTGGGTAGGCCGAACGGCTGGTTACGGGCTGCTGGTGCGATTTGGTCGCTATCTTGGTCTCACCGAGCGGCGGGTGAAGCTCGGGCGGCATGCGTTCCGGCGATACGGCAGTTGGGTGGTGGTTTTAGGACGCTTTGTTCCGGTGTTGCGCGTGCTCGTGACTCTGCTGGCGGGCATCAACGGCATGGGGTGGACACGCTTTCTGCTCCTCAACACCACGGGTGTGATCGCCTGGGCTGGCGTGTTTGGCCTGGGAGCTTACGCGCTTGGAGCACAAGCTCATCGGCTTGTGGAGCCAGTAGGTGCTGTGGCCCTGGTTGCGGGCGTCACGGGCATTCTCGGCGTGATTGCGTTCCTCGTTCGCCAACAGCGGCAGTTGCTGGCTGAGGCTGACGCTGACGACCGGGCGCTGCAAAGAAGCAGCGGCGACATTCATGCTCCCAGTGGGACGAACAGATCGGCTCGGCCCGAGGGCACTTAGCCGGTCATTGGTGCTGATCCACCTGCCGCGAGGCGACGTAAGCCCCACCGAGGCAAGGAGCGTCGGAGGTGTGGGTGGGTCGTCCATCACAGAGACAAGCGGAGCCATTGTCCACGGCAGCCGGTCCGAAGGTCAGAGCCGACCCTAACAGCGGGCTGCTTCCAGGTGGTAGTACACGAACGACCTTAGGTCTGCCTACCGAGCGCGGGCATCTGGCTAACGACACTCTCATCAGGGGTGTGCTGGCCGTGTCCGACCGGCTCAAGCAAGAGCCTATTACCGACCAGCTTTTGACCTTTGCGCGGCAACTCCGGTGAAGACGAACCATGATGAACAGGCAAGACGCTCACCATGCTGTTCTCGCGGCGCTGCCGAACCTTCGGGCCTTCGCGATCTCGCTCACAGGCAGCGCAGATCGGGCTGATGATCTCGTCCAGGAGGCGATCACCCGAGGTTTAGCAAACCTCGACAAGTTCGAGCCCGGCACCAGCATGCGAGCATGGCTGTTCACGATCCTTCGCAACCAGTTCCACACCAGCTATCGCAAGAAGCGCCGCGAGATCGAGGACCCTGATGGTGTTATGGCAAGCATGCTCGTGACCTTGCCCGAGCAGCAGGGGCATCTCGACCTTGCTGACCTGCAAGCCGCTCTTACCAAGCTGCCGGTCTACCATCGCGAAGTGCTGCTGCTCATTGGAGCGGAGGGCATGAGCTACGAGGAGACAGCCAAGATCGTGGGCACGAACGTGGGTACCATAAAGAGCCGCATGAACCGTGCTCGCCTCCGCCTTGCTGAACTCCTCCACATTAAGAGCAAGGACGATCTCGACTCAGACCGTCTCGTCAGAGCCGTAAGCCCCCATACCCGGCGCGGAAGTGCTCGCGAGGCCGCGTAAGCTCTGGAAGGCAAACTGAACCCGTATGCCTGAGAGGATGCCAAAGAGACCTCCCACCAGCGTAGCCGTTCTCTGCCATACCAATCGACCTGGAACTACGGGAATCCTTCGGGATTAACTTAGGTTAGCGGTGGTGCCCGAGCAGGTACCTGCCATCTCGGGGAGCGTTGATGAGCCAGGGTAGCCGGTTGCGGGAGCAGCCTCTGCGAGCTTAAGCGCGTGTCAGACAGGGTTTTAGAGGCGGCTCACGACCTGATCTCTGATGAAGGAGAGGCCCGCCTGCTGCGCGAGAGGCGGGCCATCTATGCCCTGCACGACTTTACCACTGCGTGGTCGATCAGCCTGTCCCACAGCACCTAACTGATCTCGTGGCTACTCATGCACCTCCACATGAGCGGAAACAATGAACGGCGAGCCCTCGCTTCGTGACGAGTTGCTTGCAGTCGTCCCCAGCCTGCGCGCCTTTGCGACTTCCTTGGCTCACGATCCACACCGGGCTGATGATCTGGTGCAGGACACTATCATGCGGGCCTGGAGGGCTATCGACCGCTTCGAGCCCGGCACCAACCTGAATGCTTGGCTGTTCACGATCCTGAGGAACCAGTCCCACTCCAGGTACTGCAAGAAGAAGTGGGAGGTGGGCGATCCAGAGGGCTCCTATGCGGCCAAGCTCAAGGTGGTGCCCGGCCAGCAGGCTCACCTCGACTACGAGGAGTGCTTTCGCGAAGCTGCCGCATGACCAGCGTGAGGCGCTCATCCCCATGGCCGCTGAGGAGATGTCGTATGAGAAGGTCGCCGCCATCACGGGTGTCGCAGTCGGAACGGAGAAGAGCCGGGTGAACTGTGCCCGGTACAGGCTGGCTCTCCTGCTGCACCACGATGCTACTGATGAGATCGGGCCGGATCACGTCACGAAGGCTGCCCTTCAGGCGTGAACGGGTGCGCTTGTGGTCATCTTCGCAGACTCGCTGATCGGGGGATGCCGAAAAGCTCGGGACATTCGTCCTCGTGAACAAGCCACGGTGTTAGGTCCTATGGCTCTTACGCCTCGGGCTACTACTACGGCAGCCCTGGCGTGAGCGTCAGGTTTGGCTTCAGCAGCCTTGGCTGTGGCGAGCGGCGCAAACCGCACCGCTCAATGCCCGTCATTTCAGGAATCTGCCCTGAACTGGCCCGAGTGGGATATCCTCGTACATGCGCAGGCCGAGTTCGTAACGACCGGGCGTGCACGCATTACGTGCCGCTATGAAGCGTCGGACGATGTCAGAGAGCGCGCCTTCATCAATCTCCTGAGCAATCCGGTGCTGATCGATGAGGTCGCCGATGTGCACGCGCCACGCGTTGCAAGCTGCGACCGGCGATGGACGCACCGATACTTCGGCTGCTCTGACACTTGGAGCAACCCCGACCGCCGTGGCGAGCACCACAACAACAAAGGTTCCATGTAACAGGGGAGATCGCGCCATAGCTCCACCTCCGGGCTGCCAGCTATGGCAGCACATTCGAGGATGCAGCGTCAGTGAAAGCAGGCGCGTGCAATTGAGGTAGCCGACCTCGGACAGGAAGCAAGCATACACGCTTTTCTACCACTTACTATTGCACAAACCGTGGAGCTTGTCTCGCATGACGCGAGGGTTAGGCTCACCCTTGGACTACGTTGGCAATCCATGGAACAGCGCGTCAGCGTCATCTCTCACGGGATCGGCGATCTCGCAGAAAGCTGATCGACGCTCCTGGGGCATATTTCTAGTATCGTTCCAGCCAGCGAGGCTTCGCGATCTCGCTGTGCATGGCAACGTGACCGACAAAGCAGCCCATCCCGAACAGGATCGCGAACATCACGAAGGAGGTGCTCGGGCCGAAGATGCCGGTCCAGTCCTGGCTGATGCTCTCCCATGTGGTGGTGTAGAGGAAGAGGTCGGACCGCACGAATAGAACCGCTAGTACCAGCATGAGCGGGAAAACCAGGAATCTCACCTGCCGCTGAAGGTAGAAGAGCGCGATACCCGAGAACAAACTGATCAAGACGCCGAGCGCGAGGCAGAAACGGAACCACTCCAGCGGGTTCCCAAGAATAATGGTTTGATCTTGCATCTCACATCTCCCCGGCAGGTTCCTTTATTGATCCTGCAAGATCATGGCACTCTGTAGTTGCCGAATTTTCGAGGCCCCGTTCGTGCCCTTCAGCGGAATGGCCTTGTACTCACTCGCCCAATAGGAATGGCACTGTAGATTGCCAGCGCCTCACTGTACCGTTCGAGGGTACAGGCGGATTGGGCCTCATAGAACAACCGGATGATGTGCTCGAACGAGGCATCATTGAGATCATCCGCTTGTCTGTGCTGATCGATCAGGTCTGCAATATGAGCTTGCATCACCCGACAGGCCGCTGCTGCTGACGGTCGCGACTCCAGCCCTCTTGCATCCTGCGACAGCACAGCAGCCGGTCCTATCAGAATACCGCATAGGAGAGCCGTGGCCGCGCACAGTAGGATGCGGGGGCCTTGGGCTTGCGCCATCATCTCAATCGACCAAAGGAGCATTCTCATTCCGTCCAGCGCTGGCGGAAACCAGCGCAACGTTACGCGCAACCTGAGATCAGGCGTGCCGGTCAGGACGCGTCGGTGAACTCAGCCATCGGCAGGTTCTTCTCAATGGTCATATCGTAGATGCTGAACGGCACACTGGCGGCTGCCTCCGTCTTCGGTGGTGTCGTCAACATGGTGGCCCAAAACGCGCCTGTAGCGACAATCAACGCGACGATAATGATCGGAAGTTTGCGCATAGCCTTGCCTCCTACGGAACCGGTCAGGCCCGCATTGATAGATGTGCTGCGTCATCAAAAGTAGGCGCGTGCAGTTCACGGCAGCCAGCCTCGGACGAGAGGCAGGCGAACACACTGTACTGTGATTCACAGTGCTTGAAACGGCAAAGCTTGTCGTGCGCGAATTGTAGGCGTGAACTGCCAGATACCGAGGCTCACGGAGATTGGCGTTATCGCAAGCGATTTCGTGTTCGCGAGAACAACTTGATAATCGATGCTGCTCACAGGTCGAGCTTGATGTCGTCCCCTAAACAGGGGAGATCGCGCCCAAAGTTCACCCGAAGGATCGAATAGTCTCGACGCGTCCGCCGAATGCCAGTCCAGACTATGTAGACGCGGTGCGGCTCTGGATGCACTTTCCCCTGGAGTAGGCCCCATCAAGTCTTGATCATTTGCAATCGGAGGAGAATGCGCTCACCGTCGTAGCGCCGGGAGGCGACGAGCATGAGCGTTGATGATGGGGTTCTCACTACCATAGGCAGTCTATACGAGGCAGCCCTGAACCCAGACCTCTGGCCCACCGCCCTGGACAGGGTCGGCGATCTCTTCGGCCAAACGTCGCTTCTACTGACTGCGTTCGACAGCAGGGACAATGTACTCGGAAGGTCGTTTACCTCCCGAATCGACCCCCATAGCCTCGACATCTTCCATCAAGAGTACAATACCCCACAGACGAACCCGCACTTGGGCAAGAACCACTTGGCACCCGTTGGGCAGCCGATCGTCGCCCGTGAACTGTGCGATCACGACGCCTTCCTGAGGTCCGGCGTGTACGCCGACTGCTACCGTCCCGAGGGCCTCTTGGATGAGGTTAACGTCATTCTCACAAGGACGGACACTCTGATGACGGGCGTCGCCATCATGCGACAGGCGCGCAGTGGCCCGTTCGACAGCGACCATGCTCGCCTGATCCGGGTCCTCGTTCCGCACTTCCAACGGGCCGTTCAGATCAACGCCCATGTTGAGGAGCTACAGGCGGAGCGTAGCGCCCTCAAGGATGCTCTCGATCGGGTGGCGTTTGGGGTCATTCTGGTCGATGGTGACGGGCACGTTACGGTTGCCAACCGGGTGGCTCAGGAGATTGCAACGGAGGCGGACGGTCTGACCCTCAGCACACAGGGCCTCGGCTCACCTGACCCGGAGCAGGCCAAGAAACTACACCGGGCGGTCGCAGCGGCCACCCGGACGACCTTTCCCTCTGGTGGTGCGATGTCGCTGCCTCGCCCGTCAGGACGGAAGCCGTTATCAGTCTTGACGTGCCCGCTTGGCAAATACGCTTTGGACAGGGGGAACCGCCGTGCTGTTGCTACGATCTTCATCACCGACCCGGAACGCGAGATCGAAGCACTGCCAGAGGCACTCACCCGGCTTTACGGATTGACGCGCAGTGAAGCGGCGCTCGCAATCCTTCTGACCCAAGGTCTGGACCTGGGGGAGGCGTCAGAGCACCTCGGGGTTTCGCTCAGCACGGTACGGTCCCATCTCAAGCGCATCTTGGAGAAAACCGGGACGCATCGCCAAACCGAAGCCGTAGTCCTCATTCTGAGGAGTCTCGCTCCGATCAGCACTTGCTGAGGGCGTGCCTGAAAGTGCGTGCCTGATCCTCGGGTTTGAACGTGTCTGCCTCGTGATAACCGATGCGGGTTGCTGCCACCGCTGTCTACCGACAGGTGCGAAGCACGGATCAGCCTCGCGTGCGACGATGCTTCGCGTGTTAAGTGCTCAGGTAGGTCGCTGGCGTACGGCACATTCCAGTCCGCCCGACCCAAGCTGAAGGAGACCGGAGATGTGGCTAGATCGTCGTCTGCTTGACCTCTTCGACATCGAGGTGCCGATCATCCAAGCTCCCATGGCGGGGCCGGTTACCTCCGACATGGTCATCGCGGTCTGTGAAGCGGGCGGGCTTGGATCGCTGCCCTGTGCGATGTTCTCTCCCGAGCAGGTGCGTACAGAACTCGGGATCATCCGTCAGCGGACCTCCCGACCGATTAACGTGAACTTCTTCTGCCATCAGCCACCGAAGGCTGATCCCGCTCGTGAACGGGCCTGGAAGGACATGCTAGAAGGCTACTACGTAGAACATGGTCTTGATCCACACGCTCCCACGCCCACTTCGACCCGTTCTCCCTTCGACGAGGCGATGTGTGACCTCGTCGAGGAGTTCAGACCTGAAGTGGTTAGTTTCCACTTTGGCCTACCTGACAGAGATTTGCTCGACCGCGTCAGGGCGACAGGAGCAAAGATCATCTCGTCGGCCACGACCGTGGAGGAGGCTCTCTGGCTCGAAGCGGAAGGGTGCAACGCCATCATCGCACAAGGGTATGAAGCGGGTGGCCATCGGGGTATGTTTTTATCGAGCGACATCAGCACTCAGGCCGGTACCATGGCACTGGTGCCCCAAGTCGTTGATGCCGTGAAGGTCCCCGTCATTGCAGCGGGGGGTATCGGCGATGCAAGGGGCATTGTCGCAGCCTTTGCCCTTGGCGCGTCAGCCGTCCAGATCGGCACAGCCTACCTGTTCTGTCCCGAGGCAAAGGTTGGTTCAGTTCACCGGCACGCGCTTCAATCGGCCAAGGACAATCAGACGGCTCTCACGAATCTGTTCACGGGTCGTCCAGCGCGGGGGATCGTCAACCGCCTGATGCGGGAAGTAGGTCCGATGTCGGAGTTCGCGCCAGCGTTTCCACTTGCGGGAGGGGCGGTCGCGCCGTTGCGGGCCAAAGCTGAAGCAGCGGGATCGGGTGATTTCACACCCCTCTGGTCAGGACAAGCAGCAGCCTTAGGCCATGCCACGGCGGCTGGAGACCTCACACAGCATCTTGCCAGGGAAGCCCTTACAAGGCTCGGATCGCGGCTCGCCGCCAGGAACGCCAACACGTAGCCGACAGAGGAGACATACCGGTTGGCGAAGAGCTTGCATCAAGCTGCAACCGGTTCAAACTGCCCGGTCGATAGGGATTTCGGGGCATGGTGGGTGCTCAGGACCGGATCGAGCGGCGGTTGGCGGCGATCTTCGCGGCTGATGTAGCCGGGTACTCGCACCTCATGGGGCAGGACGAGGTCGGGACCCTTCGCACCCTCACGGCTCACCGCGAGGTGATGGACCGGCTCATTGCGGAGCATGGGGGCACCATCGCCAACACGGCAGGCGACGGCATTCTTGCGTCTTTCCCCTCTGCCGTTGATGCCGTCCAGTGCGCTGTGGACGTTCAGAAGGCCCTTGCTGGCTTGAACATCGATGTGGACCCCGATCGTGCCCTGCGCTTCAGAATCGGCATCCATGTCGGGGATGTGATGGTTCGAGGGGGTGACCTCCTGGGCGCTGGTGTCAACATCGCGGCACGCCTGGAGGGGTTTGCCGAGCCAGGAGGGGTTTGCCTGTCCCAAGAAGCGCACCATTACGTCTGTAAGGCGGTACCCTTCACCTTCATTGACCTTGGGCTACAAAAGGCCAAGAACATGGAAGGAGGCATATGGGCCTTTGCCGTTGAGATGAGCCACCCATCCACACCCACAGCTTCAAAACACGGGCGGGTGCAGGCGGCAAAGCCATCGGTTGCGGTCTTGCCATTCGACAACCTGAGCGGCCTATCCGAGGATGCCTACTTCAGCGACGGGATTACAGACGAGATCATCACAGGTCTAGCGCGCTTTCGCACGCTCTTCGTCGTCGCGCGTAACTCCTCCTTCTCCTTTCGTGGCAAGCCGATAGAACTTGCGGAGATCGGACAGCGTCTCGGGGTCTCATACCTCGTCCAGGGCAGCGTGCGGCGGGGCGGTGACCGTGTGCGCATAGCCGCTCAGCTTGTGGAGGCTGCAACAGGGGCTCACCTGTGGGTGGAGCGCTACGACCGACCACTCGATGACCTCCTCGCGGTACAAGACGAGGTGACGCAGATGATCGCGTCTACCCTCTTCGGGCGCATCGAGGACGCGACTCTCCAACAAGCCATCCGCAAGCAGACCGACAGCGCCGCTGCCTACGATCTGGTGCTGAGGGGCTTTGCCCACTTTCGGGGCTATGCCGAGGACGACAACCAGCGCGCCTGCGAGATGTTCGAGCGGGCCGTTGCGGTCGATCCACAGTATGGGTTAGCCCAAGCCTATCTCGCCTTTGTGCAAGTTGTGCTGGCCGGGTACGCGTCGGCATCACCAAGGACCTTGGATGTGTCGCTTGCGCGAGCGACGCGAGCGGTTGATCTTGATCCCCAGGAGAGCCGGTGCCGGAGAATGCTGGCCATGATCTGCCTGTTCCGGCGAGACTACGATGCAGCGGAACGCCACTTCCAGAGGGCGCTCGAACAAAACCCCAATGATGCCGATGGGACACAGCAGTTGGGTTTCCTCCTGGCCCTGAGGGGACGGTCCGAGGAAGCACTCAGGTATATGGCTGCTGCCAGACGGCTCAATCCTTTTCATCCCACGTGGTACAACCACTCTCTCGGCATCGCTCTTTATTCGCTCAGACAGTACGGGGAAGCCGCACAAGCGTTTAGGCAACTGCCTAACCCTGGTCCGTGGTCTCGGGCACGACTGGCAGCGTGTTACGCTCAAGCGGGCCGCTCCGAGGAGGCAGAAGCGCAACGGGCCGCGATCTTGAAGCAGCGTCCCGACTTCTCGACAGCCAGATTCCTGCACCATGACGTTCTACTTGAACGAGCGGAGGACCGCGAGCACCTACGCGATGGACTCCTCCGGGCAGGTCTCCCCGAATGACGACCCGTCGCCTCGCCGCGATCCTCGCTGCCGATGTGGCGGGGTTCTCGTCCATGATGGAGCAGGACGAGGAGGGTACGCTTGCTCAGATCAAGACACTCCAACGGGAGATCATCGAACCGAAGGTCACCCACCACCACGGACGTGTTGTGAAGACCACCGGAGACGGATTTCTAATTGAATTCGCCAGCCCGGTGGAAGCCGTCAGGTGCGCACTCGGCATTCAGGATGCCGTCGCCGTAGGTCCACTGGACCTCAGGGTTGGCATCAACCTCGGCGACATCATCATCGAGCCAGATGGTGATGTTTACGGGGACGGCGTGAACATCGCAGCCCGCCTGGAGAGTTTGTGCGATCCTGGGGCGATACTCATCTCGGGTGCCGTTTACGATCAGGTTGAGGGGAAGATCGACCGCACCTTCGAGAGCCGGGGCGAGCAGCAGGTCAAGAACATCACTAAGCCTGTAAGAATATACGCCACCACCGTGGGAGGCCCTACGGGTGCGCCGAGTAAGGCGAAACCCCTCTCGCTCCCGGACAAACCCTCCATCGCGGTCCTCCCCTTCACCAACATGAGCGGGGACCCCGAGCAGGAGTATTTTGCAGACGGCATGGTTGAGGAGATCATCGCCGCTCTCTCGCGCATCCGAACACTGTTCGTGATCGCCCGTGCCTCAACCTTCGCCTACAAGGGCTTATCAACGGATGTGCGCCAGATCGCCCGCGAGTTGGGCGTGCGGTACGTGCTGGAGGGCAGCGTCCGCAAATCAGGTCAGCGGGTGCGGGTCACGGCTGAGTTGGTCCATGGCTCCGATGCCAGCCACCTTTGGGCTGGCCGCTTCGATGGTGAGATCGAGGACATCTTCGACCTTCAGGATCGCCTCACCGAGGCCATCGTCGGTGCCATCCAGCCGAGCATCCGGTCAAGCGAGATCGAGCGCGCCCGACGCAAGCGCCCCGAGAGCCTGGATGCCTATGACTGCGTCATGAGGGCTCTGCCAGCCGTGTGGTCCAGCGACCCGGCAATCGCCACACAGGCCCTGGAGCTTCTGGAACGGGCGACCGCTCTCGACCCGAGCTATGCCCTGGCCAAGTCCCTCGCCTCGTGGTGCTACGCGCAACAGGTGATGTATCTCGGCTCGTCCGATCCGCCTTGGGACCGTGATCGCGCACTTACTCTGGCTGAGGAAGCGGCACGGCTGGACAGCGACGATCCTCTGGTTCTGACCACGCTCAGTGCCGCGTACACGTTGGTTCGCAAGCTGGATCGGGCCTCCACGCTGCTCGAAAAGGCACTCCGGCTCGACCCCAACTCCGCCTGGGCATGGCAACGAAGCGGCTGGCTTCACGTCTACAAGGATCAGGCCGAGGTGGCGCTTGAGCACTTCCAGCGCGGTCTCCGCATCAGCCCCTTCGATCCTATCAACTTCAACTCGTACATCGGCATGGGAGCGGCTCATTTCGCCGAGACTCGCTACGATGACGCGGTCAGTTGGATTGAGCGGGGCATCCAAGAGCGTCCAAGTGCAGCCTGGGCTTACCGTCTGCTGACCTCCGCTTATGCGCTCGCCGGACGGTTAGAGGATGCCCGTCGAGCCGCATCGCTCTTGCTCCAGAGCTACCCGGATTTCACGATTACGAAGCACGTCCAGAACCTTGTGGCATCTTATCCCGGCTACATGAGCCGCCACATCGAGGGGCTCCGAATGGCGGGTGTGCCCGAATGACCACCCGCCGCCTTGCCGCCATCCTCGCCGCCGATGTGGTTGGTTTCTCGGCTATGATGGAGCGAGATGAAGAAGGTACCCACACCAGGATCAGAGCATTCCAACAGGATATTGTTCAGCCAATGGTCGAGAGGCATCACGGGCGGATCGTTAAAACCACGGGCGACGGATTCTTGATCGAGTTCGCCAGCCCGGTTGAAGCCGTCAGGTGCGCACTCAGCATTCATGACAACGTTGCCGCTGGTCCGCTTCGTCTGAGAGTTGGAATCAACTTGGGCGACATCATCGTTGAGTCAGATGGTGACGTTTACGGCGACGGCGTGAACGTCGCGGCTCGCCTGGAGGGGATCGCTGATCCAGGCGGAATCTGCATCTCCGGTTCCGTTTACGACCAGATCGAGGGGAAGATCGATGTTGCCTTCGAGAGCCGGGGCGAGCAGCAAGTCAAGAATCTTTCGCGACCCGTTCGGGTCTATGCTCTCGCCGGGCATGGTGCTGTCGAGACCACCCCCAAGCCGCCCACGCTTCCCCAAAAACCTTCTATGGCAGTCCTGCCCTTCACGAATCTGAGCGGGGACCCCGAACAGGAGTTCCTGGCAGACGGAATTGTGGAGGACATCACCACGGCGCTCTCGCGCATCCGCACCTTGTTCGTCACAGCCCGGAACTCCGCATTCACCTACAAGGGCAAAGCCGTGGACGTGAAGCAGGTCGGACGGGAGTTGGGCGTACGCTATGTGCTTGAGGGAAGCGTCCGCCGCTCAGGGGCACAGCTTCGGGTCACAGCACAGCTAATCGAGGCGGAGACCGGCTCTTATGTGTGGGCCGACCGGTACAACCGGAAGCTCGACGACCTCTTTGCCTTGCAGGATGAGATCACCGCCCAGGTGGTCGGCGCAATCGAGCCGCAACTCTTAGCCGCCGAGGCTCACCGCCTGGAGCAGCGCTCCACCAGCGACCTCCAGGCATGGGAGTGCGCCATGCGGGCTCTCCCCCACCTCTGGCGCTTCACCCTGGAGGAGACCGACATCGCGCAGGAGTGGCTTCGACGCGCCATCGAGCGCGATCCAGCCTACGCCTATGCCCATGCACTCCTGGGCTGGAGCTACCTCAAGCTTTGGGCGGTGATCCGCACAGACCGCCAGCCCGAGATCGTGCAGAAGGCTGAGGAGTATGCCCGGACGGCGGCGCTCCTCGATGAGCAGGAGCCCTGGGTGCATCTCGACTTCGGGGTGATCCACGTTAGGCGGCGACAAACGCCAGAGGCGGTGCGAGCACTGGAGAGGGCCATCAGCCTCAATCCAAGCTTTGCTATGGCTCATGCCTACCTTGGCTTTGCTCTTGGCGTTGGTGGTCAGCCAGAAGCGGGCGCAGAAGCACTGGAACGAGCCCTGCGTCTGAGCCCGCGCGATCCCTTCCTCTCCAGGGACGCTCTCACGATCGGGCTGCTCATCGAGTTTGCACTCGGCCACTATGAGGAGGTGATCCGATTGAGCCGTATCGTCATCCAGGAGCGACCGAACACGACGGGTGCGTACCGATATGCAGCGGCCTGCCTCGGGCTCCTGGGCAGGGTTGAGGAAGCGAAAGCGGCCCTCGACAAGGTTCTCGCACTCGACCCCGCCTTCACGCGCGAGAACGTCGAGCAGGTCGTGGTCTACTCGCAGCCTGAAGTGCGCCCGCTACATGGACGGGCTCCGGTTGGCAGGGCTCCCGGAATGACCACCCGCCGCCTCGCCGCCATTCTTGCTGCTGACGTGGTTGGCTTCTCGTCCATGATGGAGAAGGACGAAGAAGGCACACTTATGCAGATCAAAGCACTCCAGTCCGAGGTCGTCCGTCCCGCCGTCGAGAAGCATCATGGGCGGATCGTCAAGACCGCCGGAGACGGATTTTTGATCGAGTTCGCCAGTCCAGTGTACCCCGGCATAGCTCGGAGGGCCTCTTCGAAGCTCCGTTTGGGTGGGTGATCGAGCACGAGGTCGGCGGAGGGCTTCGCCTCCGCGATCAAGGCTCCGTCCACCTGAAGGGCCACGGACCCATTCTCGTGATCTAACACTGACAATGGTACTTCGAGCGGGATGGGTCGGCGAAGGGTCACTTCGACTGCCGGAGCGTTGATGAGACCGGCGAGCCGGCCACAGACATAGCCGCCGTTGCCGGCACCCGGTGGTCCACAGAAGCGCTCATCGATCGTGATGGACCGCATCATGACTCAAGCGCTTGCCACCGAGGTCAATAAATATTGCGTGGTCTTCATCACGCACTCTCCATGGCACGGTACACGCTGGCTCGGCTGATGCCAAGCTTCTTGGCGATCTGCGTCATGCCCCAACCCTCGGCCCTGAGGCTTCGGACGGCATCGGCATTCGGCGCAGCCACGGGTTTGCGTCCACGATATCTCTTCTCGGTGCGAGCTTTGGCAATGCCGATGCGTTGACGCTCCAGCATGACCTCACGCTCCCACTGGCAAATGGAGCCGATGAGGTTGAGCATCAGGCGTCCCGTGCTGTTCGACGTGTCGAGCCCCATGTCGAGGATTCGCAAGGTGACGCCCTTGCGTTCGAGAAGCGCAACGATTTCGATCATCTGTGGGAGCGATCGTGCCAATCGGCTCAAGGAGGTGCACATGAACACGTCACCCTCGCGGGCGAACTCCAGGGCACGATCCAGTTCGGCGCGTTCGGAGACCGAGGACACCATCTCGCCGAACACCTTATCAGCACCCGCCTTCTTCAGGGTCTCGGCCTGGGCCTCATAGCCGGCCTCTTGTTCCGCCGTTGAAGAGCGCCGGTAGCCGATGATCATGTCCACCTCTCATTCTGAGACAGACACTGGATGATTCCGTTCCAACAGCCAAGGCTCTTCAACAAAGATACAGCGGTGTTCCACATCCACTGAACCCTGGTTCAAAGAAACAACCCTCAGCGAATGCCGGGGGCATAGAGGTTCCACGGCAGGCGGAGCGATCTGTTGCATATTTGGATATTTCTGACTAAAGTCAGAGAATGGACGAGCATCAAGTCGAACAGGTGCGCTGCTTCAACCGTGTTGTCACGCAGCACGTCGGCGCGCTCGAAGACAGCTATCTCCAACGAGGCCGCCCACTCGGACAGGCCCGATTGCTCCACGAGGTAGGATCGGACGGGATCGACGTGCGTGCCCTCCGCGAGAGGCTTAAGCTCGACTCGGGGTACCTCAGCCGCCTTTTGCGCTCGCTTGAAGCTCAGGGCCTTGTTCAAACCGATGCTCAGGCAAGCGATGGTCGGGTCCGACGCGTGGTCCTGACACGGAAAGGTGTTGCCGAGCGCGCGACCTATGATGCGCTCTCGAACGAGTTGGCATGGTCCTACTTGGAGCCCCTCGACCCGGTACAGCGTGATCGCTTGGTGAGCGCCATGGGTGAGGTCGAGCGAATGCTTCGCGCTGGAGCGGTGGAGTTACGTCCTGAGCCCCCGGACAGCGCTGCTGCACAATGGTGCCTGGAGCAGTATTTCACCGAGCTTGCCGCACGGTTCGACACGGGCTTTGAACCAGCCCGGAGCAATTCAGCCAGTGTCGAGGAGATGACACCGCCTGTGGGGTTCTTCGTGGTTGCATGGCTCGATGGTGCTCCTGTGGGATGTGGAGCGCTGAAGGTCGGAGCCGAAGAGACGGGTGAGATTAAGCGCATGTGGACGGACCCGAACGCAAGAGGGCTCGGGATCGCGCGCCGGATTTTGCGTTGGCTGGAGGCGAAGGCGCGTGAGGCTGGACTGACGCGGTTACGTCTGGAAACCAATCGGTCACTTACAGAGGCTCAGGCACTCTACCGGATGGAAGGCTACACTGAGGTCGAGCGGTTCAACGACGAGCCTTACGCCCACCACTGGTTTGAGAAGCGGCTGTAAAGGCGTGCAGACGAATGTGTCTTGGTTACGCTTGGCTCATGCCAGGAGACCGCCCATGGGGTTCTGAACGTCGTTGGCTCGTATCCACCTGTTGTCTGACGCTCAGGGCAACTTCGTAGCTGAACCGGCTGATCCTTGTGACACGTCATGTCTCGGGCACATCGGTCGCAGAATTACCTTATGCTTACATCACAAAGGGCGCAGCCGTTTCTGAAGCGCGTGATCTTGCGACGAATTGGAAGTGCGAGCGCATTCATTCAGCATCGCGTCTCCCAAAACTGATGTCCGAAGCTGCATTCTCTGAGACGAGTTTCAGGATAGGGTTTTGCGACAGCCTGCCGAACAGAATCTGGCGGATTGCGAGAAACGGCTTGGGCATCACAATAACGACCGTTGTTGGGAAAGTGGGCACCAGCAGGGATTTGACAACGCCCGCAATAAATATTGCATGACGCAGCCATGCTCCTCCGCTCACCGTTGCGCCCGCACCTCCTGCGAGCCCTGCGCGTGGCGCTACTCCCTCCACATCTCCCGACGCATCCTCGCGGCCCATCCTCGTCAACTGTATGTGGTGACGATCGAAGCGTTCCTCCACGACCCGACTGCCTTCAGGTCTTGGCGAGTCAGACTGAGAAACGTCGTTGATCACCGCCGTCGCGCATGCCGCTGGTGGCGTGAGGTCGGCCTGTGGCTCTGGCTCGGTGCAGACGGTCGTGTTCGGGGAATCGTCAGCCTCGGCGCTGTGACCGAGGAGGAGTTCATCGAGGTGATCGAGCGGCGTTGGCCGACGACCCTGAGACCTATTGATGTCGAAGAACTTCGCAGTGAGGTTTACTTTGCCGTGCGGCCCGGCATCATCTTCGACACCGGGCCACATCAAGGTCGCTATCAAGCGATCAGGCTGGCGGTTGAGCCCCAAATGACGAGACTGTCAGTACAAGGGTGGAGTCGCCGCGATTGACGCGCTCGGACCGCTGGACCGGGGCCATACCGGTCCTGCTCTAACGCGGATGTCAGTGGAATTCGAACCCTTGTTGGGATGGCCCCCTGAGGATCGCCCTTTAGTGTCCTTGAGTCTGGCCAGCGGTATGCCCATCGGGGTGCAAATGCTTTCGATAAGCTTTTCGAACAGCAACGATCACCCACTCCGGTGCGTCCTGGTGCAGGCCCACACGCCGGTACACGGGATTGGTGCTATCGCCCCGCATGGTGGCCTTGGCGTCCCGAATATCACGCTCAAGCTGCTCATTCCGGCCTTGCAGAAGATCAACCTCCCTGCGCGCCTCGATCAGGTCATGCTCAAGTTCTTCAACCCGGTACAGGAGGCCGGACCGTTCAGCTTGGTATCCCTAGCGGAGCGTGTCGTCGAAGCGCGGATCGATTCGCGCCCACGTCATTGGCGGCGACATAGCGCCGAACGGGTGCCGAACGAACAATCGGGCGCAGACGACCACGGCACCGAGAGCGATCACACAGAAGGTGATCAGGGCTCCCGGTGTGTTGACACCCATCCGATAGCAATAAGGCTGACGAGAAGTTTCATCATCGCGCCTGCACCAGCAGGGCTCCAAGCAGGTTTCCTCGCGCGATCACACGACCTCGCGCGTCACGAGTCTCTCGACCATCGTAGCTGCCGACAACAACACCATGGGCGTCTCTGGCAATGATCTTTCCGGTCAGCCCCTGAAGCTCATAGACACCGACGATCGCTCCTCGATGATCGCGGAGGGTCTCACGGGCCAGAGCGGCGATCTCTATGGCGGGAGGGCTGTCCATCAGGCTGCCTCCACGCCTGCATCCTCGACCTCCATCTCCAGGTCCTGGAGGATGCCGATCGCATAGTCCTCCTCCTCAAGGATGTTGAGGAGCGCATTGAGAGGTGCACGCGGCTCTCCGCACCGGGTCGCGAAGAGAACTCCATGCTTGGCCAAGCGGGTACGAATCGCCTGGAGGTCGTGGGGCAGCAGACGCGCATTGCGGTGGCCCCTGATCTGACCGACCGTGTAGGAGGTGCGCCCCGCGCCGTCGTACAGGCAGTGCAGTTCCACGATCGCTTCCGGCTCTCGCAGGTGTTGGAGGTACACGCGGCGTCCGGCTGCGACATGGCCGATGTATTGCGCGAGGCAGTTGCGGTACCGCCGTCCAGCATCCACAAGATCGCGACCTACCAGAAGGCGGAAGTCCGGGTCGTCCACGAAGGGTCCAGCGACAGGGGCGCGCTCCATCCGTTCCAGCCAGCCGAGGGTCCACTTTGCAAGGCTCTCCACACGGCTAATGCGGCTGCCATTGTGAGGTCCCAGGGCATCCAGCGACTGCGCTAAGCGTGCGTCCGTGGCATCAGGAACCAGTTGCTGAATGAGCCGCACCGCCTCGCGGAGGCTCTGAACGTCACCGGGGGTGGCGACCCGGTCTAGCACCGATCGGCGGAGGAGGACGCCGCTAAGGTGGCTCACAACCCGGATTCTGGAGGCAGTCACGAGCCCTTCTGTCTCCATCAGCAGCCGCGCCCGGTTTCGATGCTCAGGATCAGCGTATAGGCTCCACGCGAGCCGGTAAGTCGCGAGGTCGAGGGAGATCGGGCCGTCGCCAAGCCTCGCCAGCAATCCGATAAGGCCCTCAGGGCAACTGCCGAACACGGCCTCCACGATGGTTCGGGGCGGCAGGTCGAGAAGGTACCACGCGATCTGACCGAGGGGATTCAGCGGAGGTGGCTCGGGCTTTCCGATCGCCACCATCTGGAGCCGGGCGGCGAAAACCTCAGGCTGATCCAGATTGAGGGAGGAGAAGGCGCAGAAGTGGACCTGTCGGGCCAAGTTGGTGCTGGACAAGCTGGCGGACAGGAAGCCGGGGTACGCACGATCAAGCAAGATCGCGGTCGAGAGAGCCCATCCGTCGTAGGCTCGAAGGTGGCGGGGATTGTGAGGGTGAAACTGCTCCAATAGCGGCTCCGTAACAGTTGCTGTTAATCAATAATCTCATGGATCCGAAAAAGCGCAATCAATTCTGTTGCCGATGGGCGGCTTTGGCTTGCTGGTGGCTCGGCCAGTAGTCCAAAATAGCCGCATGGCTCGCACTACCCCTGCCGCGCAAGCGCTATTCAACGGCAAGACGCTCGACCAAAGCTCTTGCCACGACGAACTTCCAGCCCACAGACGATCAGCTTCAAGCGGCTGCCGATTGGGCGCAGCGTGCCCGAAGCCCGACTTTCGCTCGCGAGAAGGAGGAGTCGCTCCAGGGCCTCTTCAAGCATGAAGTTGTGGAGCGGGTGCTGCGCTATACCCCTCTTCGCACTGACCGTCCTTATTCTGTGGCCCAAGAGGAGCCAGCGGGCGCGGGATCGGTGGACCTCGCGCTCGGTGAGTTCACCGCCACCTCGCGCCGTGTCATTGCTCCCTTCGAGCTAGAGCACCGGACTGGAAATCCGACTCCCTAGGTTTTTGGCTGATGCAATCTGTGATTCACTTGCTGGAACGGGAGGTGGATCATGGGTCATTGCTATTCTCTCGATCTTCGGGTGCGGGTGGCC
>JAESFL010000665.1_pt1 | contig 20563 bp, 16 predicted proteins | sample 9269401 | NCBI WGS metagenome assembly JAESFL01 (sample SAMN14506025, study PRJNA617098) | algae metagenome | isolation source: Gloeocapsa sp. UFS-A4-WI-NPMV-4B04 and co-occurring heterotrophs from desert... | place: USA: Utah | collected 2006-10-01 | reverse complement strand
ATGGTCTGGCGCAACTGGTTGACCGCCACCGAGGCGCCGACGATGCGGCTCGCCTGACCTGAGCGGACCTTGAGGTCGCGCACCTCGCGCTTGAGGCGCGAGGCCTCCAGTGCGCGCTCGGCCACGAGGATCAGCCGGTCGGCCTTGAACGGCTTCTCGATGAAGTCGTAGGCACCCGATTTGATCGCCGCCACGGCCGTCTCGATGTTGCCGTGGCCCGAGATCATCACCACCGGCAAGTCGGGATGTCCGGCCTTGATCAGGTCGAGCACCTGCAACCCGTCGAGGCGCGAGCCCTGGAGCCAGATGTCGAGGAAGACGAGGTGGGGCCGGCGCGATTCGATGGCCGCCAGCGCCTCGTCGGACCCGGCGGCGGTGCGGGTGCGGTGCCCCTCGTCGTCCAGGATGCCCGCGACCAGATCGCGGATGTCGGCCTCGTCGTCGACGATCAGGATGTCGGCGCTCATGGCTGCATCTCCGCGACGCGTCGCGCTTCCATGGCGCCCTCCGTGTTCTTGTCCATCGTTGTCCCGTCACGCGCGCCCGGTGCCGCGGAGCGTGTCCGCTCCCCTGCCGCACCGGGCTCGACATTGTGTCCGTCCTGCCGACCGACTTCCCGCGGCAGCCGCATGCGAACCTGTCCGCCGCGCCCCTCCGGGTTGTCGTTCAGCTCGATCCCGCCGCCATGCTCTTCGAGCACCTTGGAAACGATCGCCAAACCGAGGCCGGTCCCGCCCTCGCGGGTCGTCATATAGGGTTCGAGAAGGCGCTGGCGCCCCTCTGCCGGAAAGCCTTTTCCGTTGTCGGTGACTTCGATCACCACGAAAGCATCCTCAACGACCAGCTTCAGCGCGACCCGCCCCTTGCCGCCATCGGCGGTCAGCACATCCTCCGGCACCGCCTGAACCGCCTCGACGGCGTTCTTCAGGATGTTGGTGAGCGCCTGGGAGAACAGCCGTACGTCGAAGGCGGCCTCGACGCGGCCTCGCTCGTCGGCGCCCACCGTGTCGAAGGGGAAATCCAGATCGGGATGCGCCATCCGCAGCATGAACAGGTTCTGCCGGGCGATCTCGGCCAGATCCTGCTGCGTGATGGCAGGCTTGGGCATCCGGGCGAAGGAGGAGAACTCGTCCACCATCCGCTTGATCTCGTCGACCTGCCGCACGATCGTGGCGGTGCACTGCTCGAACACCTCCTTGTCGGCCGTGATCACTTTTCCGTACTTGCGGCGGATGCGCTCGGCCGAGAGCTGAATCGGGGTCAGCGGATTCTTGATCTCGTGGGCGATGCGGCGGGCGACATCCGCCCAGGCGGAGGTGCGCTGCGCCGTGACGAGATCGGTGATGTCGTCGAGCGTCACGACGTAGCCGCGCGCCTCGCCCTGCGCCTGCTCGCTGGTGACGCGCACGGCAATCGTGCGCTCGCGCCCCCCGCGCACGAGCTGAATCTGCTGCTGAAGCGCGCGCTGGCGGCCCTCGGCCTCGGGGAACAGGGCGGCGATTTCGGGCACGACGCTTGTCAGGGGCTGGCCGACGAGCTCCTTGGCCGTGAGTCCCAGGGTGCGTTCCGCGCCCGGATTGGCGATGGTGATGACCCCATCGGCATCGACACCGAGCACGCCCGGCGACACGCCCGACAACACGGCTTCCGTGAAGCGGCGGCGGCGGTCGATCAGGTCGTTGGCCGCCCGCAGACCGTCGTGCTGGCGGCGCAGCTCCTGCGTCATCGTGTTGAAGCTCTCGCCGAGATGGGCGAGGTCGCCGTCGGATTTCCGCGCTGGCACGCGGGCGTAAAAGTTGCCGGCCGCAACCTCGTCGGCGGCATTGATGAGCCGGCGGATCGGAGCGACGAAGCGATTGGCGAAGTTCAGGCCGAACCACACCGCCGAGAGCAGCGTGATCAGCGCGATGAGGATGAAGACCGAGGCGAAGGCGATCTGCACGTAGCGGCGCAGCTCGTCGAAGGTCAGGTACTCGGCCGCCGCGGCGCGGGCGACGCCGGGGAAGTCGATGGCGAGCTGGCTCACCTCGCGCTGCACCAGCAGCACGGCATTGTCGTAGGCCGGCATCCGCATCAGCGCGGCGAAGACCCGGCCCTCGTTGGGCAGTAGGCAGATCGGGTCGCTCGACTTCGCCGCATCCTCGAAGGCCTGCGCCGAGGGCAGGCGCGTCTGCTTGAGCACGTCGATGTTGGCGCGCGCCACCACCTCGTTGGGCCCGCGCATGATCTTGACGATCGGCAGACCGAGGGCCTGGGCGCGAGTCGTCATGAAGTTTTCGAACCACTCGCGGTTCACGTCGAAATTCGGCCGCGCGCGGGTCAGGTCGTCGGCGAAGATGCGGATCTCGCGGGCGAGCGACTGGCAGTGATTCTCCTGATAGGCGTCTGCGACCTGCACGGATTTCAGCACCACGTCGCGGACCCGGTCGGTGAAGCCCAGCGACAGCCCGACATCGATCGTCACCGAAGCGACAATGGCGAGCAGGATCGTCGGCAGGATTGCGATCAGGCTGAACAGGCCGACGATGCGAGTGTGCAGCCGCGCCACCGAGGCGTGGGTGCGCCGGGCATGCAGGAAGACCCGCGCCTCCCAGACGATCACCACCACGAGGGCGAGGACCAGCACCGCGTTGACCGAGAGCAGCACCACGCCCGAGGTCGGGGTCCGCGTGATCTGGATGATGCCGGCCAGGATGAGGAAGGTGACGGAGGCCGAGATCAGCGACGTGAGCACCACCGCAGCGCCGATCCAGCCGGGCCCCCGCGGCGGGGAATCGAACCGACGCGCGACCGCCTCCGCGCCGTCCTCTACGGACGGGGCATCGGACGGTGCTTCCTGAGTACGTCGCGACAGCAGCGGCATCGCTGATGCGGGGCCACAACAGTGTGGCGAAATTAATACGAATCAGCCACGCTTGAGCCGTCGATCAGGCGGCGAGCGCACCCCAGCGCCGCAGGTCGCGGAAGCGGCGCCCGTCGGAGAAACGCACCGTCACGCTCTCCGAGAGGCGGCCGGCGGCATCGATCTTCACGCTGTCCGGCCGCTCCAGTTCGTCGGCTCGCTCGAGGGCGGCGGCGACCGACATCGGCACCGGCTCGGCGCCGCCGAAAGCGCGCCACCACAGCACCGCCTTCTCGCGGGCATGGCCCGAATGTTCGAGGCACACCTCGACCCGGCAGCCGCCCCCGCGCCAGCGAAAGGCCACTTCCAGACGGTCGGGGCCGGAGCCGCCGGGGCCGCGATCGAGGCGCCAGCCGGTCACCTCGCGCCAAGGCGCGATCGATTCGGACAGGATCGGCAGGGCGTCCTCGGCGGTTGCCGCGTGAGGTGCCTCCGCGTCTTCCGGTTCGGGCTCGACCCAGCAGGCTTCGCAGGTGCTGGCGTTGAGCGCGATCAGCGCGCCGCAGCCCGGGCAGGGCTTTGCCCGCACGCTGCCCGGTGCGGCGGGGCCGAGCGCCACGCTGCGCGCGCTCACCGCATCGACGGGGCCATGCATCCGCACCAGCCCGGCATAGTCGAGTACGATCGCGTCCGCCTTGCCCGGCGCCCGGCGAAGCGCCCGCCCGACCTGCTGCACGTAGAGCCCGGCCGATTGCGTCGGGCGAAGCAGCGCGATGAGATCGACCTCCGGTACGTTGAAGCCGGTCGAGAGCACGCCGACCGAGACGAGGCAGCGGATCTTTCCGGCGCGGAAGTCGCGCACGATGCGGTCGCGCTCGCGCTTGCCCATCTCGCCGGTCACGGTCTCGCAGGAGATGCCCTCCGCGCGGATCGCGTCGCGCACCGAGGCCGCGTGAGCGAGCCCGGCGCAGAAGGCGAGCCAGGCCCGCCGCTCCCTGCCGTAGCCGACCATCTCCTCGACCGCCGCACGGGTGATCCATTCGCGGTTGACCGCCGCCTCCAGCGCCGAGGGGATGTAATCGCCGCCGCGCTTGGGCACCCCCGACACGTCGAGGGCGAGCGCGGTCGCCTTGCAGACGAGGGGCGCGAGGAAGCCCTGGTGGATCAGGTCGCCGACGAGCGACTCGTAGACGATCCGCTCGAACACCCTCCCCTCGCCCTCATCGAGCCGGCCGGAATCGAGGCGGTAGGGCGTGGCGGTGAAGCCGGCGACCTTAAGATCGGGGTTGCCGGCCCGCGCCGCGGCGAGGAAGCGGCCGTAGCCGGTCTCGCTCGCGCGAGGAACGAGATGGGCCTCATCGATGACGATGAGGTCGATGGCACCGAACAGTTCGGCCCTGTCGCGCACCGACTGGATCGAGCAGAACACGACCTGCGCGTGGGCTTCGCGTCGCCCAACGCCGGCGGAAAAGATGCCGGCAGGTGCCTCCGGCCAGTAGGCCAGCAGCTCGCCATGGTTCTGCACTACGAGTTCGCGGACATGGGTGAGGACGCAGATCCTTGCCCGCGGCGCCCGCAGCAGCCATTCGCGGATCAGGGCAGCGATGACGAGCGCCTTGCCGGCGCCGGTCGGCAGCACGACGAGGCCAGGGCCGCCGCCCTGGTCCCAATGGGTGTCGAGCGCGTCGAGGGCGGCGCGCTGGTACTCGCGAAGGCGCAGCATGGCGCGCCTTTAGCGAAGCGCGGCCGTGGAGAACAGAGGGGGAATGCGGCGGCCGACGTTTCAATTCGTCATTCCGGGGGCTGACAAGCCAACCCGGTATCCACGACTGGCCAGACATGACGTTTCGACCGCGCATCACGCGTGGCTTCCGGGTTCCGTTGCGCGGTCCCGGAATGCCGGCGATGGTCCGATCCTGTCGGAACGCTCTTCACCGCGAGGTGCGAAACACCTGCAGGTCGAGATCCCGCACCTTCTTGCGGAGGGTGTTGCGGTTGACGCCCAGCAGCTCCGCCGCGCGGATCTGGTTGCCGCGGGTGGCGGCGAGCGCCGCGCCGATCAGCGGGCCTTCGATCTCCCGCAGAATGCGGTGATAGAGTCCGGGCGGGGGAAGCGTGTCGCGATACCCCGAAAAATAGTCGGCGAGGTGCCGCTCGACCGCGCCCGACAGGGTCTCGCTGTCGGAGGCCCCGTTCTTGCGCGCCGCGCCGCTGCCGTTCACGGCGGCGGGTTGGGCGAGCGGCAGGGTGTCGAGTTCCGCCTCGATTACCGGCCCGGTGATCGTCTCCTGCGGGTAGAGCGCGGCCAGCCGCCGGACGAGATTCTCGAGCTCGCGCACGTTGCCGGGCCAGCGGTAGCGCTTGAGCCGCTCCATGGCATCGCCGTCGAGGGTTTTTCGAGTCAGGCCCTCGCGCTCGACCAGCACGAAGAAGTGGCGGATCAGGTCGGGCACGTCCTCGGAGCGCTCGCGCAGGGCCGGCAGGCGCAACGGGACGACGTTCAAGCGGAAGAACAGGTCCTCGCGAAAGATGCCCTGCTGGATCGAGACGCGCAGATCCTTGTTGGTCGCGGCGATGATGCGGACATTGGTCTTGATCGGCACGCGCCCGCCGACGGTGGTGTACTCGCCCTGCTGAAGCACGCGCAGAAGCCGGGTCTGCGCCTCCATCGGCATGTCGCCGATTTCGTCGAGGAACAGCGTCCCGCCCTCTGCCTGCTCGAACCGGCCGGCCGAGCGGGAGAGCGCGCCGGTGAACGCCCCCTTCTCGTGGCCGAACAGCTCGGATTCGATCAGGTCGCGCGGGATCGCCGCCATGTTGACGGGCACGAACGGCCCGGTGCGGCGCCGGCCGTAATCGTGGAGCGCGCGGGCGACCAACTCCTTGCCGGTGCCGGACTCGCCGGTGATCATCACGGTCAGGTCGGTCGGCATCAGTCGGGCGAGCGCCCGGTAGATCTCCTGCATCGCCGGCGAGCGGCCGACGAGCGGGATGTCCTCGTTCTCCGGGCCGGCACCGGGGGCGGGCGTTCCGCGGGGACGCGACAGCGCGCGTCCGACGATCGCCGTCAGCTCCTTCAGGTCGAAGGGCTTGGGGAGGTATTCGTAGGCGCCCCGCTCCGAGGCGCGAATCGCGGTCATGAAGGTGTTCTGCGCACTCATGACGATGATCGGCAGTTCCGGCCGCACCCGCTTGATGCGCGGCAGCAGGTCGAAGACGTTCTCGTCGGGCATCATCACATCGGTGATGACGAGGTCGCCCTCGCCCTGGGCGACCCAGCGCCAGAGCGTCGAGCAATTGGAGGTCGTGCGCACCTCGTAGCCGGCTCGTGAGAGAGCCTGGTTCAGAACGGTGCGGATCGCGGCGTCGTCGTCCGCGACGATGATGTGGCCGTTGGGCATGGCTCTCGACTCAGCGCTCCGCAGACGATTCACGCCCGTCGCGGGCGCTCGACATAGGCAGCAGGATCCGGAAGGCGGTGCGGCGGGGAACAGGATCGCATTCGACGATGCCCCCATGGTCCCCGACGATCTTGGCCACCAATGCAAGTCCGAGGCCGGAACCCTGCACCTTGGTGGTGACGAAGGGATCGAACAGGTCCGACAGCAGGTCGGTCGGGATGCCCGGCCCGTTGTCTCGCACCGCCACCTCGATCGGCAGGCTGACGCGTTCACGCGAGCCGGGGATCTGAAGGCGCAGGCCGGTGCGGAAGGCGGTGGAGAGGGTGATCTCGCCCTCGACCGTATCGGTGCCGATCGCCTCGGCCGCGTTCTTCACGAGGTTGAGGATCACCTGGATTAACTGGTCGCGGTTGCCGAGGACGGGCGGCAACGAGGGGTCGTAGTTCTCGATGAAGCGGATGTGGCGGGCGAAGCCCGACTGCGCCGAGCGCTTCACCTGATCGAGGACGCCGTGGACGTTGACGGGTCCGCGCTCCACCGGCCGCTCGTCGCCGAACAGCTCCATCCGCTCGACGATGCGCACGATCCGGTCCGACTCGTCGCAGATCAGGCGGGTGAGGAGACGATCCTCGTCGTCGCGCTCCTGTTCGAGCAGTTGCGCCGCGCCGCGGATGCCGGCGAGCGGGTTCTTGATCTCGTGGGCGAGCATGGCGCCGAGCGCGATCATCGAGCGGGCGGCACCCCGATGAGTTAGCTGCCGGTTCATCTTGTCGGCGATGGTGCGCTCTTGCAGCATCAGCACCACCGAGTCGTCCTCGTCGCGCAGCGGTGTCGCGAAGACATCGACGCTGCGCTCCGTCCCCGAGCGCGGCTGGACCAGCTCGACCCGGTATTCCGAGACGGAGGAGCTGCGGCGGCGCACCTCGGCGACGAGGGCGATGATCGGCGAGGAGAACGGAATGATGTCGCGCAACCGTCCGCGCAGCATCAGCCGGGCGGAGGCGTCGAAGAACAGTTCGGCGGCGTGGTTGACCCTGAGGATCCGCTCGTCCGGCCCGATGGTGAGCACCGGCAGCGGCAGCGAGTTCAGCACCGCCTCGGCCGGCGGCAGGGATTCGGGGACGAGCTCGTCGGAAAAGGGCATCAGGCCGCCTCGCCGAGGGGCGTCTTCGCCGTCCCGGCCGGTTCGAGGAAAGCGCGCCGCAGAAGGCGCAGGGCCTCGGCGGGATCGTGGGTGGTCACCAGCCGGCGACGGTCGTCCGGATTGAGGCCGCCGGCCGCGTCGGCATAGGCGGCGAGGTGCTTGCGGGCGTGGCGCACGCCCATGGCCGCGCCGTAGAGCGCGATCAGACCCTCGTAATGCTCGGTCGCGACCGCCGCGCGCTGCTCGGCAGTCAGCGACACGACCGCACGACCCGAGAGCCCGGCGGCGATCGCGCCGACGAGCCAGGGGCGGCCGACCGCCGCACGCCCGACCATCACACCCGCTGCGCCGGATTGCGCGAGGCAAGCACGGGCCTCGTCCAGGCTCGTGACGTCGCCGTTGGCGATGACGGGGATGCGCACCGCTTCGACCACGGGCCGGATCGCCGTCCAATCGGCCCGGCCCTTGTAGAATTGCTGGCGGGTGCGGCCATGGACGGTCACGCCGTCGAGCCCGATGGCCTCGGCGCGGCGCGCCAGCTCGGCGGCATTGAGGTTCGGGTGATCCCAGCCGAGCCGCATCTTCACCGTGACCGGCACATCGACCGCCCCGCGCACCGCCGCGAGCAAACGGGCGGCGTGGTCGAGGTCGCGCATCAGCGCCGAGCCGGATTCCCCCCCGGTCACGGTCTTGGCCGGGCAGCCCATATTGATGTCGATGGCATCCGCCCCGTTCGCCACCGCGATGCGAGCGGCCTCGGCCATCGGTTCGGGCGCGCAGCCGGCGAGCTGCACCACGTGGGGATCGACCCCGGCCCCTTCCGCCCGAACCTGCGATTCGGCATCGCCCTTCGCGAGTTCGGCCGCCGCGACCATCTCCGACACCACCGCACTGGCGCCCAGCCGCTGCGTCAGGCGGCGCATATGAAGATCCGTGACACCGGATAGCGGCGCCAGCAGGACCGGCGGGTTTGTCACCCCCCGATCATCACCCCCGCGCAGTGCGCTCAAATAATGGTCACGTGTCATTGTGCACAAGAAATAGCCAAATGGCGGGCGGACGCAAGCGCTTCCAGCGTTTGCCTTCGCGCTTCTTGACGCATAAGCACGCGGCAATCCCGATCCATCCCCAGATGATTTTCGTTCGAGGCTCCAGCATGTCCGATGAAGCCGCGCGGTCGCACGGGGGTAACTTTGGGGAGGAGAGTGTGGCGGCGGTGGTGGTGGCCGCCGGCAAGGGCCTGCGCGTCGGTGGCGACCTCCCCAAGCAATATCGTCGCGTCGGCGGCCGGGCGGTGCTGACGCGGACGCTGGCGGCGCTCGCGCAATCGTCCCGTATCGCCCGCATCCAGCCGGTGATCGCGCCGGATGCGGCAGAGTTCTACCGCGAATGCCTCACCGACCTGGAGCCGGCGATGCGCGAAAAACTCGCCGAACCGGTGTCGGGCGGGGCGACGCGCCAGCAATCCGTGGCGGCCGGGCTCGAAGGGCTCGCCCGCTCCGGTATGCCGGACCTCGTGCTCGTCCACGATGCGGCACGGCCCTTCGTGGACGAAGCCCTGATCGCCCGCGCGATTGCGGCGGGCGCAGAGCACGGCGCGTCGGTGCCGGGCATCGCGGTGTCCGACACGATCAAGCTTGTGGAGGAGATCGCGCCCGGTATCGGCGCCGTCCGCGAGACTCCGGCCCGCGAGAATCTTCGCGCGGTTCAGACCCCGCAAAGCTTCCGCTTCGACCTGCTGCTGAACGCCCACCGCCGGGCGGTGGCCGAGGGCCGCGACGGCTTCACGGATGACGGGGCGCTCGCCGAATGGGCCGGGCTGCCGGTCGTGGTGTTCGAGGGCGATGCCCGGAATCGCAAGATCACACAGGCGGCGGATCTGATCGAGGCCGAACGGGCCTTCTCCGGCCGGGCTTTCTCTGAACCCGCGACCGCGATATCTCATGGTCCCATGACCACGTATGTGACCCGCCTCGGCACCGGCTTCGACGTTCACGCCTTCACGGAGGGCGACCATGTCTGGCTCGGCGGCGTGAAGATCCCCGCCGACCGGGGCGTGCTCGCCCATTCCGACGGCGACGTGGCGCTGCACGCGCTCACCGATGCACTGCTCGGCGCCATCGCCGATGGTGATATCGGCACCCATTTCCCGCCCTCCGACGAGAAGTGGCGCGGGGCGGCCTCCGATCAGTTCCTGGCCCATGCCTGCGAGCTGGTCCGCGCCCGCGGCGGCAAGATCGACCATCTCGACATCACGGTGCTGGCGGAAGCCCCGCGCATCGGCGCGCACCGCGAGAAGATCCGCCAGCGCATCGCCGAGATCGCCGGTGTGCCGCTCTCCTCGGTGTCGATCAAAGCGACGACCGCGGAGAAGCTCGGCTTCGTTGGCCGGGCCGAAGGCCTCGCCGCCCAGGCCGCCGCCACGGTGCGGCTGCCGGAGCTCTGCGCTGAGCTCGAGACCGAGGCGGAGACCAACGAGCGCCGCTCGTGATCGAGGACGCCGCCCTGCTCGCCCGCGCCGAGGCGCTGGTGCGGGCCTACGCGGCGGCGGGACGAAAAATCGCGACGGCCGAGTCCTGCACCGGCGGTCTCGTGGCCGGGCTGCTCACCGCAGTGCCGGGATCATCGGCGGTGATGGAGCGGGGCTTCGTCACCTATTCCAACGAGGCCAAGGCGGAATCCATCGGCGTGCCGACGGACCTCATCACGGCGCACGGTGCGGTGAGCGAGCCGGTGGCTCGCGCCATGGCGGAAGGGGCGCTCAAGGCATCACGAGCCGACGTGGCGGTCTCCGTCACCGGCATTGCCGGACCGGGCGGTGGCAGCGAGGCCAAGCCGGTCGGCCTCGTTCATTTCGGTCTGGCGACGAAGGACGGCTCGACCCGGCATGTCGAGCGTCGCTTCGGCGATCCAGGTCGGAGGGAGATCCGGCGGCTGTCGGTGGCGCAGGCGTTGGCGCTGCTCGAGTGCGCGATCAATCCGCTCCGTCATGGCGAGCCGGCTGACGAAGCAAGCCAGCGGCATGACACCTCCGGATAGAGCTGGCGCTGGATTAGCTTCGGCTCCGCCTCGCAAGGACGAAGGCAGGATCGAGCCTCGCGCCTACCTCAGCAGCCGGTCCAACGTGATCGGCGTCTTACGCACCCGCACGCCGGTCGCGTGATACACCGCGTTGGCGATGGCGCCGGCCGTGCCGGTGATGCCGATCTCGCCGACGCCCTTGATGCCGAGCGGGTTCACGTGCGGGTCGTGCTCCTCCACGAGGATCGCCTCGATCGACGGCACGTCGGCATTCACGGGCACGTGGTACTCGCCGAGATTGGCGTTCATGACGCGGCCCGAGCGGGGATCGACGACGGCGTTCTCGTGCAGTGCGAAGGACACGCCCCAGATCATGCCGCCGTAATACTGGCTCGTGACGAGCCGCGGGTTGACGATGCGGCCGGCGGCGAACGCGCCGACGAGGCGGGTGACGCGGATCTGGCCGAGATCGGGATCGACGGTGACCTCCGCGAAGACCGCGCCATGAGCGTGCATGGCGTAGGCCTCGCGCGCGGCCGGGTCGGCGGCGGCCTGCCCTTGCGCCGAGACGGAGGCGCGGCCCGCCCGCTTCAGGATCTCGGAGAAGGTTTCACTGCGCCCCTCGTCGTCCCGCCGCACCAGCCGACCGCCGCGGGCAAAGACGCCGGCATTGCCGGCGCCGAAGAGCGGCGAGCGCTCGTCGTTCGTGGCGAGGTCGGCCAGTTGCGCCAGGACCGCGGCGGCGGCGGAATGGATCGCAGAGCCGGCCGTGGCCGTGTGCGCCGAGCCGCCGGCGATGCCGGCATTCGGCAGGTCCGAGCTGCCACTCTGGAAATCGAGCCGGTCGAGGTTGATGCCGAGCCCGTCGGCGGCGATCTGCGCCAGCGCGGTCCAGGCGCCCTGCCCCATATCCTGGGCACCGAGCGCCATCGTACCGCTGCCGTCGGAGCGGACCTCCGCCCGCGCCTCGGCCTGCATCATCAGGGCCGGGAACAGCGCCGTGCCCATGCCGTAGCCGACGAGACGGCCGGCGGAATCGCGCATCGCGCGCGGCTGCTTCGCCCGCTTGTTCCAGCCGAAACGGGCGGCGCCCTGCGCGTAGCATTCGTGTAGGGCCTTGGACGAGAACGGGCGGCCCGAGATCGGTTCGAACTCGGCGTAATTCCTGAGCCGGAATTCCAGCGGATCGAGACCGCAGGCCTCCGCCATCTCGTCGATGGCGCCCTCGAGGGCAACGCTGCCAGAGGCCTCGCCCGGCGCACGCATGAAGAGCGGCGTACCGGTATCGACCCGCACGCCGGAATGGCGCGTGGCGACTGCAGGCGCGGCGTAGAGGTAGCGGGAGATGGCGCTGGCCGGCTCGTAGAACTCGTCGAAGCGGCTCGTCGCGGTCAGCGTGTGGTGGTCGAGGGCGGTGAGCGCGCCGGACGCGTCGGCGCCGAGCCGGAGCGTCTGGCGGGTTTCCGCGCGGTGGCCGACGGGGCCGAACATCTGCTCGCGGCGCAGTACGAGCTTCACCGGCCGGTCGACGAGCTTGGCCGCCATCACACCGAGCACCTGCGGCCCGGACAGGAAGCCCTTCGAGCCGAAGCCGCCCCCGAGGAAGGGCGAGCGAACGAGGACGTTCTTCGGATCCAGGCCGAACAGGCCGGCGAGCCGCATCTTGGCCATCGCCAACCCCTGGCTCGGGGTATCAACGATGAGTCGATCACCGTCCCACTGCGCCACGATGGCGTGGGGTTCGAGCGCGTTGTGATACTGCGCCGGCGTCTCGTAGGTCGCCTCGACCCGGTGCTCGGCCTGTCCCAGCCCGGCCTCGACATCGCCGCGGGTGACGATCGCCTTGTCGCCGGCACCGACCCCTTCGGGCTCAATCGGCTCGTCCGCATCGAGCCCGATCCGCGGTGGGTCGACTTCGTAGCACGGAGCCAGCAGCTCGGCGCCCTCGGTCGCGGCCTCCAGCGTCTGCGCGATCACCACCGCGATCGGCTGATGGGCGTAGCGGACCCGGTCGTTCTGCAGCAGATCGAGCCGGAACATGAAGGGGTTGTCCTTCGCGTCCGGGTCCTGGGCGAGACGCGGGGCGTTGGCGCCCGTCATCACTTCGACCACGCCCGGATGGGCCTTGGCCGCCGCGACGTCGAGGCTGGCAACCCGGCCGCGGGCGATGCGGCTCACCGCCACCACCGCGTGAAGCAAACCCTCGGGCCGGTTGTCGGCGGCGTAGGTCGCCTGTCCCGTCACCTTCAGAAGACCGTCCCGGCGGGTGAGCGGCTGGCCGATACTCGACCCGTGCCGGGCCTGCTCGTAGGCGATGTCAGGCATGGAGCGCATCTCCCGAGAAGGCGGAGGCCGGGAGCGCCGGCATGCGCTCCGGAGTGCCGGCGGCGGCAAAGGTCAGGGTCCGCACGATCAGGCGCCGGGCCAGCTCGATCTTGAAGGCGTTGTCGCCGGAAGGCCGGGCCTCGGCCAGGGCGGCGTCGGCCGCCTCGCGGAAACGCTCCTCGCTCGGCTCCGCGCCGGCCAGCACGGCTTCGGCCGCGCGGACACGCCAGGGCTTGAGGGCGACACCGCCGAGCGCAATCCGCGCCTCGCCGATCCGTCCCTTCTCGAGCCGGAGCGAGGTCGCTGCCGAGACCACGGCGAAGGCGTAGGAGGTGCGGTCGCGGACCTTGAGGTAGCGGGAATGTCCGGCAAAGCCCGCGGCCTGGGCCGGCAGGCGTAGCGCCACGATGAGGTCGCCCGGCGCAAGCACCGTCTCCCGGTCCGGCCGATCCTCCGGCAGGCGGTAGAGTGCGTCGAGCGGCACTTCGCGGGCGCCCGCCCTGCCCTCGATCTCGACGGTTGCGTCGAGTGAGACCAGGGGCACGCAGAAATCGGATGGGTGCGTGGCGATGCAGTGCTCGCTCCAGCCAAGCACCGCGTGAAGCCGCGTCTCGCCGCCGCGCGCGTCGCAGCCGGCGCCGGGATCGCGCTTGTTGCAGGCGCTGGCCGGGTCGTAAAAGTAAGGGCAGCGGGTTCGCTGAAGCAGGTTGCCGGCAACGGTAGCGGCATTGCGCAATTGCGCCGAGGCGCCGGACAGCAGCGCTTCGGCCACCGCCGGGTGCGACCTCGCGAAGTCCGCGTCGTAGGCGAGATCGCTGTTGCGCACGAGGGCACCGATGCGCACTCCCCCATCGGGCAGGTGCTCGATCTTGTCGAGGCCCGGCAGATACGTGACGTCCACGAGCCGGGCGGGACGCGCGATGTTGCCCTTCATCAGGTCGAGCAGGTTGGTGCCGGCGGCGAGATAGGCCGCGCCTGGCTCGCTGGCCGCCGCGACGGCGTCGGCAACGCTGGCCGCCCGAACATAGTCGAAGCGGTTCACGCGGCACCTCCCGGCGCGGACCCGGCCATGCGCGCCTGCGCGTCGAGGACGGCTTCGGTGATGCCGATATACGCGCCGCACCGGCAGAGATTGCCGCTCATGGCTTCGCGCACCCGCTCGGGGTCGTCGCCCGCATGGCCTTCGCGGATCAGCCCGACGGCGCTCATGATTTGCCCCGGCGTGCAGAAGCCGCACTGGAAGCCGTCATGGTCGATGAAGGCGGATTGGACCGGGTGAAGCGCGTCGCCCTGCGCCAGGCCTTCGATGGTCAGAATGTCGGCACCATCGAGGCTCACCGCGAGAGCGAGACAGGAATTCACCCGGCGGCCGTTCACGAGGACGGTGCAGGCGCCGCACTGCCCCCGGTCGCAGCCCTTCTTCGAGCCGGTCAGGTCGAGCCGTTCGCGCAAGAGATCGAGAAGGGTGACGCGCGGATCGTCGAGTTCGATCGCGCGGGGCTCACCGTTGACGGTCAGCGTCAGACGAAACGTCATGTGGAGACGGCTCCCGGGTCCGCGTCCTGTCTGGAAGCGTTTCAATTAGCCCGGCTGTTTCCGGCGACCAGTGCGGCGAAAGGGATGCTTTCGGCGATCTATCCCTTTCGGATGTCGGGTCCGGCGTTCTCGCTCGCCCATCGCCATCACGGGACGATGCTTTACGCTGCCCGGTTCCGCGCCCCCGCGCTCAGGCGAATCAGCGCATCGATGAGCGGCTGCGCGCTCTGTCACGGTCTGACTCTGAGTCCCGAGGGCGAGATCCGGCGCCACCGGCTCCTCGTACGGGGCCGAGATCCCGGTGAAGTTCGGGATCGTCCCGGCCCGCGTACGCTCGGAGAGCCCCATGGGGGCGCGGGCCTCGCAGACCACGAGCGGCGTGTCGATGAACACTTCGACGAACGGGATGTCACCGGCGATCGCCCGTGCCGCCGCACGTTCGGCGCGGGAGGGCGAGATCAGCGACAGGATCACCACGAGGCCGGCATCCGCGATGAGACGGGCCGCCTCGGCGGCGCGGCGAATGTTTTCGACCCGATCCTCTGCCCTGAAACCGAGGTCGCGGTTGAGGCCCTGACGAAGGTTGTCGCCGTCGAGCACCATGGTGCGGCGGCCGGCCTCGGTCAGCGCCCGGTCGACCACATCGGCAATGGTTGATTTGCCCGCGCCGGACAGGCCGGTTAGCCACGCGACCACCGGGCGTTGACCTTCTCTCGCCCAGCGTCACTCCCCCAGTTGCAACGGCTGCCAAGGCAACTGCGATCGCGGATCCCTGGAATAATTCATCGAGACAAAGCAGTATTATAGGCTGCCGTAAACCAGCCTGGACGTCCATTGCCGACGCCCTTGATCAAAATTATCACAATTTTGAGCAATTTACGGCAGACAATTTCATTGCCATAGTCAATCTAAGCAGATATTTTATGAAATTCATGTTGTTAATGACATTGGAAGTGATGGAGAATATGGCTCTCAGAAAAAGGGATGTCGATGCCGCGCGAGAGACTGGCTTGATCTGCGCGCCCCTCTTCCATTGATCGGATCGAGTAAGAGGCCGAGAGGGCAACGTTCTTCGAAAGGCTTCGCATTGCGAGTTGCCGTGACGCAGCGAGAATGGGTCGGGCTCTTGGACTCGGCGTCTCTGAAGATGACTTTCGATCAATGAAGCCTGCAATTGGCGACATCTTGCAGGATTCCGTGGGAGAGGCATCCTAAGCGTCGCCGGTCCCGCACTCATCAGGAGCGGGTGCATTGAGCGGCTGAACGCAGAGATTGCGAATCAGGTCGGCGTCGATTAATCGGTGCACTGGTCTTAGTGGAACAGGGAGGCGCAGTATGTTTGTTGGCATCGTCTCCTGTCGTGCAGGAAGCGTGATCGCTCCTGCCGGAATCGCCTAGGCGCATTCCTCCGCTGCCCGGCTCCACGGTCGGAGCGGCGCACAAGTCCCTCCCGATCTGATCCTGCCGGACCGCGCGCTCAAGCTCGCGCCGTCCGCGCCTTTCGGAGCCGACGCTTCGCCGTCGGGCGCTGCCATGTCCCTGTCTTCCCCCCGACGCGCGGATGCCGTCCGCCGCGTTCTCGCCTACGTCGTCCGCGGCTGGCGCGAGCGCCTCGGCCTCGTCGGCGCCCTCGTCGCCGCGATCACTCTCGCCACGCTGGCCGACGTGATGCTTCCGCTCTATGCCGGCCGCCTCGTCGATGCGCTTGCCGGGGCCGAGCGGCACGCGGCGCTCCAGGCGGCACTGCCGGCCTTCGCGGCGATGACCGTTTTGAGCCTCGGGACGGTGCTGTTGCGCCACATCGCCTGGAGCCTCGTGGTGCCGCTGACGCTCGGCACCATGTCCGACATCGCGAGCCGGAGTTTCGCCCGCGTCCAACGCTTCTCGACCGAGTGGCATGCCAACACCTTCTCGGGCTCTACGGTGCGCAAGATCTCACGCGGCATGTGGGCGCTCGACGGGCTCAACGACGTGCTCCTCCTGTCGATCCTGCCCTCCGTCGTAGTGCTGGTGGGCACGACGATCGTGCTCGGCCTACATTGGCCGGCCATGGGCGCGGTGATCGGGATCGGTGCGCTCGCCTATGTCGGCACCGCCGTATTCCTGGCGACACGCGTCATCGCGCCCGCGGCGACGCTGTCGAACGCCCTCGACACGCGGCTTGGCGGGGCGCTCAGCGACACGATCGGCAACAACGCCGTGGTGAAGGCCTTCGGCGCCGAGGGGCGGGAGGACGATCGGCTCGCCCTAATCCTGTCGAAATGGCGGCGTCGCACCCGGCGCACCTGGATGATCGTGACGTGGAGCGGCACCATTCAGCTCGGGCTGCTGCTCGCCTTTCGCACCGCCATCGTCGCCACGGCGCTCTGGCTGTGGTGGCAGGGGCAGGCGAGTCCGGGCGAGGTCGCCTACGTGCTCACCACTTACTTCGTGGTGCACGGCTATCTCCGCGACATCGGCGGCCACATCAACCACCTGCAACGCTCGGTCAATGAGATGGAGGAGTTGGTAGCCCTCGAAGCCGAGCCCGTCGGCGTCGCCGACCGGCCGGGGGCGGTGCCGCTCGCGGTCGAGGGCGGCGCGATCCGCTTCGAGGCGGTGCGCTTCCACTACGGCACGCACGGCACGCCGCTCTACGATGGGCTATCTGTGACGATTCCGGCTGGGCAGCGCGTCGGCCTCGTCGGACGCTCGGGGTCGGGCAAGACGACCTTCGTCAAGCTGATCCAGCGGCTCTACGACGTGAGCGGCGGGCGCGTGCTCATTGACGGGCAGGACGTGGCGGATGCAACGCAGGCGAGTCTGCGGGCGCAGGTCGCCATCGTGCCGCAGGATCCGGTGCTGTTCCACCGCTCGCTCGCCGAGAACATCGCCTACGCCCGGCCCGGTGCCTCGGCGGAGGCCATCGAGCGGGCGGCGCGGCTTGCCAATGCGCACGACTTCATCGCGCGGCTTCCCAAAGGCTACGCCACGCCGGTGGGTGAGCGCGGCGTCAAGCTGTCCGGCGGTGAGCGGCAGCGGGTGGCACTTGCCCGCGCGTTCCTGGCCGACGCACCGATCCTGATCCTCGACGAGGCGACGTCCAGTCTCGACTCGGAATCGGAAGCGCTGGTGCAGGAGGCGATGGAGCGGCTGATGCGCGGGCGCACCGCCATCGTCATCGCCCACCGCCTCTCGACCGTACGCGCGCTCGACCGCATCCTCGTGTTCGAGCGCGGCCGCATCGTCGAGGACGGGCCGCATGCCGCGCTGATGCGGCGTCCGAACGGCGCCTATCGCGCCCTGTTCGAGCGGCAATCGGTGCTGGCGGAGAGCGCGTGAGGATCCTGTTCGTCTGCGGCCGGGCCCGCGCCCGCAGCCCGACCGCGGAGCAGATCTTCTCGCGATGGGTGGGCGTTGAAACGGCCTCGGCGGGCGTCTCCGACGATGCGGACGAACCCATCGAGGCTGATCATCTGGCCTGGGCGGAGATTGTCGTTGTGATGGAGCGCTCGCACCGGCGCAAGCTGATGCGCCGGTTCGGACCGGACCTGCGTCACCTCCGGATCGTCTGCCTCGACGTGCGCGACGACTACGCCTTCATGGAGCCGGCGCTGGTGAGCTTGCTGGAGGCACGGGCGGGGCGGTTTCTCAGGTAGCGTATCGGCTCGAGTTCACGACTGCCAAACGCTCCGAGCAGAGAAAGGGTCATGTTGTAGATATCGAGAGTGTTTCCATCGCCATTGCGTCTGATTTTTTTGATATGCAAAAAATTTTCCTAGAATCCCGCATGGGCCGAATTCGATACGAATCGATTCGATGCTGGATTTCGAGGGAGCGGCCTCCAAGAGCCAGCGATGTTTCGTGTGCTGCGTTGAGTGTATCTGAAGCAACGCCGATGAACCGGATCGGTCCAAGCGTTGGCAGGGGACACGAGTTCAAACCGACACGGTGGTGACCGTTAACGATTTTGATCTGCGGACGCCCAGGCCGATCGCCGGATGCTCTTCGACCATCGCTCCGCGTCTTGTCCGCTTCCGCGGGCGATACCCGGCAAACTTTGGAATTCACAGGTGAAATTCGACTTTCTGGCCTCCCGGCGGAGCGGTGTGATTGACATGGCCTATGAGGAGGATCATGCGTTGGCGCACTTACCAACGATTAACAGATTATTAACCTCTTGAGAGATACGAATCCCAGACCACCTTCGACGAGGCAATGCTAAGCTTGGCTGGAAAGGTGGATCGGGCCGCTCGGAACTGGATGCTGCCATGTATGCACCTCACCCAAGCGTGTTCGGCGAAATCGCCGCAACGGTTGAACAGGAAGTCCGCCTGTCTCCCTCGGATTACTCGATGCCGGCCAGCACGGTAACCGAAATGGAGAAAATCGGCCTCGATAAAGATATAATTGAAAAAGTGCTTGGTCCGCGCGGCAACATTATTAAGCTGTCCGAGGCTGGCGCGAAACTAAGCCCCGACATGACAGATCGTGCTGTTCGGGTGCTGAGGATTGCCAATTTAGCTGAAAAAGTCTTCAGGAATAGTAGCAAGGCCATGACGTGGCTTCATCTGCCGAATGAGGTTCTCGGCGCGAGGCCAATGGACTTGCTCGTCCGCGAAACTGGTGCCACTCTGGTTGAAGAGGCCCTGTTGCGGATCAACCATAGTGTGGTCGCCTAATGAACCCGTCGATTTCATATGGCGGATCGCACGCCGCGAGGATCTGACCGGAAGCGGAGGGCAACGGGTCTCGGGGCGCTGGCATACGCGCCCTAAGCCTGTCGTCTACTGCGCCGCCGATCCCAGCACTTCGCTCCTGGAATTGCTGCGATACGTCGGAGACGCTTGGCTTCTGCCTGACGACTACGTCATGCTTAAAATCGGCGTTCCGCGGGGCCTGAAAATGGAGATCATCACGCTCGATGATCTGCCCGGTGGGTGGAGCGACAAGGCGGCGGGCTACGCAATCTGCCAGCCCTATGGCGACGACTGGCTACTCTCCTGCAGGGCGCCTCTCTTGTGTGTTCCCTCTGTGACGGGCCCGAACCGCTGGAACGTACTCATCAATCCCGCGCACAGGGATTCGTCTCACATCCTCGTCGATAAGGTCATCCGTGATCAGCCTTTCACGGAGATCACGCGAGAGACGTAGACCCGAAAGGTGGCCGTCGACTTTCGGAAAATGACTTCAGCTGCCGGATCGTTGCTGCTTTCGTTCACGGCGGATGGCCGTCATGTTGATGCTCCGCTGCCCTTATGGCCTGCCGGACATTACGGCGCTTCACGCCACCAACGCTCACTGGAGAAGTCGTCTCCGACACCGGGTGAGATCCGGCAGTTCGAGAGGAATGCCGATTTCAGGGGCAGACATCCTGCCTGTGGTCCGCGTGAGCGTCTTTGCCGAACGGTCGAATCAGGCGGGCGCGCCGTAGATCGCGGCGGCACGGCCCTCGAACGCGTCGGTGAACTTGCGGAAGGCTCGGTCGAACATCGTGCCCATGAGGAGCCCGAGCGTCCGGCTTTTGAACTCGTAGGTGATGAAGAAATCGACTTCGCAGCCGCCGCCCTCCGCATCGCGGAACGTCCAGCGATTCTCGAGGTGCTTGAACGGGCCGTCGATGTATTCCGCGACGATCTTGCGATTGTCGCGGTCGAGGCTGACGCGGGTTGTGAAACGCTCGCGGATCGCCTTGTAGCCGACGCCCATCTCCGCCACCCGCACCTTGGTGCCGTTCGGCCCCTCGGCATCGCGTAGCACCCGCAGCGACTCGCACAGCGGCAGAAACTCGGGATAGCGCTCGATATCGGCGACGAGATCGTACATCTGCGTCGCCGAGTGGCGCACGTTCCTCGTGATGCGGAAAGAGGGCATTCGGGCTCAGGCGCTGACGGCGACGGGTGCGGGGCCGAGCTTGGCCAGACGCGCCGCCTTCAGCCGGGCGAAATCCTCGCCGGCGTGATGCGACGACCGCGTGAGCGGCGTCGCCGAGACCAGCAGGAAGCCCTTGGCATAGGCCGTGGTCTCGTAGGCTTTGAACTCGTCCGGCGGCACGAAGCGCACAACCTCATGGTGCTTGCGGGTCGGTTGCAGATATTGCCCGATGGTGAGGAAGTCGACCTCTGCCGAGCGCAGATCGTCCATGAGCTGCACGACTTCGTTCCGTTCCTCTCCCAACCCCACCATGATGCCGGATTTGGTGAAGATCGTCGGGTCGAGTTCCTTCACCCGCTGCAACAGGCGCACCGAGTGAAAGTATCGGGCGCCGGGCCGCACGGTGACGTACTTGCCGGGCACGGTCTCGAGGTTGTGGTT
>JAESFL010000664.1_pt1 | contig 20570 bp, 19 predicted proteins | sample 9269401 | NCBI WGS metagenome assembly JAESFL01 (sample SAMN14506025, study PRJNA617098) | algae metagenome | isolation source: Gloeocapsa sp. UFS-A4-WI-NPMV-4B04 and co-occurring heterotrophs from desert... | place: USA: Utah | collected 2006-10-01 | reverse complement strand
CCTAAATTATCTTTGGGTTTTTCTCAACTTCAGTCTATTATTTATAGCCTCACCTCTCCCATTTTTATATTCCTAACTCACTCTGATTTCTATTTTTCTTCTGCCTAGAGTGACAAAACAGGGTTATGCTCAAGACCTCGCTGGCACCGTCCCACCCGAGGGTTGGCAGCGATTGAGTACCGGAGCGGGAACGAAAGGAGGGCGGTATTATGAGTGGGCTCGTGTCGAACTGAGTTGCCGTCAGCCCGAAGGATTCAGCCGTTGGTTCCTGTTTCGCCGTTGTCCTGAACATCAGGATGACTCAAGTTTTATCAGCTACTATCAGGTTTTTGCCCCAAGTGATACCTCCCTAGAAACCATGGTTGGGGTTGCTGGTCAGCGATGGCGTATTGAGGAGTGTTTTCAATTCGCCTTCATATCAACTTGGCTTAGGGGATTATGAAGTTCGCTCGTGGACGGGCTGGCATCGCCATGTCACTTTGGTACTGGCGGCAGGAGCCTTCTTGTCTGTACTGCGTTATCAAGCCGAACCTCTGGGAGAACTCTCCACCCCTCCTTTTTTTTCTCCTCAGGTCGGGGCTGGCTCTCTGGCTGCGTTCAAGGCGGTCCGTGCGCTCTCGTCCGGCTCAGTCTTGCCGAACTGAGGCGATGGGTCTGGAGCTTACTATTCCCCCGCTTTTGGTCTTTAGACTTGATCTTCCACTGGTCTTTTTGGCGTAGACATCATCAAGCTCTTGCTCGCTACCATCATTACCGCAAACGTTCCCAAGCTCCCTAAAAATTATCTACAACTGTAGTGCTTTTTGCCTTAGCTGGCATCGATAGCATATTTAGTATTGATGGTAATGACCGAGTTTTTGCGGGTGCTGGAGATGACGATATCACTGCTGGCAGCGGCAATGACTTTGTTGATGCAGGTGAAGGCAATTTGATAACACTAAAAAAATGTTTGGAATATTTCCGGAAATGCCTCTCATCCCTTTGAAGGAGATAAGGAGTAGTTGAACAGCTCATGTCCACCGTACAGAGTTGTAGTACTAGTCATTTTCTTCTTCTGCAATACCTAACTAATCCTACACTTTGCTGATGTACAAATATTTCAAAGTATTTTGGCAACAAAACTAAATTTGATGCCACAAAGTCAATTTGTACCAGTTATGTTACGGCAATCGTATTGAATCAACTACAAGAGCAAAGAGGTAAAGACATATGGCGAACAATACACAAGCACCAAGTCCATTTCCTACAAGTGGTAGCGATGTTCTTGTTGGCACTCTAGGCAATGATGAAATTTTTGCCTTAGCTGGCATCGATAGCATATTTAGTATTGATGGTAATGACCGAGTTTTTGCGGGTGCTGGAGATGACGATATCACTGCTGGCAGCGGCAATGACTTTGTTGATGCAGGTGAAGGCAATTTGATAACACTAAAAAAATGTTTGGAATATTTCCGGAAATGCCTCTCATCCCTTTGAAGGAGATAAGGAGTAGTTGAACAGCTCATGTCCACCGTACAGAGTTGTAGTACTAGTCATTTTCTTCTTCTGCAATACCTAACTAATCCTACACTTTGCTGATGTACAAATATTTCAAAGTATTTTGGCAACAAAACTAAATTTGATGCCACAAAGTCAATTTGTACCAGTTATGTTACGGCAATCGTATTGAATCAACTACAAGAGCAAAGAGGTAAAGACATATGGCGAACAATACACAAGCACCAAGTCCATTTCCTACAAGTGGTAGCGATGTTCTTGTTGGCACTCTAGGCAATGATGAAATTTTTGCCTTAGCTGGCATCGATAGCATATTTAGTATTGATGGTAATGACCGAGTTTTTGCGGGTGCAGGAGATGACGATATCACTGCTGGCAGCGGCAATGACTTTGTTGATGCAGGTGAAGGCAATGACCAAATTTATGGTGACCTTGACGTTGATCAAGGCTTCAATACTAATTTACCTGGAGATGACAACCTGAATGGTGGTGCTGGTGATGATCTAATTTTTGGTGGTTTTGGCAACGATATTTTAGATGGTGGAATTGGGGCTGACTACCTATTTGGCCAAGACGGAAATGACTCGTTCTACGGTGACGATGGAGACGACAACCTGAATGGTGGCTTAGGCAACGATAGCCTCGGTGGTGGTGATGGAAACGACCGCATCTTTGCTGGAGCAGGTAACGATCAACTGTTTGGTGACGCTGGAAATGATCGACTCAATGGTGATAGTGGAGATGACATCCTCAGTGGTGGTGATGGCAAAGACCTTGTGATAGGTAACGTTGGCAACGACATTGTCAATGGTGGCGCTGGAAAGGATGAACTAGTTGGTGGTGCTGGCAACGACTCTCTCTTCGGTGGCGATGGTAATGATCGGTTGCTTGCCTTTAACCCCTTTGGTGGACCACCGGATTTAAGTGGTGAGCGCGATACCTTAACTGGCGGTAGAGGTAGCGATACCTTTGTCTTTGCAGTAGGTAGCGAAGTCTTCTACGACGCTCAAGGTGACAGTGATTTTGCCCTGATCAATGACTTTGATCTCAGTAATGATGTTATTGAACTACCTGCAAACTCCCAGTCCACAAATAGTAATCCTTTCAGCTTGGGGGCAACTTCTACTGGTATTCCACAAGGAACAGGAATATTTTTTGAGAATGACTTGATTGGTGTAATTGCAGGTATTGCTCCTGCACAACTGACTTTAAATGACAACTTCGTCTTCGTCTAGATACTATCGATCAATTTATTGAGGAGTCTAGTGTGGGTTTTGAGCGAAGCCTGCACTAGATACTAAAAATTTCGCATTTTCAATAGATACAGTCGGGAATTATAGTGAGGTGACAGGAAAGATGGTGAAAAAACCTACTACACAAGCTCTTGATCTCCTAAGTTTAAGACCTTCGTCTAGGGACGATAACATCGTCGGTACTCTAGGAAATGACGAAATTTTTGCCTTAGCTGGCGGTGATATTGTAATCAGTCTTGCTGGCGATGACCGAGTCTTTGGTGATTCTGGAAGTGACATTATCATCGGTGTGGATGGCAATGACTTTATTGATGGAGGTACAGGGAATGACCTCATTTATGGTGACTTTGGTCTCAATCAGGTCTCTAACTTTACTGGAAATGACAACCTGAATGGTGGTGCTGGTGATGATCTAATTTTTGGTGGTTTTGGCAACGATATTTTAGATGGTGGAATTGGGGCTGACTACCTATTTGGCCAAGACGGAAATGACTCGTTCTACGGTGACGATGGAGACGACAACCTGAATGGTGGCTTAGGCAACGATAGCCTCGGTGGTGGTGATGGAAACGACCGCATCTTTGCTGGAGCAGGTAACGATCAACTGTTTGGTGACGCTGGAAATGATCGACTCAATGGTGATAGTGGAGATGACATCCTCAGTGGTGGTGATGGCAAAGACCTTGTGATAGGTAACGTTGGCAACGACATTGTCAATGGTGGCGCTGGAAAGGATGAACTAGTTGGTGGTGCTGGCAACGACTCTCTCTTCGGTGGCGATGGTAATGATCGGTTGCTTGCCTTTAACCCCTTTGGTGGACCACCGGATTTAAGTGGTGAGCGCGATACCTTAACTGGCGGTAGAGGTAGCGATACCTTTGTCTTTGCAGTAGGTAGCGAAGTCTTCTACGACGCTCAAGGTGACAGTGATTTTGCCCTGATCAATGACTTTGATCTCAGTAATGATGTTATTGAACTACCTGCAAACTCCCAGTCCACAAATAGTAATCCTTTCAGCTTGGGGGCAACTTCTACTGGTATTCCACAAGGAACAGGAATATTTTTTGAGAATGACTTGATTGGTGTAATTGCAGGTATTGCTCCTGCACAACTGACTTTAAATGACAACTTCGTCTTCGTCGAAGAGCAGACAAATACACAAGCACCAAGTCCATTTCCTACAAGTGGTAGCGATGTTCTTGTTGGCACTCTAGGCAATGATGAAATTTTTGCCTTAGCTGGCATCGATAGCATATTTAGTATTGATGGTAATGACCGAGTTTTTGCGGGTGCTGGAGATGACGATATCACTGCTGGCAGCGGCAATGACTTTGTTGATGCAGGTGAAGGCAATGACCAAATTTATGGTGACCTTGACGTTGATCAAGACCTCAACCTTCGTGTGCTTGGAGATGACAACCTCAATGGTGGTGCTGGTGATGATCTAATTTTTGGTGGTTTTGGCAACGATATTTTAGATGGTGGAGTTGGGGCTGACTACCTATTTGGCCAAGACGGAAATGACTCGTTCTACGGTGACAATGGGGTTGATAACCTCTATGGCGGCAATGGAGATGATATCCTGCATGGTGGGGCTGGAAACGACCGATTCTTTGCTGAATCCGGCAACGATCAACTCTTTGGTGAGGATGCCAATGACCGCCTTAACGGTGATAGTGGAGATGACTTCATTAGTGGTGGTAATGGCAAGGACCTTGTTTTAGGAGAGGATGGCAACGATCAACTCTTTGGTGAAGTTGGAGATGACGAACTGCTTGGCAGTGCTGGCAACGACTCTGTCTTCGGTGGCGATGGTAATGATCGGTTGCTTGGCTCTAACCCCTTTTTCACACTGCCGGATTTAAACGGTGAACGTGATGCCTTAACTGGTGGTAGAGGTAGCGATACCTTTGTCTTGGGGGTAGGCCGCGAAGTCTTCTATGACACTCAAGGTAATAGTGATTTCGCCTTGATTAATGACTTTACGCTAGGGCAGGATTTTGTTGAACTACCTGCAAACTCCCAATCCGCGAATGGTGATCCTTTCAGCTTGGGGGCAACTTCTACTGGTATTCCACAAGGAACAGGAATATTTTTTGAGAATGACCTGATTGGTGTAATTGCAGGTATTGCTCCTGCACAACTGAGTTTAGATGACAACTTCATCTTTATCTAGATACTGCTTATAAATACGTAGTGGAAATAGACTTTTGTAAGAAGTCTAATGAAACGGTATTGAAAGCTACACAAAGAAAAGCTTTAAAGAAGTGTAAGAACTGCTCCACGCTTTTTTATGCGAAAACACAAAGCTGCAACAATAGTTATTTACTTTTAGGGGGAATACAGATCATGCTCGAAATAGTAGACAAGCCTGTAAAGCAACAACAGAACATACGAGAGAAAATAGTAGAAATTTTGAGACAGATGTTTGAGGATACTTGCCAAGCTATTGAGCAAATAGATGGCAAGAAGTTTGTTGAACAGAATTGGACCCGTGACCAAAACGGTATTTGGATAGCTGGTAAGAATAGTGAGAATACAATATATATTGACCGGGCTTTACACAACGGTAACGTCTTTGAAAAGATAGGGGTAAACTACGTAGCGATAGAGGGTGAACTACCTCCCGGAGTGACCTTCCAAAAGTCAGGTGCTCTTACGACAGGAGAAGCAGATCAAACAACTGGCGACAAAGGCACTCCCTACTTCGCCACAGGTACTAGCTTTGTTATCCATCCCTATAATCCGATGATACCTATCGCTCATGTCAACTATCGCTATTTCCAAATCGGTGATGGTACCCAACCAGGTTATTGGTGGTTTGGCGGCGGCGCGGATCTCACGCCATCCTACCTCTTTGAGGAAGATGCGGTTCATTTTCATAAGGTGCACAAAAAATCTTGCGACAAGCATGACCCCTCTTATTACCCGCGTTTTAAAAAGTGGTGTGATGAGTATTTCCACATACCACATCGTGGCGAAAGCCGAGGTATTGGCGGAATTTTCTTTGACCGTTTAAATGAGCGCAATATCCAAGAACTTCTTGCTTTTGTCACAGATTGTACCAAGGCATTTATTCCTGCCTATATACCGATTGTGGAAAGACGTAAAGACACAGTCTTTACAGATGAGAACAAGTACTGGCAGCGTCTTGTTCGTGGGCGCTACGTGGAGTTTATTTTGACCTCTGATCGTGGTGCGCGCTTTGGTCTAGCCAGCGGCATGGTTAACGCGCAGAGTGTTTTTAATTGCATGCCTCCTGCTGCTTCTTGGGCATATGACGATCAACCAGCCCTTAGCAGTGAGGAAGCAATGCTTAGGGAAGTGCTGAGGAATCCTCGAGAGTGGGTGTAGATTTTCGGTTAGTGATAGTTTTTTGGAATTGATAGCAACAGGAATAGATATAACTGAGCACGCATAAGGTGGGTATTGGTGAAATGAGGGAAATGCAACGGCTGAAGAGGAAGCAAGCAAAAACTAAAAGTAAGTTTAGGAATCAATTCAAAACATACAGCAATCTGTTACAGGAGGTGAAAACTAATAGTGCGAGAAATATAAAGAAAAGCGTTGATATAACGAGTAGGTTTGAAGTAGATATTGTATTAATCTGCTGTAATTCTCTTAAATATCTTCTTTTTGTAGTTATTTTTTTCGCTTGTTTTTAAGCTAGTAAACCTTACCTGTGAGCAATAAAAATGGAAGACAAAAAGGGTTCAGGCGACCTCCGAATGGAAGATATCCTGAATATAAATGAATCAAAAGCCATAAATTTGTTTAGGAATAGATTCATAAGATACAAAAAGCTAGCGGAGGAAATGGGAGATGAAGCCGCTTCTGAAAAGTTGATGGAAAAATATCCCGAACAACAAAAGGTATTGATGGGTACTTTCATTGATAACAGCACCTTAGCCAAAGGTTTCAAAAAAGCGACTCCCCTACTAGGATTAATGGGCTTCACTACAGAAATAGTAGATGTTTCCCAAAATGGGACAGATGCTGCACTGGAAATTCAAAGGGTTTGCCCAGCCTTGTCCTTTGCTAAAGAGTATGGTTTCGAGACTCCCTGTCGAGTCCTTTGCGAAATGGAACAAGAAGCAGCCAGAAGAGCTTTTCCTGGTTTGAAGGCTTCGATTCTCAGTAAACAAGCCGAAGGTGACTGTGTCTGTGTATTTAAATATGAAAGACCAGCTCAGACGGTGGCGGAATCAACGAAAAACACACCAAGCTTTTTTCCCCAAGTCATAAAGCTAGTTCGACTGGTTCCTACCTTGATCCAGATCGGTATCAAGATGCTGAAGATGCGTTTCTCAAATTAGCTTAAATCACACGCGCATTATAAGTACCTACTTCTCCTTTACAAGCTTTTGCACTATGAGGATAAGTCATGTTAAGTCAATTTTGAGAGATACACATAACTACGTAAATAAAGGTTGTCTTCATGAGCAGCATTATCTCAGATCTAAAACATATTATTGGAGGTGAGGTTAGCGGCATAGAAGAAGATTTGATAGCAGTTTCTCAAGATTTTGGCGGCGTTATTCAAAAACAGCCTCAAGTTGTTGTTCGTCCTCAAAACTCTATTGACGTTGCTAAAGCAGTTAAATATGCTGCCGAGCAAGAGTTAACGATTTCTTCACGGGCTGCGGGTCATTCATTAAACGGTCAATCTTTGAACCAAGGTGGGATACTCTTAGATATGAGGAGTCTCAATCAAGTTCATGAGTTTCACTCAGACCGATTGTGGTTCAAAGCTGATGCTGGTACTACTTGGCAGAAGGTAGTTGATATCTCGATACCACAGGGCGTGATTCCTCCTGTCCTCACAAATAACTTTGAGGTAACCTTAGGAGGAACCCATTCTGCGGGCGGCTTAGGTCAGAACTCCTTTCGTTATGGATCGCAAGCTGACAATTGTCTTGGTCTAGAAGTTGTAACTGGAACAGGAGATTTGGTCTGGTGTACTCCAGAACAGAACAGCGAACTTTTTTATCATGTTCTTTGCGGTTATGGTCAGTTCGGCATCATTACCCAGATACAGCATCGACTCAGACAATACCGTCCCTTCACCCGCACCTATTTCCTTTGTTACGACGACTTAGACCTCCTCTTAAATGACGAGCGCCTCCTCGTACTAGAAGATCGTGTCGATGGTTTGCTATCTTTGTTCTCCCCCTGTGTACTAGGATTTTCTAGAACAGGAGAAAATGGCATACAACCTCTAATTCAATGGTTCTACAGAATGCAGATTACTTTGGAAGTGGATTCTGCAAACGAAACTAAGGAGGAAAAACTTCTCTCTAGCTTAAATTTCTATCGTCATATCCACACAGAAGTCCTTACCTTTGATAAGTTCATTCTACCAGTAGCACAAGTACCTCATCCTGTAGGTACTGCTAACGCCTGGTTAGATGTACTTCTACCAGAGTCGGTAGCAAAACAATACATTGAAACTGCTCTTAAAATCATACCTTCTTTCATTAACTTTAGGAATACACCTATAGGTTCCTTTTGTATGGCTTCTCGCAATACCAAAATGCCTATGTTTCCTTTGCCTGAGGAAGAGTTGATTGTCGGTTTTGGAATGTATCCCACTATTCCCAAAACCCAGCTTTCATCTGTCTTAGAACAGTTAAATATACTCACTGATCTTGGTTTCAAAATGGGTGGCAAGAGGTATATGGTCAGTTGGATAGAATTTGACCTTCCACAATGGCGACTCCAGTTCGGCGATTACTGGCCTAAAGTCAACGAGATGAAAAGAAAATACGATCCTCAAGGAATACTTAACTCTGGTTTTTTTCAGTACGAACAGGTTACGCATTCACAGACGGATAAACAGGAAACACAGATCACCAAAGCCGTTGCCGCTGAATATCGGATCGCAATTTAAGTAGCTTCCCGATAAAGTTTGGATAAAAGCTTGCGACGTATTAAGCATTCATAGGGGCTTGATACTGTCAAGGCTGCACTCAAATGTCACAAACATAATCAAGTTGGTATTACGTCTAACTGAGAAGAAGATAAACTTCAAGGTAGGATACATGCATATTGCAGTCATAGGTCTTAGCCATAAGACAGCTTCAGTTGAAATCCGTGAAAAGCTGAGCATTCCAGAAGACCAGTTTGAGAAGGTGATCGCGCTTCTGTGTAGCTATCCCAATATTGAAGAAGTTACCATTCTTAGTACTTGCAATCGCTTAGAGATTTATGCGGTTGTCACTAAGACAGATCTGGCAATTCAGGAGGTAGCTCAGTTTCTTTCTGAACACAGTAAACTGCCTTTCCAGGATCTATATCAACATCTATTTATTCTGCTGCAGCAAGATGCTGTTAGGCATTTAATGCAGGTTGCTTCTGGTTTAGACAGTCTGGTGATAGGGGAAGGACAAATTCTAGGTCAGGTCAAACATGCTTACAAATTAGGCCAGCAGCACAATGGCATCAGACGCATTCTCAACCAGTTGTTTAAGCAAGCCATTACGGCTGCGAAGTGGGTTAGAACGGAAACTCCGATCAGTACCGGTGCTGTCTCGGTTAGCTCTGCTGCGGTGGAGCTAGCCCAAATCAAAGTAAAGAATTTATCGGCTTATCGGGTAACAATTGTGGGCGCTGGTAACATGGCTCAACGGTTGGTACAACATCTATTAGCTAAAGGGGCAACCCACATTTCGATTGTAAATCGTTCGGTTGAACGAGCTAAGGAATTAGCAAATCAGTTCATCGACGTTCAACTACAATATTATCCACTAGCTGAAATGATGTCAGTAGTTGCAGCCTCTGACTTGGTCTTTACTAGTACTGCCTCTACAGAACCGTTGCTGAACCGAGCCAAACTGGAAACCGCTTTAGAACTGAATCAGCCTTTAATGCTGTTCGATATATCAGTCCCTCGCAACGTTGATGCAGATGTTAATGAGTTGACTTATGTTCGGGTATTCAATGTCGATGACTTGAAGATAGTTGTGGCTCAAAATCAAGAAAGTCGTCAGCAGATAGCAAGGGAGGCACAAGTACTTATAGAAGCAGAAGTAGAAGCATTTCGTATTTGGTTGCGCTCAATAGAAACTTTTTCCACTATTAGCTGCTTACGGGAAAAAGTAGAAATAATTCGTGAGCAAGAGCTAGAAAAAACTCTGTCCCGTCTAGGCTCTGAATTTACTAAAAAACATCAAGAAGCAATTGATGCTTTAACTCGAGGTATTGTCAATAAAATTCTCCACGAACCAATGGTTCAACTGCGGACACAGCCAGATTTGGAATCTCAACGCCTTGCCATTCAGACTTTGCAAATGTTGTTCAATTTAAATACAGAGCAATATGGTGTTGTCAAAACTCGTCAGAACTGTGAGTTATGAAAATTACTTTCTTAACCACAAAGGGTGCCTCAGCGAAGCGCGACTTAGCGTTGCCCTTGGCGTTAGCGTCAGCCGTAGGTGAAGGCGCCAGCCGTTAGCGCCTCAAGCGCGTTAGGTCGCCAAGGAAGGAAAGAAGGGATTTCAAGAATCATTTAGGACTGTTATAACGCTCAATGTCAAAAAAATTGTCTAGAAATTAGGAGTCAATAATGTTGAAAAACTTTTGGTATGCCTGTGAATTTAGTTCAGCCGTCACCAATAAGCCTAAGCAAATCGAGATGTTAAATCAGAGATTTGTCATCTATCGCAATTCTCAAGGCCAAGTGGTGGCACTCAAAGACCAGTGCCCCCATCGGGGCGCTGCTCTCTCTTTGGGTTGGGTAGAAGATGATTGTATCCGTTGTCCCTATCACGGATGGAAATTCCAAGCTGGTGGGAAATGCATTGAGATCCCTGCCAATGGACCTGAAACGCCTGTTCCTAAGAAAGCTAGCGTAGAAACTTACTCAGTGCAGGAGAAATACGGTTTTGTCTGGCTGTTCTATGGGGAATTGCCGGAAGCAGAACGTCCCCCAATTCCACCCCTTCCAGAATTTGAAGATTCGACTTTGCATCCCATTTTCTTAGAAGTTAAATTTAAGACTCACTACACTCGAGTCATCGAAAATGCTCTTGACCCAGCCCATATGGCTACAGTCCATGCTAAGTCATTTGGCTCGGGTTTTGCACAAGATCCAAGGGTTGCAGATTATGAGGTTCAAGATGAAGACTGGGGCATAAGTGCAAAACTTAAATACGCAAACTTTACTAAGCCCAAAGGGATTTTTAAACTCTTCTTTCGCCCCGCACGCACAGAGCTTGACGCAAAAACTACTTTCTACTTACCTAACATTACTAAGGTTGAAAGTAACTTTGTTCGTGGCAAGATGGTAAATTACGCTATCCATCTTCCTATCGATGAAAACACTACCGTTAGCAAACGAATCCAATTTCGCAATGTCTTTAGCTACCCTTGGGCAGATAGCTTGTTCGTGAAATTTCACTACAAGGTTTGTGAAGAAGACAAGGCAGTAAGTGAGTCTCAATATCCTAAAGCCATACCTGATAGTTTTTCAGATGAAGTCCATACTCCCTCTGATGCCTTGTCTCTTGCTTACCGTAAGCTTCGCCAAAAATATCTAGCGATGAGTTGTGGGGTTAAGTCTGAGCTAAGCAAATCAGATAACTCAAACGGACATTCAGCTCTACTTACTTCTACCCCAGTGGTGAAATAAATTTGTATTTCTAATTAAGAGTTAATAATGTTGAAGAACTTTTGGTACGCTTGTGAATTTAGCTCGGCTGTCACTACTAAGCTTAAGCAAATCGAGATGTTAAATCAGAGATTTGTCATCTATCGCAATTCTCAAGGCCAAGTGGTGGCACTCAAAGACCAGTGCCCACATCGGGGCGCTGCTCTCTCTTTGGGTTGGGTAGAAGATGACTGTATCCGTTGTCCCTATCACGGATGGAAATTCCAAGCTGGTGGGAAATGCATTGAGATCCCTGCCAATGGACCTGAAACGCCTGTTCCTAAGAAAGCTAGCGTAGAAACTTACTCAGTGCAGGAAAAATACGGTTTTGTCTGGCTGTTTTATGGGGAATTACCGGAAGCAGAACGTCATCCCTTGCCAACTCTTCCAGAATATTTATTCTCAACTTTACACCCCGTTTACCATGAAGGGATAGAGCATGCTAATTACGCTCGCCTCATAGAAGCTAATATTGACTTCGCCCATGTCATCGCCATTCATAGAAAATCTTTCGGTCAGAGGATTCCAATCAATAAAACTATTGAATATAAAGTTGAGGAAGATGACTGGAGTGCAGTTGCTACGGTCACTTACGATTCTTTAGGTAACTCGAAAAGTTTGTTGAACTTGTTTTTGGGTGGGCGCCCACGCCTGAAGACACGATTGAGCTTTTACTTGCCTAATTTAACCTTAGCTGAAATTAGTATAGGCAGGGATGATGGGTTTGATATTAAGTTCGGCATTTTAGTTGCCTTTCTACCAATTGATGACAACACTACTTGTGCCAAACGTGTTTTGTATCGCAACGTTTTGAGCCTACCTTGGCTGGATGGTTTGGTCAGAAAGCTTGACTACAAACTTGCCCATGAAGATACAGTAGTCGTCGAAACTCTAGCCTCTCAACCAATGCCCAAAATATCAGAAGAACTTCACGTTGCTGCTGACTGTTTGGATCTTGCTTATCGCAAGCTTCGGCAAAAATATTTGGCTATGGGCTGGGGCTTGAAGCCTGATCAAAGCGAATCAGATAACTCGAACGGGCAGCCATGCTTGGTATCAAAAAATCATGCTTTAAACGCACGAGGAATTTTCTAACGTATGGGAAATTATAGGTTACTGCAAGCAGCCCGGTGTGAGGTACTGGACTGCCCTCCAGTCTGGGTCATGCGCCAAGCTGGTCGCTACATGAAAGTTTATCGGGATTTGCGCCAAAAGTATCCCTCGTTCCGGGAGCGCTCCGAGAACCCTGAATTGGCAGTGGAGATCTCGCTGCAACCCTTCCATGCTTTCAAACCCGACGGTGTGATTATGTTCTCAGATATCCTCACGCCATTACCCGGAATTGGTATCCCATTTGACATTGTTGAAAGTAAGGGGCCAGTGTTTGAGTACCCAGTCCGCACTCAAGTGCAAGTTGAAGCTCTCACTCCCCTCGACCCCGAAGCCTCTTTATCATTTGTTCGTGAGATTTTGGGGACTCTACGTCAAGAAGTTGGTGTTCAAGCTACTGTCTTGGGCTTTGTCGGCGCTCCTTGGACGCTAGCTACCTATGCAATTGAAGGCAAAAGCTCGAAAGACTACTCCATCATCAAAAGCATGGCTTTCTCAGAGCCAAAGATCCTGCATCAATTTTTAGAGAAACTAGCAGATGCGATCGCTGTCTACGTCCGCTACCAAATTGATTCTGGTGCGCAAGTAGTGCAAATGTTCGACTCTTAGGCAGGGCAACTTAGTCCTCAAGATTTCCAGATTTTTGCTTTACCCTACCAGCAACAGGTAGTGGAACAGGTAAAAGCAACGCACCCAGACACGCCGCTCATCCTGTACGTCAACAGTAGTGCTGGAATATTAGAACTTATGGCACAATCTGGCGTAGATATCATCAGTGTGGATTGGACAGTTGATATGGCGGTGGCGCGGCAGCGACTCGGAGCAAGTATTGGAGTACAAGGAAATTTAGATCCATGTGTATTGTTCGGTTCTAAAGAGTTGATCCGCGATCGCATCTTTGACACTATGCACAAAGCTGGGAACCAGGGGCATATTCTAAATCTCGGTCACGGGGTTTTACAGAATACTCCAGAAGAAAATGTTGCTTTCTTTTTTGAAACTGTCAAGCAGTCCAACTACTTGTTGAACGACTCTAACTAAGATTTATGAATCGACCCCACCCTGCGCCTACTATTTACAGCCCTTCCCACACAATACGCATCGGTTCTCGTAAGAGCCAACTCGCTCTTGTTCAGACTTATTGGGTACAAAACAAACTCCAGCAGCGCTTTCCTGATATCTCGTTTGAAGTCCACACTATGTCCACCCAAGGCGACAAAATCTTGGATGTGGCATTAGCCAAGATTGGTGATAAGGGACTCTTCACCAAAGAACTCGAGTTGGGAATGCTGAATCAGGAGATTGACTTTGCCGTCCACTCACTCAAGGATCTGCCGACTCGCTTACCAGAAGGGTTAGCGCTAGCAGCAGTTACAGAACGAGAAAACCCAGCAGATGCTTTAGTTGTGCCTGAAAAATACAAAGGTAAGCAAATTGATACGCTGCCAGAAGGTGCAGTGATAGGGACATCTTCGCTGCGACGACTAGCCCAGCTGCGGCGCCACTTCCCCCACTACAGGCTTAAAGACGTGCGAGGAAACTTGAACACGCGTATGGCAAAGCTGGATTGTGGGGAGTACGATGCGCTGATTTTGGCAGCAGCAGGCTTACAGCGATTGGGGATGAGCGATCGCATTCAGCAATTTTTGCCCACTGAACTTTCCCTATATGCTATAGGACAAGGAGCCTTGGGCATCGAATGCCGTGCTGACGATCTGGAAGTGCTATCGCTATTGAAAGCAATCGAACACGTCCCAACACGCGATCGCGTTCTAGCCGAACGTGCTTTCTTGCGGGAACTAGAAGGCGGTTGCCAAGTGCCAATTGGTGTTGATACACAGCTAGATGGGGATACGTTGACCTTAAGGGGGTTAGTCGCCAGTGTGGATGGTAAACGTCTGGTAAAAAATTCTGTTACTGGTGCTGCACCCGAGGCAGAACATTTAGGTATTCAACTGGCCCAAACTTTGCGGCAACAGGGAGCACAGGAAATTTTGGCTGAAATTTTCCAGGCAGTTCAACGGTAATAAAAATTTTCTCTTCAATCAACGCTATGTTTCCAATTCATCGTCCTCGTCGTCTTAGAAGCAATCCGCAACTGCGGCGGATGGTACGTGAAACAGTTTTGACAACCAGTGATTTAATTTATCCCATCTTTGCTATACCCGGTAAGGGAATCGCCAAAGAAGTTAAATCTATGCCTGGAGTCTACCAGTTATCAGTAGACAAAATTGTGGAAGGAGCCAAGGAAGTCTACGACCTCGGCATTCCTGGAATTATTCTGTTTGGCATTCCTGAAGATAAGGATTTAGAAGCAACGGGCGCATGGCATGACTACGGTATTATACAGCAAGCTGCTACTGCTGTGAAACAAACAGTACCAGAATTACTGATCATTGCTGATACTTGTTTGTGTGAATACACAGTTCACGGTCATTGTGGCTATTTGGAAGTTGGGGACTTTACAGGGCGTGTCTTAAATGACCCGACCCTGAAGTTGCTGCAGAAAACAGCGGTCTCTCAGGCTAAAGCTGGCGCAGATATCATTGCTCCTTCAGGAATGATGGACGGGTTTGTGCAAGTGATCCGCAGCGCTTTAGATGAGGCTGGCTATGAAAACACGCCGATTTTATCTTACGCTGCTAAATATGCTTCAGCTTACTATAGTCCTTTTCGCGACGCAGCAGAGTCAGTACCGCAGGTAGGCGATCGCCAAACTTACCAAATGGACCCAGGTAATACGCGCGAAGCCCTAAAAGAAATTCAACTCGATATCGCGGAAGGGGCAGATATGCTAATGGTCAAGCCAGCTTTGGCATATATGGATGTGATCTGGCGCGTTAAAGAAGCAACCAACTTACCAGTTGCTGCCTACAACGTCTCTGGCGAATATTCCATGATTAAAGCCGCTGCACTCAATGGTTGGATTGACGAAGAGCAGGTGGTGATGGAAACTTTGACTGACTTTAAACGGGCTGGCGCTGACTTGATTCTCACCTATCATGCCAAAGATGCTGCCCGTTGGTTAAGCCATCACGATGCTGCTGTTTCCTCAGGTATTTCCCTTTAAGCAATTTAAGTTAAAATTATGACACCTGCTTTGACTCCCCAAACAACTCCTTCTATATCTCTAGCCCTAGTTGATGCTAAGGCTTGGGTTAGCAAGTTGATGCGGCAGTTGCAAGACGAAATCTGCCAGGCATTACGACTACTGGATGGCGTAGGCACATTTCAGGAAGACGTATGGGAACGCGTTGAAGGGGGAGGAGGGCGATCCCGCGTACTGCGGGACGGTGCCGTGTTTGAACAAGCTGGAGTCAATTTCTCCGAAGTCTGGGGTTCCCATCTGCCGCCCTCAATTCTGGCACAACATCCAGAGGCAGCTGAACATAAATTTTACGCCACAGGCACTTCAATAGTGTTACACCCCCACAATCCTTACGTGCCAACTGTTCATCTCAATTACCGTTACTTTGAAGCAGGGTCAGTTTGGTGGTTTGGCGGCGGTGCAGATTTAACGCCTTACTATCCTTTTACCGAGGATGTAGCGCATTTCCATTCCGCACTCAAGCAGGCTTGTGATGCCCACCATCCAGATTATTATCCAGTTTTTAAACGCTGGTGCGATGAGTATTTTTATCTGAAACATCGCCAAGAGATGTGCGGCGTGGGCGGGATATTTTTTGATTACCAAGATAGTCAAGGTCAACTGTATCAGGGTCTACACCCGGAAGGAGCAGCCGGTATTTATAGTAACCAGGTCGGTACTCCAGCACCGCGCAGATGGGAAGAATTGTTTACCTTTGTGCGCGACTGTGGAGAGGCATTTTTACCGGCATACGCGCCGATTGTAGAGCGGCGACGGTCAACGGGGTATGGCGATCGCGAACGGAACTTCCAGCTATATCGCAGAGGTCGGTACGTGGAATTCAACCTGGTATACGACCGGGGGACAATCTTCGGACTCCAAACCAACGGGCGTACCGAATCAATTTTAATGTCGCTACCGCCTCTAGTGCGCTGGGAATACAACTACCAACTAGAACCCAACACTCCAGAAGCCGAGTTATATGAAACTTTTTTGAAGCCTCAAGATTGGACCAAGTGGACATCTCCCGTTAAATAGGAGGTCTATAAATCATTCAACACAGCACTCAACATGAACATCAAATCGTTATCAAAGCCTTCAAATCGATGGACGCTTGCCCTGTTTGTTGCTGCCACTGCGCTCACAGGCACAACAGTTTTCTATGGCATCTCCCAAGTAAGACAGACCAGTAAGCCATCTGAAGCCCAACCTGCTCCAACCGTTCGGCAAGTCACCGCTCTAGGACGACTAGAACCGGCAGCGGAGGTAATCAAAGTATCTGTACCTGCTACCTTGAGCAATGATCGCGTAGCCAAACTGCTAGTGCAACGGGGCGATCGCGTTGCAGCTGGTCAGGTGATTGCGATTATGGATTCACAAGAGCGTCTGCAAAATACTTTATTTGAAGTACAAGCACAGGTCAAAGTATCGCAGGCAGAGCTTGCAAAGGTGAAAGCTGGAGCGAAATCTGGAGAGATTGCAGCTCAGGAAGCTGAAATTGTTCGCTTTCAAGAAGAGCTAAAGGGCGAAATTAAAACGAGACAAGCGACGATTACCCGCTGGCAAGCCGAGACTAGAACTGCCAATGCTGACTACAACCGCTATTTGTCGCTTTATCAAAAGGGCGCGCTCGCTGCTTCGGAGCTAGACCAAAAGCGGCTTACTTTAGAAACAGCGCAGGCGCAGCTTAGCGAAGGCAGAGCAAAGCAAGACCAAAGTGTAGATACACTACGGGAGCAAATCAAACAAGCTAGGGCCACTTTAGATAAGATTGCTGAGGTGCGTCCAGTTGACGTGCAAGTAGCCCAAGCTGAGATAGATCAGGTAAGCGCAGCCGTCAAAAAGGCTAAAGCTGATCTGGGTGAGGCGTACATCCGCGCACCGACGGCAGGGCAAATTCTCGATATTTACACCAAACCTGGAGAAGTCGTTGGCTCCGAGGGCATCGCTGAGTTGGGACAAACTAACCAGATGCAAGTTGTAGCAGAGGTCTATCAAAGTGACATTGGTAAAGTTCGTAAAGGTCAACAGGCTATTATCACGAGCGAATCATTCCCAGAGCGACTGCCTGGAACCGTTCACCTAATTGGGCTACAGGTGATTCAACAAGAAGTGACTAGTGGGGAACCCGGAGAAAACCTTGATCGCAAGGTAATTGAAGTGAGGATTCGACTCAATCCAGATAATAGCCAACGGGTTGCTAATTTAACCAACTTGCAAGTACAAGTCGCCATTCAACCAAATATGCCATTCAGCAATAGTCACTAACCACTCCAATATCAATGAATCTATGTTTCGTAAATTATTCCGCAAAACACCATTAGCTTGGCTGCAAATGAGTCGCCAAAGGACACGTCTGCTGGTTGCTACAGCAGGAATTGCCTTTGCCGATTTTCTGATGTTTTTCCAACTTGGAGTGAGGGATGCACTGTTTGATTCGCAAGTCAGCCCCTATACTACACTTCAAGGGGATTTATTTTTAGTCAATAGACTGTCTGATAACCTGCAATCCATCAAAAGCTTCTCAAGAGACAATTTCTATCAGGCAGCAGGCATCAATGGTGTAGCATCCCTTAGCTCGCTGTATATTGGTCAGGCAGATTGGCGAAATCCTGTCAACCGAGCCAGCCGCCAAATCTTCGTTTATGGGATTGATCCGAATCAACCAGCATTTGATTTGCCGGAAGTGAATCAACACTTGGATGAACTTAAGTTATTAAATCGAGTACTGTTTGACCGAGCCGGATTACTTCCTCAACTGGGAGATGTTCCTACCTTGCTGAAGAAGGAGAATTCTCTTTCCGTTCAGGCTAATGATTTGGAACTTGAAATTGTTGGATTATTTACACTTGGTTCCTCCTTTTCGGCTGAGGGCAATCTCATCACCAGTAATTCTACCTTTTTGCGGCTCTTCTCCCAGCGTCGAGCCAACGAAATTGATGTGGGTATCGTTAAGATAAATTCAAACGCATCGATTGGGCAGGTACAGGCAGATTTACGAGCAATACTACCGGATGATTTACTGGTGCTAACCCTCGATGAATTCTCTGCTCGTGAGAGTACATATTGGGAAACAGGCTCTCCCATTGCCTATATTTTTGGTCTTGGTGTAGCAATTGGGTTTTTAGTCGGAGCAGTAGTTGTCTATCAGATTCTCTACACAGATGTTTCTGATCATTTGCCAGAGTACGCGACGTTGAAGGCAATGGGCTACAGTGATGCGTATCTGATTGGGGTTCTCATTCAAGAGTCGCTTTTCTTAGCAGCTTTGGGCTTTATTCCAGGGTTTTTGCTCTCAACTGGACTTTACGCCCTTTTTAAGTCCGTAACGTTTTTACCAATCGCGATGAAACTAAGTCGTGCGACAACGGTGCTGGTGTTAACCATTGTCATGTGTGTTGGGGCGGGAGTGCTCGCCATGCGAAAGTTACAGCAAGCCGATCCGGCTGACATTTTCTAAAAAATTTACTTTACAAACCGCAATATTTTAATTGGCTTTCAATTAAGCTCTAACGATGAAACCTGTCATTTCAGTTTGCAATCTCAATCACTCCTTTGGTCAAGCAGATCTTCGCAAGCAGGTATTATTCAATGTCAATCTCGACATTTATCCTGGAGAGATTGTGATTATGAGTGGACCATCTGGTTCCGGTAAAACCACTTTATTGGCGCTAGTAGGTGGATTAAGATCTGCTCAAGAAGGTAATCTAACAATTTTAGGACAGGAGATGCGTGGTGCCAGTAAGCAGCAATTAATGCAAGTGCGGCGACAGGTTGGCTATATCTTTCAGGCGCACAACCTGCTGACTTTCTTAACAGCAAAACAAAATGTGCGAATGTCTTTGGAACTGCATAATGAGTATCTACAAGATAAAGATAGACTGGCAATTGACATTCTCAACGCTGTTGGTTTGGGCGACCGCATCGATTATTATGCAGATAGTCTTTCTGGAGGACAAAAGCAGCGAGTGGCGATCGCTCGTGCTTTAGCTAGTCATCCCAAAATTGTCCTTGCAGATGAACCTACTGCTTCCCTTGATAAAAAATCGGGTCGGGATATTGTAGAAATCATGCAGCGTTTAGCCAAGGAGCAGGGTTGCACCATTTTACTTGTCACCCACGATAATCGGATTCTTGACATCGCTGACCGTATCATCCATATGGAAGATGGTCGATTGGTAGAAGAAGCACAGGAGCAGAAACCTGTTAACTCAGCCATTCTTACAAACTAAAGGAGACTTAAACATGAGTAAAGACGAAGAACCGAAATACAGCATATTGCGATCACATGATGACATTGAAATACGGCAATATGGACCAAAAATTGTTGCCGAAATGGTAGTTAAAGGTGAAAGAGGTAAAGCGTGCAATGATGCATTTTCCATTCTTGCCGAATACATTTTTGGTAAAAACACGCTTGTAACAGACATCGCCATGACCACTCCTGTCAAACAATCGCAACAAAGTGAAAAAATTGCTATGACTGTACCTGTGATTCAACAAGAATCAGGGCAGGATATAGCCATGACTATTCCTGCAATGCAAACGGGCGAGCAGACTGCCTGGGCGATACAGTTCATTATGCCCTCGCAGTATACGCTTGCAACGCTGCCAAAACCGAAAGACTCTCGCATCACAATCAAAGAAGTGCTAGGTCACAAAGTGGCGGCGATCCGCTTCTCTGGCTTCGCTGGGGATAAAAAACTGAGGGAAAACGAAGCCAAACTACTTGCCTATCTCAGCCATCAAGATATTGAGTCAAAAGGTAAGGCTATTTACGCGTTCTATGACCCTCCCTTCGTCTTGCCTATGTTCAGGCGTAATGAGATCATGATTGAGCTAACATAAAAAGGTAATGTTTTACATATATTGATGAGGCAATTAGACTGGTAAACCAAACTCGTAGCGATTAATGTACAATCCAATGACGATATCATGCATTACTTCAGACTTAGAGAAGCAGATCGTTCTACGC
>JAESFL010000663.1_pt1 | contig 20581 bp, 21 predicted proteins | sample 9269401 | NCBI WGS metagenome assembly JAESFL01 (sample SAMN14506025, study PRJNA617098) | algae metagenome | isolation source: Gloeocapsa sp. UFS-A4-WI-NPMV-4B04 and co-occurring heterotrophs from desert... | place: USA: Utah | collected 2006-10-01 | reverse complement strand
TTCGACAGGACGAACATCGATGAAGTTCCAGGTCGAGGCTTGGCGCCGTTCCCGCGATGGCGACGAGCGGATCAAGGTCACTGATGCGATCTTCACGTTCGTGGCTATCGACAGTGGTTCCCGTCCTTGTCCGTTGCCTTCCGGCTGAATGTGTGGAGGAGCAATTGGAGTCCTGCCGCAGACGCCCGTCATTCGCCGCGAGCATGCCTCTGCCCCTAGTTGTAGTGGCGGCCGTGGGGCGAAAAGGTGTAGCATAGTGAACGAGAACATCTCGATGTCCGACCTGGACGCCGATCAATACCTGAAGTTTGAAGCTGAGCGATCGCGCCCATCGGCTGATCTCCTGGCGCGTGTGCTGCTGACTGAGGCACGGCGATGCATCGACATCGAACGCGGGCCAGGAAATAGCACCGAACTCATCCTCGGCCGCTTCCCGGAAGCGATTGTCAGCGGCCTCGACAACTCTCCCGGAATGCTGTCCGAGGCGCGGGAACGGTTGGCAGGGCTGACCTTCGAGGAAGTCGACCTGACCACATGGTGGCCGGACGAGCGTTTCGACCTGATCTTCGCGAACGGTGTCCTGCAATGGTTGCCGGACCAACAGCAGATCCTGACCCGTTTTGTGTCGTTTCTGCATGATGGCGGTTGCCTTGCTGTTCAGGTTCCCAACACCATCGACGAGCCATCCCATCAGTTGATGGAACAGGTGGCAAGTGATGGCCCCTGGGCAGGGAAGCTGTCGGCCGCATCCGTTGGCAGGGAGAGCACTGGAACGATTGGCGAGTACTACGCCTGCCTGCAACAGACGGGCTGTACACTCGATCTTTGGGAAACCACTTACGTTCATCCTCTCGCCGGCTCCGCTGCCATCGTCGAGTGGTTCAAGGGGTCGGAGTTGAGGCCTTACCTGAAACTCCTCACTGATAAGGAGAGACCAGAATTCTTAAGCCGGTACGAGTCGGTGCTCGCAAAAGCGTATCCAGCTCAGAATGACGGAAAGGTCCTGTTGCGCGTGCCCCGGATTTTCTTCGTTGCTCAACGCGACCGAACGAGGAAGCCTGCCGCTCCATGGGCCTCGGCTCCAGGAACCGGCCACCGGACGGAACGTGTGGTCGAATCGGAAGTGACGCCGGTCTAGGACCTAGGGCCAGCCTGCTTGCCCCTGAGGTTAGGCGCAACAGCCCCGTACGCCAATCGAAGTCACCAAACCAATCCGGTCAGCAGGAAATGCCTCGGCAATGATGCGGACACGAAACTGCTGGTAGAAACCGAGATGAGCCTGCACGTGCTGGCCTACAACCTGAAGCGGATGATCAGCATTCTGGGTGTCAGGCCCCTGCTGAAGGCCCTCGAAGCCTGAGTTCCCATGACGGCCGACGCCTGCTGCGCTGCACACGCAAACAGCAGCCATCACAGCCAGTCCAACATCGCGTTTTCACACGGCCTCGGTCAAACTAAGTCCTTAAACGTGACCACGTGAAGGTCCGCTTGCCCAGCGATTGCGGAACTACGGCTTTCGTCTGCCTCGTGCCAAAACCAGCCGTTCGTATCGCTTTCAGGTTTGATCGGCACAGCTCTCCAAACCTTCTCGCAGCGTGACCAGCATCTCGTCGCTTACGGCATCACCAGGGCCACGGATCCATGCGGCGGCAAGTGGCAGTTTGTTCCTCAACCCTGTCGCTCATTCGAGAGGATCGCAGCTAACGCAAGGTGTTTCCATGCGTGACGTCACCGCGATACGATGGTGACACCCTTTAAGCCAGCCCGGTTCTATAGCCGAGCATTGTCGGCTACATGCGCTTAGGGGAGCCAACGCGCGTACGCGCCGTGAACAGCCCGATGTGACCTGCGAAGCAGAGCGTTGCCGCGCAACCCTCGGTCACCGGCATCCTGACACGATCACGCGCGGCCGCGGGCCGATGCAGGGTCTCCGACAGGCACCCCTACAGACCTATTCAGGACCGCCAACGCCATCGGGCAGATCCGGCATCGCGACCATTGATCCCCGCGGGATCGGGCTGTCGGTGAGCCCGGTCTCGACGTAATTCGGCGGTTGGCCCCCTGAGGGGCCTGACACGCAACCGCAGACCAGGGCCGACAGGATCAGCAAAAATGGCAATCTGACGAGCATCGACTTCTCCTTTTGCGGATTCAGTGGCCGCTGAACACGAGGGTCCGGATCGGCAGCACGAGCGCCTGGATCCGCAGGATCATCGCATGCACGAGCCCTACCGCATCCACCGCATGAAGAACCAAGCCCTTGGTGGTGCCGACCTGGCCGGATTCGATCAGGTCGTGGTTGCTGGTGTAGGCATTGGCGATGCAGGAACTGCCGGGTGTGACACTCTCAAGCCCGCCCTCGTAGAGCGGCTCAAGGAAGACCAGTATCGTCCCCGGCCGCACCACCTGCTGCGCGTCGATGAGTTGCTCGCCACTGCGGAACTGACCGGCGGCGATGAAGTCCTGCACCTGCGTCACCACCATCGGGATCACCGTCCATGGCTTCGAGATGCAGGTGACCTCGGCCACCATGCCGACCTTCATCACCTGTGCCTCGATCTGTCCGAAGCCCGCCTGGATGGATTTGCGCCCGGCGCCTTCCGGGATCAGGATCCCGGCCGGCCGCATGAACGGATTGACGATGTCGCCGACCCGCAGCGTGAACTGCTCCACGCGCCCATCGACGCCGGCCCGGACGACGGTCTTCCTCAGCTCCACTTCGGCCTGGGCGAGTGCCGCCTCGGCGCTGGCCTTCTGGGCCGGCAGGAGCGTGGACATCTGGATCTCGGCGGCGTCCTTGGCGGCGGTCGCTGCCGCAACGGCTCCCTGGCGGCCGGTCACGACGTTCTGGAGCCGCTCGATCTCGCGCGCTGCGACGATGGCGGCGTTGCGCCGGTTGAGTTCCTGCTTGGTGTCCAGTTCGTCCACCGCCTGCTGATAGCTGCTCCTGGCCTCCTGGATCTTGCCGTCCGCTGCCACGACATCGGTCCGCGCCGCCACCAGAGCTGCATCGACCTCTGCGATCTTGCGCCGGGCGGCCTCCGCCGCCGCCTCCTGGGCCGAGCTGTCGAGCCTGAGGATCGGCGCCCCTTGCTTGACCGCGCCGCTCACGCCGTCGACATGGATCTCGGCGACGCGGCCGTTGGTCTCCGGCAGGATCGGAACCGTCCTGTAGTACAAGGTGGCGCTGGTCGTGGAGGGGTGATTGTAGAAGATCACCGTGATCAGCCCCACGGTGAGCATCAGGCACGCAACGATGCCCCACCGCAGCTCGAACCAGACCGAATAGAGCGTGATCTCCTTACCGAGCCGCTTTCCCTGGCGGTACCGGCGATAGAGAAAATCGGGGAGAATGGTCAAAAGCGAGCAGAGAAGAAGCTCAAGCATCGGTCCGCTCCTTCGGCATGCGGGAGAGAGTGATGATCTTCGGCACTTCGGCCGAGCCTTCGTTCGGGGCATGGTCGGGCATGACCCCATCGGGCTCATCGTCGGCGCCCTTGCCGGGCGGGACACCGGCGATCTTCTCCAGCGATCCGGCGATCCGGCGCAGCGGCCACCCGAAGTCGGGGATGTCGATCAGGGCCAGCAGCAAGCCGACGACCCAGAAGAGATGGATATGCGTGAACAGGGCCAGCAGGCCGAGCACGGCGACGATCTCGAACTGGAGCTTGTGGCCCTTGTGGGCGATCCGCTCCGGCAGCGTGTGCAGCCGCAGGAACAGGAGGCCGACGGCCATCACGGCGATGACCAGGACCACTGCCATCACCACCATGAAGACGTCAGTCTCGCCCGGGCCGGCGATGAACGCCGGCAGGTGATGGGGCGCGGCGGGATTAAGTGCTGCCGTCATGCTGGCTCTCCTCTCGAAGACATGTTGCGGTGCTTCACGGCCTGCTCCGCCGCGCCCGCCGGTTTGACGAGGTGCAGCCCCTCAGGGCCTATGGTAGGTCGTCGTGGTCATGGCTTTCCCTTCGGCGCGAACCAGGATCGGGCGAGATCGCATCAAGGAGAGCGCTGGCGGCGCGGCTTCGTCGGCGCGGCGCCCTGGGCCATCTCCAGGCAGGTCAGCATGTCGACGTAGCTTGGCGAACCGCCGATCTGGGCTTCCCCGGCGCAGGTTTCGCGGTGGGCTGCGGCCGCACTACCCCACATCGTCTTGAGCTCGCGCTCAGCGTCCGTCTCGTCCTGCATGCAGCCGTTGTAGGGGTTGGCATCCTCCGCGAGCAGGCGCGGCGCGGCCCGGCAGGTCGCCTCGATGTCGAGCCGCGGAACCTGCTGGGCCGCAGCCGGACTCAGATAAGCTCCTGGGATCAGCAGCGCGATCCCCAACCAGTATGCTCTCATGGCAACCTCCTCTGCGAGTGGTGGCGGTCCAGGGCGGCGCACGAGGGCAGGAGACCATCGGCATACCACCATGACCTTCCACGTCCGGTGGTCCGTATCCCGCCCACTGACCTGTCCGTCCGGCCGTTGAACTGCATGGTGCAATCAATAACCATAATCAGCCCTCCACGAGCTTGTTGCGGATCGCGTAGCGGATCAGCGCCGCTGTCGTGTCGAGGCTGAGCTTACCCATGGCTGTGGCCCGATGGGTCTCGACCGTCTTGGTGCTGATGCTGAGGATGCCCGCGATCTGCTTGTTCGTCCTGCCCTCGGCAATGAGTTGCACCACGGCCTTCTCGCGGGAGCTAAGTGCCGATGGGTCTGCAATGCCTTTCGACAGGTAGGTTTCAAGCAAGGCCTCGGAGACCTTGCCCGTGAAGAACGGCTTGTGGACGGCCAGGCTCTCCACCGCCGAGATCAGGAACTGCCTGGCATCGGACTTGAGCAGGAAGCCGCGGGCGCCCGCTTCCAGGACATCACGGACGAGGCTGTCGGTGTCGTGCATGGTGAAGATGAGGACTTCCACGCCCGGAACACGCCCGCGGATCTGCCGGGCTGCCTCGACCCCGTTCACCAGCGGTAGCGCGTAGTCGAGCACGACGACATCGGGCCGGGTGGCCAGGGCCTGGTCGATGGCCTCCTTGCCGTCCCGAGCCTCGCCGACTACCTTCCAGCCTTCGTGTCCCTCCAGGATGGCCCGGACGCCGGAGCGGACCACGTCGTGGTCGTCAGCGATCAGGATGCGCGTCATGGCGAGCCTTCCTTCCGGCAACCCGATGCCTGCGGCCATCCCGGTGAGCCCGAGTTCCAAAGCAGGATACACCTCCCGGCAGCCGAACCCACCTGCGCAAAACCCTGAAACTGTGGGGGGCAGACCCTGAAACTTCAGGTAAGGACCTCGGTATCCACCCCGGTTGGGCCTGACCGCCACGACATCCGCAGTGTTCCGGCGCCTGGAAGTGGCGGACGGCCACCGGAGACCGGAACCCTTGCGACGACGACGGTGCCGCCCCCGCCCGTCCGGATCCGCAGGTCACCGCCGAACTGCTCCAGGCGGGCCCGCATGCCCGCGATGCCGACGCCGAACCGGATCGGTCCGTCCGGCCGGGCCGGGGCTGACATCCCGTTTCCGTTGTCGCGGATACGGACGACCAAGCGGCCGGACATGATCCGGGCATCGACCGACACATGCGAGGCGCCGGCGTGCCTGTGCACATTGGTGAGGGCCTCCTGCACCACGCGCAGGATCGCCCGCTGGAGGTCCGGCGGCAGGTCATCGACCTCCTCCGGAATCCGGATCCGCGCGACGAGCCCCGTCCGCCCCGCGAACCCTTCGGCAAAGTCCCGCAACGTGGCCTGGAGGCCGTCCTTCTCCAGGTTCGGCGGATGCAGCAGGTACGTGAAGATGCGCAACTCCCTCAGCGCCTCGGTGAGCTGAGTCTCAACCTCCGCCAGTACTTCTTGGCCTACTGGGCTGTGCCGGACCTCCGGCTCAAGCGCTGACAGTCCCAGGTTTGCCGCCACGAGGTGCTGCGTCGTCGAATCGTGCAGCTCGCGGGCGATGCGTTGCCGCTCCTCCTCCTGGAGGGCAAGCAGTTGCCCGGACAGTTCGTTGACCCGATTGGTCGCTCCCGTGACCTGATCGGACAGCGTCCGGAGCGGTTGCTCCACCTGACGGGCCGTGAACAGGGCGGCAAGACCGCCGGCCAGAACGAGGAAGGCCGCCATTCCCGCCATCTGGCGCAGGACGCCTGCGACCGGTACGTTCACATCGGAAAGCGGAACCGCGACCATGGTCGTCCAGTTCGTTGCCCCGGAGCTGCGGTACGCCACCAGGACCGGGACTCCGCGCTCGTCCACATCCTCGATCAAGCCTTCGACCGTTTCGCCACCATTGGCGGCGAGACGCGCCGCCAGGGCGCTTGGCATGGGGATCCGCGACGACGTCTCGGCTCCCCTCGTGGTCACGATCGGCTGGAGCTTGCGGTCGTAGAGGCCTCGCGTCGATGCCACAGGAGCGTCCTGGCCACCCAGGATGGCCGCGAGGCGGTCCTGCGCCAGGACGGTGGTGATGAAGCCTTTCATCGTGCCGTCGTCGTGGTTGATCCGGAGGCTGAGCGCGATGATCGTCGTCCCGGGCTTCGCAAGGCTCGCCATTCGGCCCGACACCGTCCACCCGCGCTCCCGCACCCGGTTGATGGCCTCCGGATAGGTCGGGAAGTCCCGGTGCCGGGGAAGCGCCGCCCCGAATGGCCGGAGAGTGTTGGCGACCTGCCCCTCCAGATCCTGAAGGATCAACCAAGAGCCGTCAGGGATGGGCGTCGTCTTGAGCTGGTCGTAGAAGCCTTTGGCGTCGCCGGATTTCAGGGCCGGCGATGAGGATAGGCCCTTCAGCAGGGCGTTGCCGGCCGCGACCTCCTGGTCGAACCCGAAGGACAGCGCAGCCGCCATCTCCAGGACGCGCTCACGGATGTGCTGGCGCTCATGCAGGGCGTTCGTGAGCAGCAGCGCCGCCGCGACGACGCAGGTGACCAGGATGACGGCCGCGAAGGCCAGGACGACCCGGCCCCGCAGACGGGATGGCAGGCCCGGGAGCGAGCGCGCAACCATCGGCACGGTGCCATCATTCATGACGGCGACCTCCGGCCGCAAGGGTAATGCAACGGGATCGGGGTCGCGACGGGGGCCCTCAATCCGATAACACAGGTTAAACCCTGACCCGGTTCGCGTCGACCCCACATCGGCGGGGCCCCACGGGTCGGCAACCGACCGCCCCGTTCGGGCTGGTTCCAGCCACCATGGCCGGCGGAAGGCACGAATCAGGGTCTGCCTCCATCAGTTTCAGGGTAGACCCCGATAGCCCGTTGACCAGGCACCAGACGATACTGTGGGCATGCCAGGAGGGGAGCTCCGCCCATGCCGCAGGCCACACTCCACCGTCGTCACAGCCACGAGCAAACAGACCATTCCGTCACGGACATGGTCCAGATCCCCGGCGGCACGTTCCGGATGGGCTCGGACCAGCACTATCCCGAGGAAGCGCCGGTTCATCGCGTGACCGTCGACGGGTTCCGGATCGACCGGACGCCGGTCACCAACCGCGAGTTCCGGCGCTTTGTCGAGGCAACCGGCCATGTCACCGTCGCCGAGAGAAAACCCGACCCAGAGGATTATCCCGGCGCGTTGCCGCACATGCTGAAGGCGGGTTCGCTGGTCTTCAACCCGCCGAACCACCCGGTCGACCTGCGGGACTGGAGCCAGTGGTGGGCCTTCTTCTTCGGGGCGACGTGGCGCCGGCCCTTTGGTCCCAAGTCATCCATCAAGGGGCTCGACGACCATCCGGTCGTCCATGTCGCCTACCAGGACGCGCAGGCTTACGCCGCCTGGGCCGGCAAGAGCCTGCCGACCGAGGCCGAGTGGGAGTACGCTGCCCGCGGCGGGCTCGATCAGGCGGAGTTCGCGTGGGGCGACGAGTTCACCCCAGGCGGCCGCCAGATGGCCAACACCTGGCAGGGCGCCTTCCCGTTCCAGAACACGCGCCAGGACGGCTACGAGCGGACGTCGCCCGTCACCGCCTTTTCCCCGAATGGCTACGGCCTCTACGACATGATCGGCAACGTCTGGGAGTGGACGACGGACTTCTACGCACCGAAGCACGCCGCCGATGCGCCGAAAGCCTGCTGCATCCCCGCGAACCCGCGGGGGGGACACGAGGACGGCAGCTACGACCCCAGTCAGCCCCGGATCAGGATCCCGCGCAAGGTTCTCAAGGGTGGCTCGCACCTGTGCGCTCCGAGCTACTGCCGCCGCTACCGCCCGGCCGCCCGGCACGCGCAGCCGACCGACACCTCCACAAGCCATATCGGCTTCCGATGCATCGTCAGGGAAGGACAACGATCATGACCAGCGACACCATGCCGGAGAAGGACCGGAAACAGCCGCAAACGGGAGGAGCCCTGAGCCGTCGCGCCATGCTGCTCACGGGAGCCTCGACGCTCGCCGCTGCCGGCGTGCTGTCGTCGGCTGGGATCACGCCGGCGCAGGCCCAAGCGCCATCACCATCAGGTGGCCGGCGGCCCAACATCCTCGTCATCTTCGGTGACGACATCGGACTGTGGAACGTCAGCGCCTACAATCGTGGCATGATGGGCTACCGCACGCCCAACATCGACCGCATCGCGAAGGAAGGTGCGATCTTCACCGACCACTACGCGCAGCAGTCCTGCACCGCCGGGCGCGCCGCGTTCATCACCGGCCAGTCCTGCTTCCGCACCGGTCTCCTCAAGGTGGGCCTGCCGGGCGCCAAGGAAGGGCTGTCCGAGAAGGACCCGACGCTTGCCGAGTTGCTCAAGCCGCAGGGCTACGCGACCGGCCAGTTCGGCAAGAACCATCTCGGCGACCGCAACGAGTTCCTGCCGACGGTCCACGGCTTCGACGAGTTCTTCGGCAACCTCTACCACCTCAACGCGGAGGAGGAGCCGGAGAACCCCGACTATCCGAAGGACCCGGCGTTCCGGGCCAAGTTCGGCCCGCGCGGGGTGCTGAGGTGCAAGGCGAGCGATCGGGACGATCCCACGGAGGACCCGCGCTTCGGCCGCGTCGGCAAGCAGACCATCGAGGACACCGGCCCGCTCAGCCGCAAGCGTATGGAGACGGTGGACGAGGAGTTCCTCGGGGCCACGCTGGACTTCATCGACCGGCAGCACAGGGCCAACACACCGTTCTTCTGCTGGTTCAACGCGACCCGCATGCACATCTACACCCACCTCAAGCCGGAATCGAAGGGCAAGACGGGCCTGGGCATCGTGGCCGACGGCATGACCGAGTTCGACGGTATGGTCGGCCAGCTTCTCAAAAAGCTCGACGACCTCGGTATCGCCGAGAACACCATCGTGGTCTGGACGACCGACAACGGCGCCGAGGTGTTCTCATGGCCGGATGGCGGCACCACGCCGTTCAAGGGTGAGAAGAACACAAACTGGGAGGGCGGTTACCGCGTTCCGTGCGCGATGCGCTGGCCCGGAGTCATCAGGCCCGGGACCGAGATCAACCACATCACCTCGCACGAGGACTTCGTGCCGACGCTCGTCGCTGCTGCGGGCGAACCGAACGTGACGGAGAAGCTGCTGGGCGGGTACCAGGCCGCCGGCAAGACCTTCAAGGTGCATCTCGACGGCTACGACCAGCGCGATGTGCTGGCCGGCACCGGCCCAGGCAAGCGGCAGGAATACTTCTACTGGACCGATGACGGCAACCTCGCCGGCCTGCGCTACGACCGCTGGAAGCTCGTGTTCCTGGAGCAGCGCGCCGAGGGTCTTGATGTATGGCAGGACCCGCTCATCGCCCTGCGCTTCCCGAAGCTGATCGACATCCGGGCCGATCCCTTCGAGCGGGCACAGTTCGATGCCGGGGAATATGCCAAATGGCGCGTGGAGCACGCCTTCGCGCTGGTCCCGGCGCAGGCTTACGTTGCCCGGCACCTGCAAACCTATGTCGAGTATCCACCACGCCAGAGGCCGGGCAGCTTTGCTCTCGATCAGGTGCTGGCCAAGCTCCAGGAGGGCGGTGCCGGCAGGCAGTAGGCTGGCTCCCACGCACACTTGTTGGCCGCATGCACCTCAGGCGGATGCGGCCGACAAATAACGCCGGTCCCGGGAACCCACGTTCTGGCGACCGGACTGAACCGTCGGTCCGGGCATCCAGCTCCAAACACAACCATCACAGTCGCAAGGAAATCCCAATGCGTCATTCCTTCATCGTCGCGGCCGCTTTCATCGGATCGGTCACCGCATCCCACGCGCAGGTCGAGCTGTCGAAATACGCGGACGCCAACGGCTTCATCGATGTCCAGAAGCTGACCTGCGCCCAGCTCGCCGGCACGTTCCAGGAAGACGCCGACTTCCTCGGGGCCTGGTACAGCGGCTGGTACAACGGCCTTGCGAAGAAGCACGCCGTCAACTTGCCCCGCGCCAAGGAAGGCCTTCACGAGGTGATCGTCTACTGTAAGGCCAACGGCGACAAGAAGGTCATTCACGCGATCGACGTCGTCCTCAAGGAAGAGAAGAAGAACAAGTAGGCAAGCCGTAAACGGGCGGAACATGAGAGGCATGAAATGCCTGTTTGCGGTGTGGTCACATCGACACTGGCGTTCTGCAGGACGGATCACAAGGAGGCGGTCAATGACGACATTCCGTACCAACCTCGCCCGCGCCACAGCCATCGTTCTGATCGCGACATCCTGGACGGCCTCCAGCCTCACCCAGGAGCCGCTGCCGTCCTGGAACGACACGGCTCCCAGGAAAGCGATTGAGGCGTTCGTCGAGCGCGTGACGAAGCAGGGCTCGCCCGACTTCGTGCCGCCCGCCGAGCGCATCGCCACCTTCGACAACGACGGCACGCTCTGGGCCGAGCAGCCGCTGTACTTCCAGCTCCTGTTCGCCATCGACCGCGTCAAGGCGCTCGCGCCCCAGCACCCCGAGTGGAAGGACAAGGAGCCCTATGCCTCCCTGCTCAAGGGCGACGTCAAGGCCGCCCTGGCGGGCGGCGAGCGCACGATCTTCGCCATCATGACGGCGACGCACGCGGGCATGACCACCGAGGAGTTCGAGACAATCGTCAAGGACTGGCTCGCCACCGCCAGGCATCCCACGACTGGGCGGCCGTACACGGATATGGTCTACCAGCCGATGCTCGAACTGCTCGCGTACCTGCGCTCCAACGGCTTCAAGACCTTCATCGTCTCGGGCAGCGGCGTAGAGTTCATGCGCGTCTTTGCGGAGAAGGTCTACGGTATTCCGCCCGAGCAGGTCATCGGCAGCTCGGGCACGCAGCAGTTCGAGATGCGCGACGGCAAGCCTGTGCTCGTCAAGCTGCCAATGGTGGACTTTATCGATGACAAGGCCGACAAGCCCGTCGCCATCCAGAGGGTCATCGGCCGCCGGCCCATCGCGGCCTTCGGCAACTCCGACGGTGACCTCCAAATGCTGCAATGGACCTGCGGCGCGTCCGGTCCGCGCTTTTGCCTCTACGTCCATCACACCGATGCCGGGCGCGAATGGGCCTACGACCGTCAGTCGAGCATCGGCCGCCTCGACAAGGGGCTGGATGCCGCGACCGCTGGGGGCTGGACGGTGGTTGACATGAAGGGCGACTGGAAGACGGTCTTCATATCCGCACCCTGAGGAGCGATCTCGACAGCCTGTTCGTGAGGCGGCTCTCTCGGCGTCGCTAAGGGAGAAACAACGCAAGGAGAATTCCATGAGGCTATTCCTGATCGCCGCAACCTTTTCGGAGGGGCCTTCACCCTGATCGCAACAGACGCGAGTGCCGCCGTGTGCGCCCGTGGCGTCTATCGCGCCGGCTGCGTCGGCCCACGTGGTGCCGTCGTCACGCGCCGCCCCGTCGTCGCTCCCAGGGTCGTAGCCCCAAGAGTGGTCGCGCCAGTGGTTGTTGCGCCGAGGGTCGTCTGCGCCCGTGGGGTGTACCGGGCCGGCTGCATCAGGCGGTAGGCGCTGCGGCTGCCGGTGAGGCCGTCATACGGAGACGGGACATCCATGCGAACGTCACGATGCGGTGTCACTCGGCATCGTGCTGGCTTGACCGCAAGCACCGCCTCGGATGTGATGCCGAGGACTTGGCTGGGCGGTCTCGAACCCTGAAAGGGTCATCAATGCGTTGCCTGCCACATCTTCTATGCCGCACCGTCCTGGCGCCGCTCTGCATCGTCGCTGGATCCAGCGGCGTCGGATGGGCGGCGGATCCGGCTCCGTCCCCGCCTGCACCGGTCCTGGAGGCGCCCGTTCTGTCGGGGTGGACGTACCGCTTCGTCCCCTACGGCTGGCTCACCTCGATGGATGGCACCCAGACCGTGCGCGGGCGCTCGGTGAAGGTCGATGCAGGCTTCATCGACATCGTCGAGAAGAGCGACACGCTGGTGGCCCTGATGGGCAACGTCGAGGCCCGCAACGGACCGTTCGCGCTCTACGGCGATCTGGTCTGGAGCAAGGTCGGGGTGGAGGGCGGCAATGTCCGGACCCGCACGCTGGCGCCCGGCGTCGTGGGAACGCTCGGCACATCCCTCAGCCTCGATATCGAGACGGTCATCATCGAGGTCGGCGCCGCCTACGAGGTCGCGCGATCGGGTCCGGTGACGTTCGATGTGCTCGCTGGCGCCCGCTACTGGCATCAGGAGGCGGACCTCTCGTTCGAGATCGCCGGTGCCGTCGACGTCGGTGACCTTGAACTCGCGGGCGGCAGGGCCTTCGGTCGATCAGGTTCCGTCGACTGGCTCGATCCCGTGATCGGCGCGCGTGTGCGCTACGCGGTGGCGCCCGGTCATGAACTCTTCCTGCGCGGGGACATCGGCGGCTTCGGGGTCGGGAGCGACTTCTCCTGGCAGGCCATCGGCGGTTACGGCTTCGACTTCGGGGCCTGGAACGGCATCACGTTCTCGGGCGTGATCGGCTACCGCGCCCTGTCCGTGGACTACGCCCAGGGCGAAGGCCGCAGCCGCTACGAGTTCGACATGCTCCAGCACGGCCCAATCCTCGGCCTCAGCATGCGGTGGTGACCCCGGGCGGCGAGGTCCTCTCGGCCTTGCTACCGGGCACTTGCGCACGATCGAAAACGGGCGCCCTGTGACGGATGGTGGTTTCGATGACGACGACGCACGCCGATCACAACGCCGCGGTCCGGCTGCTTGGCAGCCTGGCGCTGCTGTTTTTCGTGTTCATCCTGACTTCGTCCGCCAACGCCCAAGCCACCCCGGCGCAGACCCCTCCCCCACCGCAGGTGCAGCAGCTCCTGAACCTCTTGCAGGATCCAGCCGTTCGCGGCTGGATCGACCAGCAGCAACAGCCCACGACGCCGGCGCTTGCAGGGCCGCCTTCGACAGCTACCCAGACGACACCCTCGGAGATGACCGGCTCCGAAATGATGGCCGCCCGGACTGCCGGCATGCGGGAACACCTCTCGTCCCTGGCCGTGGCTGCGCCGCGGCTGCCAAGTGAGTTCCGCAACGCCGCGGACCGCCTGCTCGCCGAGCTGCGGGGCCGCCGTCCCGTCGCCGTGCTGATCCTCGTCCTCGGGTTCGTTGCCTTGGGTGCCGGAACCGAATGGCTCTTCAGGAGGGTCTCCGCCCGCCCGCAGCAGCGGGTCGTTGCCCTGCCCATCGAGACCGCGTCCGCGCGGATGCGCGCCATCGGCTTGCGCTTGGCCTTCAGCCTCAGCGAAGTGGCGATCTTCGGGCTCGGGAGCATCGGCGCCTTCCTGGCCTTCGACTGGCCGCCACTCCTGCACCAGGTCGTGCTCGCCTATCTGGTCGCGGCCGTGGTCCTGCGCCTGGCGCTGGTCCTGGGTCGGTTCCTCCTGGCGCCGGACATCGGCGGTCCGGAGGCGGAGCGCTTTTGCGTCATCCCGTTGTCCACTGACGGCGCCCGGTTCTGGTACCGGCGCTTGGCGCTTTTCGTCGGGTGGTTCGCCTTCGGATGGGCTACGGTCGACGTCCTCAGCGCCCTGGGGTTCTCGCTCGAAGCGCGTGAGCTCGTGGCCTATGCCCTCGGACTTGGTCTCCTGGCCATTGCCCTGAATGTCGTTTGGGCCCGGCCGCCCGCGGCGGACGCCCTTCCGGATGTAATGGGACTCTCCGCCCGCCACAGGGTCACTCCCTGGCTTCTGTCCCTGTGTCTGCTGCTGTTGTGGGGTCTTTGGGTCGTCGGGTTCATGCGTCTGTTCTGGCTCCTGGCGGTCGCCCTCCTGCTGCCCGGCGCGATCAAGGTCGCCCGGGTGGCGAGCCATCATGTTTCCCGGCCGGCTTCAGGATCCGAGGCACCGTCCACGCCAGGGCTGATGGCGGTCTACCTAGATCGCGGGCTCAGGGCGCTCCTGATCGTCGGCGCTGCCCTTCTGCTCGCGCACACCTGGCAAATCGACCTGGTCGCGATGAGCGGCCGCGATACCCTCCTGACCCGCCTCGTGCGCGGTGCCCTGAGCAGCATCGTGATCCTGCTCGTCGCCGACCTGATCTGGCAGGTGGTCAAGTCGCTGATCGACCGGCGGCTCAGCCAGGCCGAGGCCTTGTCCCCGCCTGGAACCGAGGCGGCCGTCCGTCAGGCGCGGCTCCGGACCCTGCTCCCGATCTTCCGCAATGTGATCTTCGTGGTGCTGGCGGTCGTCGCCGTGATGATGGCCCTGTCGGCCCTCGGGGTGGAGATCGGGCCGCTGATCGCCGGCGCCGGCATCGTGGGCGTCGCCGTCGGCTTCGGCTCGCAAACCCTGGTCAAGGACGTGTTCAGCGGCGTGTTCTATCTGCTCGACGACGCCTTCCGCGTCGGCGAGTACATCCAGAGCGGCAGCTACAAGGGCACCGTGGAGTCGTTCGGGCTACGCTCGGTGAAGCTGCGCCATCACCGCGGGCCGCTGTTCACGGTGCCGTTCGGGGTGCTCGGGGCGGTCCAGAACATGAGCCGCGACTGGGTGATCGACAAGCTGACCGTCGGTGTGTCCTACGACTCCGACTTCGACAAGGCGAAGAAGCTGATCAAGCAGATTGGCAAGGATCTGGCGGAGGATCCGGAGTTCGCGCCGCATATCATCGAGCCGCTCAAGATGCAGGGCGTCGAGCAGTTCGGCGACTACGGCATCCAGATCCGTCTCAAGATGATGACCAAGCCCGGTGAGCAGTTCGTCATCCGCCGCCGCGCCCTGGCAATGATCAAGAAGGCCTTCGACGAGAACGGCATCCGGTTCGCTGTCCCCAGTGTGCAAGTCGCAGCTCGCGAGGACACCGGGCCGGTGGCGGCCCATCAGGCTCTCAAGCTCGTCAAGCCGCCCCCGCCCGAATAATGGGCAGGATTGTCCGTACTCGATCAGGTCGCCGTCCCGCCCGCCTGGATAAAGGATCCGCAATGTTACCCTCAGAAGCGAGACGAGCTTTCCGAGTTCGTGCCCTATGCCTGCCCGTGATCCTCGCTCTGATCTCGCCACTCGCAGCCTGTGCCAGCCTCCGCGGCGTGATGGTCCCGGTGAGTGGGACTGTCGCCGGCGCGAGCAAGGTTGACATGCTGGTCGCCACCACGCGCAAGCAAGCCGACCCGGCGGAGATGTTCTCGGGTGACCGGGGACCAACACCGGCCTTCGCCAACATCACGGTCTCGGTCCCGCCGCCGAGCGCGCGGCAGATCGGCGAGGTGCAGTGGCCGCGGCAGGTGCCGGGCAATCCGGCCACCGAGTTCGTCACCCTCAAGGCGGACGTGATCGACCGCAACCAGGCGCTCGCCTGGTTTCGCCGTACCCTGCGGACCACTCCCAAGCGGCAGGTGCTGGTGTTCATCCACGGCTTCAACAACCGTTTCGACGACTCCGTGTTTCGCTTTGCGCAGATCGTGCACGACTCCCATGCCCCCGTGGTGCCGATCCTGTTCACCTGGCCCTCGCGCGGCAGCGTGCTGGCCTACGGCTACGACCGGGAGAGCACGGCCTACTCCCGCAACGCCCTGGAGAGCCTGCTGAAGGCGATCTCCCGCGATCCGGCCGTGGGCGAGATCTCGATCTTGGCCCATTCCATGGGCAACTCGCTCGCCCTTGAGACCCTGCGCCAGATGGCGATCCGCGACGGCCGGGTGACGCCGAAAATCCGCAACGTCCTTCTCGCCGCGCCTGACGTCGATGTCGATCTCGCCCGGGAGGCGATCACAGACATGGGCCCGAGGGCAAACCGACCCGCCTTCACCCTGTTCGTGTCGCAGGATGACCGGGCGCTCGCCGTCTCCCGGCGGGTGTGGGGCAGCGAGGCTCGCCTGGGCGCCATCAATCCCGATCAGGAGCCCTTCCGGACGCAGCTTGAACAGGCCAACGTCACGGTCCTGGATCTGACCAAGCTCAAGGCGGGTGACGCCCTCAACCATGGCAAGTTCGCCGAGAGCCCTGAGGTCGTGCAGCTCATCGGCAAGCGCTTGGCCGAGGGCCAGACGGTGACCGACTCCCGGGTTGGGCTAGGCGACCGCATCATCCAGGTGACCACAGGGGCAGCCAGTGCAGTCGGAACGGCGGCAGGCTTGGCCGTATCTGCGCCGCTGGCAGTGGTCGACCCCGGGACGCGGCAGTCCCTTGGCGGTCATGTGGAAAACTTGGGCCGCTCTGTTTCCGAGACGGTCGTCCCCTGACCAATCATCAAGCGGGAGTGAGGCTCGACTTGACATCCCGAACGTCGCCTTCGGGTCAAACTTTCGCGTTCCGGCCGCGCAATAAATGTCGGCTCTTAGGTGCCAATGCGGACCAATCTCTTGGATCTGGGGACTGCGACAGGGAGGCCTTGAAGACTCTCGATATCTTCCGCACACGGCGACGGATTTCGCGGAATGTCATCTCTGGAGGGATCCTTCAGGACGCTGCCGTGAGCGTCAGCCTTCAGAGCTGCGGGCGAGTCGTGGTTGCCTTCCCACAGACCTCACAGTCGCTACAGCCAGCGCCGCACCCGCGAGCGGTAGGCCCGATAGACATCGCCGAACTTGCGTTCGAGGTAGGCTTCCTCGCGGGCCACGACACCGTAGCGGATGACGAGCGCGAAGGGCACGAGCATCATCAGCAGCCAGAGAGTGTCGAACGCGATGGCTAGGCCGATCAGACCGAGGAACATGCCGAGATAGATAGGATTGCGCGTGAAGCGGTACGGTCCGCTATCGACGATGGTGGTGGTCGGCCGATTGGTCGGAACGTTCGAACCGGCTCTGGTCATCGTCACGATGGCCCAGGCAAACAGCGCCAGGGCGAGGCCGAACACCATTGCACCGAGCCACCCTACAGGCTGGTTGGCCGGCAGGAACGGCAATGGCACGAGCCAGTTGAGCGCAAGTCCGCCAACGACGGCAAGCGCCCATGCGAGCGGGGGGCGGATGATGACGTGAGCGGTGTCTGTCGTGTCGGCCATGGGGGATCGTGAGCCCGATGTCGTTGTCTGTGTCGCGTGCAGATTACCATCAACGGCTGCCAAAGCAGACCCGCAAACCCGGACCAGCACGTCCGGCGGCAAAAGCCACTGGTGGTGAGGACGGCGTGCATTGGCAAGATACGTCGGGTAGGGTGCACTCCAGGTTTCCCTGCGCCACGGACGATCATGACCAGTCGAAGCGGTGCCCCGGCAGTTGTCGGCGATGTCCCACTCCCCAACGCGGACTTTACCGACGCCTACTCCGTCCATGTCGCCGAACCTCTGGATGCGCTCCAGGCGGCGCAGCGGATGATGGGACGGCGGCCCCGGTGGGTGAACGGTCTCCTCATGCTGCGCAATTTCGCTGTCATGCCGTTCAAGCTCAAACGCGGTGCGCCGAGTGGTGCTGAGCGGATTGGAATCTTCCCGGTCGTGAGCGCTTCTCCGGAGCGGGTGGTGATGGGGTTCGACGACGTTCACCTCGACTTCCGGGTCGTGGTTGATGTTGCGCCAGACGGGGGTCGGCAGAAGGTCACGGCAACGACCTTCGTGCGCACGAGAAACCGCCTCGGCCGGCTCTACCTCGCCGCAGTGAAGCCGTTCCATCGCGTGATCGTCCCGGCGATGCTCGCGCAGGTTGGGAGGAGCTGAGGCGAGGAGGCTCGGCCCTATCGAAGTGGTATCCACCCTGGGATCAGTCGGTGAAAACGTAGGCCATGCCCAACAGCCAGGCTGCGGCGGGAACGCCACCCCGAATGCCGCTAGCCACAACAATCGCTTGATCGAGATGTTCATCGACCTCCCCGCAGGACGGCGAGGAACGCCTGCCACGAACAGCATGTCGCGGACACCCTGCGGCATTCGTTGGAACGCCAAGCCAAGCGACACGGTTGGTTCGGCATCGGGTGGGCCATCCCAGAAGAGCCACGCCCAAGAATGAGGAACGGACGCCATGACCCACAGGTACGGGATCGGCCAGCTCGTGCGCCCAAGGGAGCGCCTTCTCGAGAACACTGGGATCTACGAGATCCTGCGCCTTCTGCCCTCCGGACCGGACGACGAGCCGCTCTACCGGATCAAGGCCGCGACCGGGCCGATCCAGCGCGTCGTGCGTGAAGCCGATCTCGTGCCTACATCGGCTTCCTCGCAAGGGACGGGTTGAACGGGTACACTGACATCCGATGAGGTGAACCCTGCCCGCCCCTCGGCTGTTGAACCGTCGCGAACGGCCGTCACGGGGACTTCATGATCAACATCGGTAAAGGCATCATCGCAGGCCTCGTTGCCTCAGCCACTGTCTCGGGCGCCGTCTCCCTGGGATCGTTGACCGGCATCGTCCCGGCTCTCGATCCGGTCCGCGCCGCGAGCGGCGTCATGCTCTCGCCAGCCGGGCTGAGCTGGGTGCTGCATTTCGCCGTCGGCACGTTCCTGTGGGGTCCTCTCCTTGCGGTGCTGAGCCCGGTCCTGCCCTCTCCCTTCTGGTTCAAGGGCGTGGTGTTCGGTGCGCTGGCCTGGCTGCTCATGATCCTCGTGACCTGGGCAGGCGATCCAGCCTCTCCTCCGCAGCCTGACCCCGGACCTGCCCTGCTCCACCTTCTCTTCGGAGCCGTGCTCGGGTGGATCTATGGAGCATTGCTCGACAGGGCCGAGCGCCAGACTTCAACCCAGCGCGTCACCCTGACGGGTGGGTGAGTTCGTCCTAGGGCTGCGCAGCCGATCGCATGATGGCCGCACATGGGTTCGGGTTCCTCCATTGAGCCTATGGAACCGGAATCCGGACCGCACATTGAAAGGTTCACGGGCCAAGCCAATCGCCCGGATGGCCTCTTCCCTGAACGGACGGTGTCCTGCCGACGACTGGGGTGGCATCTGCCGTTGGATGTCTCCGGCTCAACCGACCGTCTGAACCGCGTCTGATCCCTTACAGCCTCACAGGAGCCAACCTCATGTCCAAGACCGTCACGTGCCTCTACCAAGACCAGCACAAAGCCAGCGAGATCGTCAGCCTCTTGGAGCAGGCCGGCATCTCGCGCGGTGGGATTAATGTCTACTCCGATGCCTCGGACAACCTGATCGATGACCTAGAGAATGCGGGCGTGCCCCGATCCGATGCCCATGCCTATGCCGAGGGCGTGCGACGCGGCGGCTCCGTTGTCGCCGTGGAGTGTGACGATGATGAGGTCGATCGGGTGATCGACATCCTGGACGACGACGGGGTGCTGGATCTCGACGAGCAGCGGACCGCCTGGAACTCGGACGGTTGGCAGGGCTATGACGCCTCGACCTCCGGCAGCACCACCAGCGGACTCAGTGCCGCGGCAGCCGGGCTGGCCGGCAGCCTCACCGGATCGTCCGGCACAAGCCGGACGGACGTGGACGCTGGTGAAGACGTCACCGGGTCGCCGGACATCACCCACGCCAGGACCGACACCGCTGGCGTGAGCACAGGCGATGAGGTCATTCCGATTGCCGAGGAGGAACTGCACGTGGGCAAGCGCCAGGTCGGCCACGGCCGGGTGCGCATCCAGTCCCGTGTGGTCGAGCGCCCCGTCGAGGAGCAGGTGACCTTGCGCGAGGAGACTGTGGCGGTGGAGCGCCGTCCTGTATCCGGCGCGACGCAGGCGGGCACGCTCGGTGGCGATCCCTTCCAGGAGCGCACTATCGAGGTGGAGGAGCGCCACGAGGAGGCTGTTGTTTCCAAGGAGGCACGCGTAGTCGAGGAAGTCGTGGTGCGAAAGGACGTGGAGCAGCGCACCGAGACCGTGTCCGACACGGTTCGCAAGACCGAGGTCGATGTCGAGGACGAGCGCAACGTCCGCGGCACCGGCACCACCGGCTCGGCGGACGGCAAGCGCTGATCTCACTACAGCCGAAGCCCGGCATCGTGCCGGGCTTCGATACCGTCGACAGGATATCTCGGGAAGCCTTCCGTCCTAGTCGTCGGGACTTGGATTCTCCGGAGCTTCACGCTCCACGACCGCGCGCTGCTTGCGCAGGGTGACCGGCACCTCCACGGTCTCGGCGGCAACGCGGCGCCGGATGTGCAGTTCCTCCTTGAGCACAAGGCGCTTCTCGACCACGAGTACTTCCTCCACTACCTGACCTTCTCCTGACCTTCTCCCTGGAAACTGGACCAGGCAAAGTGAGAATTTTCCCGTAATGTCTCCCGGCTGGGAGAAGGGGAAAGGCCATGAAGGTGTCCAGGTTCTCAGAGCAGCAGATCGCCGTCCTGCTCAAGCAGGTCGATGACGGCGTGAGCGTCGAGGAGGTCTG
>JAESFL010000662.1_pt1 | contig 20582 bp, 18 predicted proteins | sample 9269401 | NCBI WGS metagenome assembly JAESFL01 (sample SAMN14506025, study PRJNA617098) | algae metagenome | isolation source: Gloeocapsa sp. UFS-A4-WI-NPMV-4B04 and co-occurring heterotrophs from desert... | place: USA: Utah | collected 2006-10-01 | reverse complement strand
TTCATCGTGTTTCTCCCTGACCGATCGAAGTCGATTATTATTTCGATCTTATTTTTGCTGAGACAGCATAGCGAAGATGCGGGCGCTGTTCTGCCCTGTCCGCGGGATTTTGTCGAAAAGCCGGCCGCACGAGACTCGCTCGACAACTGGAGGCCGGCAGGGGCCGCGGTCAGGCCGCCTTCGCGGCGCGCGCCGCCATCAGGGCGAAGGCGTAGATCAGGCCGACCTCCTCCAGGCGGTCGAAGCGGCCGGCGGCACCGCCATGTCCGGCCTCCATGTTGATCTTGAGGAGAACCGGACCGCCGCCGGTCATGGTGGCGCGCAGCCGGGCGACCCATTTGGCCGGCTCCCAGTAGGTCACGCGGGGGTCGGTGAGGCCGCCGAGCGCGAGGATCGCCGGATAGGCCTTGGCGGCGACATTGTCGTAGGGCGAGTAGGACAGGATCGTCTCGAACGCCGCCTCGCTCTCGGCCGGATTGCCCCATTCGGGCCATTCCGGCGGGGTGAGCGGCAGGTCCGCGTCGAGCATCGTGTTGAGCACGTCGACGAAGGGCACGTCGGCGACGATGCCGGCGAAGAGCTCCGGCGCGATGTTGGCGGCGGCACCCATCAGCATGCCGCCCGCGCTGCCGCCGTGGGCGACGATGCGTCCCTGCGCGGTATAGCCCGCCTCGATCAGCGCCCGGCCGCAGGCGACGAAATCGGTGAAGGTGTTGGGCTTCTTCTCGCGCTTACCTTCAAGATACCAGTTCCAGCCCTTCTCCGTGCCGCCGCGGACATGGGCGATGGCGTAGACGAAGCCGCGATCGACGAGGCTGAGCAGGTTGGTGCGAAACGCCGCCGGCATCAGCGTGCCGTAGGAGCCGTAGCCGTAGAGCAGGAGCGGCGCCGAGCCATCGAGTGCGAGCCCGCGGCGGTGCAGCAGCGAGATCGGCACGCTCTCCCCGTCCGGCGCCGTCGCGAACAAGCGGCGGGTAACGTAGTCGGCAGGCTCGTGGCCGCTCGGCACGGTCTGGCGCTTGCGCAGGATGCGGGCGCGGGTGACGCAATCGTAGTCGTAGGTCTCGGCCGGCGTCGTCATCGACGAGTAGGTGAAGCGAATTCGCGCCGTCTCGAACTCATAGCCCGGCAGGAGCCCGAGGGAGTACGCCTCCTCCGCGAAGGAGACCGTGTGCTCCTCGCCCTTCATGTCGCGCACGACGATGCGCGGCAGCGCGTTCTCCAGTTCGAGCCGCACGAGATGGTTTCCGAGGACGTGCAGGTGCCGGATCATCACGCCGGGCCGGTAGGGCACCGCGTCGCGCCAGTTCTCCCGCGCCGTGGCGTCGAGGGGGCAGGTGACGATCTTGAAGTCGACCGCGCCGTCGGCGTTCGTCAGGATGACGAGATACGAGCCCCAGTGCTCGACGGAGTAGATCAGCCGCTCCTCGCGAGGCGCGACGCAAGCCAGCGCGCCCTCGTCGTCGGCGCGGTCGAGCAGATAGACCTCCGCCGTCTCGTGGTCGCTCGCCGTGACGGTGAGATAGGTGCCCGATTGGGTGCGGCCGATATTCACGAAGAAGCCCGGATCGGCTTCCTCGTAGACGAGCGTATCCTCGGCCTGATCCGTGCCGAGGCGGTGGCGCATCACGCGGGCGGGGCGGTGGTTCTCGTCGAGCGCCACGTAGAAGAAGGCGGTGCCGGCCGCGTTCCAGACCGCGTCGCCCGCGGTCGATTCCACGCGCTCCGGGCGATCCTCGCCGGTGTCGAGGTCACGCACGCGGATGGTGTGGAGCTCAGAGCCCTTGGTGTCCACGCCCCAGGCGAGCAGGCGGTGATCGTCGGAGTGGGCCGCGCCGGCGATCTCGAAGAAGGCCAGCCCTTCGCCTTCCTTGTCACCGTCGAGCAGGATCTGCTCGCCGATCTCGCCATCCTCCGGCTCCTCGGCGATGCGGTGAACGGTGCGCGGGCGGCGGCAAACCAGCGGGTGCTGCCCGCCCTCGCGGTGGCGGGAGTAATAGGCAAAGGGGCCGTCGGGCTCCGGGACCGAGGCGTCGTCCTCGCGGATGCGCCCCCGCATCTCGGCGACGAGGGCCTTGCGCAGAGCCGTAGCGCCGCCGAGCGCCGCCTCGGCATAGGCGTTCTCGGCCTCGAGGTAGGCGCGGATATCGGGAGCCAGCGCCGACGGATCCTTCAACACCGCGCGCCAGTTCTCGGCCTTGAGCCAGGCGAACGGATCCTCGACGCGCCGGCCGAAGAGTTCGAAGGCGTGCGGGCGCGCCTCGGCCGCGGGTGCCTCGGGCGGCAGGGAAAAGGCGGGCGGTTCGAAAGTCATCGCCGAACTCCGGTCGAACGCGTGAGAGGTGATCATGCGGGATGACAGGCGGTGTGCCGCGCCGCGAGGCGGCCCGCAAGGCCGCCAGCAACGCGGCCCGACCCCGATCGAACGTCACGGAAAGCCCATCCATACAGCCGGCCCGAGAGGAGGAAGCTGGAGCATTCACGGTAAATTGCGCACGTCCCGGACGCCCTGGACCCATTCAGTTGTGCATACCCGTCCTGTCTTGCAGGTCTAATGTAGATGTCCTAGGTAGATCGCGTGACTGAGGGGGCGTCACTCCAAACCGAAAACAAGCGGCACGATTGCACAAGACGGTCCTTTGCCTGCCCGGTTCCCGCTGGACACTGGGCTAGATCGATTGCGCGCGATGCACCGCGAAGGGACAACCGAGATCATGAACGAAACCGATCCGTCGGTCGATTACGTCGCTCTCACAGCCGACATCGTCACCGCCTATGTGAGCAACAACCCGGTGCCGGCCGCTGAACTCGCCGGCCTCATCGGCAGCATTCACGGCGCCCTGATTCAAGTCGGAAGCGGCCGCGTCGCCGCACCGCAGCCCGCCGTCCAAGAACCGCAGCAGCCGGCCGTGCCGGTCAAGAAGTCGATCCAGCCCGACTACATCGTCTGCCTGGAGGACGGGCGGACCTTCAAGTCGCTGAAGCGGCACCTGCGCGCCAAGTACAATCTCTCCCCCGAGCAGTACCGCGCCAAGTGGGGTCTCTCGCCCGACTATCCGATGGTGGCGCCGAACTACGCCAAGGCCCGTTCGGATCTTGCCAAGGCCATCGGTCTCGGCCAAGTGCGCCCAGACTACGACGCGGCCGCCTGATTTCTCTCAGCCCCCAGCACCCGCGGTGCCGCCCTGCTCCGGCGGTGCCGCGGGCCGCTGAGCCCAGGGCGGCCGACCGCGTGCGCGGACCGCATCGAATCGACTTATCAACAGCTTCGTCATGAATTTGTCGCGGAACGCAGCAGCCGTTGCTGCATTCCTTCGACATGAGCGACGAGGACCTCTCCGAACGACTGTCCAAGACCAACGCGGCTCTCGCAGAGTGGGCCGCCCGCTCTGCCTGCGAGAGCGATGCATTGATCGAGCGCTTCGAGCGGATGGGCTACGAGGTGCGCGACAAGTCGGTGGACGAGATCACCGAGGTGCTGAAACAGCCACCGACCCGTCCGCCGCGCGGCTGAAACGCGGATTTGAACAGCGTGACGGTGCAACCTCAGGCAGCACATGACGCTGTCAAGACTTGTATTAGGACGATTTTCCCTTAGCCTCCTGACATTGGTCCGGTTCGGGTGGCAATATGAGTAAAGAACAAAACATGAACATAGCAGGCGTTCTCGGTCGCGAGGCCGAACGCCTGCTGGCGGCGCTGGCGCCCGAGGGTGCGTATGCCTTTCCCGATCCGAGTGCGCCGGAGACGCTGATCGTGCGCAGCGGCGGTGGCGGCGTGTCGCTCGGCGCGGGGCGGTTCTCCGCACGGGCCGGCGCGACGCTTGTCGCGGCCGATCTCGCTTCGCGGGACGACGGGCGACGCAACCGGCTGGTGATCGGCGCGGCCGGGCGGGCGCGTCTGCGCCGCGCCGAGGTGGGCGGCTCGGACGGCTTCCGGATGCAGCATCTCGCGGTTGTACGAGAAGGGTCGGGCGAGGCGGAGCGGCTGCGTGACACGGCCGAGAGTCCTCTGGCGTGGATGGCCCGCCGGCGCGGACGCGACGGCGAGCCGATGATCGATGCGGCCGCCTTCGCGGCGGGGGAGCGGCTGCGCCACGACCTCACATCGGCACAGATGCTGCCGCAGCTCTCGACCGACTGGACCGCGCCGCGCGTCGACGGGGGTGGCCCGCGCGATCCGTCTTCGGCCTCCGACCGGATCATCGCCGCACGGCAACGGGTGGATCTTGCGCTGGCGGCAGTGGGCTCGGACCTGTCGGGATTGCTGATCGACCTGTGCGGCTTCCTCAAGGGCCTGGAGCGGATCGAGGCGGAGCGGCGCTGGCCGGCGCGCTCGGCCAAGGTGGTGGCACGCATCGCCCTGGCGCGGCTCGCCGAGCATTACGGGATCGGCCGCGAGGCGACCGGCCCGGAACGGGCCCGCAGCCGCGCATGGCGCTCACCTCCGCTCGGGTAGCGGAAGGTTCAAGCGGCCGCGGCCTCCCTCCCCGACAAGAAGCAGGCCGGCAGGCTGGAAAGATCCGCCGAGACGGCACGCGGCCCTGCGGGCGTGCCTTCTCCCGGTCAGGAGACCCGGCTGGCGTCGCGCTGGATCTTCTCGACCATGGCGCGGACGCCGTTCGATCGCTTCGAGGTGACGTGGGCGCCGAAATTGAGCTGCTTGAGCAGATCGAGCCCGTCCAGCTTCGCCGCCTGATCCGGGCTCTTGCCAGAATACAGCGCGACCATGAGAGCGACGAAGCCCTTCACCAGATGCGAGTCGCTGTCGCCGACGATCGTCACTCGGCGGCCGTTGTCCTCCGTGGACACCACGAGCCAGACTTGGCTCTCGCATCCACGGACGAGATTCTGATCCGATTTCCACGCCTCCGGCATGGGCGGCAGGGCGCGGCCGAGTTCCATCACGTAGACGAGCTGCTCGTGCGGGTCGTCGATGAGTTCGAAGTTTTCGATGATGGTGTCGAGGTCGGGCAGCATGGCACACGCGTTCAGGAGCGTCGGGCGATTTCAGCCGATATAGCGACCGCGGGCTGGGGCCGCGAGGCTCTTCCTGCGTCGAGGCGTCAGCGCAGGGACGGCGGCAGCGAGGGAGGGACGTAGGCCCGCGCCTCCGGCAGTTGCAGCAGCAGCGGATCGGTCTCGGTCGCCGTGCCGCTGACGGCGATCTCGGCCTGGGCGGCATAGGCCGCGATCAGGCGGGGGCCAAGCTTCGGCACACCCTCCCGCCCCGCGGCGGCGGCCTCACCGGAGCTGGAGACGATGGAGAGCCGCACCGGTCCGCCGACACCCGCATCGATGCCGATCACGATGCCGCACGTCACCGTCTCGCCCGTGGCATCGAGGCACTCCGCAACGATCTCGGCGACGATCATGCCCAGGGCGTTGGCGGTGCGGGGCTCGACCAGACTCGTCCCCTCCCCCTCGATCGTCACACTGATCCGTCCGGCCCGCCGGAGCTGCCCGAGCCCGGAGGCGAGCCGCCGCAGATAGTCCCGCAAGTCGATCGACGCGATGTGGGGCGCCTCGTGCAGGTGCTGCTGCACCAGGGCGATCGCCCTCACCCGCTGCCCGAGGGCATCGAAGCTGCCGCGACAGGATTCCGGCGCGGCGCGGCCGTAGAGGCCGATCAGGCTCACCATCACCTGGAGGTTGTTGCGCACCCGGTGATAGATCTCCGCCAGCAGCGTCTCCTTCTCCAGAAGCGCGTGCTCGGCATGCTCCTCGGCGTTCTTGCGGTCGGTGATGTCGAAGCACGAACCGAGATAGCCGTAGAAGATGCCGTTCTCCTCGAGCGGACGGCCGGTATCGAGCAGCCAGCGATAGGCGCCATCGTGGCGGCGCAAACGGAATTCGATGGTGAACGGAAGCCGCGACTCGAACGCCTTCTCGACGATCTCGGCATGACGCTTGAAATCGTCCGGGTGCAGTCCCTTGCGCCAGCCGTCGCCAATCTCCTCGGACAAGGGGCGGCCGGTGAACTGGAGCCAGCACTCGTTGTGATAAGTGGAGTGTCCGGACTCATCCGTACGCCACATCATCAGCGGCACATGGTCGGCAAATCGACGGAATCCGTCGCCGAGGTCAAACGGGGTCTCCGGCCCGCCATTCCCCGAAAAGCCGCCTTCTGGCGTATCAGCACCCATACCGCTCGTCTGTTCGCTCGTCGCAACCCGAAAACGACTTCACCTATGCGCCGGACAACGTCCGCGGTGTGGGGCCGTTCCGGGGCGTCCACAAGTCGATAAATCCTTTCGGCCGGGCAAGTCCCTACGGCACCGTGCGGCCCGATCAAGCTTCACGAATGCTCGATCACCCCAAGGATGCGCGCGGCCGATCGTTCAATCGGCGCGGGTTCGGGATGGATTGGCATGTCCGGGTTGGATCGTCCGCTCACGCACCGCCGACAGCGATGGCGGCGGCGTTCACGCAAGAAGGGTCTCAGGCTCACCAGTGGCCGACCGGCGACGTCGAGTGCGGGCCCGGTCAGCGAGGTCTTGCGGTGTCACGGACGACAGGGTGGCACCGGCTGGGCTTTTCGCGCGCATCGCTTCAGCCGTCAGCCCAAGCTGGACCTTTCAGCATTCTGAACAGACTTCCGCCGAATCACTGCCGGAAAGCAGCGCGCGAAAGCAGTCAGGGCGGTGCCGAACGCCCCACACCTGCATCGGCCTTGGAAGCGTTCGTGAGTACGATCCGAACTCCCAATGAAACAAATGTGGTATTCACTCCCGCCCTCAAGACGAGAACCATCCCACTTTATACGACATACAATCCTATTTCGCGCCGCAACAGGATTGGCAGGGATGAGAACGGCGTCCGTTCAACGAAATGTGAGCAAAGTGCTTGCCTCATTCGTTAAGACGTGCATTCTACCCCTCGTCCGCATCAGACCCGGCGAGAGAGCCCAGTCCGGCCTACCGGCCGTTCATGGCGTCGAGGAGCGACCGCCCCCGGAAGCTTCGAGGCACAATCCCGCAAGGGTTGGACGATCTGAAGGGTGACGCTCCGGCGCCGCTCCGAAGGGCCCATCGAGCTGGTCTCAGGCCGGCGGGTCCCCAGGAACCCACGACAGAGGGGGGCACGAAGTGCTGGCCGCGGGCATTTCGAATGCCTGCACGTCGTGGGGAGCCTGATGAATACGGACGATTTCATCTACGATTTCGACGCGCCGGACTCGGACTGGAACTACGAGCCGTCACGAGCCGATCTGTTTCGGCAGATCGATGCCCCGCTCTACACCACCGACGCGGACGGATGGCTGACCTTCTACAATGACGCCGCCGCGCGGCTCTGGGGGTTTCGCCCCGTGCTCGGCAAGGCGCGCTGGTGCGGGTCGTGGCGGCTGTTCGAGGCGGATGGGAGACCGCTCCCGCACGATCTCTCGCCGATGGCCGTCGCCCTCCGAGAAGGCCGCGCGCCCCGCGGCATCCAGATCGGCCTCGAACGGCCGGACGGGAGCCGGATGGCGTTCATGCCCTACCCGACCGCACTTCACGACGCATGCGGCGCCGTGGTCGGGGGCTGCAACATCCTTCTCAAGGTCGAACGCCCCAGCCTGCGCTTCGCCTTCCGCAGCCCGCTTCAGGGGCGACCGACGCTGCGTGCTGCCCAAGTCGCGGGCATGCACAGATGTTCGGCCTGAGGTTGCCGGGGATGTGGCCGCGATCCACCTCGTTCAAGCGGTGCGATCCGAGGACTGACCCAACGGATCGTCTCGCGGCCTGAGAAGAGAGGAGGAAGCCATGTCGGTCGATACCAACTGGAGCCTCGACGCCGTTCAGAGCCTGCGCAGCATGGCCCGTGAGGGCGTGTCGGTCTCCGTCATCAGCCTGAGACTGAAGCGGCCGGTCGATGCGGTCTGCGCCAAGCTCGCCGAGCTCGGCATCACGCCGAAGGTCGAGGCCTGATCGATCCGGATGGACGCCCGCGGCGTGACGCCCGGGCGCCCACCCCGTCGCGTTACCAGGTTCCGGTATTCTCCATCGACAGCCAGGGCTCCTGCGGCGGCTTCGATCCGCCCTTCTGCAGGATCTCGATGGAGATGCCGTCCGGCGAGCGCACGAACGCCATATGCCCGTCGCGGGGCGGCCGGTTGATGGTGACGCCGGCGTCCTTCAGTCGCTGGCAGAAGGCGTAGATGTCCTCGACCTGATAGGCGAGGTGCCCGAAATTGCGCCCGCCCGAATACTCCTCCGGATCCCAGTTGTAGGTCAGCTCGATCAGGGGCGACTTCGTCGCCTCGGCGCGCTCGACGTCGCCCGGAGCGGCGAGGAAGACGAGGGTGAAGCGGCCCTTCTCGTTCTCGACCCGACGCACCTCCTTCAGGCCGAAGGTGTCGACGTAGAAGGCGAGCGCGCGGTCGAGATCCGCCACGCGAACCATCGTGTGCAGGTATTCCATGGCCACACCGGATGATGACAGGGATGGCCGGCTATCTGGCCCGCGGCAGCCCCCCGTCAACGGGCGTCTGCGATGGGGAGCCCGAGTCGCGGGTCGATCGGAGCCAGCCCTGGGGCGGACAGCACCGCCTCAGAACGACCCAAACGACTGGGGGTAACATACATTTGACAAATCGGCCTTATCATAGGAATTGATCGACCCAGTCACATCACCTACCGAACAACGCGAAACCATTACTTGACGATAAAGAAGATGGATTTGAGTATTTGGAGAAAATTTTTCTCCATTGATTCGACAAGATCTCACCAAGTAACCTCGGAAATGTCGACTTGCCGGCGAAGTTTTACGAGTGAATTCCTTTTCGCTCTTCACTCCGAGATGTCTCGGCGGAGCGCGCCGTCGTCGGAGCGTGACGCGTGACGGGCTCGATCATCCGTGGGATCGGCGCGATCGACCATGCCACACCCGAGCAGATCCTGGCACATCCCGCCTTCCCGGCGGCGCGCCGGATCTTCGTGTCGGAAACCGCCAGGGTCTACCAGGCGGGCATGTTTCCCGGCCAGTTCGGTGCCGATGCCGGGCGTGTCACCACCCTTGCCATCATCGTCTGCCAGCATGCCGGCTACGATCCGACCGACCGCGCAACCTGGCCGACGCTAGGCCACCTCAAGGACACCGTGGCCCGTTTCGGCTTCGCGAGTCCGCGACTGATCGACAGCTTCGTCGCGCGTCTGGTGCAGACCGGCTACCTCGAACTCCAGCAGCAACCGGAGGATAACCGGGTACGTCTGCTGTTCCCGACCGAGCCCCTTCTGGCCTGGGATCGCGACTGGATGGCGGCCCACTACGCAGCCCTCGAAGCCCTCTATCCCGAGCCGGGTTTCGGCCCGCCGCGACAGCGCGACCCCGCCTTTCAGGCGGCGCATGCCCGCTCGGCCATCGCGGCTTTCGACGCGATCATCGCGATGATGTGGAGCAACCTGGAGATCGTCTTCTTCCTCAGCAGCACGAGCGCGCTGATCATCCTGCTGTCGCTGTTCGAGATGGGCGGCAGCGAACCCGATAGCCACATCCGCGAGGCCGATCTTGTCCAGCTCGCGCCGCGCTTCGCCGTCTCGCGCAGCCATGTCCGCAATATCCTGTCGGTCGCGCGGGAGCGGAAATTCCTCGTCCGTTCGGGGCCGCGCAACGCCTACATCCAACTCACGCCGCACTGGATCGCGGCCTTCGACCGCTTCATTGCCGGAAGCCTCGCGCAGAGCGACCTCACCTACCGGCTCGCCCTGCGGCATCAGGCGGAACAGGCACGCTCCGCGGCTTGATCGAACCGCGACGCATTCCGCTCGCCGCCGTTCGCCTCTAGAAGGCGGGACCTTTCTCACGACGGCGAGCCCTGCCCTGATGCGCACCGAGACGCCCCCGACCGTCCGCCTCGAAGCGTATCGCCCGAGCGATCACCTCATCGATCGGGTCGAGCTCGACGTGCGCCTCGACCCGCGCGACACGCGCGTGACCGCGACGCTCGCGCTGCGCCCGAATCCGGCGGGCCGCGCGGGCGCGCCCCTCGTTCTCGACGGCGACGAGCTGACCCTGCTGGCTCTCGAACTCGACGGGCAGGGGCTCGCACCGCAGGCCTACCGCGCCGAACCATCGGGCCTGACGCTGCACACGCCGCCGCAGCGCCCCTTCACCCTTCGGATCGAGACGCGGCTCGACCCGACGGCGAACACCCGGCTGATGGGCCTCTACCGCTCGAACGGGGTCTACTGCACGCAGTGCGAGGCCGACGGTTTCCGGCGGATCACCTACTTCCTCGACCGGCCGGACGTGCTTTCGATCTACACCACCCGCATCGAGGCGGAGCAGGCGGCTGCCCCGGTCCTGCTCGGCAACGGCAATCCGGTCGAGTCGGGCGAGGTGACGGGGACCGGGCGCCACTACGCGGTCTGGCACGATCCGCTGCCCAAACCCGCCTATCTGTTCGCGCTGGTGGGCGGGCGGCTCGACCGCGTCTCGAAGCCCTTCACCACCATGGAGGGCCGGCCGGTCGAGATCGCCGTCTATGTCGAGCCGGGCAAGGCCGACCGGGCTGCCTACGCCCTCGATGCGGTCGAACGCTCCATGGCCTGGGACGAGACCGCGTTCGGGCGTGCCTACGATCTCGACGTGTTCAACGTCGTCGCCGTGTCCGACTTCAACATGGGGGCGATGGAGAACAAGGGCCTCAACATCTTCAACGACAAGTACGTGCTCGCCTCGCCCGAGACCGCGACCGATGCCGATTACGCGGCGATCGAAGCGATCATCGCCCACGAGTACTTCCACAACTGGTCGGGCAACCGCGTGACCTGCCGCGACTGGTTCCAGCTCTGCCTGAAGGAGGGCCTCACCGTCTTCCGTGATCAGGAATTCTCCTCCGACATGCGCTCGCGCGCGGTTCACCGGATCGCCGAGGTGCGCAACCTGCGCGCCCGCCAGTTCCCGGAGGATGCCGGCCCTCTGGCTCACCCCGTTCGGCCGAAGCAATATGCCGAGATCAACAACTTCTACACGGCCACCGTCTACGAAAAGGGCGCCGAGATCGTGCGGATGCTGCGCACGCTGATCGGCGAAACGGCGTTCCGCGCCGGGATGGACCGCTACTTCGCCGAGAACGACGGCACCGCCGCGACCGTCGAGGACTTCCTGAAGGCGTTCGAGGCGGTGACGGGCCGCGACCTCTCGCGCTTCGCCGAGTGGTACGAGCGGCCGGGAACGCCACGCGTCACGGTCTCCGGCACTTATGAACCGAACGCCGGGACCTACCGCCTCACCTTCCGGCAGACGCGCCCCGGCGCCGGGGCGGATGCGCCGCCCCTCGTCATCCCGATCCGCCTCGGACTCGTCGGCGACGAGGGCCCCCTCGATGGGGTGACGAGCGCGCGCGTCGAGGCCGGCGTGTACGTGCTCGACGCGGCCGAGGATGAGGTGACATTCGAGAATGTGGCGGAGGAGCCCGTTCCCTCGCTGTTTCGTGCCTTCTCGGCACCGGTTCGCGTGGAGAGCGCCCTCGACGACACGGCTCGCCTCACCCTGCTGCGCCACGATCCCGACAGCTTCAACCGCTGGGAGGCGGCCCAACGCATCGCCCTGGGCCTGATGGCACGACAGGCGCGCGGTGAGACTGCTGAGCCCGCCGCCGCCGATGCGTTCGTCGCCGCGCTGGATGCCTTCCTCGACGCGGAGGCTCTGCGCGATCCGGCCTTCGCCGCCCAGATCCTTGCCCTGCCGAGCGAGGGAGACCTCGCCGACGAGATCGGAAGGGACACTGACCCCGACGCCATCTTCTCCGCGCGTCAGACGCTGCGCCGCCGCCTCGGAACGGGCCTGCGCGAGCGCCTGACGCATCTGCGCGAGACGCTGGCCGAGCCTGCGGGCACGCCCTTCTCGCCGGACGCCGACGCCGCGGGGCGGCGGGCGCTCCGCAACGCCGCCCTCGACCTGATCGCCGCCGCCGACGCGGAGGCCGGCACGGGGCTCAGTCAAGCGCAGATCGAGGCAGCCACAAACATGACCGACCGGCTCGCCGGGCTCGCGACCCTCGCGCTCCTGCCGGGCGAGGCGCGGGAGGCGGCGCTGACCGCCTTCGCCGAGCGCTATGCCGACGAACCTCTCGTCCTCGACAAATGGTTCGCGATCCAGGCGATGATCCCCGAGGAGGGCACGGTGGCGCGAATCCGGAGGCTGCAGAGCCATCCGGCCTTCGCCATGACCAACCCGAATCGCGTGCGCTCCCTCATCGGAAGCTTCAGCCTCGCCAACCCGACGCAGTTCAACCGTCCGGACGGCGCGGGCTATGCCCTCGTCGCCGAGACGGTGCTGGCGCTCGACGGCACGAATCCGCAGATCGCCGCGCGCCTCATGACCGCCTTCGGCCCGTGGCGCCGCCTCGAACCGGGCCGCCGGGCCGCGGCCGAAACCGCCCTGCGTCGCATCGTTGCCACGCCCGGACTTTCTCGTGATGTCGCCGACATCGCGACACGAAGCCTCGCCGGCTAGTTAAGACTCTGTTGAGGAAGGTGTTTCGGCGAGTCGCGACCGCCGGGAGCGCTCTCCGAGCGTCTTTCCGTGTCAACGCCCTGCCCCAAAAACCGCGTGGACAAACGTCCGCCCCCGATGTCCAATGTGAATACGATTCGAGACCGCCGGCGCGGCCCAGGCCGAGGCGCCGTTTCCAGACAGTACAGAGGTGGCGATATGTCGGGGGCGGCTTCCGCGTCCCTGTCCGCGCGCGCGCGCGCGGACACGATCCTCGGGATCCAGCGCACGACCGGCACCGCTCAAGCCCGCCTCATCCGGGCCGAGACGTGGCTCCGTTATGCGCTGCCGGCTCTGCTCGTCCTCTTCATGCTCACGCTGCTGGGCGTGGCGGCCCTCGAGATGCGCGGACGCCACGAGCAGGGAATGCGCGTGGCGACCCGCGAGGTCGAGGCGTTCGCCCGTCTCGCCGCCCTGTCCCTGTCGAAGGATCCGGCCGCCGCCGAGACGCGGCTCGACCGCGTGCTTCCCGTCCACCTCCTGCCGGCCGGCTGCGAGGTTCTGGTGATCGATCCGTCCGGTCGGATTCGCGCCGCCTATCCCCGTCCGGCACCGGCCGACACTTTCGCGGGCTATCTCGCGGAAGGCGAGCCCATCGCCATGCTCGGCGAGAGCGCCGGGGCCATGACGGTCAACCTCCAGGCCGGCGGACAGGCCGTCGTCGCGGCGCGGCGCCTGGCCGATGGGTCGGGCGAGGTCGCCGTCCTCCAGCGCTTCGAGCCGATCACCGCCGATTGGTGGCGGATGTTCAGCCACCACGCGGTCTCGCTTTCGGCCATCGCCCTCGTGCTGGCGGGCATGGCCACCGCCTACATCCTTCAGACCCAGCGAGCCCAGGCCGCCGACGAGGTCTGCGATCTGGTCAAGCAGCGCCTCGATACGGCGCTCGGACGCGGACGCTGCGGATTGTGGGACTGGGACATCGCCCGCGGCACGATCTTCTGGTCCGACTCGATGTACGCCCTGCTCGGCTACACGCCGGAGAAGGACCTTCTCTCCTTCGGCGACGTGAACGCCCTGCTCCATTCCGAGGACGGCGACCTCTACAGCCTCGCCCGCCACCTCGCCGCGAGCCACGCCACCGTCGATCACGAGTTCCGCATCCGCAACGCCTCCGGCGACTGGATCTGGCTGCGCACCCGCGCCGAGATCGTCGAGGATGCGGCCGACGGCAGTCGGCATCTGGTCGGCATCGCCATGGACGTCACCGAGCAGCGACGGCTGGCCGAGTTCACCGCCACCGCCGACATGCGCCTGCGCGACGCGGTGGAGGCGATTTCCGAAGCCTTCGTGCTCTGGGATGCCGGCAACCGGCTGGTTCTGTGCAACTCGAAATTCCGCGACCTGCACGCGCTCGCCAGCGACGACGCGGTACCGGGCCGCCGCTACGACGAGGTCATGGGACAGGGCGCCCTCCCCCCGGTGCGGCGGGGCATTCCGGGCCCGGAGCGCGGCACGTCGCGAACCTTCGAGGTCGAACTCACCGACGGGCGCTGGCTCCAAGTCAGCGAGCGCCGCACCAAGGACGGCGGCTACGTCTCGGTGGGGACCGACATCACCAGCCTCAAGCGCCATCAGGAGCAGCTCGTCGCCTCCGAGCGCGAGCTGATCGGCACCGTCAAAGACCTGAAGCGCTCCCGGCGGACTCTGGAGACCCAGACGCAGCAGCTCGCCGACCTCGCCGAACGCCACCTCGACCAGAAGGCCCGCGCCGAGATCGCCAATCAGTCCAAGTCCGAGTTCCTGGCCAATATGAGCCACGAGCTGCGCACACCGCTCAACGCGATCATGGGCTTTGCCGAATTGATGGAGAGCGAGGTCTACGGTGCGCTCGGCTCACCCCGCTACGCCGACTATTGCCGCGACATCCAGCAGAGCGGCACCTATCTGCTCTCGGTCATCGACGACATCCTGCACATGTCGCGCATCGAGGCGAAGCGGGTGAAGCTCGTGCGCCGCCCCCTCGACCTCGACACGGCCATCGCCGCCGCGGTGACGCTGGTGGCCAAGGAGGCGGCGAGCAAAGCGGTCTCCATCGATATCGAGCTGGCCGGGACTCTCAGCGTGCTGGCCGACGAGCGGGCGCTCCAGCAGATCCTGCTCAACATCATCCAGAACGCGGTGAAGTTCACGCCGGAGGGCGGTCGGGTCGCGCTGCGAGGACGCTCCTGCAACGGCTTCGCTCACCTCTTCATCGGCGATACCGGCATCGGTATTCCGCGAGCGGCGATTTCCAAGCTCGGGCGGCCCTTCGAGCAGGTCGAGACCAATCTCACCCGCAGCTACAAGGGCTCCGGCCTCGGCCTCGCCATCGCCCGCTCCACGGCCGAGCTGCATGGCGGCTCGCTGCGCATCCGCTCGGAGGAAGGGGTCGGCACCCTGGTGCTGGTGCGGCTTCCGATGCCGACGCCCGCGCGCATGGCCGAGCTCGGCCGGGAGGCGGAGCGGGACACGCTGACGGCGATCAGTGAATTGGCCGGCGCCACGCGGGCCAAGGGCGAGATGATCGTGCCCCTGTAACGATCAGCCTGCCCATCCAAAGCGGCGCGTCTCCCGGCCCTGGGCGGCGCGCGGCCGAGAATGCCGAGCGGCCGCATCCTCCGCGACCCGGCCCAGGTTCACCTGTTCGGCAGCCGCATCATCGATCGGCCGACGGAGGTGGCGCCGCTGGAGGCGTGAACGGCGTCAGCCGATCGCCTCATGCCTCTGAGGCGTCAGCCGATTTGCTCTTGCCCCTGGGGCGTTAGCCGATTTCCTCATGCCACGTGCGGCCGTCGCGCTCGATCAGGGCGATCGAGGCGGTCGGGCCCCAGCTTCCGGCGGCGTAGGGCCGCGGCGGGTCGGGACGGTCGGCCCAGGCCTTGAGCAGGGAGTCGGCCCAGGCCCAGGCCACCTCCACCTCGTCGCGGCGCATGAACAGGGTGGCGTTGCCGCGCACCACATCCATCAGCAGGCGCTCGTAGGCATCGGGATAGCGCTGCTTGAACGTCTCCTCGAAGGAGATGTCGAGGTTGGTCGGGCGCAGGCGCATGCCGCCGGGGCCCGGATCCTTGGTCATCACTTCGAGCTTCATGCCTTCCTCGGGCTGAAGGCGGATGACGAGGCGGTTCGGCTCGCGCCCGAAGGCGTCGGCGGGGAAGATCGAGAACGGCGAGGCGCGGAACTGTACTACGATCTCGGACAGCTTCTTCGGCAGGCGCTTGCCGGTGCGGACGTAGAACGGCACCCCGGCCCAGCGCCCGCTGCGCACTTCGAGCTTCAGGGCGACGAAGGTCTCGGTTCGGCTCGGCGTGCCGCTGCCGAGGTCAGCCTGATAGCCCTCGACCGGTCGCCCGCCGACGGCGCCGGCCGCGTATTGCCCGCGCACGGTGACGCTCTGCACGTCGGCGGCCGTGATGGGCTTGAGGGCGCGAAGCACCTTCAGCTTTTCGTCGCGAACGGAATTGGCGTCGAGCGAGATCGGGCTTTCCATCGCCGTGAGGCAGAGGAGCTGGAGGATGTGGTTCTGCACCATGTCGCGCAGCGCACCCGAGGTGTCGTAGTACCCGCCGCGTCCCTCGACGCCGACCGTCTCGCCCACCGTGATCTGGACGTGATCGATCACGTCGGCGTTCCACAGCCGCTCGAAAATCGTGTTGGCGAAGCGCAGGGCCATCAGGTTCTGCACCGTCTCCTTGCCGAGATAGTGGTCGATGCGGAAGATCTGGCTTTCGGGGAAGACCGCGCCGACCGCGTCGTTGATGGCGCGGGCCGACTTCAGATCCTTGCCGATCGGCTTTTCGAGCACGACGCGGCTGTTCTCGCCGATCAGTCCGTAACGGTCGAGGTTGCGGCAGATCGAGCCGTAGAGATCGGGCGAGGTGGCAAGATAATAGGGCCTGATCCGGTCGGGCCGCTCGTCGAGCAGGGCCTTCAATTCATCCCAGCCGTCATCCCCGAGGGCATCGACCGCCACGTAGAACAGGTGATCGAGGAAGCCGGTGAGCTTGGACTCGTCGATCTCGGCCGCCGGCACGAAGCTCTTCAGGGCGTCTCGCGCATGCTCCCGGAATTCCTCCAGGCTCATGTGGCTGCGCGAGGCGCCGATGATGCGGCTCGTCTCGGGAATCTGGGCGTCGCGGTAGCGCTGGTACAGCGCGGGCAGGAGCTTGCGCTGCGTCAGGTCGCCGGTGGCGCCGAACACGACATAGTCGAAGGGCGAAACGGGGATGATGGTGGCCAAGCACGGCTCCCATGATTCGTGCGGGTTTCGAACCGCAGATGCCTGTCGGAGAGAGATTCCCGCGGCTCCGCGCCTCTGACCCGACCATCTGCCGGAACGCCCTGCGACGCCCGGCTCGGTGGGTTATCGGTTCGCAGTGACGGCTTGCAAGTGCGTTGCCGAACAAACGATCGGCCCCTCGACGCAGCGGGCGCGGACCACCGCCGAAGATTTCGTTGCTCGTCGCCGGTAACGGCGGCTGGCTGCGCAAACCGGCAGCATTCGAACACGAAGGCCGACCGCGGCGGGCGATCCTGTCAACCGGATCAGTCGCGGCTCCGGCGTGAACCGATCGAGCTGTAATTCGGGGTCTGCTCGACGGTGACCGGCTTTTTCTCCTCGGCAACCGGCAGCTTGGCGATGCGCTCGATGCGGACACCGGCGTAGTTGCCTCTCCGCCAGGCCAGATTGACCTTCAGTACGAAATCCCGACCCAGGATCCTGAGCATGAACGACGCTGGGAGGGTGTAGGCCTCAGGAACGCCGAGCTTGGCACCGGATTTCGAGATATCCTTGATGTTACAGGGAATCTCGGTGCCGTCGAACAACCGGATCATCGCGATCCAGTTGGTGACCGTCCGCTCTTCGCGCCGCGCGACGAGAGAGGCCTCCACCCCCTCTGCGCCGTCCCCCGAGATGAGCTCGGATGGAAAATCGATGACGGATGGAGGGGGGCTCGGCATGGGGGCCACGGCATGAGGCGTCTCGAAGCCCACGCTATCGGGAAAGTGTTGATGCAAGATGTGCATCGCGGCAGGCCGCACCCTGCGTCGGAGTGATTCCACCGGGATCCGATCACAGTTTCGTTTTCGACGCGCCGATCTCATATCGCAGCCGCGACAAAGACTTGCCGGCCACATCACTTCCGCGGGCGCCCATACGGCGTGAAACGCGCTTGTCAAATGATCGTTCGGTCTGTCTTTCCTTTTTGCTATTCGCACCGCAAAAAAGAGCCGGCTCTTCTTGCGATGCAACGAAAATAGTTCATGAAGCAGAGCTCGAACGGGCTTGCAACACATGAACAGCTGATTAACGTACCCCTATCGTAACGCGTTCGATGTTTGACCCCTGGCAGGGAGCGGTCCCATGTCCGAGCTCATTCGCGTGAAACCAACCCACGACGGCACCTACACCGTCTATCGTGGATCTATGGCCCTCGTTTCGGGCCTGACGAGGTTGCAGGCCGAGCGCTACGAGGCGAGCATTGCCCGTCAGCAGCGCGGGCTCTCGCCCCTCGTCGGCGCCTGAGGCGCTCCATCGACGGTTCGAGGGCGCGGCTCCGACGAGGAGTCCGCGCCCTTCGCATGTCCGCTTGCTCAGTGTCTCTCACGAAGCTCCCGCTGCGCTGCTCTCGCCGGAGTGAGGACGGTCGATGACCAGGAGTGGTGTGATACGGTCTCCGCCGGATCGCTTCGGCTTCGCCTCGCGATGACGGCGTCGGGCAAGAACCGAAGCGATCAACCGGAAACGGCATGAGGGACTTTTAGAGCATCGTCTTTTTCCGAAAGCCGGTGACCACCTTTCGGGATGATGCTCTAAACCGCGCCGGTTTCGGCGCTGATCCAGGCAGCGGTATCGGGATCGGCGTCCGCGACCGGCAGATGCAGGATGATGGGCGTCTCGTAGGGGTGGCGCCGCTTCAGTTCAGCCGCGAGGGCATCGGCCAAGCCTTCCCGGCTCTTGAGAATCGCGACCACCTCCGTGCCGCGTTCGATCGCCCCCTTCCAGGCGTAGACCGATTGCATGCCCGGGATCACGTTCACGCAGGCCGCGAGGCGGGCGCGGACCAAAGCTTCCCCGACATCGAGGGCCATCGCGGCATCGGGAAAGGTCGTGTAGACGAGGAGCGGGCGCTCCATGCTATGGCTCTCCCTCGGCAGACCGGCGTCCAACCTCGGATGTCCGGCGCGTGCCCCGAGTGAGACCGGCTCGGCCTCTTCCCGTCAACAGGGCTGACAGCACGGATGCCGCGCCGCTTTTCACGGATTGCCTTCGTGGCGAGCCCCACGGCCGATGCGCGGGAGGCGGCGGACCTGCTGATGCGCCGCTACGACCACGTTCCGCCCGAGGAGGCGGATGTCGTCGTAGCACTCGGCGGCGACGGCTTGATGCTGCAGGTGCTGCACCGCTTCATGAACGCGCCCAAGCCGATCTACGGCATGAATCGCGGCACGGTCGGCTTCCTGATGAACGAGTTCCGCGAGGACGGGCTGCTCGACCGGCTGGAGGCCACCAAGCGCTCGACGATCCACCCGATGACGATGATCGCCACCGATACGGAGGGGCGCAGCCACACGGCGCGGGCGATCAACGAGGTCTACATGCTGCGCCAGACCCACCAGACCGCCAAGCTGCGGGTCTCGGTGGACGACCATGTGCGCCTGCCCGAACTCATCGCCGACGGGATTCTGGCCGCCACGCCCGCCGGCTCGACCGCCTACAACCTCTCGGTCGGGGGGCCGATCCTGCCGCTCAACGCTCATCTCCTGGCGCTGACGCCGATCTCGGCCTTCCGGCCCCGGCGCTGGCGCGGCGCGCTGCTGCCGAACTACGCCCGCATCCGCATCGACGTGATCGACGCCGAGCACCGCCCCGTCGCGGCGGTAGCCGATCATACCGAGTTCCGCCGGGTCTGCACGGTGGAGACGTGGCTCGACCACGCCACCAACCTCGTGCTGCTGCACGACCCCGGCCACAGCCTGGAAGAGCGCATCCTGCGCGAACAATTCGGCTGACCGCTCCGGAGACCGGCCGTCGATCCGCGCGGTTGCCGCGTCAGAAGTCGCTGGCGAGGCCCTTCACCTCCCAATCCTCGTAGCGGACCGGCTCGAGGCCGCCGCGTCCCAGCGCCTCGGGACGCTCGGCGATCTTGGCCGCACGGGCGTCGATGGCAGCGCGCCGCTCGGCCGCCTCCGCCAGCGCCCGCTGCGCCGCCGGGGACAGGATGCGCGGCGCGGCGCCCGCCGCATCGGCCTCGTCCTTGGCATCCGCCTGTGTCATGCCGATCTCCATCCTCGCTCGCATCACGTCTTGCATCCTTTGCCGACAGATGTGACTCCGTCGGCCCAGGGGCGAGACCCCACCGACCCCTTTTATCCCAGAACGGCCCTTCCCGCTTGGCAACGCCCCCCAACCACCGCATGCCGCCCGCCTTCGACCCGTCCGTGCCGGGTCTCGCCGCACGCCACGTCGCGCGCGAGGCGGTCACGACCCTACTCGGTCCCGCCCGCGGTCTGGCGCTCGAAGATGCTCTCGCCCAGGCCGGGCGCGGGGCCCGGCTGGAGGCCGGCGAGGCCGCGCTCGCCCGCGCGATCGCCACGGCGAGCTTCCGCCGCCTCGGCTTCATCCGGGCAGCACTCGCTGCCCGCCTGCGCGACGGCCTTCCCGAGGACCGGCCGCACCTCCTGGCCCTTCTGGTGACCGGCGCGGCGCAGATCCTCGACCTCGCGGTGGCCGACCACGCCGCCGTCGATCTCTCGGTGCGCCTCGCCAAGGCCGACCCGCAGCTCCAGCACCTCGCGCCCCTCGTCAACGCGGTGCTGCGCCGAATCGCCCGCGAGCGCGACGTGATCCGCGCGGAGGAGAACGATCCGCTCGCCCACAACACCCCGGACTGGCTCGCACGGCGCTGGCGGGCAACCTACGGCGAGGAGACGGCACGCTGCATCGCCGCGGCCCATCTGGAGGGCGCGGCGGTCGATCTCACCGTTGCGCGCGCCGCGGACATCTGGGCCGAGCGGCTCGGCGCTCTCCGCCTCGACATCGGGTCGCTCCGTCTGGTCGAGGTGCGGGACTCGGTGGCCGAACTGCCCGGCTATACCGAAGGCGCATGGTGGGTGCAG
>JAESFL010000661.1_pt1 | contig 20637 bp, 19 predicted proteins | sample 9269401 | NCBI WGS metagenome assembly JAESFL01 (sample SAMN14506025, study PRJNA617098) | algae metagenome | isolation source: Gloeocapsa sp. UFS-A4-WI-NPMV-4B04 and co-occurring heterotrophs from desert... | place: USA: Utah | collected 2006-10-01 | reverse complement strand
GCGCGGTTTCTTGGGACATGGCTTTCTTCCTTGAGAGGGGAGGGGCGGATCAGACGGCACCCGCGCGCCCGGCCTCCGCGCGGCCGCGGAGGCGGGCCAGCACGTCGTCGGAGGAAGGACGTGTCCGAGGCCCGAAGCCCGCGCGTTCAAGACGCTCGGCGATCGTCTCCTCGGGTGTCTCGATCGCGGCGAGCGCCGCATCGGCATCCGTTGCCTCGGCCTGAAGCCGCTGGAGCCGGGCCAGGGTGGCCTCCGCCTCGCGCAGGCTGGCATTGCCGCCTACGCTCTGCCTCCCACGCAGACGCCGGACGGCTTCCGCGGCCGCCGCAACCCGCCGCCCGCGCTCCAGAGCCTCCTGGCGCCGGGTCGCGTCGGCGAGCACTGTGCGCATCCGCGTCACTTCCGCGGCGAAGGTCGCCCGTGCGGCGCGGAGCGAATCCCGCTCGGCTTCGAGGCTCGCGATGGCTTCGGCCGCCTCGCAAGCGAGATCCTCGCGGCCCGCCGTGAGGGCGGCCACGGCGCGGGTCTCCAGATCGGCCGCGCGCGCCTCGACGTCGGCCAGCCGACGGGCCTCGGCGGCGTCCCCGGCCATCGCCGCAGCCAGCGCCCGCCGGCTCCGCTCCAAGTCGGCGGCGGTCTCGCGGATCTGCTGATCAAGGACGAGGAGGGCGTGGCGGTCGTAGGCCTCCTCGCAGGCCTGGGCGGCGGCGCCGCGGGCAAGCGTTCGCAACAGCGTCAACATGGCATCACTCCGAGGGCGTGACCGCGTCGTCACGTCGATAGGAGTGCGCCGGGTTTGCACGATGTGCAAGTGATGTTTTGCACACCGTACAATCCCGTACTCGTCGGCGGGGTGCTGCTCGGCCGGAGCCGAGCGATCGGCCTAGGGCATCGTCTTTTCCCGAAAGCCGGCAGCCACCTTTCAGGACGATGCTCTAATCCCGCACAGCCAGCTCCGCCGCCTTGGCGATCCGCACGGGGATCGCCTTTGCCGCCGGGACCTTGGCCTGGGCGTCGTGGTGCCAGAGCGGGATCAGCACGTTCAATTCCGGGTAGTAGCCGGCACAATTGCCCTCGGGGATATCGTACTTGACGATCCTCAGACCCTTCACCTCGCGGGCGAACTCGTCGGCGGCTTCGGTCACGACATCGACTGTCTCGCCGTCGGCGAGTTGCAGGCGCTCGATGTCGTTCTCGTTCATGAACAGCACCTGCCGGGTGCCTTTCACGCCGCGAAAGCGGTCGTGGTAGCCGTAGATCGTGGTGTTGAACTGGTCGTTCGAGCGCAGGGTAATGAGGTCGAGCACGTCGCGCCGGTCGCTCTTCATATCCGGGTCCATGTCGAGCCCGTCCGGCGGCACGACGAAGTTGGCCTTACCCGTGTCCGTCTCCCATTTGCGCTCGCGGGCGGCGAGCGGCTTGTGCAGGCCGCCGGGCTCGAACAGGCGCGCGTTGAAGTCCTTGAACTTCTCCGGATAGGTCGCCTCGATGGCGTCGCGCACTTTGGCGTAATCGCCGACCCAGGCGTTCCAATCGACCCGCGGGTTCTCCGGCAGCGTCGCCTTGGCGAGCTGCGCCACGATCCAGGGCTCGGAGCGCACGTGGTCGCTGATCGGCGAGGCGACGCCGCGCGAGCCGTGGAAGCAGGAGGTCGAATCCTCCATCGACACCGCCTGCGGACCGCTCGCCTGCTCGTCGATCTCGATCCGCCCGAGACAGGGCAGGATGTAGGCGATCTCGCCGTGAACGAGATGCGAGCGGTTGAGCTTTGTCGAGACCTGTACGGTGAGCCGAATCCCGCGCCATGCCTCCTCCATCCGCTGCGTGTCGGGGATGGCGCGCACGAAGTTGCCGCCGAGCCCGACGAACGCCTTCACCCTGCCGGCGAGCACGCCCTCGCAGGTCTCGATCGTGTTCATCCCCTTCTCGCGGGGCGGCTCGAAGCCGTACATCGCCTTGAGCTTGTCCAGCGGCACCAGGGAGGGCTCGTCGGCGATGCCGACGGTGCGCTGGCCCTGCACGTTCGAGTGTCCGCGCACGGGGCAGATGCCGGCACCGGGGCGCCCGATATTGCCGCGCAAGAGCAGCAGGTTGACGAACATCTGCACCGTCTCGGTGCCGCGGCGATGCTGGGTCAGGCCCATGCCGTAGATGCCGATCACCGCCCGCGCGCGGGCATAGACGGCTGCGGCCGCCTCCATCCCCTCGCGCTTCAGGCCGGACTTGGCCTCCAGCGCCGGCCATTCGAGCCGGTCGCAGAACTTTTCGAACTTCTCGAAGCCGTGGGTGTGCTCACTGAGGAAGTCGACGTCGAGGACGCGGGGACGCCCCTCCTCCTGCGCCTGCCGGTCCATGGCGAACAGCGCCTTGCAGATCCCGGCAATCGCCGCGATGTCGCCGCCCGCCTTCACCTGATGGTACTGGGTCGAGATCTGCGTCGAGGAATGCGTCAGCATCTCGATCGGCGATTGCGGGTTGGTGAAGCGCTCGAGCCCGCGCTCCCGCAGCGGGTTGAAGGTGATGATCGGAACGCCCCGGCGCCGGGCGTCCTGCAGCGGGTGCAGCATCCGCGGCGAATTCGAGCCGACGTTCTGGCCGAAGAACAGGATCAGGTCGGTGGCCTCGAAATCCTCCAGCACCGTCGTCCCGACCGGTACGCCGATCGATTGCGGCAGCGCCTTCGAGGTCGATTCGTGGCACATGTTCGAGGAGTCGGGCAGGTTGTTGTTGCCGTACATGCGCGCGAACAGCGCGTACATGTAGCTCGTTTCCAGCGAGGCCCGGCCTGAGGAGTAGAACACCGCCGCCTTCGGATCCTCCTCCCGAATGGCCTTCAGCTCGCGGCCGATCTCTTCGAAGGCCTGCTCCCAGGAGACGGGAAGGTAGCGGTCGCGCTGCGGATCGTAGCGCAGGGGATGGGTGATGCGGCCCTTCTCCTCAAGGTCGTAATCGGCCCAGGTCAGAAGCTCGGTGACCGAGTGGCGCTCGAAAAAGTCCGGCCCGATGCGCTTGCGCGTCTGCTCCCAGGCGGTCGCCTTGGCGCCGTTCTCGCAATACTCGAAGGTCGAGGGCTTGGCCGGCTTCGACCACGCGCAGGACACGCACATGAAGCCGCCCGGCTTGTTCTGCTTCATCAGCATCGCCGCGCCGGAGGCCGGGATCTCCTCACGGGTCAGGATATCGACGAGCGAGCGGGCCGAGCCCCATCCGCCGGCCGGGTCGGTATAGGCTTCGATCTTCTCGTCGGGCATGGCCGGGCTCGCTTCGGGTGACCTCGGCGCAACACAGGGGTGAAACGTCGGGTTCCACCCATGCGACGACGGCTCCGGCGCGACCCCGGATGCCCGCGATCGTTGCGGGCGCAGTGAGCGGCCCTATTGTTCGGCGAAGGGCTCCGCTCCGGGCGCATCCGGGTTCATGCCCTCGACCGGAACGCGGCTGCGGCGGGGTCGCGGTGCCGTGTTGGCGGCGGTCGGCGCCGCGGTGTTGGCGCCGAGCCGTGCCGCGAGCGCGATCGCCCGCGCCTCGGTGAAGCGGAGGTGGCAGTAGCCGTGCGCCCCTTCGCGGGCATAGGTCCGGCACGCCTGCTCGCGGTCGGACGAGAACGCCGCCTGCTCCTGCACGATCGGCCGGATATCGCTGCCGCGCGAGCGCTGGGTCATGATCTTGTAGTTGTCGCGCACCGCCTTGTCGGCGACGCCGCGGGCGGTATCGAACTCGCCCGCCTGCGGGATGAGGCTCGCCGCGCCGGGTCCCCACAGGCCCGACGGCGTGGTCTCGCAATCTGCCGCCGTGAAGGTGCAGGCCGGCCCCGAGCCCAGCGGCGTGGCGAGCACGCTGCCGTCGAGGATCTCGAAGCGCAGCGGGCATTCGGCGCTCGCCACCGAGAAGCGGGAGACACCCTGGGCGCGGCCCTCCGCGCTTAGCGAAATCGGCTTGCCGTCGTTGAGCTTGACCGTACAAGCCTCGGTCGGCTGCGAGATCTTGGTGCCCGGCAGGCTCATCAGCGCCGTGTAGGCCGCGCCGTTCCGCTCAATCTTCAGGGAGCCTTTCAACCCGTTCAGCAGCAGCTCCTGCCCGGCGACGTTGTCCTCGGCCGGCACGCGCAGCACCACCGGCTGGCGCGGCTGGGCCGGCGCGCTCGGCCGCGTCTCGACACCTTCGCCGGGGGCGGGGGCACCCGGCTCGACCGGTTGCGGCGGCGGCTGGACCGGCACGTTGCGCGGCGGTTGCGGCGGGCGCGCCGCCCGCCCGATGCCGAACAGCTCCTCGAAGAAATTCTGCGCCCGCGCGGGCGTGGACGGGAGTACAGCCAAGCCGGCGAGCACGAGCAGCGCTCCGCTGGCGACACAGGCCGGGCGCGCCGCCCTGCGGACCTTCCGCGCGGACATTCTCTCGGAGACGGGCAGGGACATCAGGCCGTCGGCCTCCCGGTTTGAAGCCACTTCACGGGCCATGTGTCGTCGTCATACCACGTCACCCGTGGCGCGGACGTGGCAGCCTGGCAACAAACAAGCTTCTCTACGGATCTCATTCCGAAAATCGCCTTGACCCGGCGGAGGATGGCGGACGTCGCTGAACCGTTCGGCGCACGTTCTTGCGGCGGCGTAGCCGTCTTCTTATATGCGGCGGGACACGGGACGAAGCCTGGGAAGCACAGCCCGCCAGGGCGATGCGCTTCGGATCCATCCCGTTCTCAAACCTGATGTTTTTGTACCGCCATGGGTCGAGCTGCTTCGGGGCTCGGCGGTCTGCTTGAAAAATCCAACAGAGGGATCCCACCATGGGTAAAGTAATCGGTATCGACCTCGGCACCACCAATTCCTGCGTGGCCGTCATGGAAGGCACGCAGCCGCGGGTCATCGAGAATGCGGAAGGCGCCCGCACCACCCCGTCCATCGTCGCCTTCACGGATGACGGGGAGCGCCTCGTCGGCCAGCCCGCCAAGCGGCAGGCCGTGACCAATCCGGAACGCACCTTCTTCGCGATCAAGCGTCTGATCGGCCGGACCTACGACGATCCGCTGACGCAGAAGGACAAGGGTCTCGTGCCCTACAAGATCGCCAAGGGTGACAACGGCGACGCCTGGGTCGAGGCCGACGGTAAGAAGTACTCGCCCTCGCAGATCTCGGCCTTCACTCTTCAGAAGATGAAGGAGACCGCCGAGTCGCATCTCGGCCAGCCGGTGACGCAGGCCGTCATCACGGTCCCCGCCTACTTCAACGACGCCCAGCGTCAGGCGACCAAGGATGCCGGCAAGATCGCCGGGCTTGAGGTGCTGCGCATCATCAACGAGCCGACGGCCGCCGCGCTCGCCTACGGCCTCGACAAGAAGAAGGCCGGCACGATCGCGGTCTACGACCTCGGCGGCGGCACCTTCGACGTGTCGATCCTCGAGATCGGCGACGGCGTGTTCGAGGTGAAGTCGACGAACGGCGACACCTTCCTCGGCGGCGAGGACTTCGACAACCGCGTGGTCGAGTACCTCACCAGCGAGTTCAAGAAGGAGCAGGGCATCGACCTGACGAAGGACAAGCTCGCCCTCCAGCGCCTCAAGGAGGCGGCCGAGAAGGCGAAGATCGAGCTGTCCTCGGCGACACAGACCGAGATCAACCTGCCCTACATCACCGCCGACGCCACGGGTCCGAAGCACCTCGCGCTCAAGCTCAGCCGCGCGAAGTTCGAGAGCCTCGTCGACGACCTCGTGCAGCGCACGATCGAGCCCTGCCGCAAGGCGCTCAAGGATGCCGGCGTCTCGGCCTCCGAGATCGACGAGGTCGTGCTCGTCGGCGGCCAGACGCGCATGCCCAAGGTGCAGGAGGTCGTGAAAGCGTTCTTCGGCAAGGAGCCTCACAAGGGCGTCAACCCGGACGAGGTCGTCGCCATCGGCGCCGCGGTCCAGGCCGGCGTGCTCCAGGGCGACGTGAAGGACGTGCTGCTGCTCGACGTGACCCCGCTGTCGCTCGGCATCGAGACGCTGGGCGGCGTGTTCACCCGTCTGATCGACCGCAACACCACGATCCCGACCAAGAAGTCCCAGGTCTTCTCGACGGCCGAGGACAACCAGAACGCGGTCACCATCCGAGTCTTCCAGGGTGAGCGCGAGATGGCGGCCGACAACAAGCTGCTCGGCCAGTTCGACCTCGTCGGCATCCCGCCGGCGCCCCGCGGCATGCCGCAGATCGAGGTGACCTTCGACATCGACGCCAACGGCATCGTCAACGTGACGGCCAAGGACAAGGCGACAAACAAGGAGCACCAGATCCGCATCCAGGCCTCGGGCGGCCTGTCGGACGCCGACATCGAGAAGATGGTCAAGGATGCCGAGGCCAATGCCGAGGCGGACAAGAAGCGCCGCGAGCTGGTCGAGGTGAAGAACCAGGGCGAGAGCCTGATCCACGCCACCGAGAAGTCGGTCGCGGAGTACGGCGACAAGGTCTCGGCCGCCGACAAGGGTGCCATCGAGTCCGCCATCACGGCGCTCCGCTCCGCGCTCGAGGGTGAGGATGCCGAGGGCATCAAGGCCAAGACCAACGACCTGATGCAGGCCTCGATGAAGCTCGGCGAGGCGATGTACGCCGCCTCCCAGGCCGAGGGTGCGCCGGGTGCTGACGGAGCCGCGGCTTCGGCGGAGAAGAAGGACGACGTCATCGACGCCGACTTCCAGGAAGTGGACGAGAACGAGCGCAAGAAGCGCGCGTAAGTCCGCGTAACGGCTCGGGAGCGGTGCGCCAGCGCCGCTCCCGATCATTTTTCATCGTCAGCGGCGCGAACGGCTTGATCCTCGGGCAAGGCTCGGGGATCAACGGTGCCGAGCGTCCGAGAGAAGCGAAGGTCGATCCGGCCCGTCCCGTTCGAGTCGGGAGGCGGATCGCGGCGCGGCCGAAGCCCGACACGCGAGTCGGCAGCCGGCGCGAACGAGAGGCTCCAGGGGCCGGGAATGTCGAAACGGGACTATTACGAGGTCTTGGGCGTCGCGAAGACGGCCTCGGAGAGCGAGCTGAAGGTCGCCTTCCGCAAGCTGGCCATGGTGCATCATCCGGACCGCAATCCCGGCGACAAGGAAGCCGAGATCAAGTTCAAGGAAGTCAACGAGGCCTATCAGTGCCTCTCCGACGGCCAGAAGCGCGCGGCCTACGACCGCTTCGGCCACGCCGCCTTCAGCCAGGGCGGCGCGGGCGGCCCCGGATTCGGCAACGAGTTCGGCGACTTCATGTCGGACATCTTCGAGAACTTCTTCGGGGATGGTCGCGGCGCACCGGGCGGCGGACGCGGGCGCGGCGGTGCGCCCGGCCGCGAGCGCGGGGCGGACCTGCGCTACAACCTCGAGATCAGCCTCGAAGAGGCGTTTGCCGGCAAGACCGAGACCATCCGGATCCCGACCTCGATCGCCTGTGAGACCTGCTCGGGCACGGGGGCCAAGGCTGGATCGAAGGCGCGCACCTGCTCGACCTGCGGCGGCTACGGCCGGGTGCGGGCAGCGCAGGGCTTCTTCGCCATCGAGCGGACCTGCCCGAACTGCCACGGGCGCGGCGAGGTGGTGGACGATCCCTGTCCGTCCTGCTCCGGCGCCGGCCGGGTCAACCGCGAGCGCACGCTCTCGATCAACGTGCCGGCGGGTGTCGATGACGGCCTGCGCATCCGGCTCGCGGGCGAGGGCGAGAGCGGCCTGCGCGGCGGACCGTCGGGCGACCTCTACGTCTTCCTCTCGATCAAGCCACACCCCTTCTTCCAGCGCGACGGGGCCGACCTGTTCTGCCGCGTGCCGATCTCGATGGTGACGGCGGCGCTCTCGGGCGAGATCACCGTGCCGGTGATCGACGGCTCGCAGACGCAGGTCCGCATCCCGGCCGGCACGCAGACCGCCAAGCAGTTCCGCATCAAGGGCAAGGGCATGCCGGTGCTGCGCTCGCGCGAGGTCGGCGACCTCTACATCCAGGTCTCGGTGGAGACGCCGCAGAACCTGACCAAGCGCCAGCGCGAGCTGCTGCAGGAGTTCGACCAGAGCGCCTCGGACGAGAATCACCCCGAGAGCGCCGGGTTCTTCTCCAAGGTGCGTGACTTCTTCGTGAGCGGTTCCACGCGGGCGTGATCCGCGACGCCCCTCCGGGATCAAACCGGGGGCACCACTGGTTATGATCGCGGCTCATCGCTGCGATCATGCACCCGATGCCGGTCGCGAAGCTTGACTGCCTGCGGGTTTTCGTCGTCTAGCCTGTGCCAACCATGATGAGCCGAGGACCTTCGGACGTGCCGCCGCTTCGCCGTTCCAGTGCCCGCGCCGTCGCCGCCGCACGCGTCATCCGTGAGCGCAAGGATCCGCTGGAGGACGAGGCGCGCTTCCTGCGCTCCTGGTTCGAGCGCCCGCTCGTCACCGGCGCCGTGACGCCCTCGGGCCGGATGCTCGCGCGCACCATGGCCTCCTACGCCGACCCGAACGTCGCCGGCCCCGTGATTGAGCTGGGACCCGGCACCGGCCCCGTGACCGAGGCACTGATCCGCCGCGGCTTCGATCAGGACCGCCTCGTCCTCGTCGAGTTCAATCCTGATTTCTGCACGCTGCTGCGCCGTCGCTTTCCCGGCGTGACGGTGATCGGCGGCGACGCCTACCGGATTCGCGAGACCCTGCGCGACCGGCTCGACGGCCTTTGCGCCGCTACGATCTCCAGCCTGCCGCTGTTCACCAAGCCGCTGGAGCAGCGCCTCGACCTTCTTCAGGGCGCGCACGACCTGATGCATCCGGGCGCGCCCTTCGTGCAGTTCACCTACGCGGTGGTGCCGCCGATCCCGGCCAAGTGCGAGGCGGGCAGCTACACGGCGAGCCGCTCCAACAAGGTCTGGCTCAACCTGCCCCCGGCCCGCGTCTGGGTGTACCGGCGGCCCGAGCCGAAGGCCGGCAGCGTCTGACGTTCCGGACACGACGCGGGCGAAGGAACGATCTTCCGCGCCCCGTCCGCTGCGACTGGTGGAATTCCGAACCAAACAGACCGTGGATCGAGTCGATCTCCGTCACTACGACGGCAGGAGGCACGAGGCCTTCGCTCTTCGTCATCGAGCGGGCGCGGTCTTGTTTCCCATTGTACGGATTCCGCTCAGTACGCGTTCATCCGCCCGGATCTAGCTTCGCTCTCAAGGCCGCCCTGAACGGCCCGATGAACGGAGGTCACACGATGTCGGAACCATCCTCTACACGTCGCTCCCGTTTCGCACTTGCCGTCCTCGCGCTGATGGCCGGCGGCCTCTTCGGCGGCAGCGCCGCCAACGCCGCCCCGCTGGCGCCGGCTCCGGCCACGGCTCTCGCGTCGGAGGCGACGGTCGAAACGGTGCAGTGGCACCACCATCATTTCGGCCACCGCCATCATCCTCGGCACTGGGGGCATCGCCACCACCACCACGGACACTGGGGCCACCATCGCCGCCATTGGGGCCACCATCACCACGGCTGGGGCCATCGCCACCATCATCGCGGCCATTGGGGTCACCGCCGTCACTGGGGCCACCACCATCACTGGTAGACGCACCGGCTTGAAGGGGTTCGGGTGATGCGAGAGCTTCATCCGAACCGTCTCGGGGACGGTGCACCGTTTTCCCGGAATTCCTGACGTTGCCTCCGACGCGAAGGCGCGTCAGCCGAGACGTTCCACCACCGGCTTGCGGGCAGAAGGTGCCTCCCCACCGATCCGATAGGCATCCCGCAGCACCGTCTCGGCCCGCGCCGCGGCAGCCTCGTCCGCCGCATGGACAAGGCCGATCGGATCGCCCTTCGCCAGCCGGTCGCCGGGCCGTGCGAGGCCGGTGAAGCCGACGCGCGGATCGATCGCGTCCTGCGGCCGAGTGCGGCCGCCGCCGAGGCCGATGACCGCGAGGCCGACGGCGCGCGTCTCGATCCGCTCGACCACGCCCGAGGCTTGCGCTGTCACCGGCCGCACCACCGGCGCCCGCGGCAGATAACGGTCCGATGCCTCCACGAAGTCGGACGGCCCGCCGAGGGCCGCCACCATCCGCGAGAACACCGCGCAGGCCGCTCCCGACTCGAGCGCCGCCGTCAGACGCTCCTCCGCCTCCGCACCACTCGCGGCGAGCCCGCCGATGATCAGCATCTCGGCGGCGAGCGCCAGGGTCACGGTATGGAAACGCGGCTCGCGGACGCGGCCGGTGAGGTAATCGACGGCATAGGCCACCTCGACCGCATTGCCGGCGCTGGAGGCGAGCGGCGCGTCCATATCGGTGACGAGGGCGCGGGTGCGCAGCCCCGCGGCATTGGCCACCGTGACGATGCTCTCGGCCAAGGCCCGCGCTTCCGCCCCGCTCGCCATGAAGGCGCCGGAGCCGGTCTTCACGTCCATGACGAGTCCCTGAAGCCCAGCCGCGAGCTTCTTCGAGAGGATCGAGGCGGTGATGAGATCGAGCGATTCCACCGTTCCGGTCACGTCGCGGATCGCGTAGAGGCGCCGGTCGGCGGGCGCGAGGTCGACGGTCTGGCCGATGATGGCGCAGCCGGCCTCCGCCGTGACCTGCCGAAAGCGGTCGAGGCCGGGCGCCACGTCGTAGCCGGGGATGCTCGCGAGCTTGTCCAGCGTGCCACCGGTATGGCCGAGACCGCGCCCGGAGATCATCGGCACGTAGCCGCCGCAGGCCGCCACCATGGCCGCAAGCGGAAGGCTCACGGTGTCGCCGACGCCGCCGGTCGAGTGTTTGTCGAGGACGGGCCCGGGCAGCTCCCAGGCGAGCACGGTGCCCGAATGGGTCATGGCACGGGTCAGTGCCACGCGCTCGTCGCGGGAAAGGCCGCGGAAGAACACTGCCATCGCAAAGGCCGCGGCCTGCCCCTCCGTCACCTCATCCCGCGTCAGGCCCGCGATGAAGCCGGCGATGTCGGCCTCGGTGAGGGCGCGCCCATCGCGCTTGTCGCGGATGATCTCCTGAGGGAGCCTCACGGCGCGGCCTCCAGGGCGCGCACGAGTTCCGCATGGAGTGCGCTGGCGCCGATCCGGAAGGTGCTCGGGCTCACCCAATCCGGTCCCATGATACGATCGGCGAGGGCGAGATAGGCGCCCGCATCCTCGACCCGGCGCAGGCCGCCGGACACCTTGAGCCCCGCCGGCCGATCGCCGTGCGCGCGAAGCGCCGCCAGCATGATCTCGGCCGCGGGCAGTGTGGCCGAAACCGGCGTCTTGCCGGTGGAAGTCTTGATGAAGTCGGCGCCGGCTTCCAGTGACAGGCGGCTCGCCTGCGCGATCAGAGCCGCGTCATCCAGTTCGCCGGTCTCAAGGATCACCTTGAGGAGCCGGCCGGCACAGGCGTCGCGCACGGCCGCGATCATGGCGCGGGCGCTCTCCGCCTCGCCGCGCATCAGCGCGCGGTAGGGCAGGACCAGATCGATCTCATCGGCGCCGTCGGCGAGGGTGGCGCGGGTGTCCGAAACCGCGCGCTCGATGTCGTCAGCGCCCTCGGGAAAATTGATCACGGTGGCGACTCGCACGCCGCTGCCGCGCAGCGACCGAGCCGACTCCGCGACGAAATCAGGCCAAACGCAGACGGCCGCGACGCCGCTCGCAAGGGCCTTGCCGCAAAGGTCTTCGACGGCGGCGGCGGTGGCGGTGTCGCTCAGATCGGTGAGGTCGAGCAACGGTAGGGCGCGCCGGGCCAGAGCTGCCCTGGCCTGGGCCTCGTTGTGTGGGGAAGGGGGAGCTGAAGCGGTCATCTGCGTTCCCTACGCTTCGGGCAGGCGGCCGGCGAAAGCCGCGGCGAGGCGGGCGAGATCCGCCCCGGCCTGGGCCGCGACCGCCTTGGTCTCGGCATGGTGCGGGTCGCCGCCCGCGATTCCCGCCGCGAGGTTGGTCACCACCGAGACCGCGGCCACGGGCAGGCCGAGGAAGCGGGCGAGGATGGTCTCGGGTACGGTGGACATGCCGACGAGGTCGGCGCCGAGGATGCCGGCCATGCGCACCTCGGCGGGCGTCTCGAAGCTCGGACCAGAGAACCACGCATAGACCCCGGTCGCGAGCGGAAGACCGATGTCTTCGGCCGCCGCGCCGAGAGCGGCGCGCAGGCCGGCATCGTAGGCCTCCGTCATCGGCACGAAGCGGGCGTCGCTCGCCTCGCCGATCAGCGGGTTGAAGCCCGACAGGTTGATGTGGTCGGACAGCATCACGAGGCGGCCGGGGCCGACCTCCGGACGCAGCGAGCCGGCGGCGTTGGTGAGCAGGAGCCGTTTCGCCCCCAGCGCCCGCGCCGCGGCGAGCGGCACCCGCATGGCGGCGGCCTCGCCGCGCTCGTAGGCATGGGCCCGTCCCTCGAACACGAGGACCGGCCGCCCCGCAAGGCGTCCGCGATGCAGCCGGCCGCCATGGCCGGTCACGCCGGGCGCAGGGAACCCGGGAACCGCCGCGTAGGCGAGGCTGCGGCGGTCCTCGACCGCCTCGACCAGGGCGCCGAGCCCGGTCCCGGTGACGATCGCCAGGGCATAGGGGGCGGCAAAGCCCTCCGTCCGCAGATAAGCGACCGCCGCTTCCTCAGGCGCCATGGGCGAGATGCTCCGGGCCGAAGGAGGCGGGCAGCAACTGATCGAGCGTGTAGCGGGCCCGCACGGCCTCGGGACTGCCCGAGAAGATCGGCGTGCCGGGATGTGCGAATTCGCGGATGCGCTGGCGGCAGGCGCCGCATGGGGTGACGGGATCGGGACTGTCGGCCAGGACGAGGATCGCGCGGATCTCCCGGCCGCCGGCCGCGATCATCGTGGCGATGGCGCCGGCCTCAGCGCAGGTGCCGACCGGGTAGGCCGCGTTCTCGACGTTGCAGCCGGCATGGATGCCTCCGGCCTCGTCCAGCAGCGCGGCGCCTACGGCAAAGCCCGAATAGGGCGCGTGAGCCCGCGCGCGCACCGCGGCGGCGGCTTCGAACAGGGCATCGAGATCGGGCTCGGTCACGGACCATTCCGGAGCGGCGTGAGGCGCGTGGTTTCGTTTGACCCGAAGGCGGGGGCCTGTCGAGGGGCAGGCACCGACAGAGCCGCGCGAGACTCTCCTTCTCGCATCATCTCATTCCGAAAGCCGCATTCCACCTTTCGGGGTGATGCTCTAAGGCAATCCGAGCGCGCACGGGCGCGGCACCGGGAGCCCACACAATGCTCGGACGCTACGATCGGGGATCGGCCGGCGGCGAGGCCAAGGTCGAGTACGGTGACGGCACCATGCGCGTGGTCAAGCCCGGCACCTATGTGCGCTGCGCGGTGACCGGCGAGCCGATCCCGCTCGACGCCCTGCGCTACTGGAACGTCGATCGCCAGGAGGCCTACGCCACCCCCGAGGCGGCGATGCAGCGCCTGAAGGAAATCGGCGCGGCCCGTTGAGGGCGCACCCGACTCCTCGCGAATCGGCCTGATCAACCGCGTAGCCGGCACCTCGGTCGCCGTGCCGCTGCGCGGGCCTAGAATGACGTCGGTGATGGCCGGGAAGCCGGCTCCCCCACACGTGAACCGAGTTCCCAGCCAAACGACGCCGGGCGTCAGGCATCCGGGAAGGCCGCCGCGAGCTGACGGCGAAGGCCGGCCTCCTCGACGAACGACAGGGCGACACACAGAACGCTCACGGCAAGACGCATATCGGCCGGAAGACGGACCGCATCCTTCTCCGTCGTGACGAGCCCGGCGCCCTCCTTAGCGGCGAGCGCCGACAGCTTCGCCAGATCGCCCGCGCGGAAGGGATGGTGGTCGGGAAAGGCCCGCTCGGCCACGATCTCCGCTCCCAAGCTCCGCAGCGTTTCGAAGAACTTTTGCGGGCGCCCGATCCCGGCGAAGGCCACGACACGCCGACCGGTCCAATCGGCTCCGTCCTCGGGTCGAAGGATGGCGCGATGAACCGGAAGCCCATGGGCCTCCGCCTCGCTCGCCAAAGCCGCACCGGGCGCGCCGTCGCCGACCAGCACGAGGCCGGCAACGTGCGGCCATTGCCGGGCAAGCGGCGCCCGCAGCGGCCCGGCGGGGAAGGGCAGTCCGTTGCCGATCCCGGCGCCGCCATCGACGACCGCGAGCGAGAGCGTCTTGGTCAGGCTCGGATTCTGCAGGCCGTCATCCATGACGATCACGTCGGCGCCGGCCTCGGCGCAGAGGCAGGCGCCGGCCGGCCGGTCGCGGGCGACGACCGTGGTTTCGGCACGCGCCAGCAGCAGCGGTTCGTCGCCGACGTCCGCCGCCCCATGCCGCGCCGGATCGACGATCAGCGGCCCGGCGAGCCGGCCGCCATAACCGCGGCTGAGGAAGGCGGGCGTCCGGCCGATCCCGCGCAGCAGGCGGGCCAGCGCCAGCGCCGTCGGCGTCTTGCCGGCACCGCCGAGGGTGAAGTTGCCCACACAGAGCACCGGGCAGGGTGGGGCTGCGCCGGACCGGTCCATCCGGTCGGCGGTCAGCCCGCCGTAGAACCGCCCGGCGGGGGCCAGCAGCCGGGCGAGGGGATGCGTGGGCGGCCGGGACCAGAAGCCGGGCGGGCGCATCGCGGCCTCAGTCGCGCTCGCGCGCGGAAAGCTTCATCTGCGCGACGTAGGGTTCGAGCACCGCGAAGGTGCGCCCCACCGCGCCCTCGAAGGGCTGGAGCGCGGCCTGCCCCCTGGCCCACATCGCCGCCAGCGCCCGCGGATCGGCGACCAGATCACCGACGGCTGCCAGCAACGCTGCCTCGTCCTCAACGATGCGAGCGCCGCCCCCGGCGTCGAGCGCGCCGTAGGGTTCGTGGAAATTGAAAATGAAGGGGCCGTGCAGGATGGCGCTGTCCAGGCGCACCGGTTCGATCGGGTTCTGGCCCCCGTGCGGCACCAGCGAGCCGCCGAGGAAGACGAGCGGGCAGAGCCGGTAGAACAGGCCGAGCTCGCCGATCGTGTCGGCGACGTAGAGGTCGATCGAAGGCAGCGGGCGCCCGCCCTTGGCGCGCCGGCTCGTCCGCAAACCGGCCTCGGCGGCAATCCGGGCCACCTCCTCGCCCCGGCGCGGATGGCGCGGCACAATCACCGTCAACAGGCGCGGGCAACGCGCCTTCAACCCGGCATGGACGCGAGCGATCACCTCGTCCTCGCCGGGATGGGTGCTGGCCGCAACCCAGACCGGGCGGTCGCCGATCATGTCGCCGAGATAGGCGAGTTGCTGGGAATCGGCGGGCGGCACGGCCGAATCGTATTTGAGATTGCCGACGACATTGATGCGCGGCGCGCCGAGCCGGGCGAAGCGCTCCCCGTCCTCCCGAGTCTGCACGAGGCAGACCGCGATGCGCGACAGCAGCGCCCGGGCAGTATCGGGCGAGCGCATCCAGGCCTTGAACGAGCGCTCCGACATCCGCCCGTTGACGAGCACGAGCGGGATGCCGCGCCGGTGCAGCGAGATGATGGTGTTGGGCCAGATCTCGGATTCGGCGACGATGGCGAGATCCGGCCGCCAATGCGCGAGGAAGCGCTCGATCCAGCGCGGCGCGTCGAGCGGCATGTATTGATGCACGGCGCCGGCCGGCAGGCGCTTGCTCAGGAGATCGGCGGCGCTGCGGGTGCCGGTGGTGACGAGGACCGAGCAGCCGCGGGCGATCATGCCCTCGATCAGCCCGACGAGGGAGAGCGCCTCGCCGATGCTGGCGCCGTGCATCCAGACGAGATGGCCCACCGGCCGCGCCCGGCCCGGCAGGCCGCGCCGCTCGGGGAGCCGCCCCGGATCCTCCTTGCCCCGGCGCGCGCGCCACGCCAGCAGGCCGGCCACCGCCGGCTCGCCGAGATAGAGGCCGTAGCGGTAGGCGCGCAGCGCGACGGGAAGCTTCGGCACCCTCACGCCGGGCTGCCCTGCGGCGCGGCCGCGGCGGGGGCGCCGCCGACCCGATCCGGCCGGCCGACGAGGGTGTAGGCGCGGTCGTGGACGCGGTTCAGCTCGGCCTGGACCCGCTGGCGCAGGGCGTCGATCTCATCGGGCGAGACCTCACGGGGGACGAAGGTCGCCTCGCCGAACACCATAGCGCCGCGGCCGAAAGGCAGGCCGAGGCAGGCCCGGTCCCAGGAATTGAAGCGGATGTGCCGGCTCGTCACCACCGCCACCGGCACGATGGGGGCTCCGGAGAAGCGCGCGAGCATGATGATCCCGGCATCGCACACGCGGGAGACCTTGGGCACGTCGGCCGAGAAGGCGACCGTCTCGCCACCCCTCAGCGCCTTGACCATTGCCCGCAACCCGTCGGCGCCGCCCTTGGCGCGAACGTCCTTGACCGCGCGACCGCGGGCGCCGGAGGCGCGCATCACCCGCACCCCCAGCCGCTCCAGAGCCATGGTGTTGATGTTGCCGTCGGGCGAGCGGGAGATGATCGTGGCGACCCGGTCCTGCGGACGGCTCATGAACGAGATCATGATGTGCTGCCCGTGCCACATCGCCGCGATGAACGGGCCGTAGCTGTCGAGCCGCGCATAGGCATCCGCCGGCTCGATGGTGAACCGGTTGGTGCGCCGCACGAGCTTCAGATAGCCCGAGGCGATGTGGCTGAGCACCCGCTGAACGCCGGGCTTTCGGCCGATGGTCTTGATCAGGCCCATGGGATCGGATCGCCTGTTCCGATTCGTCGTTGCCGGATTCCGCCGCCGGTCACGCCAGACGGTAAGGGAGCGGCGGCTGTCTACCCCCGACCTCTCTGTCGAAGCAACGGAGGGAATGGCCTCTCTTAAGCGAGGCCACCCCGCATGAGGCGGGTGGGACCGTTCGGATCGGCGCGGCGGAGTGCCCGATATTGACGCGGACGCGTGTTGACGCGATGCGGGACGGCGCATGTTCCGTCTTGCTCATCTCACCGACCCCCATGTCGGGCCGCTGCCGCGGCCGCGCCTGCGCCAGCTTCTCAGCAAGCGGGCGACCGGCTACGTGAACTGGCGCCGGGGCCGCGGGCGCCACCACGACATGGACCTGCTCGGCGCCCTCGTCGCCGACCTGCACGGCCAGGGGGTGGACCATGTCGCTTGCACCGGCGACCTGTGCAATCTCGGCCTCCCCGACGAGTGGGAGAGCGCCCGTGTCTTCCTGGAAGCGCTGGGGCCGGCCGAGCGGGTCAGCTTCGTGCCCGGCAACCACGACGCCTATGTCCGCGGCTCACTGGAGGGGCTGCTCGCCGCCTGCGGCGGCTGGACGGAGGCCGACGACGGGCAGGCCCGTCTCTTTCCCTACCTGCGGCGGCGCGGGCCGCTCGCCCTGGTCGGTCTGTCCTCGGCGATCCCGACCAAGCCTTTTGTGGCGAGCGGACGCCTCGGCGTGCCGCAGATCGAGGCCGCCGAGCGCCTGCTGCGCGACCTCGCGATGGCGCCGGACCGGCCCTGCCGGGTGGTGATGATCCACCACCCGCCCCATCCGGGCGGAGCCGCCTCGGGACGGGAACTGAAGGACGCCGCCGCCTTCGCAGCGATGATTGGACGGGCCGGAGCGGATCTGATCCTGCACGGGCACAACCATGTCGGCACGGTGGCGCAGATCCCCGGACCGGACGGTCGTCCGGTTCCGGTGGTGGGTGCGCCCTCGGCCTCGGCGCGCACCCTGCTCACCAACCGGCGCGCCTCCTACTACCTCTACACGGTCACGCCGGCCGAGATCGGCTTCCGCATCGCCGTGACCGAGCGCGGACTCGACGAGGCGGGCGGCATCGGCGAATTGTCGGGCTTCGACATCGAGACCCCTCCGGCGGACCGGATCGGGATCGTCCATCGGCGGCGGCTGCGCCGGGGCTGATCCGCACCCCTGCGCCCTAGTCAGATCGCGCCCATCTTCGACAGGCCGCTGGCGCGAGGCAGGGGGCGGAGCAGGCTCTTTACCTGCGAGAACGGCCGCGGCCGGTTGATCACCTCGTCGAGGCGCGACCACAGCGTCTTGGGCGAGAACGGCTTGGCGATGATCTCGTTGACGCCGAGCGCGATCGCCCGATCGACGACGTTGCGGCGCGGCTGGGCCAGCATCAGGATGATCGGCACCGTCGGCGAGGGCGAGGTGGCGGGCGTGCGCGCCAGCCGGATGAACTCCTCGCCCGAGAGGATCGCCAGATCCCAATCGATGATGGTGAGGTCCGGCTTGCTCTCGGCGAGCACGCCGAGCGCCTCCGCACCGTCGGGTGCCTCCAGCACGCGCTTGATGCCGACGCGCATCAGCATGTCGCGCACGATGCGGCGGATGTAGAGGCTCTCGTCCACGACGAGGGCGGAAAGGTCCGGGAAGGTCGGAGTTGCGATCATCGGCGGCCGGCGCCCGGTTCTGATCCGGAGCGTTTCGGGCCGAGTCTTACGCGCCGTCCGGTTTGCGTTTTCCTAAAGCGTGACGGAACTCTGGGAATCAGATGCGCGAGAATCGTTTTCGTTGACGTCCCTTGCGTGCAATCCGGATCAACACCTCGATCGTCCCCAAAAGGGGTACGTACGCAGTTTCACCGCGAAAATGCGGAGCCTGGAGCACGGATCGGTTAGAAGATCCTTGCGGTACGGACGGGATTGCGTCAGACCTGTGGCATCGCTCCCGGTAGCCGCAGCCGGGGGGATGATAGTGCGGCGCGTCGGCTGTCTCGAGATAGCGCGCACGCGGTATTCGAGACTTGGCGGGCGGACGGTTTTTGCGAGCTTTCAATGGGACGTGGTCGTGATTTCAGGGGGCCGCAGAAGCGCGGCTTCGATGAGGGTGGTGCCGAGCCGCGTTGGCCGGATGAACTGCCCCCCAGCGGCGGTGACCGCTTCGGCGGCGGCGGCGGTGGCAACCGCTTCGGTGGCGGCGGTGGCGGCGGCGGCTTCGACCGCGGCCCGGCGCGCGCACCCGCGGCCCCGTCGGGTCCGGAGCGTGACGCGACGGTCAAGTGGTTCAACAAGGAGAAGGGCTTCGGCTTCGTGGAGCTTGGTGACGGCTCCGGCGATGCCTTCCTCCACATCCGCGCGGTCGAGGCCGCCGGTCACGACGACCTCCTGCCCGGCACGCGCCTGACGGTCCAGACCGCTCAGGGCCAGAAGGGTCCGCAGGTCACGGCGGTGACCACCGTCGACACCTCCACGGCCGAGGCGGCTCCGCCCCGGCGCGAGGGCCCGCGCTTCGGCGGCGGCGACCGCTTCGGCGGTGGCGGGGACCGTTTCGGCGGCGGTGACCGCTTCGGCGGCGGCCGTGACCGCTTCGGCGGTGCCGGCGGCGGTGGCGGCGGTGGACGTTTCGCCTCCGGTCCGTCAGTCGAGATGACCGGCACCGTGAAGTGGTACGACCCGGCCAAGGGCTTCGGCTTCGTGTCGGTGAACGACGGCGGCAAGGACGTGTTCGTCCACCGCTCGGCGCTCTCTCGCGCCGGCCTCGACTCCCTGGCCGAGGGCCAGCAGGTCACCCTCGGCGTGGTCGAGGGCCAGAAGGGCCGCGAGGCTTCGAGCATCACCGTCGAGTACTGATCGACGTCAAAAACTTCGATGACGGACGCGGCGGCCTCAGGGCCGCCGTTTTCGTTTGGCGCGTAGACCGCACCGACCGCCTTCGGGCGGCAGACATCACGATGGGACACGCGATGCGTCGAACCGTGAGCGCCCTTGGCCTGCTCCTCCTCTTCGCGGCACCGGCCGCGGCTGAGGATTTCACCGGCTTCTATGCCGGCGTGAATGCGGGATGGGCGTTAGAGCGCGGCGAGCGCGATTCGGCGACGCCCGGTCTGCCGGGCGGGATCCGGCCGGAAGAGGTGCTTCCGCCCAGCGTGGCGCGGGCCCAGGAGCGCTACGCGCCGGAGCCCCGCCCCGCCGGACGGCGCTGAGGTCGCCCGGCGCGCTCGGTCAGCCGTTCCGCCTGTAGCGCTCGGCCACCAGGGCATGGGCGAGGCGGGCGGTCTGCACCTCGCCCCCCTCGGGCCGGCCGGGCTTGGTCGAGGGGTTCCAGCCGTACAGGTCGAAATGCACGTGCGCCCGCGTCCGGCGCACGAAGCGGCGCAGGAACAGGGCTGCGGTGATCGCTCCGGCGAAGCCGCCGCCCGGCGCGTTGTTGAGGTCGGCCACCTTCGAATCGAGCAGGCTCGCGTAGGGCGGGTGCAGCGGCAGGCGCCAGACCGGGTCGTTGACCCGCAGGCCCGCCTCCGCGACGGCGCCCGCCAGTGCCTCATCCTCGGTGAAGAAGGCCGGCAGGTCTGGGCCCAGTGCGACGCGGGCGGCGCCGGTAAGCGTCGCGAAATCGAGGATGAGGTCCGGCTCCTCGGCATCGGCCAGCGCCAGGGCGTCGGCGAGGATCAGGCGTCCCTCCGCATCGGTGTTGCCGATCTCCACCGTGAGACCGGCGCGGGAGCGGATCACGTCGCCGGGGCGGAAGGCGTCGCCGGCAATGGCGTTCTCGACGCTCGGCACGATCAGCCGAAGCCGCACCGGCAGGCCGGCGCCCATGATCATCTCCGCCGCCGCGAGCGCCGCAGCGGCGCCACCCATGTCCTTCTTCATCAGCAGCATATTGGAGGCCGGCTTGATGTCGAGCCCGCCGGTGTCGAACACCACGCCCTTGCCCACCAGCGTCACCCGCGGTGCGTCCTCTTCGCCCCAGGTCAGGTCGATGAGGCGAGGCGCTCGCGGCGAGGCAGCGCCGACCGCGTGGACGAGAGGAAACTCCTTCGCCAGCTCAGCGCCGTGGGTGACGGCCACCCTCGCGTCGAA
>JAESFL010000660.1_pt1 | contig 20692 bp, 18 predicted proteins | sample 9269401 | NCBI WGS metagenome assembly JAESFL01 (sample SAMN14506025, study PRJNA617098) | algae metagenome | isolation source: Gloeocapsa sp. UFS-A4-WI-NPMV-4B04 and co-occurring heterotrophs from desert... | place: USA: Utah | collected 2006-10-01 | reverse complement strand
GGCGAGTTCGAGCGCGGCGCGCACGCCCGCGAGCAGCGGGTCGTCAGTCTTGTCCGGCGGCACCATCGCCAGCACCTGCCGAGCGTTCTCGGTCTCGCCGAGTTCGAGCTGGGTCTTGGCGAGGCCGGCGATGGCCTTGAGGTTTTCCGGCTCCTCGCGCAGCACGGCGGCGTAGAGTTCGGAGGCCGAGGCGAGATCGCCGGCCGAGGCGACCGCGGCAGCCTCTTCGAGCACCTGATCGATCTCGGAGGGGCCGGCGAGCCGGTCGACGAAGGCGCGCACCTCGGATTCCGGCACGGCGCCCATGAAGGCGTCGACCGGACGGCCGCGGTCGATCGCGATCACGGCGGGAATCGATTGCAGGCCGAGCTGCTGCCCGATCTGCTGCCAGACGCCGGGATGCTCGTCGATATTGAGCTTGGCGAGCTTCACCCGTCCGCCCGACGCCCGCACCACCTTCTCAAGGACGGGCGTGAGCTGCTTGCACGGGCCGCACCAGGGCGCCCAGAAATCGACGATCACCGGCTGGTTCATCGATTCGGCGATGACGTCCTGCCGGAAGCCCGCCGTGGTGGTGTCCTTGATGAGGCCGTCGGCGGGGGCGCCGGCGGCGGCGTTGGCGTCGAGCATGGAGCCCTCGGAAATCATGGAACGCGTCCGGCGCGTGCACCGCGCCGGGCTCGTTACATGGGGCTTCGGGACGCACCTGACCAGACGTTTTCGAACCCCTTCCGGGAACGAAATCCAATCAGGGCTTGGGCTGGCCGGCCGCTCCCGCCTTCGGCGCTTCCCCGCCCGGACCGGCGCCGGCCTTGCTCTCCGTCACGAACACGCCCGCATAGGTCTTGCCCTGCGAGGTCGCCTCGCAGGCGATTCGGGTCTTACCGGGCTCGGGCTTCGAGAACTTGCAGGCACCGACTGCGGGGGCGGGGCTGCGGGCGATGCCGTCCTTGTTCTTCATGCCCGGCACCACGAGGCTGATCGGCTGGAGCTGCTCGGTCTCCTCGGTCTGCTCGTGCTGCGCCCCGGAGCCGCTGAAGCTCAGGGTCTGCCCGTCCCAGGCCGCGAAGTCGAAGGTCGTGCGCCCGCGCGAGACCGTGTTGACGAGCTGCTCCTTGCAGTTCTGCGTGATGTCGAGGCCGCCGATCACCAGTTGCTCGCACTGGCCGGTCATCGTCACCTCCGCCCCCTGCTGAGCCGTGGCCGGCGCTGCGGCGAGCAGGCCCAAGAACGCGGCACCGAAGTGCGCGAGAAGCAGGGCGCGCGAGCGGATCGTCATGGCGTGGTGTTCCTCCTGATCGGCATCCGGTGCCGTTTGTCGTGATGGATATTTCCTGCAAGGCGGCCCGGTTCAACCGCCGAAGCGCAGGGCGCGATCGTTGGGCGCATCAAAATGGAGTTCGGGACCGAGCGGCACGATCCCCGTCGGGTTGATGCCGGCGTGGCTGCCGTAATAGTGGCGCTTGATCTGGTCGAGGTTTACCGTCTCCGCCACGCCCGGCAGGGCGTAGAGGTCGCGCAGATAGTTCGACAGGTTGGGATAGTCGCCGATCCGGCGCCGGTTGCACTTGAAGTGCCCGACATAGACCGCATCGAACCGCACAAGGGTGGTGAACAGGCGGATGTCGGCCTCGGTCAGCGACGATCCGCAGAGGTAGCGCTGCCGGTCGAGCCGGTCTTCGAGGGCGTCGAGCTCGTCGAAAAGGGCCGTGAAGGCGTCCGCGTAAGCCTCCTGCGTGGTGGCGAAGCCCGCCTTGTAGACGCCGTTGTTGACCCGATCGTAGACGCACGCGTTGACCTGATCGATTTCGGTTCGCAAAGCCTCCGGATAGAGGTCCGGCCCCGATGCACCGAAGGCGCCGTTCAGCATCCGGATGATCTCGGCCGATTCGTTCGAGACGATGGTTTCGCGCCGCTTGTCCCACAGCACCGGCACGGTGACGCGGCCGGAATAGTCGGGCTTCGCCCGGACATAGATCTCGTAGAGCCGCTTGGCGCCGAAGAGCGGATCGGCGGTCGAGCCCTTTACGCCGCCCTCCTCCTCGGCCTCAAATACCCAGCCCTCCTCGCGCATGTAGGGCGAGACCACGGAGACGGTGATCGCTGCCTCCAGCCCCTTGAGCCGGCGCACGATCAGCGTGCGGTGCGCCCAGGGGCAGGCGAGCGCGACGATGAGGTGGTAGCGCGCGGCCTCGCCCTCGAACCCGCCCTCCCCCGTGGGGCCGGGGGCGCCGTCGGGCGTCACCCAGTTGCGGAAGGCGGCGGCTGAGCGCTCGAAGCGCCCACCGGATTTGGCCGTATCGTAGCCCTTGTCGTGCCACGCGCCCTCGACCAGCAAACCCATCCCGACGGTCCTTCTCGTCTTGCACCGGAGAGGAGATGGAGGAGGCAGTCGCCGGGGGAAGTCCGCGCGACGGATCTCAGACGTCCCATGCGCGGTTCCGGGCTGGTGGCCGGGACCTGCATATCCCAGATAGGCCGCCGATTGCCGCCACCGCTCCCGGAGCCTGCCGATGTCCGCCCGCCTGTTCGAGCCCCTGCGCCTGGACGACCTGGAGCTTGAGAACCGCATCATCATCGCGCCCATGTGCCAGTACTCGGCGCTGGCCGGCGCGGCGACCGATTGGCACCTGATGCATCTCGGCCAGCTCGCGCAGTCGGGCGCCGGGCTTCTTACCCTGGAGGCGACGGCGATTTCGCCCGAGGCGCGGATCTCGCCCGGCGATCTCGGCCTCTACGACGACGCCACCGAGCGGGCGCTGGCCCGCGTGCTCGACGCGGTGCGCGGCTACGCGCCGATTCCGGTTGCAATCCAGATCAACCATGCCGGCCGCAAGGCATCGAGCCGGGCCCCCTGGGAAGGCGGCGCGCAGATCGCTCCGGAGGCCGTCGACGGCTGGCTCACCGAGGCGCCCTCGGCAATTCCCCACGGCGCGGGTGAAGTGCCGCCGCAGGCCCTGGACGCGGCAGGGTTGAAGCGGGTGCGCGACGGCTTCGTCGCCACGGCGCGGCGGGCCATGCGGCTCGGCATCGACGGCATCGAGCTTCACGGCGCCCACGGCTACCTGCTGCACCAGTTCCTGTCGCCGCTCTCCAACCGCCGCGCGGATCAGTATGGCGGCAGCCTGGAGAACCGGATGCGGTTCCCGCTCGAATGCTTCGAGGCGGTGCGCGAGGCCGTGCCCGCGGGCAAGCCGGTCTGGATGCGCGTCTCGGCGACGGATTGGGTCGAGGACGGTTGGGATCTCGATCAGACGATCGAACTCGCCCGCGCCCTCGCACGCCGCGGCGCGGCCGCCATCCACGTTTCGACCGGCGGCCTCTCGACGGCGCAGAAGATCCCGATCGGACCCGGTTATCAGGTGCCGTTCGCCGAGCGGATCAAGGCCGCGACCGGCCTCACCACCATCGCGGTCGGCCTCATCACCGAGCCGCATCAGGCGGAAGCCATCCTGGCGGAGGGCAAGGCCGACGCGGTCTCGCTCGCCCGCGCGATGCTCTACGATCCCCGCTGGCCCTGGCACGCGGCGGCGGAACTCGGCGCGCAGGTGCGGGCGCCCAAGCAGTACTGGCGCAGCCAGCCGCATCAGTACAAGGATCTGTTCAAGAGCGCGGCCTTCGGCCAGCGATAGCGCTCTCTCTTGTCCCGTCCTTGAGCCTCATCCTGAGGTGCGCAGCGAAGCGGAGCCTCGAAGGATCCTCCAGGGATCGCGCGGCATCTGGAGGCTCCTTCGAGGCCGCTTCGCGGCACCTCAGGATGAGGGCGTGATTTGGAAGGCGTCGGACCCTACTTCCCCATCGCGCCGACCAGCGGCCCGAGCGGGCGGCTGAGATCGGACCGGCCGAGGCCCGGCGCGTAGAGGCTCGACACGCTGCCGTCGAGGAACAGCGCGTTGCGGCTGCCGAGGCTGTCCTTGAACAGGCGGGCGAAGGCGCCGAAGGTCACGGGCCGCTCCGAGATCGCGAACACGGCCACGCGACCGCCGTCGCGCACCCCGACGCCATTGCGGATCTTCTGGCTCGGACCGTCCGCCGAGATCTTCGGGTGGATCTTGCCCTCGATCACCAGCATCGGGCCCGATTGCGTGGCGAAATCCGGGGCCGGCTTGGCCCGCAGGTAGCGGGCGGTGTCGAGCACGCCGGCCCGGTCGCCCTTCACGTAGAACACCCCGTTGGGCTTGAGGTGGAAGTTGCCCGGTCCGTTGGCGGTGGAGACGCCCTTCATCTCGCGCCCGTCCTCGACGTAGAGCCCGACCGGAGCCTGCCCTTTGTCGTACATGCCGGCATTCATGGCGAAGCTGAGCCTTTGGCCCTGTCGCTCGGCCAGGCTCGACAGCGAGCCGTAGGGCAGCCCGTCCGCCCCGAGCCAGAACAGTCGCAGGCGCTCGCGCCGCAGGTCGACGGTGCAGACCGTGTAGGGCTGCCCCTCGAACTCGACCGACTGGCACGGCCCCTTGGCCGCGGTAGCAGCCGGTTGCGCCTGAGCCGGCGCGGGAGCGAGCGGGCCGAGAACGAGCGCGGTGAAGAGGGCAGAGAAGAGGGCGGGAATCTGAACGGCGGGGCGGCGCGTCACGGGCAGGCGGTTCCTGTCTGGCGGCCACCTGTCCGGAACAGGCTCGGCCGGATGCGCCCTCCTCGCGCGAAAGCATGGCAGCATTCAAGCGGCCGGCTCGCGCTTCGAAACCGTTCGGTCGCATCACGAGATGTTTGGGACCTGAGGTCGCAGGGACCGTTTGTTCCCGTCGAGCGTTCAGATCCAACGGGGGGATGGCAAAGTTCTCTCTCGGGTGGAGACGATCTGATGAAAAGGGTTGTTCTGGCATCGGCCGCCATGGCGGGCGCGCTGATGATGATCCCGGCAACCGCCGACGCCCGTCCGGGCTTCGGCGGCTTCCACGGCGGTGGCTTCGGTGGCGGTTTCCGGGGCGGCGGTTTCGGGGGTGGCTTCCGCGGCGGTGGGTTCGGCGGTCCGCGCTTCGGCGGGGGCTTTGGCGGATTCCGGGGTGGCGGCTTCGGCGGTCCGCGCTTCGGCGGCGGGTTCGCCGGTCGGGGCGGGTTCTATCGCGGAGCCGGCTTCGGCGGCTGGCGCGGCGGTTACGGCGGCTGGCGCGGTGGCGGCTGGGGTTACCGGCGCGGCATCGGCTGGGGCGGTGTCGGGCTCGGTCTGGGACTCGGCCTCGCGGCGGGCAGCCTCTACGGCGCCTACGGCTATCCCTACGGCTACGGCGGATGGGGTGGTCCCTACGGTTACACGACGGTCGGTTACGACCCCTATTACAGCGCCGGCTGCTACACCGTTCCGCGCCTGACCTGGACACCCTACGGCTACCGCCGCGTCCTGGTCGAGCGCTGCTACTGATCGCGAGATCATCGGAGACGACGAAAGGGGCCGCTTGCGGCCCCTCTTCCGTTCGGGATCAGCGCCGCTTCGCCTCGTCCTGCCGCATCGGCATGGCGTCGATGGTCGAGAACAGGCGTTGCGGCGGGATCGGCTCCTCCGCGGTGAGCTTGGCACCGCCGTCCTTGCCGACGAGAACCGCCCGGAAGGCATCCCCCTGCAGCCCGAGATGGCGCCGCAGGGCCACCGCGTCCGCCCCCTGCCCCACCGCCTCGACCGTGACGAGATCACGCTCGGACGCCCCCACCCGCGCCGAGGCGAGCGCCTGCCGCTGTGCCGCGAGGCGGGGGTCGCCGGCATTTCCCGCGGCCAACACCAGCACTCGCGATTTCCAGCGGTAGCCCGCCAGAGGATCGCTCCCCGCCGCTCCGGCGGGGTCGCCCGTCACCATGGCCCCGACCATCAGGGTCGCGCTCAGAGCCGCCATCTTCCGGGCCATCGCCCACCTCCGCACATCGCTGCCGCGCATTGCCGGAACCAGCGCGCGACCCATCTGCCCGGTTCCGTCTCGAACAATGCCGGAGCGCTCCATGGCCCTCGTCAACCGTCGGATCGTGCTGGCCGCGCGCCCGCACGGCGAGCCGAAACCCGAACATTTCCGCCTCGAAGAGGGGCGCACCCCGGCCCCGAAGCCGGGCGAGGTTCTGCTGCGGACCCGCTGGCTCTCCCTCGATCCCTACATGCGCGGGCGGATGAGCGCGGCGAAATCCTATGCCAAGCCGGTCGAGATCGGCGAGACCATGGTCGGCCAGACGGTCAGCGAGGTGGTGGCCTCGGAGAACCCGGCCTTCGCCGTGGGGGATCTCGTGCTGGCCTATGCCGGCTGGCAGGATTTCGCGATCTCGGATGGGCGGGACCTCCGCCGCCTCGACCCTGCGGACGGACCGCCGAGCCAGTTCCTCGGCATCCTCGGCATGCCGGGCATGACCGCCTATTCCGGCCTCCTGGAAATCGGCCGGCCTCAAGCGGGCGAGACCGTCGTCGTGGCTGCGGCCGCCGGGCCGGTCGGCTCCCTCGTCGGCCAGATCGCCCGCATCAAGGGCGCGCGGGCCGTCGGCATCGCCGGGGGTGCAGAGAAATGCGCCTACCTGACCGAGACGCTCGGCTTCGACGCCGCGGTCGATCACCGTGCCGACGACTTCCCCGAGGCGCTGGCCCGCGCCTGCCCCGACGGGATCGACGTCTACTTCAAGAATGTTGGCGGCGCGGTGTTCGAGGCGGTGCTGCCGCTCCTCAACGACTTCGCGCGGGTCCCGGTCTGCGGGCTCGTCGCCGGCTACAATCTCAGCGAGCTGCCCCCTGGCCCCGACCGCTCGCCGGTGTTGATGCGCGCCATCCTCACCAAGCGGCTCACCCTGCGCGGCTTCATCGTCTGGGATTTCGCCTCGATGCAGGACGATTTCCTGCGCGACGTCGGCGGCTGGCTGCGGGCCGGCCGAGTCAAGGCGCGCGAGGACGTGGTCGAGGGTCTGGAGAACGCGCCCGTTGCCTTCGCCGGCATGCTGAGGGGTGCCAATTTCGGCAAGCTCGTGGTGAAGGTATCCTGACGCCGACCCTTCTCCGGCAGGCGAGACAGCGCTTGCTGGCTGCCTAGAACAGATATAGAACATTCACGACAAGCACGGCGCTCGGTGGTTAGCGGGCACAACGGCCGACGGCCGCTTGCCCGGCCGGGCGTCATGCTCAAGAGTCGCGCCCTTCGCGGGCGTATCGAACACATGCCCTGTGAGATCCGATCGGACGGAGAGATGAGATGGCGGGCAGCGTCAACAAGGTGATTCTCGTCGGCAATCTCGGGCGCGATCCCGAGACCCGACGCCTGGCCTCGGGCGACCCCGTGGTAAACCTGCGCATCGCGACGTCGGAGTCCTGGAAGGACAAGATGTCGGGCGAGCGCAAGGAAAAGACCGAGTGGCACTCGGTCGTGATCTACAACGAGAACCTCGCCCGCGTGGCCGAGCAGTACCTGCGCAAGGGCTCGAAGGTCTACATCGAGGGCCAGCTCCAGACCCGCAAATGGGCCGACCAGTCGGGCGTCGAGAAGTACACCACCGAGGTGGTGCTCCAGCGCTTCCGCGGCGAGATGACGATTCTCGACGGCCGCGGCGGCGGGGGCGGTGACTTCGCGGGCGAGGACGAGGGCGGCGGCCAGATCAGCCGCGGCGGCGACCGGGGTGGCGACAGAGGCGGTGATCGCAGCGGACGCGACGATTACGGTTCCGGCCGCTCCGGCGGCGACCGCCGGCCCTCCTCGGGCGGTGGAGGCGGCGGCGGCAAGCCGAACTACGACCTCGATGACGACATTCCCTTCTAGGATTTTTTGGGATCGAGGACGGCTCGTTGAAGGGACCGGCGCGGACAGCGCCGGTCCCTTTTTTCGTTTCGGGAAGCGGCCGATACCGGGATGAACGCAAGCCGAGACAGTAACTTGAGGGTCGCTGTCGCCGCATCGAGCCGGCTGACACCCAGCTTGCGGCCGAAAATGACTTGTTGTTCCCAACGGCCGGACCCGGTGGCGGCCTGGCATTCCTGCACCATAATGATTTGCGCGCCGCAACGGCGGAAGGAGCAGCCAGGGATCCATGCTGAGCACAGCGTCGAACGCGCCCGTCGTCGAGGAGCGCCCCCTGGAAAAGGCCCTGGGCCATCAGGTCCGCGTGCTGCGGCGCGAGCGCGACCTGTCGGTGGCCGATCTCGGCAGCGCCGCGGGCATCTCTCCGGGCATGATCTCGAAGATCGAGAACGGCGCGATCTCGCCCTCGCTGGCCTCGATCAACGCCATCGCCTCGGCGCTCAACGTGCCGATCACCGCCCTGTTCGCCGCCTTCGAGGAGACCCGCGACTGCAGCCACGTGAAGCGCGGCCAGGGCGTGCCGATCGAGCGGCGCGGCACCAAGGTCGGGCATCTCTACGAACTCTTGGGCGCCGGCATCCGCGGCGACGTCGTGGTGGAGCCCTACCTCATCACCCTGCAGGACGAGGCCGAGGCCTATACGAGCTTCCGCCACATCGGCACGGAGTTCATCTACATGCTGACCGGCGAGGTGATCTATCACCATTCGGGCCAGGACTATCACCTGGAGCCGGGCGACGCGCTGATGTTCGACTCGAACGGCCTGCACGGCCCGGCCAAACTTCTCAAGACGCCGATGACCTACCTCTCCGTCATCGTCTATCCGCGGTCTTGAAGGGGGGGGCCCACAGGCGTGGTAACGATCCGTTCACCATGACCTGCGAGGCATCGTGCGACGGGGCGGGAGAATGAAGCGATGACGGCGGGTCGGCAGCGGGTGCTCGGCAGCCTCCTCGCCCTTGCCAATCTCCTCGGGGCGCCCGCCCTCGCCGCCGACCTCCCGGTGTTCGAGCCCGGCCCTCCCGCCGTGCCATCGGCCCCGCGCTTCTTCCCCCGTGGCGACGGGGACGCCCTCATCGACGGGCCGCCTCGCCCCCTCCCCCGGCGTCTCGTCGGCTGCGCGCCGCGCGTCGCGCCGGTGCCGACCAACGCGCCGAGCGATCCGAGCTATGTCGGCTCGGAATACGGCCTGGGCAAACCGAGCTATTACGGCTTCCGCCCCGGCCTGGGCTACGACGATCCCTTCGACCGTCCCTTGCGCTACTGCCCCTGATCGGGCCGGAACGCTGGCGTCCCGCGGGCGCCGCGCTTACCTCTGCGGCGCGATCTTCCAATTCCGAGCCGCGCCATGTCCGACACGACCCTCCGCTTCGACTGCCTCGAACCCTTGCGGGAGCGGGTCGATGCCTGGCGCGCGGGTGGCGACAGGATCGTGCTGGTGCCGACCATGGGGGCCCTGCATACGGGCCATCTCGCTCTCGTGGCGCATGCCAAGGCGATCGGCCGGCGGGCCATCGTCAGCATCTTCGTGAACCCGACCCAGTTCGGTCCGAACGAGGATTTTTCGCGATATCCGCGCGACACCGAGACCGATGTGGCGCTGCTCGCGCAGGCCGGCGCCGACGCGGCGTGGCTCCCCTCCGTCGAGACCATGTACCCGACGGGTTTTTCCACTCGCATCGAGCCCGGCCCGGCAGCGGAGGGCCTGTGCGGCACGGTCCGGCCCGGCCACTTCTCCGGCGTGGCCACCGTCGTGACCAAGCTCATCAACCAAGTGCGGCCCGACATCGCCCTGTTCGGCGAGAAGGACTTCCAGCAATTGCAGGTGATCCGCTCGGTCGTCCGCGACCTCGACATGGCGGTGACCATCGAGGGGGTGCCAACCCTGCGCGAGGCGGACGGCCTCGCCCTCTCCTCCCGCAACCGCTATCTCGATCCGCGCGAGCGCGCGATCGCGCCGCGCCTGCACGCGGTGCTCGCCGAGATGGCCGAGCGCCTCGCCCGCGGCGCCGAGGCGGCTCCGCTGATCACCGAGGGTATCGTCGCTCTGGAGGCGGCGGGTTTCGGCCCCGTGCAGTATTTGGAAGTCCGCGACGCGCAGACGCTCGCCCCGGTCGCGCGGGCCGAACGCGCGGCGCGGGTGCTGGTGGCGGCCTATCTCGGCGCCACCCGGCTCATCGACAACGTGGCGGTGGTGCCGGCCTGAAGCGGAGGCCGTCCGATCGGAGCGGATTCGGCCTCGCCCGCCCCACACAGTGCTTGAGCGGCGCTAAAACGCCGCTTCCTCGAAGGCGATCGCGCAGGAATCGACCGAAGCTTGCAGGACCGGCACCGGCCGCTGTCCCGAGCCGCGGCTTCTCCGATGGCCGTACGGGCGGCGCACCGATGGGGAAACTCGTCAAATACGGTGAAAGTGGAACTCATCTGCTATCATGGCTATGAGAATAAATGCATCACCGAATCATAGGTCATGAACTGATTTTCCTTATTGCTGAGTTGTATTAATTCTAGAACTTAGTATTTGATTTTTGTTAATCGCGCGAAAATAACAGCCCTCGACCAACATAACGAGGGCCGGCCCAATGCGTCAAAACCGATTTATTGTGCAACACCGTCGCTCGGCCGCATCCTTACTTGTCCTTCTATCGACGACGAGCTTGATTGCGTTCCACGGCGCCGCGCGGGCCCAGGCCTGGAAGCCGGACGAATATACCCTCGAGGAACTCAGCGTGACGGGCGACGGCAGCGCTGCGGTCGGCTACCAGCCGCGGCGCAGCAGCTTCGGCACCGGCACCGACAGGCCCTTGCTCGACACGCCGGCCAACATCGCCGTCGTGCCCCAAGCCGTGCTGCGCGACCAGCGGGTGCTCAGCCTGGACGAGGCCCTTCGCAACGTCAGCGGCATCGCCCAGACCAACAGCCTCGGCGGCACGCAGGAAGGTGTGGTCCGGCGCGGCTTCGGCACGACGCGCGACAGCTCGATCCTGCGGGACGGGCGTCGCACGGTCCTCCAGCAGAATTTCAGCCACACCATCGAGCGCGTCGAAGTGCTCAAGGGCCCGGCCTCGCTCCTCTACGGCATCTCGGAGCCGGGCGGCCTGATCAATCTCGTCTCGAAGCGGCCACTCTTCACGCGGCAGAACAGCCTCGATGTCACCGTGACGAGCTTCGGCGGCGCGATCATCCAGCCGGATCTGACCGGCCCGATCGAGGGAACCAACCTCGCCTACCGGATTGTCGGCGACGTGCAGGACTACAATTACTGGCGTAACTTCGGCACGATCCAGCGCCAGGTCGTGGCCCCATCGCTGACATGGCGCGGCGACGACACCACCGTCACGGTCGGCTACGAGTTCGCGCACTACAATATCCCGTTCGACCGGGGTACGACCTTCGATCCCCGCACCGGCCGTCCCCTGCGCGTCCCGCGGGAACGGCGCTTCGACGAGGCCCTGAGCCGGGTCGAGGCGATGAGCCATCTCGGCAGCCTCGATATCGAGCACCGCTTCAACGACGACTGGACAATGCTGGCTGGCTTCACCGCCAGCAATCTCACCTACGACGACAACCAGATCCGTCCAGTCTCCTACAATGCGGCCACCGGCCTTCTCACCCGCCGGGCCGACGCGACCCGCGGCGCCGACTTCAATTCTCAGGTGGCCCGGATCGATCTCGTCGGCCGGTTCGAGGCGCTGAGCCTGCGCCACGACCTGCTGGTCGGGGCGATGCACGAGCGCGTCGATTACTACCGCCGGGAGAGCTACCGCGGCGCCAATCAGGGCGGCTTCAACGTCTTCGATCCGGTCTACGGTCGGATCGGGGCCTCGAACCGCCTGTCGCTTCCGGCGAGCAACAACCGCGACCGCCTCATCAACACGAGCCTCTACCTTCAGGACTCGATCCACCTGACCGAGCAACTCATCTTCGTGGCAGGCGCCAGCGCTCAGTTCTACGATCAACTGGCCTATGCCGGCGTTCCGGCCGTCACCTCGACGGATATCGACGGAATCAAACCGTTGCCGCGCGCGGGTCTCGTCTACAAGATCGCACCCCACCTCTCCGTCTATGGCAGCTACACCCAGTCGTTCCGCCCGAACGTGACCGATCTCGATCGCACCGGCACGCTGCTGCCCGAGGAGGGGGACGCCTACGAGGTCGGCGTCAAAGCGGAATTGGGGGCCGGCCTGCTCGTGACCGGCGCGGTGTTCGACACCGAGAAGACCAACGTGCTCGTCACGCAGGTCGTGAACGGCATCCGCACGGCGGCGACCGCCGGAAAGGCGCGCTCGCGCGGCTTCGAGCTCGACGTGGCGGGGCAGATCCTGCCGGATTGGTCGGTGATCGGGAGCTACGGCTTCACCGACGCCATCGTCACCGAGGATCCGACGCTCGCCGGAAACCGGTTGCTCAACACACCGCGGACGACCGCGTCTCTCTTCCTGACGCATCAGGCCGGACTCGTGGCTCCGGCCACGAACGTGGGATCGTTGAGCCTGGGCGACGGCTTCCTCGAACTGGGGTTCGGCTCACGCTATGTCGGCGAGCGGCCGGGGGATGCGGGCAACACCTTCACCCTGCCCGACTACGTCGTCTGCGACGCCTTCCTGAGCTACCGAACCAGCGTGAACGGCCTGCCCGCCGCGCTTCAGCTCAACCTCAAGAACGTGTTCGACGAGACCTATTACCCGTCCTCGGGGGCCAGCAACGTGCTGGTCGCGGTCGGCGAGCCGTTCCAGGCGCTGATGACGGCCCGGGTTTCCTGGTAAGATCCGGCTTCGGGGACGGCGCGGGAGGATCCGCGCCGTCCCCGCTGGGCGACCGAGCCGGGCGGGTCAGGCCGCCCGCAGCGGCCCCGTTTGCTCGTGGAAATCCGGGCCGTTGCTCGTCTTGGCCACGAAGCCCGCGCGGATCACGAAATCCCCGAAATGCTCGCCGGGCTGCCGGTCCTTGGCATAGGCGGCAAACAGCGGCTCCAGCGTGTCCTTGATCTCGCTCGCGAGCACGTCTTCGCGGTAGAGCTTGCTCAGACGGGAGCCGTCGAAGGCGGCGCCGAGATAGAGGTGGTAGCGCTCGGGGCCGCGGCCGACGAGGCCGATCTCCGAGATGAACGGCCGGGCGCAGCCGTTGGGGCAGCCGGTCGAGCGGATGGTGATCGGTTCGTCCTGCAGACCGTGGCGGGCGAGGCTCTCCTCCAACTCGGTCAGCAGGTCGGGCAGGTAGCGCTCGCTCTCGGCCAGCGCCAGCCCGCAGGTCGGCAGCGCGACGCAGGCCAGCGAGTTGCGGCGCAGCGCCGAGGCGCCCCGGGTCAGGCCGTACTCGTCGACCAGCGCGTCGATCTCGGCCTTCTTGCCCGCCGGCACGTTGGCGATGATGACGTTCTGGTTGCCGGTGAGGCGGAAATCGCCTTCGTGCACCTCAGCGATGCGGCGCAGGCCCGAGAGGAATTGCGGTCCGCCCTCGATGTCCTTGATCCGGCCCGACGGCACGTAGAGCGTTAGGTGGTGACGCCCGTCCTCGCCCTCGACCCAGCCGTAGCGGTCGCCGTTGTTGTCGAAGGTGAAGGGCTTGGGCTCCGCCAGCGGCTTGCCGAGGCGCTTGCTCACCTCGTTTCGGAACGCGTCGAGGCCGAAACGCTCGATCGTGTATTTGAGCCGGGCGTTCTTGCGGTTCTTGCGGTTGCCCCAGTCGCGCTGGACCGTCATCACGGCTTCCGCCGCCTTCAGGGCGTCCTCGGGCTTCACGAAACCGAGCACATCCGCCGTGCGTGGAAACGTGTCGGTCTCGCCGTGGGTCATGCCCATGCCGCCGCCGACGGTGACGTTCCAGCCCGTCACCCGGTTCTTCTTGTCGAGGATGGCGATGAAGCCGAGATCGTGGGCGAAGATATCGACCTCGTTCGAGGGCGGTACCGCGACCACGGTCTTGAACTTCCGCGGCAGGTAGGTCTTGCCGTAGATCGGCTCGACCTCTGCCGCGTCCTCGCCGCCGACCACGCGCTCGCCGTCGAGCCAGATCTCGCGCCACGCGCCGGTCTTCGGCAGCAGGGTGTCGGAGATGTCCTTGGCGAGTTGCAACGCGGCCTTGTGGGCTCCGGCCTGGGCGGGGTTGGTCGCCGCCATGACGTTGCGGTTGACGTCGCCGCAGGCGGCGATGGTGTCGAGCAGGGCCGCGTCGATCGCTGCCATGGTGCGCTTGAGGTTCGACTTGATCACGCCGTGATACTGGAACGTCTGGCGCGTGGTCGCGCGCAGCGCGCCGCCGGCATAGGTCGTGGCGATGTCGTCGAGGATCAGCCACTGCTTCGGCGTCACGACCCCGCCCGCGATGCGCAGGCGGATCATGAAGCTGTAGGCCTTCTCGAGCTTCTTCTTGGTGCGCTCCGCCCGGATGTCCCGGTCGTCCTGCATGTACATGCCGTGGAACTTGACGAGCTGGCCGTCATCCTCGGAAATCGCGCCGGTGGCGTGCTTCAGGAGCCCGTCGGCGAGGCCGCCGCGAAGATAGCCGCTGGCGATCTTGAGATGCTCGTTGTGGGCGAGGCCGGCGGCCTTCGCGGCTTCCGCGTCCGTGATCGGGCGTTCGGTCGGCGGCGCCTCGTAGCGACGCGCGCCGATGCCGGGTGTCTCGACGGCGGGGCCATCCGGGGTGTCGATCGGGGTGTGGTCGTCCATGGCGGTGATCCGTTTCGCACTCAGCCCTCCCCCCTCTGCGGGGGAGGGTGGCCCTCGCGTCAGCGAGGGTCGGGAGAGGGGAGCGCCCTGTACGGAAAAGTCTCGACAGCATGGGCCGCGCCATCTTCGGCGCCGTCGCGCTGCCCCTCTCCCGCCTCGTTGCGCTCGGCACCCTTCCCCCATTCAAATCGGGCTTGCCCGATTTGGGCAACCCTATTGCAGACCTTGGGCAAGCCCGAGATCTGTTGGGGGGAGGGTTAATGATCCTTCAGTAAACGTCTTGCTGGTAGCGCTTGGCCCGCTCCAGCGAGGCGACATGCGCTTCCGCATCCGAATGGCTCAGGCCCTTCACGCTCTCGAAGGCGCGCACCACGGCGGAGCGCACGTCCCGCGCCATGTTCTTGGCGTCGCCGCAGACGTAGAAGTGGGCGCCGCCATCGAGCCACGCCACCACCTCGGCGGCGTGCTGGTCGATCCGGTCCTGCACGTAGATCTTCTCCGGCTGGTCGCGGGAGAAGGCCACGTCGATCTTCGTCAGCGAGCCGTCCTCCAGCGCGTCCTGCCATTCGAGCTGGTACAGGAAGTCGTGGGTGAAGTGGCGGTCGCCGAAGAACAGCCACGAGCGGCCGGGCGCTTCCGTCGCGCGGCGCTCCTGCACGAAGGCGCGGAACGGCGCGACGCCGGTGCCGGGGCCGACCATGATGATGTCGGTGGCGCCGTCGGAGGGCAGGCGGAAATGCTTGTTGGGCTTCACCCGCACCCGCAACTTGGCGCCGTTCTTGATCCGGTCGGCCACGTGCACCGAGGCGACGCCGGAGCGGGCGCGGCCGTGGGTCTCGTAGCGCACGGCGGCGATAGTGAGATGCACCTCGTCGCCGACTTCCTTGCGTGAGGACGCGATGGAATAGGCCCGCGGCGGCAGCGGCCGGGTCACGGTGTTGAGGTGCTCGGCGGTCAGCGCGGCGGGAAAGCGCTCGATCAGGTCGATCAGGTGGCGCCCCTCGATCCAGGCCTTGACCTCGCCGCTCTCCACGAACTTTTGCGCGTCGGCGTGGCCCGTCGCCTTGGCGAAGCGCTCGACCGTGGTGGCCGAGAGCGTGGTGATGTCACGCTCCGCGAGCAGCGCCTTGCGAAGCCCCTCGTCGCCGGAGAGCCCCGTGGCGCGCAAGATCTCGTCCACGAGCTGCGGGTCGTTCTCCGGGAAGATCTCCAGCGAATCGCCGGGCTCGTAGGCCGGGGCGCCGTCCTCGAATTCGAGAGCGAGGTGGATCGTTTCCTTGTCCGAGCGCGAGGAGTTGAGGTTCACGTGATCGATCACCTCGACCACCGCCGGCTCGCGGCTGACCTCGCCGTCCTCGTCCTCGGCACCGGCGCGGAAATCGACGGCCACGACGTTGTCGGCCGCGCTCTCGGCCGGCGCCAGCGCCTTCAGCGCGCCCTTAATCCACTCGGCCGCCGGCTTGTCGAAATCGAGGTCGAGGTCGGCGCGGTCGTAGGCGCGCTTGGCGCCGAGCGCCTCGAAGCGCGCATCGAGCGCCTTTCCGATGGCGCAGAACTCCGCGTAGCTGGTGTCGCCGAGAGCCAGCACGCCGAATTGAACGCCCTCCAGCCGCGGCGCGGCCTCGCCCATCAAGTCGCCATAGGCCCGCACGGCGCGGGCCGGCGGCTCGCCCTCACCCCAGGTCGCGGCGATGGCGATGAGCTTGCCGGCCTTCGGCAGGGTGGCGAGATCGAGGTCGGCGAAATCAACGACCTTCGGCTTGAAGCCCTGCTTGCGCGCGAGCTTGCTCACGTCGCTCGCGAGCTTTTCCGAATTGCCCGACTCGGAGGCGAACAGGATCGTCAACGGCTCGGCCGCCTTCGGTGGCGAGGCCGGGGCGGCGACGGCCGCGGCCGGTTGGCCGGCGGCGGCGTCGAGCCCGGCGAGGAAGCCGGTCAGCCACGCGCGCTGGATCGGCGTCGCCGCGCCGAGCGCCGCGTCGAGATGAGCCCGTTCCTGGTCGCCGAAGGGGGCGGTGCGGGGGAGGAGTGCTTGCCTGGACATCGTGGGTGCCATGTCGTCCGCCGGAGCGCCGCTGTCAACGTCGAAACGTCCGTTTTAAAGAACGCCCTGCGGAGAGAAGAGATTGTTCGTTGCTGCGACGCAAAAAGGAAGATTATTCTCCGACCACCGCGAGTCGCGGCTCGGCGCGGCCTCGTGGAGGCGGCGCCGGCAGCGGCAGGGCCGTGGTCGACTTCACCTTCTCCATCGCGAAGCGTGAGGTCACGTTCTTGAGGGGGAGCGTCGCGATCAGGTTTTTATAGAACGTGTCGTAGGCGGCCATGTCGGCCACGACGACGCGCAGCATGTAATCGACGTCCCCGGCCATGCGGTAGAATTCGAGCACCTCCGGCATCGCCGAGATGCGGCCGGCGAACTGCTCCAGCCAGTCCTTAGAATGATCTGCCGTCTCGATGGAGACGAAGACGGTGAGCCCGAGACCGAGCTTCACGGGGTCAAGCACGGCGACGCGCCGGTCGATCACGCCGTCGGCCTCGAGGCGCTGGATCCGCTTCCAGCAGGGGGTCTGCGACAGCCCGACCTGCTCGCCGATGGCGGCGATGGAGAGCGTGGCGTCCTTCTGCAGGAGCGCGAGGATCTTCAGGTCGATGGAGTCCAAGGGGCCTCTCCGAAGCTCGTGGCGAGGGTCGTCTCTCAGAAACGCCCTGCCGGGTGCAGGGCCGATCGAGGCGCGCTGAGAAGATTATTTTCTATCAGGGGCAACGATCCGTCCTGAGGACCGTTGCCGGTTCATTCGCGCCGCAGCACAGGATTGCGTGTGCAGCGGCTGCGGCGCCTTGACAGCGTTCGTTATAGCGAACATTTCAGAGCTCCGACAAGCAGGCAATTCGATTTTACGCACATGACCGCTTCCCTCGTTCGGGCGGCCGGAGATCTCGCCAAGGAAATGGCGAGGCTGGACCTCCGGGGGCGCATCCGCCTCGTGGAGGACCGCATCCCGGGCCGTCTCGTCTTCACCACCAGCCTCGGCATCGAGGATCAGGCGCTCACGCACGCGCTCGCCCTGAACAAGGGCCGCACGGAGATCGTGACGCTCGATACCGGCCGGCTCTTCCCCGAGACTTACGACGTCTGGACCGAGACGGAGGCCGCCTACCGCATCCGCATCCGGGCCTACGCGCCGGAGCGAATCGCCGAGGAAGACTTCGTCGCGCGTGAGGGCATCAACGGCTTTCGCCACTCGGTCGCCGCGCGGCAGGCCTGCTGCGGCTTCCGCAAGGTCGAGCCGCTGGGCCGGGCGCTGGACGGCGCGGCGGCATGGTTCACCGGCCTGCGCGCCGGCCAATCCGCCAACCGGGCCGACACACCGCTGGCGGAAGCGGACGAGGGCCGCGGGCTGATCAAGGTCAACCCGCTCGCCGATTGGACGCGCGCCGACGTCGATGCCTTCGTTCGGGACAACTTCATCCCCTACAACACCCTGCATGACCGCGGCTTCCCGTCGATCGGCTGCGCCCCCTGCACCCGTGCCGTGAAGATCGGCGAGGACGAGCGGGCCGGCCGCTGGTGGTGGGAGCAGGAATCCAAGAAGGAATGCGGCCTGCATCTGCACAGGCCCGAAGGCGACGTGGCACCCGGTCAGGAAGCCGCCGCCTTCGAGGAGCCGGCCGGTGCCGCGACCGCACGCGAACACAGAAGGGAATTGGTCTGATGAGCGCCGCCGTCGCCGCGCCCGTGCGCACCCGCCTGACGCATCTTCAGCGTCTCGAGGCCGAGAGCATCCATATCTTCCGGGAGGCGGTCGCCGAGGCCGAGAACCCGGTGATGCTCTACTCGATCGGCAAGGACTCGTCCGTCCTGCTGCATCTGGCGCTGAAGGCCTTCGCGCCGGGGCGCCTGCCGTTCCCCTTGATGCACATCGACACCACCTGGAAGTTCCGCGAGATGATCGCCTTTCGCGATCGGCGCGCCAAGGAACTCGGCCTCGAACTGATCGTGCACACGAATCAGGACGGGCTCGCCAAGGGCATCGGCCCGGTCAGCCACGGCTCCGAGGTGCATACCGATGTGATGAAGACGCAGGCCCTGCGGCAGGCGCTCGACAAGTACAAGTACGACGTGGCCTTCGGCGGCGCTCGCCGCGACGAGGAGGCGAGCCGAGCCAAGGAGCGCATCGTCAGCTTGCGCAACGCGCAGCACCGCTGGGACCCGAAGCGCCAGCGCGCCGAGCCGTGGCACCTCTACAATTTCAAGAAGCGGCGCGGCGAGTCCTTCCGCGTGTTCCCGCTCTCGAATTGGACCGAGCTCGATATCTGGCTCTACATCGAGCAGGAAAACATTCCGATCGTGCCGCTCTACTTCGCCGCCGAGCGGCCAGTGGTTGAGCGCGACGGCCAACTCATCATGGTCGACGACGACCGCTTCCCGCTGGAGCCGGGCGAGACCCCGCAACAGCGGCAGGTCCGGTTCCGTACACTGGGCTGCTACCCGCTGACCGGCGCGGTCGAGAGCCCGGCCGCGACCCTGCCTGAGATCATCGGCGAGACGCTGGCCGCCCGCACCTCGGAGCGCCAGGGCCGGGTCATCGACAAGGACGGCGCCGGCGCCATGGAGCGCAAGAAGCAGGAGGGCTACTTCTGATGACGATCCATCAGTCTCCGGAAGCGTTCGGCTACGACGCCTTCCTGCACAAGCACCAGTCGAAGGAGGTGCTGCGCTTCATCACCTGCGGCTCGGTGGATGACGGTAAGTCGACCTTGATCGGACGGCTCCTACACGACACCAAGCAGATCTTCGACGATCAGGTGACGGCGCTGCAGCGCGATTCGCGCAAGCACGGCACGCAAGGCGGCGAGGTCGATCTCGCCCTGCTGGTCGACGGCCTCCAGGCCGAGCGCGAGCAGGGCATCACCATCGACGTCGCCTATCGCTTCTTCTCGACCGACCGACGCTCGTTCATCGTCGCCGACACGCCCGGCCACGAGCAGTACACCCGCAACATGGCCACCGGCGCCTCGACAGCGGATGTCGCCGTGATCTTGGTCGATGCCCGCCACGGGCTCACCCGCCAGACCCGGCGCCACGCGCTGCTGGTCTCGCTGCTCGGCATCCACCGGGTCGCGCTCGCCATCAACAAGATGGATCTCGTCGGCTGGTCGCAGGACAAGTTCGAGGCGATCCTCTCCGGCTTCCAGGCGTTCGCCGCGCCGCTGAACTTTTCCGAGGTGCGGGCGATCCCGCTCTCGGCCAAGAACGGCGACAACGTCGTCCTGCCGGGCACCGCAGCCACGTGGTACGATGGCGTTCCGCTGCTGCGCTACCTCGAAGAGGTGCCGGTGAAGTCGGAAGAAGGCGCCGCTGCGTTCCGCATGCCGGTGCAGTGGGTAAACCGCCCGAACTCGGATTTCCGCGGGTTTTCCGGCCTGATCGCCTCGGGCTCGGTGGCGCCGGGCGATGCCGTCACCGTCGCGCCGTCGGGAAAGACCTCGACGATCGCCCGCATCTTCACCGCCGACGGCGATCTGGAGCGAGCCAGCGAGGGCCAGTCGGTCACGCTGGTGCTGGCCGACGAGGTTGACGCCTCGCGCGGCGCAGTGATCGCGACCTCGGACGCGCTCCTGACGCTCACCGACAACCTCGACGTGCGCCTGTTCTGGGCCGCCGAGACCGATCTCGTTCCCGGCGCCAACCTGTGGGCGAAGGTCGGCACGCAGACGGTCAACGCGGTGGTGAAGGCGGTGCATCGCCGGATCGACCCAGAGACCGGACAGGCCGGCCCGGCGGACAAGCTCGCGGTCAACGATATCGGCGACGTGACCCTGACCCTCGATCGTCAGATCGCCGTCGATCCCTACGTCGAGAACCGCGACACCGGCAGCCTGATCCTGATCGACCGCGAGACCACGGATACGGCCGCCCTCGGCCTCGTCCAGACGGTCGTGGCCCCGGCGAAGGCGTCCGCACCGATCGCATCCCCGACGGCATCGCAGGAACCCGCACGCAGCGGCGGCCTCCTCGCCGGTATCAAGCGGCTGTTCGGCGGCTGAATGGAACACCCTGCCCTCCCCCCTCTGCGGGGAGGGTTTTTCTGGCGGCCTATCCGGCTACCCGCTAGAACCGTCCGATGACGCCCGCCCCCGATCCGGTCGCCGACGTGTACGAGGGCCGGGACGGCTGGCTGTTCCTGATCCGCGGCAACAACCGGGTGCTGGAGCAGTACGGCCGGCCGGGCGTCTCCCGGGTCGCGCTCTGGCGCTGGCGGCGGATGA
>JAESFL010000659.1_pt1 | contig 20692 bp, 26 predicted proteins | sample 9269401 | NCBI WGS metagenome assembly JAESFL01 (sample SAMN14506025, study PRJNA617098) | algae metagenome | isolation source: Gloeocapsa sp. UFS-A4-WI-NPMV-4B04 and co-occurring heterotrophs from desert... | place: USA: Utah | collected 2006-10-01 | reverse complement strand
ATTGCAATTCATAGTAGGAACTCCTAGCAGCTTGGGTTTTACCCAAATATCAAGCTATGGCATCCTACTTTTTTTTGTGCTTTTCACGCTACTCTGCCTGATCCCACTTTTTCGCGTTGCACCCCAACAGGATTGAGACCTTTCGCTCGTCATACTTCTTGCCCACAAGAGCATGGTGAGAGCATCCGTCAATTTAGCTCCATTCCAATGCTTTTCCAGAATGCCCCAACACCGCTCGATAGGATTGTACTTGCTGTGATAGGGAGGATAGTAGAGTAGGTGAATCGGTTTGGCAACGAGGTCTGCAAATTCCACCATGCGCTTGAGGCACTGGGTGCGAACCCCACTACTTTCAGGACCATTATCAACTTTGAGTTGAATTTTTTGAGTCTGCTGTTGCTCTTCTAGAGTGAGGTCATTCCACCACTCTTGGATCGTATCGACTATAAAATCACTTGGGGAGCGAGGAACTACCAAAGATCAGGTGTACTTGTCCGCTATCCTCATCAACAATTCCACAGGGAATATACTTTTCACCAGTCCCAAAATCATGATCACTCGCTCGGTGGTCTCCTCTAGTCTGACCACCACGAGCAAAATCACCGATATTGACTGTCGCTTTACAATCCATGCTCAAGCGTTTGATATTATCTGCTTGCTTGTCTTTGGCTTGGATGTTATCAAAGATGGCATCCGTTTCTGGATTTTTTTTTGAGGCTTGGCTTTAACCACTGGTTTCAAACGGTAGCCCATCCGGTTCAAAATCAGTGCCATTGTGCTGGGAGCGGGCACTTGCTCGTCAGGACATCCTAATGAACGTAGTTGTTCGCTCGCTGCCTTTGCTGTTAACCGAGTGTAGGCGAGCGTTGTCAGAAAACTAGGGTCTTGTTGGGCATGAATCTCGGCGAGCTGCTGCAAGGTAACGGCAACTTCTGGAAATCGTTCTTCCCATCTTTTCGCACCACCACAGGCTGCTTGCGCTCCTATACAAGTGATACCCGTCCGATGTTCTGCCAAACAAAACTCCACATTGTTCCTCCCCCAACCAAAAACCGTTTCGGCTAGTCGCGCACTGCCCTCACAGTATTTCAACGCCATTTCCGCCTGAAAACTGCGTCGTCTTGCTCCAAGTAGTTTAGAAGCCGCTAGTCGTAAGTCTTCAATTTGGGATGAACTGAGTGGTTGCTCAGGGCTGGATACAGCCAAAGCCTTGCTCCTTAATTCTCTGTTGGATACCAGCATCTTAGCTGACCTGGTAATCTATTTGTTGGAAATCGCCCTAACCTATTACTCTACGCCTTTTGTTACAGAGTATCTGAATTTTCACCAAATCGACTTGTGCCATAACTAAACTGAGAGCGATCGCCCATTTGCTGACCGGATGCTACAAGTTGTCTACCATAAGCTAATTGACTTGGCTCCCAGGCTGGCAGTGCTTTAATAACGTCATGGTTGTGTTTAACTAATGCATCAGCAAGAGAAATCGCATTTGCTGCCGCTTTTGCTGTACTTGCTGCTGTATGGGGACGGGGAATAAAGGCCGCATCGCCAACGAGCGCCACCCGTCCAAAGGTCATTTGTGGCACTCCCATATCCAAAATCGCTTGGACAAATGGCTCTTGAGTTGCAGCAACAAGTTTCTGAAATGGGGGAGCTAGTACTGTATCTGCATAGGAACGCATTTCCTGCTCAACTGCTGGTGCTAACATTCCGGGTGGAACGGAATAATCCCGGTGTTTGCCTTGCTTGTCAGTCAAAATCTGAGGTAGTTCTGCCTTCTTGTCGTAATTGACGTACCAAACCCAGTTAAAGCGGCGTTCTCCTGGTACTAAAGATTCATGCTCACCAGGGATTACGTATTGCAGAATGTGTGAGTTTGGGAATTGATAGAACACAAATCGCTCTGTAAACAGAGCAGCGGCATCTTTATCCAGTTCATCTTCGTTGACCAATCCCCGATAGGCGACATATCCGGCATAACGATAGTGGATATCCGGTAGGAAGCGTTGTCGCACGGTCGAGTGTGGACCATCCGCACCAATCAATAAATCTGCTGTGTCATGAGTTCCGTCAGCAAAGCTGGCTGTAATTTCTTTACCCGTTTGCTGAACGTTGATCAACTGTTTTCCGTGATGGTAATGCTCGGATGGAAAATGCCGACGCATGGAACTGTAAAGCAGATTCCAAGAGGTCAACATTTGACGCATCGGCATTGGTTGGTCAATAGTGCCATCTGAGTTTAAGTAATAGCGTTCGTGCGCCACTACGCCCAGAGATTGGGTAGAGATACCTGCGCGTTCAAATGCTTCAACAACATCGCTTTGGAGTACAACGCCACCACCGCGACTGTCAAGATTGTGGTCAGAACGCTCGTAAATATTCACCTCCCAACCAATGGAGCGCAGCATGATTCCAGTAAATAAACCGCCGAGCGAGCCACCAATCACAATTGCCCGATTGCCTGTTGGTTTTATAGTCATTGAACCTCTTGATATTGTGTTATACAGTTTCTAATTCATTTACCGCAGTTTGCAAAGCTGTCAAAAAAACATCAACACTCTGTGCGCCAACAATTGTTTCTCGACCAATTTTGATCGACGGTACGCCGCGTATATTTCGGCTTGCTGCTTGCTTTTCTAGTGCTTTGACTTCCTCTACACCTTCAGAAGAATTTAGAAATGCTCTAACTTTGTCAGCATCTAACCCAACTTCAGCAGCAAGTTTAACTAGGGTTTCGACATCGGTAATATCTTGTCCTTGCGTAAAGTAAGCGTTCAAAATCCGCTCAACCATCTCCGTTGCTTTACCTGCTTGCTCGGCAAACCAACTCAAGCGATGAGCCTTTAAAGTATTCGGAGTAACCTGCATTAGGTCATAGCGAAAATCAATGTCGTCACCAATAGCCGCTTGCATTGTTTGAGTATCCAACGCTTGTGAATATTCCCAACTACCAAACTTGTTGGAACGATAGGTTTTACGCTCCATGCCTGCTTCTGGCATAGTTGGGTTTAACTCAAACGGATACCAAAGGCGTTTAATATCAACGGGAGCTTTTAGTTGCTCAATTGCTCGATTGAGTCGTTTATCTACCACCAAACACCAGGGACAGATAAAGTCTGAAGTAATTTCAATCGTTAAGGTCATGGCTTTGTGTTAAACATTAATTCTTGACCTCTTAACCATAACTCCATTCATAAAGAATGATAATATAGCTATTATGCTAAACACCTTTGTGTTTTATGCAACGATAAAAATCTAGGAAAGTTGATGGATCAGTTTGCAGCGATGCGTGCTTTCGTCAAAGTGGTAGAAACTGACGGATTTTCTGAAGCTGCACGACAAATGCAGCTGGCAGTATCTTCTGTGACTCGCCAGGTAAATGCTCTGGAAGAAATGCTCAATACCCAACTACTCAACCGCTCAACTCGCAGCGTTACTCTTACACCGCAAGGTCATAAATATTATGATAAGGCAGTTCGTATTCTGCAAGATGTGGAGGAAGCGAACCAGTGTGTGATGGAGCAAGATATTCCACGCGGATTATTGAAAGTTGGCGTACCAGTTGCCTTTGGAAGACTACATATTGCACCTATTGTCAATGATTTTTTTGTTCAGTATCCAGAAGTAAAGTTAGATTTGAAGTTGAGTGATGGCTTGTCTAACTTAGTAGAAGAAGATTTAGACGTTGTAATTCGCATTGGGAATCTCGACAGGTCTGGAGCAAATCTAATTTTGCGTAAGATTGCCTCGTATACACGCATAGTCTGCGGTAGTTCAACATATTTCAAACAGCATGGTAAGCCTCAACATCCAGACGAGTTAGCACATCATAACTGTCTATTGTTTACCTATTTCATGGGGTATGATATCTGGCGATTCAAAAGAGACACCGAATTTTGTGAGGTTAAGGTAAGTGGTTCTTTAATATCAAGTAATTCTGAGGTACTCCGCCAAGTTTGTTTGGATGGTACGGGTTTGATTTTGATGCCAACTTGGTTAATTGGTGAAGACATCCGAAAAGGGAGGTTGCAAGCGGTGCTAACCAATTTTCAGGTATATCCACAAGTCAGTATAGATATGGGCATTTACGCGCTTTATTTGCCAAATCGCAGAAATTCGTTGCGGGTCAAGACTTTCATTGATTTTTTAGTTAAACGATTTGGTAATCCGCCTTACTGGGAAGAAACCACACTTTGAACTGGCTTATAGCAAAGATTATTCACTAGTAGATATTATCCTGCGTGAATCTAAGTTAAATATTTAATGAACAAAAAGCTATAAAAATTTTCAAAAGGTTGACGCAGAAGTATTTCAGCCTCAAATATCTCTTTTGTTCCATTACTTATCTTTTTCTTCTAAACTTGCTAATCCATATTATCTACATATATATCTATATTTATAGCTATCAACTTCTTGATAATTATCTTCGGCTAGATATTTATTCATAAAATATCTATATCTGATACAAATTCCTTATCTACACGATTAGGTACTAACCTTAAAGGTACGCTAGATACATTTACCTAAAAGGGTTAAAGCAATTCAAACTCAGTAGTCTCGGTCAATAAAGATAAGTTATTTACATCTATTAAGTATTAATATTTAGGTGCAGATAGTTTATATTAAATATAGATAATCCAGGTAATGAATAAGGTTGCTGTTGGCTGGACAACAGGGAACCTGCTGATCCGCAGCCACCGGAGATGATTCCGTAGTCCTTGGTAAGACTTAGAAAACTGCTCTTGCTTTTTGGTTCACTCACTTTACCTGTCTTACTTTACAGTGCAAGCTTACCTACACTTACAGCTTTCTCTATTTTCTCTATGTCTATTGCTAAGTTATCTCTCACTTCACGCCAACTTACTGACCTCATAATCACTTCTCGCTTTGAATATTGGGCAGAACCAGACGGTAAAGGACTTGTGGAAAGTGTCAAGAATGTTGCCGCTCCTGCTGCTTATCGTCAGGTAATGGCAGAAGCAGTTAACAATCTTCAGTTTCTTGGTTTTAAAGTCCGTTTGATCAAGCCTTCACGCACTACTCACCCCGATAAAGCAATGGCGAAAGTTTATCCATAACCTCGCTTTTCGCTGACTTTATCTCTATCTATCCATAGGTTTTATGGCTGACCTTAATTTGCAAAAAGTTGACCTCTCCTCCATTAAAGCGATCGCTCATGATGGTTCTTGCCTGCAAGTTTTACTTGAAACCGATAACGGTCAGGGCAAACGCATCTAAATTCTGAATGCCTTATGCAGTAAGGATTTCAAGGAGCGATAACCATAAACACTAAATGCCTAAAACCCTTGCCCAGTCTGCCTTTCAAAAATAAGATGCGTTTGCCCTGCGATAACGGTTACTCTATTGAATCTCTAAGCGCTCCTGAGTAAGCTTTTCAAGGTCAACAGAAGGCTGGCTTCTTTTGCTTCGCTTACCCAATCAACCCTCAATAGTGCCATTGCTCTAACTGGGTTACTTGATCAAATTGCATGATTCCTGTACTTAGAGTGCTAATTGTGGCTTTTTAAAATGGATAAAGTTGAGCTAAGGGTGAGCTTGAGCAATTCTAGAATTGCTAATCTCGGCTTAGATGCACTTCTCCCCAATCACAAAGCGCGTGTAAGACAGGTTCTAAGCTCCTACCATAGGCCGTGAACGAATACTCTACTTTGGGAGGAACTTCTGAAAAAACCGTTCGATTGACAATGCCATCACCTGCTAACTCTCGCAATTGCTGAATCAGCATCTTTTCCGTAATTTCAGGCATCAACCGCTTCAGTTCACCAAAGCGGCGAGTTTGGTCTTTCAAGTGCCACAAAATCAAAATCTTCCATTTCCCGCCTAAGACGCTGAGCGTCGCTTGAACATATACTGTTCCTTCCGTTTGTTCTGCCATTCATGGCTCCGCTTATCCATCTTTAGACACTTACAATAAAGTAAGTACTTCCAATATAGACAGTAACAGTATAGCCTGAAGTGATTGAAGCTTCTTTACTCCAAGGCGTAACCGGATGTCATCTTTACAAGGAAAAGTAGCGATCGTCACAGGTTCATCTCGCGGCATTGGTCGCGGCATTGCCGAGCGATTAGGACGAGATGGAGCCGCAGTTGTTGTTACCTATGCAGGCAATCGAGAAAAAGCTGAAGAAGTAGTTCGATCGATCGAATCAACCGGATCAAAAGCAATCGCAATTCAAGTCGATGTGCGGCAGCTAGAAGATGTACGAGCACTGTTTGAACAGGCGATCAAGCAGTTTGGCAAAGTCGATATTCTGGTCAACAATGCCGCCGGAAAAAACATCTTCAAACCAACCGCAGACATGACTGAGGACGAGTACGACAGCATGTTCAATATTACTCGCGGCGTTTACTTTGCGCTTCAGCAAGCCGCGCATCATCTAGCCGATGGCGGTCGAATTGTCAGCATTTCAACCAGCGGAACAGCAATGGCAATTCCGGCAGGAGGGGCTTACTCTGGCTGCAAAGCGGCGATCGAGCAGTTCAGTGCAGCTTTAGCAAAAGAATTGGGAGCAAGGGGAATTACAGTCAACACTGTTTCTCCCGGCGTCACTGAAACGGATGGATTGGTCTTAGAGCAAGAGCAAGTTAATCAACTAATTGCTCAAACTCCCTTAGGGCGATTAGGTCAGCCCGCAGATGTTGCGAATGCCGTAGCGCTGCTCGTTTCAGATGATGCTCATTGGATTACAGGTCAAAGCATTCGTGCCAACGGTGGCATCGTGTAGCGTAGCGATTCAAGCGGTTAGAGGCTTCAGTTTTGAAACTTATTAGGAAATCATGACTACAAAATTAACTGTTTTGGTTGTTGGTTCTACTGGAATGCTCGGTTCTAAAATTGTGGCTGCTTTGCTCGACAAAGGCGATGTTGATGTTCGGGCAATGGTGCGCTCGAGCAACGATAGCAATGCAGAAAATCGTCAGAAGATTGAAGCAATGCAAGCTAGGGGTATGGCTTGAAGGCGATTTAATGCAGCCTGAAACGCTGCTACCAGTGTGTGAAGGGGTTGATGTTGTGGTGTCTGCGGTCGGCAACAATCAAGTAACCGTGCCAGGGCAGAAAAATCTGATTGATGCTGCAAAACAGCAGGGCGTCAAGCGGTTCATTCCCTCTGATTACTCAGTGGACTATCGCAAGCTGGACTACGGCGATAACGACAACCTGGATAAGCGCAAGGAAGTGTTTGAGTATCTTCAGCAGAGCGGGTTGGAGTATACTTTAATCCTTAACGGGGCGTTTATGGATAATGTCGGCACTCCCTATATGCCCAGGGCAAACGCATCTAAATTCTGAATGCCTTATGTAGCAAGGATTTCAAGAATCGATAATCATAAATACTAAATGCCTAAAACCCTTGCCCAGTCTGCCTTTCAAAAATAAGATGCGTTTGCCCTGCCTATATGCCTCAGTTCGACCTGGAACATCAAACATTTCAATATTGGGGAGATGGAGAAACGCCGCTCGATTTCACAACCACTGATGACACTGCAAAGTATGTGGCAGAAGCCGTCACTGATCCTGATTTGGCAAATACGGCGCTAGAAGTCGCGGGTGATGTTTTGACCGCGAAGCAGTTGAAAGCCAGGGCAAACGCATCTAAATTCTGAATGCCTTATGTAGCAAGGATTTCAAGAATCGATAATCATAAATACTAAATGTCTAAAACCCTTGCCCAGTCTGCCTTTCAAAAATAAGATGCGTTTGCCCTGAGTTGAAAGCCGCGTATGAAGAGGCAACGGGCAATCAGCTAGCCGAAAAGCCGCTCGGCAGCGTGACAGAACTGCAAGCCTGGATTGCTAATAAAAAGCCGTCTGCTAGTTCGCCCCTTGAGTATGTGCCGCAACAATATGAGTACACGATGGTATCGGGTAAAGGCAAGCTTGATCGTATTCAAAATGATCGCTATCCCCAGATCAAACCGCTAACTATCAAGCAATTTTTGAGCCAAGGAAACTCGTAAAATGGCAGATTTAACCGGAAAAGTTGTAACTAATTCTGGTACTCACTTCTGGAGAAAATAATGCCGACGATCGCCAAACACAATGAAGTCATCACGGTCATTTTTAGCCTTGCTACTGAGCCGGAAAATCAGCAAGAACTGATTGACCTAATGATTGATGCGCTCCAAACGACTACTCAACATCAACCTGGTTTTGTCTCTGCCAGCTTTCACAAAAGCTTAGATGGAACGCGAGTCTTTAATTACGCCCAATGGAGAACGCAAGCAGAGTACGAAGCGTTTGCTCAAAGTCCTCAAGATCAAGCAATCAGCGCCAAATTTTCCCAGTTTCAGCTACTAGACTCGCACATTTATGAGGTAGTCATTTCTAAACCCGATGATGCTCCGCTCAGAATTACTATAGGGGATCTAATTCACTTTGCTGAGTTTCGAGTCAAACCGGAGAACCAACAACGTCTGATTGAGTTGGAGCATGAAAATGTTGTCATTGCGCTGGAGCATCCAGACCTGCTCTCCGCTAACTTCCATCGAACACTTGATGGTACACGCACTGCAAACTACGGACAGTGGCGCAGCTTGGATAATTTTGAAGCCTTGCTCAAGGAGCCAAAGTATCAGTCCGTGCGTGATTACTGGAAGGATTTGGCTGAAAATGAGTTTCACCTTTACGAGGTCGTACATACGGAACCATTTAACTAAGAGCAATCTAGTAATTCAAATGCAGCAGGCGGTTGCAAGCTGTTAGTGCTGAGTTTGAGGTTACTTGCTGCCGCTGATTTGAGCCGTTATTTTGACAGCATAGTAGAAATCTTGACATAGTTTGCTAAAATCACAAACGCGCTGCAATATAACAAGCTCGCTGGAGTCGACAATACCGAATATGTTGCGTAAAGGACAAGTTGAAGGAGTGGCAAAAGGAGATGTTAAAGCTCGCCGAGAATTCGTGTCTCAAATTTTCGGAGTAGCAGCATAACGAGCGGTGATTAATCAGGATTGTCCTATCCTCACTCATTTTTTGCAACACAACCGTATTTTGCAACTGCCGACAAGTTAAATGTGGACAACCTGATCGTGATTGCAACACGCTTGTAAAAATTCAAGAACAAATAAGGTTTGAGAAGCATGACATGAAAAATAAATTTACAGTTGAAAATGCAGTAATCCTGTTGATTGACCATCAACAAGGCACAATCAAGCTCGCCCGCAACCTACCGCGCGAAGAGATTGTGCAAAACACGCGCGCTTTAGCTCGCACGGCGGTCGAAACCAAGATGCCTCTTATTTTGACCAGTAGTATGGAAGCCAATTTTCAAGGTTTGCTACTAGACGATTTGCAGACCATCGCGCCGGAGGCATATGAAAAACGGGTCAAGCGCCCCGGCATTGTGGACTGCTGGGAGTATGAGGACTTCAAAAGTGCAGTTGAAGCTACAGGCAAGAAAAAGCTAATTATGGCTGGGCTAACCAACGATGTCTGTATTGTCTTCCCGGCTATCAGTGCAGTAGAAGACGGCTACGAAGTGCAAGTCGTCGTGGATGCGGGTGGTTCGCCAACCATACTTGCCGATGAAACTTCCACGCGACGCATGGAAAGACATGGTGTAACTTTGACCTCAACCAATCAGATTATGGCAGAACTGGCTGTCTCCTGGTCGCAGGACTTCGGACGAACGATTCAAACCATTATGTATGAGGAGATTTTGTCCCGATTGATAGAAAATTAGTAGATTCTTAGTGGTATTTTGAGCGCGACATCGCACTCCTACACAATCGGGGAAAACACGGTATGACTAACGTCTTGGTCGTTTATACCTCCACAATGGGTAATACGCGCAAAATGGCTGAAGCTATTGCGGATGGTGCTCGTTCAGTTGAAGGTGCCGAAGTCCTGTTGCGCGAAGCGACTGAGGCAACCAAGAACGAAGTGCGAGACTGTGACGCGCTACTTTTGGGAACACCGATGCGCCATCGTTCCGCTGATGCACGGGTAAAAAAATTTATCGAGGACACCATTGAAGTCTTATGGCTGAAGGATGAGATGGTCGGTAAAGTTGGTGGGGTCTTCTCAGTCGGCGGCGGCTATGGCAACTCAGGTGCGGGTGTTGAGATCGCACAGTTGGGGATGCTTGCAGCCTTAGCTGGTGCAGGGATGATTCTAGTATCGCTGCCGAAGACGACACCGGGTGCTGAAGTTGCTGGAAGTCACTGGGGTCCGCATGGTCGCTCAGGTGGATCGGGTATGGAGCCAGTTGGGATTACAGACGAGATGATGCTTGCTGCGTGGCATCATGGTGCAAACGTCACTAGAGTGGCGGCAGTTCTTAAAGGTCAAGACTTGTTGGCTAGAGGAAACGTCGCTCCATCCGAGAAGGTACTGGCGATGTTTCAATCTGAGCTATAAGAATAAATCTGTTTTTCGTGCAGGTACGCTATCAACGCTCCGGTGTAGTCAATGATCGATAATTCTGTGCTTTACCTGATGAAGCACTACTTCAAACTGTATTTATATTTTGCTGGTAGCTTCGGCATTTTCTGTTTCACTACGCAAGGCGTTCCTCCTCTAACTCAAACGCTTAGTCTTGGTCCTAAATATGAACGAGCCATGACTAATGAAGCTGTGGATAGTGCGTTAAATGATTGTGGGATACGCAACAATGTCGTGCCAACTCCAGGGCCGCTCACTTAAATTTGCTCGCTGAGCCGCAGTAGTTTTGAATCGGCTATGCTGCCAAATCCAGTTGAAGTAACTCACCACTAATCGCGCTGTTATCTTCGTTTGTTCCCATACTTTGCCTCGCCTTGTTCTGCCGTCGATGCCCGGAGTCCGGTTTGCTGTCTAACGATGCCGTTCATCCGTTCTAATCTTTGAGTCTTATCTTTGCCGAACTTGTGCATTATCTCAGGCGGCAGCACCCGCTCATAGCCACCCCAATCGTCGCTATTCCATTGCTTGCAATTCGTTTTTCCCCCTGTACTCACGACCAACTCCGATTGGCAACTCATCGGTGTGTTTACCCACTCGCGCCGCCAAGATTAACCCACAGGAGTTGGCGCTCGCTCAGTCCAATCCAACAGTCTCCTGCTTCTAATTCATCGGGCAGGCACTGCTTCTGTTTTTTGAAACAACTGACCACATCTCATCTGCACTCACCTCCTCGGTCTCTACCTGCTCAACCTGGTTATTGTGGATCAACTGGGCCTTGCTACTGGCACCACGAACAATGCTGACGACGGTGTTGTAGGCCAAGCCTGTGATGCGGCTAATCCCCCGCAGACTACTTCCTTTACTGTGAGCTTGTAGCACCTGTTGAACTTGGTGTGGACTGACTCGTCTCCAGTAGTAGAGGGTATCAAAACTTTCAGCAAAGGTCTGCTGACAGGCGGGGCAGCGGTAGCGTTGATGTCCGTTCGGCATTTTCCCGTGTTTGTGAGTGTTCGGATGACCGCAGAGGCGACATTCCATCGCAAGTTCAGGGGTTTAGGATTGCTTCTACTCTACCAAGACCACACTCCTTTGACGCACAATCGGTATTTTCTCAGATGCCATGATATGTATATCAATGTGTTTGAGTAATCGCATTAACTTTTGAGTTAATGAGCCTTTAAAGATTAATTTCCAACGTGAACGCTGACTTTCACCAATCACAATCTGGGTAATGTGTTGTTTTTGAGCGATATCAGCGATTGCTGTAGCGACATCATGGCTTTTGACACGAATAAAGGTTCCACCAAATTCTTTACACAGTTTCTCACAAGTTTCAACGTGGAGGCTTTCTTCTCTATTGAGAAATCGGTCTGGATCTGCAACAAAGACGGCATAAAGAGGAGCATTCATGTAACCTGCGATTCTTGCGCCCCGACGCAATAGTTGTACAGAATTAGGGTAAGTGGATATACACACCAAAACCCGCTCGTGAATGTTACAGAACAGATCGCTGGGGGTACAGGCGATTCCATCTTCCTCAACGTTATCCGCCACTTCCCGTAGTGCCAGTTCTCGCAAGGCAATTAAGTTACGGCGTTGGAAAAAGTTAGAGAGTGATTCTTGGACTTTTTGGGGTGCATAAATTTTGCCTTCTAGCAAACGTTCTTGGAGTGTTTCTGGAGTGACATCAATAACTACTACTTCGTCAGCTTCTTCTAACAGGCGATCAGGGACGCGCTCTCGTACTACCACGCCAGTAATCCGCGCTACCAAGTCATTGAGACTTTCCAGATGCTGAATATTCATTGTGGAATAGACATCAAAGCCTGCTGCCAGAATGATTCCTACATCTTGATAGCGCTTTTCGTGGGGCGAACCTGGGACATTTGTATGCGCTAATTCATCTACTAATACCAGTTGAGGTAATCGCGCCAAAATTGCATCAGTATCCATTTCAGTTAGCGTCAACCCACCGCGAGGAATTTCTTGACGAGGTACTATTTCTAAACCCTCTGCTTTTTGCGCTGTTTCCTTGCGCCCGTGAGTTTCCAATAGCCCAATTACAACATCAATTCCTTCTTGTTTAAGTGCATGGGCTTCTTCTAACATTCGGTAGGTTTTGCCTACCCCTGGAGCCATACCAATGAAGATTTTATGCTTGCCTCGACGTGCAGGACGAATGTAGGAATTATTGGACGAGGTTGTAGATGGGTTAAACATCTTTCAGAAATATCGTGATAAAGTGATGTTGCTTGCTGATGAGCTTTAACTACTAGATTTCAAGGTATCTAAAGCTAAGTTCAGCTTGAACACATTGACTCCAGGCTCACCAAAAATTCCAAGAAATCTGTCATCTGTGTTTTCGGCAATTAGCGATCTAATCTGGTCTGGAGATAAAGTTCGCGCTCTCGCCACTTTTTCTACTTGGGCATTGGCTGTCGCCACACTGATATGAGGATCTAAGCCAGAACCAGAGGTGTAAACCAAATCATTGGTTAGTGAAATATCTTTCTTTTGAAACTGATCTACTTCAGCTTGAATCCGCTTGATTAACTTTGGATTGCTTGGAGCAAGATTGCTTGCCCCAGATATACCCGTAGGTGCAGCATCTTTCCCTATACTGTATTCAACAACGCTGGGACGACTGATAAAATATCGCTCGGATGTGAACGCTTGACCAATTAAAGCTGAACCTAATGGTTGTCCTTGAGGACTTTGTATTACACTCCCATTAGCTTGAAACGGAAAGAAAACTTGACCTACTACAACTATTACTAAAGGATAAATGATTGCTGACAGTACCCAGAGAATCAGGGTCATGCGAATTGCTCTAGTAGTGTCTTTAACAATAGACATCAGAAGCGCTCCGGCTGAAAGACAACGACAAACAAGTAACCTGCAAGTGCTAACGTTAGGAGAATAAGTACACCAACTGCCCAAGCATACCTGCGTTCTAAAGAGCCATTAGCAGCAGCATAAACAGCTGGAGCAAGCACTAAATTCAAACAAAATAATACAAAAGTCACTAGAGGTAACTTTTGCTTGCACCATCCTTTCCAAACAAAAGCGCTTGCAATATCTGCTTCTACCAACCAATTCCTACTCAACAATTCAATTTTTTTCATCTCTCTCCTTATTGCCTTAGCATTCTTAGCATCTTTGCAATTCATTTTTTAAGCCAATCTCACCGCTGTGATCGCTATGTCAATCACCTTGATCGCAATAAACGGTGCGACCACACCGCCTAAGCCATAAATCAGGATGTTACGCTGCAACAATTGATTTGCCGTTAGTGGCCTAAATTTTACCCCCGTCAGTGCTAACGGAATCAACGCCGGAATAATCAAAGCGTTGTAAATCAGTGCTGACAATACAGCAGAACTTGTGCTAGTTAAATTCATCACATTCAGGCTTTCTAGCCGAGCTGAGACAAATATAACTGGAATAATTGCAAAGTATTTAGCAATATCATTGGCGATTGAAAACGTAGTTAGCGCTCCCCTCGTAATTAGCAATTGCTTACCAATAGCAACAATATCAATTAGCTTTGTGGGATCAGAATCTAAATCAACCATGTTAGCTGCTTCTTTTGCTGCTTGAGTCCCAGTATTCATTGCTACCCCAACATTCGCTTGCGCTAATGCTGGAGCATCGTTAGTACCATCGCCCGTCATTGCTACCAGTTTGCCCTGCGCCTGTTCTCGATGAATTACTTCAATCTTGTCTTCTGGCGTGGCTTCAGCAATAAAGTCATCTACCCCAGCTTCTTGGGCAATTACAGAAGCGGTAATCCGATTATCTCCAGTCAGCATGATGGTACGCACTCCCATACGACGCAACTGGTCAAAGCGATCGCGTATCCCTGGTTTAACAATGTCTTTGAGATAAATAACGCCGTAAATATCATCATTCAGAGCTACAGCTAAAGGTGTACCCCCTAGCCGAGAAACCCGTTCATACGCAGCATCAAGTTCAGATGTGCTTCTGCCGTTGCGTGAGCGCACAAACCCCTTGATGGCATCTACCGCACCTTTACGCACCTCATTGCCATCAGGCAAGTTTGTTCCACTCATGCGTGTTTTGGCGGAAAACTCAATTCCTTCTGCTTGGCTTTTGTCGAAATTTACCCTAGCGTCTAATTTTTCTGCCAGTCGGACAATCGATTTTCCTTCTGGGGTCTCGTCAAACACACTTGCCATCAGGGCTACATTAGCCATATCCTGCATTGAGTGACTATTGACCGGGATAAACTCTTCTGCCAAGCGGTTTCCCAATGTGATCGTACCTGTTTTGTCCAAAACCAGGGTGTTGATGTCACCACACGCCTCCACCGCTCGTCCTGATGTAGCAATAACGTTAAACTGGGCAACTCGATCCATCCCAGCAATCCCAATCGCACTTAACAACCCCCCAATCGTGGTTGGAATCAGCGCCACTAATAGGGCGATTAAAACTGCTACGCTAATTGGACTACCAACATAATTGGCGATTGTGGGCAGTGTCGCTACAACGAATAGAAAAACTAGAGTTAGAACCGCGAGTAATACCGTCAGGGCAATTTCATTTGGGGTTTTGGCTCGTTCTGCCCCTTCTACTAAGGCAATCATGCGGTCAATAAACCCTTTACCAGGATCAGATGTAATCCGAATAGTCAATTCGTCAGAAATAATCCGCGTGCCGCTCGTGACAGAACTGGCGACATCTGAGCCAGTTTCTTTCAATACTGGTGCTGATTCTCCCGTAATTGCCGATTCATCAACTGAAGCCACACCAGCCATCACTTCTCCATCAGCAGGGATGATATCTCCAGCAACCACTTTCACTAAATCACCCCGGTGCAGAGTAGTTGAAGATACTTCAGCTGTTGAACCATCAGGCAAAAGCTTCCGAGCAGTTATATCCGATTTAGTTGACCTTAAGGCATCAGCTTGAGCTTTACCTCTTCCTTCGGCTACTGCTTCGGCAAAATTAGCAAACACTACAGTGAAGAATAAGATCAGTGTAATTAAGCCATTAAAAACTCTTGGGTTGTTGCCTTGAGTCGGACCAAACAAATTAGGGTCAATTGTCATTAGCGCTGTAATAATAGTGCCAACCCAAACCAGAAACATCACTGGGTTTTTAAGCATTTGCCGAGGGTTAAGCTTGACAAAAGCATCCTTGACAGCTCTTTGGTAAAGCCCTTTCTTGTTTACCTTCGGTGTATGCTTGCGAGAGTCACGGGGACCGCCGGAGCGAGGACGAGGGGGTTTAGGCGAGGTAGGATTTGCAGAGTCCATAATCTACTGTCCGCTAGCGATTTTAAAAGCTTCGGCAATCGGTCCTAAAGCTAGAACGGGGAAAAAAGTTAGTACGCCCAAGATCAAAATCACTCCAGCTGTAATGCTAGTAAATAGGAGCGAATCGGTTCTTAAAGTTCCAGCCGTTTCAGGTACTGGCTGTTTGTGAGCCATACTATCTGCTAAAAGCAAGAGAGCAATAATCGGGATATAACGCCCTGCTAAAAGACTGATACTGGTAGTTAGGTTCCACCAAGGTGTGGCATCTTGTAATCCCTCAAAGCCAGAGCCATTATTCGCACTAGCTGAGGCGTATTCATAAACTACCTGGGAGATACCATGAAAGCCGGGATTAGTAATTCCTGCTAGTGTGTTAGGAAAAGCCAGGGTAATGGCACTAGGAATTAAGACAAAAATCGGGTGAACCAGCAGAATTACACTAGCAAGGACAATTTCCCGTTTCTCAATTTTGCGACCCAAAAACTCTGGAGTGCGTCCCACCATTAGTCCAGTTAAAAACACTGTCAAAATTAGGTAAATAAATAAGTAAGCCGTTCCCGTCCCCTGACCACCCCAGATAATTTGCAAAAATAAGTTGAATAGGGTAGAGAATTCGCCAGTTGGCATTAAGGAATCATGCATACCATTGACTGCCCCACACATGGTTCCAGTAGTCAGGACTGCCCATAAAGCCGTTTCTGCCCACCCAAACCGAACTTCTTTGCCCTCTAAGTTGGGTTCTTCTGCTCCTAAAATTGAGTTAACAAGTGGATTGCCTTGATACTCACCAACGGCACTTATTCCTACTAGAATTACAAAGATAATAAACACCATCCAGAACAGTAACAAAGCTTGCTTAGTATTATTGGCAAATACTCCGTAGGTGTAAATCAACGCTGCTGGAATACAAACCATAGCGATGATTTCAATTAAATTGGTAAAAGCATTCGGATTTTCAAACGGATGGGCAGAGTTAATACCAAAAAAGCCGCCGCCATTTTCTCCCAATTGCTTAATAATTTCAAAATGGGCAACTGGACCTCTAGCAATGTACTGTGTTGCCCCTTCTAAAGTGATAGCACTCACTGGACCATTTAAGGTTTCTGGTACACCAGCTATTAGCAATAACACTGCTCCAACTATGGATATAGGTAATAAGATTCGCGTGATTGATACAGTTAAATCAACGTAAAAATTACCTAGGGGTCTACCAGTTAGTCCTCGAATAAAAGCAATTCCTACTGCTAGACCAGTCGCAGCAGAGGTAAACATCAAAAATCCCAGTGCCAACATTTGACTGGCATAACTGAAGGTAGTTTCACCAGAATAATGCTGCTGGTTAGTATTGGTAGTGAAAGAAATTGCTGTATGTAGTGCTAAGTCCCAACTAGGCGCACTCAAATTAGTAGGATTTAGGGGCAGGATTCCCTGAAACATGAAAATTAAAAAGACGAAAATGCCCATGACGAGATTGCTGTACAATACTGCTTGTACATACTGCCAATCTGTCATCTCTTCTTTTGCACGCACGCCACCTAGTCCATATATAACTCGTTCAACTGGTTTGATGATGGGGTCAAGCAAAGTTTTTTGTTGTAAGAAAACCCGTGTGATATATCTTCCTAGAAACGGAGTGATGGCTACCAGTATTAGTAGTGTTAATCCAATCTGAAGAAATCCTTGCCACATAAATTATCAGCTATTGTAGCTTTAAGTATTTTTAATTCCAAGGTTTGCAAAAAATGACGGATCTAATTCATTTTTAAACTACCACTTAAAAAATATTCTGTTTTATACTTGCAACTATTTAAAACTTAAAGCTTTAAATAGTTTTGTACTTTATACTTAGTTCAATTTTAATTCAAAAACATAGCTTGTCTATTTTTTGATATCTGTTTGCTTACAACAAAAGTGAGCTTTTTGACTAGGCTAAAGCTGATGAAATTCATGTTTAAAAATAAAACTAGGTAATTAATTAAGATTATTTAGCTTTCTTCTAAAATTTTCAAGTGACACAAGATATAAACTACTAAACTGAAACGTTTAAATAAAATTTAATTCTTGATATATATCTAATGTTTAGTAATCATTAATAACCTCTGTGCCTTAAGATATATTTTTACTTTAGAACCTGCTGAAACTTTACTGTTGGCTGAATCTTGAGGCTAGGCTATTAATAATTTCCTACCTTTGCTTAACAAACTGAGTTTGTAAAAGTCTATATAGAACCCAAATGCTACTTAAGTTGTTTAAGCGTCAGAACACCTCATCCACTAGAAGTTCGCGGATGAAAGCACTTTGGGCAATTACTAGCTTGTATGTATTAGTCTTAGTGTTAGAATTCGCTACTCCTGTTGATTATGTATTTGGTTATCTTTACACTGGGCCAATCTTACTAGCGACCTCCCGCTTGGGTCGTACAGCAACCTTTTATACCACTTTAATAGCAGTAGCTTTAACAATTTTGAACTTATGGATTCCTGATAAAGAAGCGATTGAACCATCAACTATAGCTAGTAGACTGATTGCAGTGATAGCGCTAACTGTCACTGGGATTCTTGGTGATCGCAATCGAGTTTATGAACAGGCAATCGCCCAGCAACAAGCAAAATTACAAGCGCAAGAACAGCTAACCAATGTCCGTGAAGATTTTGCTGCTACGTTGACTCATGACTTAAAAACTCCTCTACTGGGCGCAATAGAGACTTTAAAAGCTTTTCAGCAGGGAAAATTTGATGCAGTCACATCAACACAGCACAAAGTCTTAGCAACAATAGTACGTAGTCATCAAACTACTCTGCAACTTGTAGAAACGCTGGTAGATGTTTATCGCAATGATACAGAAGGATTGAAATTACATTTAGCACCAGTTGATTTGGTTGCTGTGGCTGAAGAAGCGATCACTACACTGATAGATTTAGCCTCATCTCGCCAAATTCATATCAATTTAAACTACGGAGATTCAAACTTTCGCCGAGCCTTATGGGTAAAGGGCGATGCCCTACAACTCCAGCGTGTCTTCGTTAATTTACTAACAAATGGCATTAATCATTCTCTACGCGGTGGTAGGGTCGAAGTCGTGTTGGCATCTCAATCTGACTATCAAATTGTCAAGGTACTGGACAACGGACCAGGAATTACAGATGCAGAACAGCCGCACCTATTTAAGCGGTTCTATCAAGGAGATAGCGACCGCCAAGCTAAAGGTTCTGGGCTAGGACTGTACTTAACTCGCCAAATTATTACAGCTCATGGCGGTACAATTTGGGCAGAGAATCGTTCGTCACACGGCGCACTATTCGGATTTCGATTGCCTGCGTACCCATTTCAACCGTTTTTATCTATATAAGATGCCATCAAATTTGCTACGTCTATTATTAGTTGAAGATGATGAATTATTTTGCCTTGGTCTACAAGTCAAATTACAACAGGAGACAGGTCTAGAAATCGTTGCTGAAGTAGGGGATGGCGAGACAGCAGTAGAAATGGTCAAGCGCTATTCGCTGGATGTGGTGTTACTAGATATAGGGCTGCCGGGAATGGGTGGCATTGAGGCTTGCCGTCAAATCAAGCAGCAGAATCCTCAACTACCAGTTTTGGTGCTAACTTCACATTCGCAGCAATCTTTAATTACACGCCTGGTCGAAGCAGGAGCGCAAGGTTACTGTTTAAAAGGAATTTCCGCCGAAGTTTTAGTCTTGGCAATCCGTTCAGTTGCAGCCGGAGCTTCTTGGTGGGATCAAACTGCAACCACAGAAATTCGTGCTAAGTTCGAGCATAATCCGGCGGCTGCTAATACCGCTAGAAATATAGACGAATCAACCCTACCACTAACACAGCGCGAACAAGAAATATTGGCACTGGTCGCCACTGGCAGAGCAAACCAAGAGATTGCCGAAATACTTTATATTACTCCGGGTACAGTTAGAGTACACGTCCATGCAATTATCCGCAAGCTTGGGGTTCGTGATCGCACTCAGGCAGCTGTGCTAGCAATTCAAAAACAGTGGATTACTGCTGAACTTTTAGTCCAGCAAAATGATAAGTCCGCTAAGTCTCTTTTCTAAAGCTTAAATATTGCTAGTCCCAGAGCCGTCCTTACTCGAAACTTTAAACTTAACAGTAATAATTTTGTTATTCAATCACTCTACGTACTACCTCTTACTAGCGTTTTTTGTTGTTTAGCTATTAAAGTCTCAGTTCGTAAAAGAGTATTACCTATACTCTGTATATGTAGAGTAAATTTTGATATTTTTTAGCCTGTAGCTACTCTAGTTAAATGTTTTATAAACAATAATTTTCAGCTTTTTTCTAAAATAATAAGTGCTTTTTTTGCTACTTCTTCTGCACGACTTGATGTAACTTTTTGATAGCGCAATGTAGTCTGGATGTTAGTGTGTCCCATCAACGCTCGCAGTTCTTCTATTCCCATCAGCCCCACACGCTCAGTGGCAAAAGTGTGTCTTAAGTCATGTAAGCGGAAACCTTTTAATTCTGTACTTGACGCGAGCGCTCTAACCCAATCTTGGTAATGTTCTAAACCTGTGTATTATAGTGAGAGAATAAAGCAGTTCTTAACTTCTTGTTGATATGGTTTTGGAACCAATCTGCTGTCCAAGTTGTAATAGTACAAACGTCGTGAAGAATGGTAAGAGTGATGAAGGAAAACAGCGTTACCGTTGTCGTAATGCAGAATGTTCTCGTCGCTCCTTCATTCGAGAGTACAGCTATCGGGGCTACCTGCCAGACGTAAAACAGCAGATCGCGGACATGGCGGTGAATGGTAGTGGCATCCGCGATACGGCACGAGTGCTAAAAATCAGCCCAACAACTGTGATTGAAACATTAAAAAAAAAGCTCGTCAGCTAGAGCAAGTCAACACGGTGGTGTTCTCAATCTGTTATTTAACTTTAGATTGCTAGGCCAAACTCGTAACGGTTAATGAATAAGCCAATGACTAGATCGTGCATCTCTTCTATTTTGGAAAAGCAGATTGTCTTCCTGGCTAA
>JAESFL010000658.1_pt1 | contig 20719 bp, 21 predicted proteins | sample 9269401 | NCBI WGS metagenome assembly JAESFL01 (sample SAMN14506025, study PRJNA617098) | algae metagenome | isolation source: Gloeocapsa sp. UFS-A4-WI-NPMV-4B04 and co-occurring heterotrophs from desert... | place: USA: Utah | collected 2006-10-01 | reverse complement strand
ACGAACTTATGCAGAGTTAGACCAAGCGATCACGGATGCTCTCGCTGCCGTAACGACAAAAGACATTATTGGCTGGTTCACTCACTGCTGTTGCTATATTTCACCCGATTGAGAACCGCTGTAAGTTGACTTTGACCACCTGACCTGCATTGACATTGACTAACAAGTAATCATCCCGGAAAGTATTAGCGCGGGTAGGATTAATCGGGTCGTTGCTAACTAACGTTCCACTAATGACAGCAGGGGGAACTACAGCATTACTTGATTGACTTGTCATTTGCAGTAATGGGTCACTCAGCTCCGGCGCTGTTGCTAACGGTTGCGATGCTGATAGCTTCGCCTCTAGAGGTCGAGGTTCGTAAGAACTTGTACTTAGAGGACTAATACTTTCTAGCAGGTTTGAGTTGTATGACATTTTCTTGTCCTCGTGAGGGCTTAGACTAACTGCGTCTCAAATTCCTGGAGACCTGAGACATGATCAAACTAAACTGCAAAGATAGAGTGTTGTAATCTCAAATTGCTGATTACAGGCAAACTTAACAGAATTTATTCTCATCCCACGTAAGAGAGAGATTAATACTATAACTGCTCTATCTATAGATGTAATTAGTAGTAACTTAGCAGTTATTACAGGTATAAAAAGTTATAAAAAGTTAGTTGTTTAATTACTATCTTGTTAAAAAATATTAACTTTGTTTGTTCTAAACACCTAGAGAATATAACAATCCTTTTTAACCATACAAGTTAAAAAAAGTCAATAGGAAAAAGATAAATAAATAATAAAGATTGAACTTTAAATCAGATAATCTTGAGTACTTATGTGTTGGTATTTACTAAATCAATAATCAATAATAACTATTTATTATTCAGAGTGACCAATGGCAACCCTACAACATCTCTTTTTTAGCTTGATTTAAGACTTGCTTGTTGATCGTTATTATGGCATTAGCTATTTTTTTAGGACATCTTCGAGAAAATGTTTTATTTCTTCCTTCTTAGTACTTCATTATTGCCTATGTTTAAAATTAAGTATTTAAAATAATTTGATAGTTTGACTATTTCTAATTACGTGGGCGTAAAAAATACGAAAGATAAAGTAGTACAAAGTATTAATTTAGGAGAACATCGGTATGAAGTGAATTTTTAAGCGAATTATGATAAAAAACCTCAGTCTAGATTTTTCACCAATATGTATCAAATGAAAATATTACCTCTATATATAGCGTTTCTCAAATAGATGGAATACATTTAGTGAAATTCTATGAACTGCTCTAGGAATGAAAGCATATTCAATTGATTTACGTCAAAAAATCATTGATGTTTATGAAAAAGAGAAGATTTCTCAACGCCAACTAGCTAAACGATTACGCGAACGCCCTCAGCTTTATTGTCAAGTTACTCAAGCAATATCGGGAGACAGGAGAAATAGCGCCGAAACCTTTTAAGGGGGGAGTCAAACTCAAATTAACCCCAGAGCAATTGAGAATTTTGGCGGAGTTAATTGAAAATAACAATGATGCAACTTTAGAGGAATTGTGTCAACTGCTCAAGGAAAAAGCAGGAATCACGCTCAGTCGTGCCACAATGGGACGAATGACTCAACGACTGAGGTTAACGCTTAAAAAAAACTCTACACCCGAATGAAAAAGATACTGAACGAGTCCAAAAATTCAGGGTAGAGTTCTGGGAAAAAATTCGTTCTATTCCGGTAGAAGATCTAATCTTTGTGGATGAATCTGGGGTTAATAAGCGCTTTAATTAGATTGTATGCTCGTGCATTAAAAGGTCAACGAGCTAGGGGGACTCGTCCTCAAAAACGAGGAAAAAATGTATCTATGATTGGGGCAATTGCTTTCAAAGGGGTAGTCGCATCAATCAACCTTTTAGGAGCAACGGATGGATTAACAATTGATGCTTTTGTCATCCAAAAACTCGTACCTCATCTTTGGCAAAGGGCTTGCGGTGTCTGGGATAACAGTACTATCCATAAAGGAGAAGAGTTTGAAAAAGCTATTAGAAAAGCTGGAGCAACATTGATAAATTTGCCTCCATATTCTCCTGATTTTAATCCCATTGAGAATTTTTGGTCAAAAGTCAAGAACACTCTTCGTTCTATCGGTGCAAGAACCTATTTTGCTTTAGACGCAGCAATCACATCTGCATTTAATGATGTTTCTTTAAAAGATATTTGCAGTTGGTTTACCCATTGCTGCTACTGTACCTCATCTATTTGAGAATTGCTATATCAAACTCACTTAGAGAAATTAACTTGAGCGTCCGTAGTTCCTAATTTTACTCATCCTGAATAACCTTTTATAATCAATTAAACCGATACACCTGAAGGGGTGACAAGAGGACTGAAGCGTTTGGGATACAGGGAAGCGACCGTTTTACGGTAAAAAAGATAGGTCAAGAATTGTTACCAAGACCTATCTCAAAAATGCTACCTCAATTCTACCAAAGTTGTCTCCAAAATCTATTGACACCTTGTCAATACAAGATGCTACAAATTATCGTTATACTGCTGCAATGTCACAAAACAAAAAGGTTTCGGCGAATTTAATTTAACTGGATATTATCCACGTAAATATCAAGGCAAAGTAGAACCATCCGGTTGGTATCTGTTAACTAACCTCAGTAATCTTGATAATGCCATCGCTGCATTATTCTGCGTCGTAGTGGCATTGAAGCAATGTTTTCTGATTGCAAAAGTGGAGGCACTGCGTTGGGCGGCTTTGCCGACTTGAAGCAAGCGCCGTGTGGTTACAACTTGGAATCAACCTATGCTAAAGGACAACGATTAATAGCATTGATTTTATTAATTACTATTGCTTATACTTGTGCCATCAGGGCAGGTCGTCAATGTCGAAATATGGGTTTACAAAAGTATGTTGGTCGTCTCCAAGAATTAAAGCGAGTATCTCGTCGCCATAGTCCCTTTTGGATTGGTTTATATGGTAATTTATGGGTTGGTGCAATGGAACATTGGGCAGATTTAGCGCTCACTTTAATGCGTCTCAAACCTGGCTTTACTACCTTATTTTCAACGCGGTCTACGCGCCATGCAGCTTATCTTGTCTACTGTTTAGTTTGTCTGTCACCCCTTCAGCTGATACACGCGCTTTGTGCCATCTACAAGTACTTTTCTCTGCCCGATTCAATTAGTTATAATTAATTAAGCTGGGGTTCTGCCATACCGCGTTGTACTGCGGGACGTTGCTGCAACATCTCAACCCAGCGCTTGAGATTGGGATGATTATCTAGTGTTAATCCTTGAAACTCATAGATAGCAACCCAAGGATATGTAGCAATATCAGCAATCGAGTAATCACCGCAGATAAATTCATTATCTGTTAGTTGACGATCTAATACACTGTAAAGTCGTAATGTCTCTTTCTCGTAGCGATTAATTGCATACTCAATTTTTTCGGGTGCAAACTTCTTAAAGTGATTTAATTGACCAAACATTGGCCCTACACTACCCATTTGCAACATTAGCCACTCCAATACTTGAAAGCGTTGTTTTTGTTCAGTTGGCAAAAATTTCCCAGTTTTTTCAGCAAGATAAATCAAAATTGCACCAGATTCAAAAACTGTAATTCCACTATCTTGATCAACGATCGCAGGAATCTTGCTATTTGGATTAATCGCTATGTATTCTGGTGTAAATTGCTCGTTTTTGGTAATGTCAATTTTATGGACGTTATAGGGTAAACCTACTTCCTCCAACATAATCGAAGCCTTGCGTCCGTTTGGTGTTGTGAAGGTATAAAGATCAATCATGGTCATCAATAGTTATTGTCTACATTAGCAAGTTTAACTGTAGAACTAATAAATATTTTTGCCAAAGTTTTAGTTACTAGACAAGCGCTAAATTTTTTGGTATGCTTTATTGAATAATTGAAATATTGCAAAAATTTTATTTTCAGAGAAGTGTCAATTATAAAGCTCAACTAACAAAATAATACACCTGAGCGGCTGGATTGGCAACAGAAAAAATGAATTATTTTTAGGCGATCGCCCTGCAAATGAAAGTTAGGACTGAAAATAGAGTTAGAAGTACAATAAATAGCTTTCAGTCTTGATGCAGCAAACACAGCCAATAGTCAAAGATTTAGTGCTGATTGGTGGCGGACATAGCCATGCCATTGTGCTGAGAATGTTCGGCATGAAACCGTTGCCAGGAGTACGTTTAACCTTAATTACAGCAGCATCGGACACACCTTATTCTGGGATGCTTCCTGGTCATATAGCAGGCTTCTACAGTCACGATGAGTGTCACATTGATTTACGTAGCCTAGCTCAATTTGCCCAAGCTCAATTGTATATTGACTGTGTGATTGGGCTAGATTTGGACAATAAAAAAGTTATCTGTGCTAACCGTCCTCATGTAGCCTTCGATGTATTGTCCATAGATATTGGCAGTACGCCAGCAACTTTAAATGTACCAGGTGCAGATCAATATGCGATCGCGGCTAAACCAATTTTCCAGCTACTTCAAAAATGGAACCAGCTAGTTGAAGCTGTAGCGCAAAATCCCCAAAAACAGATTCACTTAGGAATTGTGGGTGGAGGTGCAGGCGGTGTGGAATTAGCACTCTCTATGCAAGGACATTTACATCAAATTTTCAAAGCCGCGCAGCAACCGCTAACTAACCTGGAAATGCACTTATTTCATCGTGATGCAGAATTAATGCCTCATTACGGTTCTTGGGTACGTCGCCAGTTCAAAGAAATTTTGACACAGCGCGGAATTGAATTACATCTTGGGGAAACAGTATCTGAGGTGCAACTCCATAAAGTTGTATGTCAATCTGGGTTGAAGGTTGAGTTTGATTACCTTTTTTGGGTAACACAAGCATCAGCACCTGATTGGTTGAAAGCCTGTGGACTAACAACAGACGAACAAGGTTTTATTCAAGTAAACGACAGCTTACAATCTGTCTCTCATCCTGATATTTTTGCTGCTGGTGATATTGCCACAATGGTTAATCATCTACGTCCTAAAGCTGGCGTGTTTGCTGTCAGACAAGGTAAACCCCTATTTCAGAACTTGCGCCGTAGTTTATTAGCACAAAAGCTGAAGCCGTATCAGCCACAGCAACAATATTTAAGCTTAATTGGTACAGGAGATGGAAAAGCGATCGCAACTAGAGGATCTTTTGGCTTTGGTGCAACGCATCTATTATGGCGCTGGAAAGACGCAATTGATCGCCAATTTATGCAACGCTTCAGCGATCTACCAGAAATGCCACCACAAAAAGTGGCGAGTGGTAAGTGGCGAGTGGTGAGAAAAGATACTTCTCACTCTTCACTCTTCACTCCTCACTCCTCAATGCGCTGTGCTGGGTGTGGTTCTAAAGTTGGTAGTACGGTTTTAGAGCGTGTTTTGCACAGAATTAAGCAGGAACAGCCTAGCGGGAGTAACAGTCAAGATATTGTAATTGGTTTAGATGCACCGGATGATGCTGCCGTAGTACAAGTACCATCAGGTCAATTAATGGTGCATACAATTGATTATTTTCGCTCTTTAATCAATGATCCGTATATATTTGGGCAAATTAGCGCGTTGCACAGCTTAAGCGATATTTTTGCTATGGGTGCAACTCCTCAAAGTGCATTGGCGATGGCAACGATTCCTTATGCCCTACAATCTAAAGTCGAAGAAACATTATACCAGCTATTATCCGGCGCTGTAAAGGTACTAAATCAAGCCAAATCACCGCTTGTCGGTGGACATACAACTGAGGGTGCAGAACTTTCATTTGGCTTATCCTGCAACGGTTTGGTTTATCCTGACAAGTTGTTACGCAAAAACGGTATGCAACCTGGACAAGTGCTAATTCTAACTAAAGCACTGGGTACGGGAACACTATTTGCTGCTGATATGCAGCGCCAAGCTAAAGGATATTGGATTGATAATGCTGTTGAGTCAATGCTGTTGTCAAATCAAGCAGCATCTACTTGTTTATTACAACACGGCGCTACTGCTTGTACTGATATTACAGGTTTTGGACTACTAGGACACTTAATAGAAATGGTGCAAGCGTCCCATGTTGCAGTTGAGTTAAAGTTAGATGCGATCGCACTTTTAGAAGGCGCAATAGAGACAGTCCAAAAAGGAATTTTTAGCTCACTTTACCCAGAAAATTTACGAGTATCACGTTATCTAGAAAATCTGCATAAAGTTAAGCATCACTCTATATATCCTCTATTATTTGATCCGCAAACATCTGGTGGGCTTTTAGCGTCTATCCCAGTTGCAGAAGCTGATGCTTGTTTAGCTTCACTCAAAGCTTTAGGATATGCACAAGTTAGCGTTATTGGTTCTGTAATACCGCAAATTGTAGGTACACAACCAATATATATCTCGAATATTTAGAGGGGCGATCGCTCTTGAATATCTAGCTGCTATGGCAATCACTTTTCTTGGTGTAGTAATGAGTAATACTTACCCTAAATAACATTACGCACTTGATCCAACAACTTTTTTGGGCTTTGTGACCTAGAGTGATATCTAGAAAATTTCCTAATGATTTTCTGATATAAAATGCCGTCTAGACAATTTTTAACTATCACTAAGAAATATACATGAAAATTCTTGATATGATTTCAATAGGGGTGGATATAGGGAAAGTTTCCGTATAATAAAGAGTTAGATCCCACATTTGCAAAGAAGTCAGCTATGAATTTTTGATTCTCAGGTATAAATGCTTCCAGATCCTATAACAATTGCAGTATTAACAGGGTTGTTTACATTAAGTGGAGTTGGACTTACTACTTTAACACAAGTAATTAATACTCAGCGCAATCAACGTTTTGAACTCACAAAAGAGAATTCGCGACTTGAATTTGAAACCTCGCGTGAACGTGCTGACTTGATACGTGAAAAATTAGAGAAATCACATATCATCCTGTCAGAAATTTCAAGAGAATTTTCTCTTACTTTTCTAACGATAGATTGGTCAGCCAAAATGCCGCCTATTGATTTTCATAATAAATATCGAGATCTATGTGCTAAGGCTGACAAAGTTCAGATGATCGTTGATTTCTATGCTCCTTCTGTCAGGGAAAGCGTAGAAGAGTTGTATGGATTAATGAACTGTTATTGGGGATATTTTCATGTGGTGTTACTCATTGAAGAAAAAGGTGAAAAAGTTGATTATACAACACCAAGTTATCTAGAAGCTGTAAGGTATTCTCAAATGATTCCAGCCAAGGTTTATGATATTCAGAGAAAGATTCGAGAAATAGCTCATTCTGTCATATATTCTTGAAGAATTGGGTGTCACCGATCTAACAAGCGCTTGCACTCGGAATGGATTATGACGCTACTTATTAGGAGGCAAAGGTTATCGCCGTCCAGTGAAGCGCAAGCCGTTAGCCCTCAAGTTATTTGTTGTGATTGAAACCCTGCGATCGCCCAAAATATAGCAGCATTAGCCTAGCAGTTTATTACAATACGGCGATCGCACTTAACTATCTAACTGCTATAGCGATCACTTTTCTCAAGTGCAGAATGAGTAATACTTCCCCTAAATAACATTAAGCACCTGATTCAACAACTTTGGGCTTTGTGACTTAGAGTTATATCTAGAAAAATTCCAAATAATATTCTGATATAGAATGTCATCTAGAAAACTTCTATTTATTACCAAGGAATATACAGAAATATTCTTGATATTATCCTAATAAAGGTGGATATACAGAAAGTTTCCGTATAATAACTAGTTGTGCTGCTTTGTTGTTTTAACCACATTCGTATTGTATGGTGAACAATTATGAGTTCAAATCAAGAGTTTCTGCAAAATTTATACGATGCTTTTAACAAACGCGAGATCGAAACAATCATTTCGTTGATGCGCCCGGACGTGAAATGGGCGAACGGGGTAGAAGGCGGTTTCGTTTATGGACGCGACGCGGTGCGCGAATATTGGACTAATCAATTTAAGGATATTCAACCGGAGCTTGAAACGTTAAAATTCGAGACGGACGAAAACAATCGGAACATTGTCACCGTTCATCAAATCATCAAAGATTTGCAAGGCAATTTGCTTGCGGATGCGACAATTCATCAAATCTTTACCATTGAGGATGGTTTGATCAGTCTTTATGAAATTGGCGATACCGAAACAATTCAAGAGATGATTCAAAAGACGAAAGCTTCCAATGAGCAATGATGCTTCGGTTATCAGCTTCAACAACCACGTTTTATCAAACACAGGTTTTTGAAATTAACGGCGCAGCACAACAAATCATTGGATCGAAGGCGGAACCACGCGCTTTCATTGTTGGAAAGTTGCGTGTTTTTGCGTTGCGTCCCGCCTCACTCAATTCAATCGTTATGCTACCTTAAGTTTTCTGTAAAGGGTAGCCGAAGGGTGTATTTGTGAGTTGCACTCACTAAGTAAGCGGAAGTCTTTGGTTAAAGCATAGTTGAGCGATTGGTTGTGGAAGGCGCTTAGTTAATAGTACCGATATAGCCTTTATCCCGGAGAACAAGCAGCGTGCTAGATTAGTCGAGTAGTCACGACGAAGGGTTGCTTTCTTATGACTTTCAGCGATGTGGTTGAGGCAATCAAAAGCCTGTCCACTGATGAGATGCAAGAAATTCAACTGCTACTGAAGCAGTATCTGCGTGAAGAACGCCGCGAAGAGATGTATGCAAATTTTAAGTCAGCAGAGATCGAACAACAAAAAGGGGGGCTGAACTTTTCTGCCAATATTAATGAACTGAGGCAACTGATAGAGAAATAAGTGGAAGTCAGTTTCAGTTCTGCATTCAAACGTGCATTCAAAAAGCGCATTAAAGGCAATGCAGATTTGGAGGTGAGGTTTTGGCAGAAATTGGAGCAGTTCACAGCCGATCCATTTGCTCCAAGCTTAAAAACTCACAAACTATCAGGCAAACTCAAAGAACTGTGGAGTTTTAGCGTAGATTACGATGAGAGAATATTGTTTTACTTCACAGAAGATGAAAAAGCCGTATTTGTAGATATTGGCAGCCATGATGAGGTGTACTGAAGCAATAGTGAGTGTAACGGTGGCATAGTTGTGCAGGAGTAGGAGGCTTGAGTGCGTGCCGTAGGTTTTAAATTTAGCCAGAATTATACAGCTCGCTTGCCGACAGCCTAACACTTCGTTTAAAACAGGGCGATCGCTTCACAAACGATTTTAGAGATAAAATCTGAGACAGTGAGATCAGCTGGTGGTTTAGTAAGGGTGAATTTACTTCTGGAAAGCCTGTTACTGTAAGTGATGAAACTACTGACGGTTCATTTAAGGAAGCTCAAATTACTGGATGACCTAAAAGCTTGGAACCTTTACCTCAACGTGGTGAAATAAAGATTATTCAATAAATACTTTATTATTCACCCATGGAAACACCTGCTACTCGTACAACCGCATTATTCGCTACCTTTGCTGTACTGCTTACAGCCTGCGGCGGTACTAATCAAACTAACACGGGTACAACCGCAACTAATACAGGCGCAACAACAACATCTAGTGCTATTCCTATTGGTATCGCCTTCGCCCAGACTAGCAACGTTGCTTTACTCGGTCAAGAGCTAGTTGCTGGTGCTAAAATTGCCGAAAAGTATTTTAATGATCAAGGCGGCATCGACGGTACTCCAATTAAATTAGTGTTTCAAGACACTGGCGGCGAAGAAGCCGGAACAATTAACGCTTTTCAAACTTTAATTAATAACAGTAAAGTTGTTGGCATTGTTGGCCCCACTTTATCACAACAAGCTTTTAGTGCCGACCCAATTGCCGAACGTGCAAAAGTTCCTGTAATTGGCGCATCGAATACAGCTAAAGGCATTCCCCAAATTGGCGATTATGTTGCGCGTGTTTCAGCACCTGTTTCTGTTGTCGCTCCTAATTCTGTAAAAGCTGCACTTAAACTCAACCCAAATATTAAAAAAGTTGCTGTATTTTACGCTCAAAATGATGCTTTTAACAAGTCGGAAACAGAGATTTTCCAGCAAACAGTTAAAGAGCAAGGGTTAGAATTAGTAACAGTTCAAAAATTTCAAACTACTGACACAGACTTTCAAACTCAAGCTACCAATGCTATTAATTTAAAACCAGATTTAGTAATTATTTCTGGCTTGTCTGCTGATGGAGGTAACTTAGTACGGCAATTGCGTGAACTTGGTTACAAAGGCTTAATTATTGGGGGAAATGGTCTTAACACATCAAATCTCTTGCCAGTTTGTAAAGCTCTTTGCGATGGCGTTCTAATTGCTCAAGCATATAGTCCTGAACATCCTGGCGAGATTAATAATGCTTTTCGTACTGCTTATACTAACCAATACAAAAAGGAACCGCCTCAATTTAGCGCCCAAGCTTTTGCTGCTGTGCAAGTGTATGTAGATGCTCTCAAGGCTTTAGATAAAAAGACTGATGTTAGTAAAATGCCGTTGGCGCAGTTGCGTACAGAATTGAACAAACAGTTATTAACTGGAAAGTATCAAACGCCATTAGGTAACATTTCTTTTACACCAGAAGGTGAGATTGTTCAAAAGGACTTTTATGTTGCTCAAATCAAAATGAATCCAGATGGTAATAACGGTAAATTTACTTATTTAAAATAGTTGTAATTATGGATATAACTCTGTTTTTACAACAGTTTCTAAATGGTTTATCTATCGGTAGCGCCTATGCGATTTTTGCTTTAGGCTACACTCTGATTTTCTCTATTTTGGGCATTATTAATTTTGCTCATGGCGCAATTTTTACCCTTGGAGCCTATTTCACTTATGCACTAATAGGAGGTGCATTTGGATTTAGTGGATTATTGGCTAATGCAGCATTACCTGTACAACTTCCATTCGCTTTAGCATTAATTTTAGGCAGTACGCTTGCTGGTTTTGTTGGGGTTGCTGTTGAACGTTTCGCCTTTCGTCCTTTGCGACGGAAAGGTTCTGATTCACTGCTGACTGTAGTTTCGAGTTTGGGTGTAGCAGTAGTTATTGTTAACGTAATCCAGTATTTAGTAGGAGCAGAAAGTTATACATTTCCAGCAAATATTTATGGAAATTTGCCAGCTTCTTTCAATTTCGGTACAGTAGAAAAACCAGTTCCGATTCGTTCTATTCAGGTAGTTATCTTTTGTGTATCAGTCACAATTTTAACTATTCTTACATACTTGATTAATCGCACTAAATATGGTAAGGCAATGCAAGCAGTAGCAGAAGATTCTACTACGGCAAGTTTACTCGGAATTAATAGCGATCGCTTTATTGTTTGGACATTCTTTATTAGTAGCTTCATAGCTGGCTTGGCTGGAAGTTTGGTAGGCTCTAGTGTAAGTATTAGACCAACATTTGGCATCGAATTTGGACTGAAGGGTTTAGCAGTAATTGTCCTCGGTGGTTTAGGTAGTATTCCTGGTGCTGTATTAGGTGGTTTTGTAATTGGATTAGTTGAGGCTTTCGTACCAGCTGATTACTCTGGATACAAAGACGCTGTTGCTTTTGGAATACTGTTTATGATGTTATTGATTAGACCACAAGGTTTATTAGGGCGGCGTTTTGTACAGAAAGTATAATTAGTTTACTAACGGTATAGTATTTACACGAAGTTTAGTCTAAACAGAACTCGGTAAAGTCCTTGGCGGTGGGCGAGTGTAGTTGCAGATTGTACTCGAACATGATAATGTTCGCCAGAACTGATAATTTGCTGTTATTTTGTACTATTAACGACGATGGCTGGATTCTTCGCTACTTACGGAAATCTTATTGTCTTAATGGTACTAGGAGCGATGCTAGGACTGTCGCTATACTTACCGTTAATGACTGGACAGTTGTCTTTGGCTAGTCCTGGCTTTTATGCTTTAGGTGGGTATATTGCGGCAATTTTATCTACAAAAGTTTTTATTACCAACAGCAGTTTATTTCCGATCCCTTTACTGCTATTAGAAATGTTGATTGCTGGTGCAGTTTGTGGTTTATTAGGTATATTGGTAGGAATTCCAGCACTACGGTTACGGGGAATTTATCTAGCGATCGCTACTATCGCTTTTGTAGAAGTTTTGCGCGTCATCTCGCTAAATTTAGACATTACAGGTGGTGCAGTTGGAATCTTTGGCATTCCCCAACCTTTTCAAACTGCAATTGAGTATTTGTGGATTGCAGTACCCTTGCTGATAATTAGTATGTTCTTCTTATATCGCTTAGAGCGAATTCGTGTTGGAAGAGCTTTTGCTGCAATTCGTGAAGATGAACTAGCGGCTGATGCAATGGGTATTAATCCCACTTACTACAAGGTATTAGCTTTCACATTAGGCGCAATTTTAGCAGGCATTGTTGGGGCAATTAGCGCTCACTTCCTGAATACTTGGAATGCACGTCAAGGGACATTTGATGCCAGTATTATTTATTTAACATTTGTATTAATTGGTGGCTCTAAAACTTTTCTAGGACCAGTGTTAGGCGGTATGGTATTTACAGCATTGCCAGAAATGCTAAGAGCGATCGCTGATCCCGAAATTACTGGTTTACAATTACCCACCGCGATCGCCCAATTTCTCCAAGATGGACGCTTAATTATTTTCGGGCTTTTAATTGTTATAGGAACAATATTTTTCCCCCAAGGCTTGGTAACGCCAGATTTATTTAAACGGCGACGGGTGAGGAACAACAAATAGTTATGACACCTCAGACCACAAATAATTTAGCATTTAATGCTAGCCCAATTCTAGAAGCCAAGTACCTAACTCGCTCTTTTGGCGGTTTAGTTGCGGTAAATAAAGTATCATTTGTAGTTAACAATAACGAAATTTTTGGACTAATTGGTCCTAACGGAGCAGGAAAAACGACACTATTTAATTTAATTACAGGATTGATTCAGCCGTCAAGTGGGCAATTAATTTATAAAGGTGACAAAATAATTAAACTACGTCCTCATCAGATAGCTGCTAAAGGAATTGCTAGAACATTTCAAAATATTCGCTTATTTGGTGAACTTTCAGCTTTAGAAAACGTAATTATTGGCAGACATATTCATATTAAAAGTGGTGTTTTTAATGGAGTTTTAAATATACCACCTGCTCCGATTGAAGAACTAAAAACAAAACATAAAGCATTAGAATTACTTGATTTAGTTGGTTTAAGCGATCGCGCTTTTGAAAAAGCTCAAAATTTATCCTACGGCGATCAACGACGCTTAGAAATTGCGCGTGCGCTTGCTCTTGAACCTCAAATTATACTTTTAGACGAACCAGCTGCGGGGATGAATCCGAATGAAAAACAGTATTTAAGTACATTTATCCGTCAAATATGTACCCAATTCAACTTGACGATAATTCTAATCGAGCATCATGTTCCCCTCGTGATGGGATTATGCGATCGCATTGCTGTTTTGAATTTTGGTAAGTTGATTGCATTAGGTAATCCAGCAGAAGTTAGAAGTGATCCGGCTGTAATTGAAGCTTATCTGGGAGCGGAATAATGAGCGCCGATCAAAAAATAGACTTAACAGCTAATCACCAGATACTAGAAATTAAAAATTTATCTGTTAATTATGGTGGCATTCAAGCACTGCAAAATGTTGATTTAATTGTCAACACAGGCGAGGTAGTCACCCTAATAGGTGCTAATGGTGCTGGCAAAAGTACCACATTACGGGCTATTTCCAGGCTCGTCAACCCACGCAATGGACAAATCTACTACAACGGGCGTAATATTACCCAATGTGCTGCTTATCAGGTTGTAGGCTTCGGTATTGCTCATTCTCCTGAAGGACGCAGAGTGTTAGCGCGGCAAACTGTGATTGATAACTTGCAGTTAGGAGCATATATCCGCTCTAACCAGGCAAAAGTGAAAGCTGATATTAATCGCCAATTTGAAATTTTCCCACGTCTAGCAGAACGCCGTAATCAGCTTGCAGGAACACTTAGCGGCGGTGAACAACAAATGTTAGCGATCGCCCGTGCTTTAATGAGTAGACCGAAACTCTTGCTGCTAGACGAACCAAGCCTTGGACTTGCACCTGCAATTGTCCGCGAAATCTTCTCAATAATTCAAAATCTGCGTGATACAGGTGTAACAATTCTCCTAATTGAGCAAAATGCCACTATGGCCTTAAATATTGCTGATCGTGGATATGTACTTGAGGCTGGTAGGATAATTTTAACTGGACAAGCTGCTGAACTGCTAAACGATCAGCGCGTCAAATCAGCCTATTTAGGATAATAACATTATCTTCAAATTTCTTATTCTTTAAAACAGCAATTTCCAACCTAATAATTTATCTTATTTACCTACATTTTAAACATTCAAAAATAAATTACATTCGTATTTTCACTACTCATTTTTTGTCACTTTCTAGGAATTATCCTCGTATTTTCACTACTCACTACTCACTACTCACTTTTTCTATGTTATCCGTAAGCCAAGCAGAAGAAATTATTTTAAATTTAGTGCAACCTCTAGATGCACAGCAAGATCAAGAAGTTGTGATGTTGTTAACAGCAATTGAGCGCATTTTAGCCGCACCAGTCGTCGGCGTACTAGATTTTCCTCACTGGGATAATTCTGCGATGGATGGCTACGCAGTGCGTTATGAAGATGTAAAGCAGTGTAGCGACCTTGAACCAAGTGTTTTAGAAATTGTAGAGGAAATTCCAGCCGGAAAAGAGCCACAGCATTTTATCAAAACAGGACAAGCAGCACGAATTTTAACTGGTGCAGTTATGCCATTGGGTGCAGACACGGTAGTTATGCAGGAAAATACACGGCGCGAGGGAAATCGCGTATTCATCTTAACTTCCCCAGAACCACAAGAATTTGTACGGCATAGAGCATCATTTTACCAAGCGGGAACACCACTACTGCAACCAGGAATTAAAATCAATGCTCCTGAAATTGCCGTTTTAGCTGCCGCACAGTGTAATCACTTAACAGTCTATCGTCGTCCGCGTGTGGCGATTTTGTCTACTGGCGACGAACTGGTGACACCAGATCAACCTTTACAACCGGGTGAAATTGTAGATTCAAATCAATATGCACTTGCAGCTTTGATAGCGCAGACAGGCGCAGAACCCTTGCAACTAGGTATTGTTGAAGATCAGCCAGAGGCAATCACTGAAGCGATCGCCCACGCTGTAGCAACATCTGACATTGTACTGTCTTCCGGTGGTGTCTCTGTAGGAGATTATGACTATGTTGACCAAATTTTAGAGTCGCTAGGAGCAAATATTCATATTCGCGCCGTTGCTGTCAAACCAGGTAAACCGCTTACAGTTGCCACGTTTCCAGCAACAGAAACTTCTAATCACAAACCAGTGCTATATTTTGGTTTACCAGGAAATCCGGTTTCAGCGCTAGTGAGTTTTTGGCGATTTGTGCAACCAGCGATCAAGAAACTTTCTGGTATTTCGCACAGTTGGGGGCCAGTGTTTGTCAATGCGCGATCACGTCAAGATTTACGTTCAGACGGCAAACGCGAAACTTACCTTTGGGGAAGTCTGCATTTAGTAGACGGCTATTACGAATTTCAACTAGCTGGTGGTAGCCACAGTTCTGGTAATTTAATTAACTTAGCACAAACCAATAGTTTAGCCGTTTTACCTGTGGGAAAAACGTTGATTTCAACTGGCGAAATAGTGCAAGTTTTACAAGTCAGTTCACCTATTATCAAAAATTAACACTTACTTACCCTCAAATAAATCTATCAGATTCTTTGACTTATTTGCCACAAAGACTTTCCTTGAGCGCTTCAGCTTCCATGCCTTCGTCTGTTAATGTTTCCCACTCAGCACGACCTTCCGATGTCATTGCCTCAGCAGGTGTTATTGCATCTCTAGCGTTCAAGGCATTTTCAAGAAAAATGGTTGCTTCTGCACAAGTATCAACAACATTCATATTACTTTGTTCAGATGGTGGATTGCTACTCCAGTAAACCAACTTGGCAATATTAAAGATAACAATGAACCAGAACAACGCTATAAAAAATCGACTAAGACCACTAAAAACTTCTTCTTGTTCAGCTTTAGAATTATGATATCTGCCATACTTCATTCATTAAAACTTTCGCTCTTTAGCCTGATAACTACTTAAATAAACCTCGCTTACCATTAGGTAATATCGTTACCCAATTAGTCTTAGCTTGTGCTAATTGTTCCTCTGAAACTTTCGCACCAGTGAGATTAGCTCCACACAAATTAACTCCCTTGAGATTAGCCTCAGTGAGATCAGCATAGCTGAGGTCTGCACCTCGCAGATCCACGCCTTCTAAATCAGCATGATTTAGGTAAGCTTTACTCAAATTTACTTCCTTCAAATTCGTCCGCTTGAGACTAGCGCGGCTAAAATCGCTGTTTGATAAATTAGCTTTTTGTAAATTTGTTCTATCAAGCTTAGAAGAACGGAAACTCACTCCTAATAACTCAACTTTTTGTAAGTCAAGCATACTCAAATCATGCAGAGCAAAATCGCGCCTACCCTTGACATATGCCATCAATAAACTATCAGTATCTAATTTACGAGAAACTTTAGGTTTTTGACCCGGCAAACCAGGCGGTTGTAATACTGTTGCTGTTGATTTAGTTGCTACTTGCTGATTTGCCGCTCCCCCTTGGACATTACTCGCTTCTGCGGCGCGTCGGGCGCGAATTGCTGCTGCTACTTCAGCAAAAGACTTGCCACCACTGGGAGGACTGCTGGGAGCCTTAGGAATGCCAAACTGAGTTTTGTTACCAGGTTTCTTTTTATTACCAGAAGGTTGAGTAGCCATACTGTTAGCCAGACTATCTAGGTATGGTTCCATCGCTAGGGCTTTGAAAACCTCGTCTGCCGACTGATAGCGATGTCTAACTGACCCTTCCAGCATTTTCTTGAGAACTTGCTTCAAGTGATCGCTGATTTGGACTTTATTTTCCCAGAGAATTTCACCAGTTAAGGAATTGTAGTCTAAATCTTTAGGAGATTTACCTGTGAGCAGGAAAATACAAGTTATTCCTACCGCGTAGATATCACTTGCGTATACTGGGCGCATCGCAAGCTGTTCTGGAGGTGCAAAACCAGGAGTTCCAACCGCGAAGGCAGTTAAGGCTGTGTTGTCTGATTGACTCGTCGTTGTCAGGGTAACTTGGTCTTTAACGGCTCCAAAGTCAATTAGAACGAGTTTGCAATCTTCCGCGCGGCGAATCAAGTTCGCTGGCTTAATGTCCCGGTGAATCATCTGCTGACTGTGGATGTATTGCAGAACGGGCAGCATCTCACTCAAAAATTGCTTGACTCCAGCTTCGCTAACTGGGCCAGACTGTTTAATTTCCTGCTGTAGCGTTAAGCCCTTAACGTATTCCTGAACCAGATAGAATTGGTGATTTTCTTCAAAGTAGTCTAGTAGCCTTGGTACTTGGGGATGATTGCCAACTTTGCCAAGTGTTTTGGCTTCTCGCTCAAACAGTTTTCCTGCCATCTGCAAGACTTCTGGCGAATCTACCGCAGGGCGTAGTTGTTTAATTACGCAACTTGGTGTACCAGGTAAGCTTGCGTCTTCACCTAAAAAGGTAGCTCCGAAGCCACCTTGCGCCAAGGCTTTATTGACACGATAGCGACAGCGCAATAGTAGCTGGGAGCCACAAGATTGACAACGTTTGCTAGTAGACGGGTTTGCTGGATGGAGACAGTTGGAACTTAGGCAGTAGCTCATAAGAGCGTTAACTCGCGCTTGGGGGGAAATCACAGGGAGCGTTGCACCCTAATTTAATTATTTAGGTCAGAAGCAACATCCACCTCGTTATTTTTACTGAAATCTAGGTAATTAGGGTTCAGGAATCAGGGAATAAGAGAAAGTTCATGGACAAAGGGAAAAAGTTAAAGGAAAATAATTTTTCCTAGCCCCTAGTCCCTCTCGAACACATCGCTTTGAGCGGAGAAAACCACAGCGAGAACTTTGCGCTAGTCTCTAGCCCCTGTTTTGGTAAGATCATCTGGCGTGACATCTGAATTGAAGCAAGCACAATCCATGCGTATTTCTCTTAACTGGCTGCGGGAATTGGTCGATTTAACACTCACTCCAGAAGAGTTAGCAGAAACACTCACACTGGCTGGATTTGAGGTAGAAGACATTGAAGATCGCCGCACTTGGGCATCGGGCGTTGTCGTTGGCAAAGTGCTTGAGTGTCAACCCCACCCCAACGCAGATAAATTGAGCGTTACCAAAGTCGATATTGGGGCGGCTGACTCTGAACCTTTAAACATTGTTTGTGGCGCTCCCAACGTCCGGGCAGATATCTATGTGGCAGTAGCAACCGTAAATACTTACCTGCCCAAAATTGACCTCAAAATTCGACCCGCCAAACTGCGCGGCGTTCGTTCTGAAGGCATGATTTGTTCCCTCTCTGAGCTAGGTTTGAGCAAAGAAAGCCCTGGTATTCATATATTTGGTGAGGTGACTGAACAAGAGAATTACTCGCCTCCATTGGGTAGTGATGTTCGGCCGCTCTTGGGTTTAGATGACGTAATTTTAGACTTGACAGCAACGGCGAATCGTGCTGATGCTCTGAGTATGGTCGGTATAGCGCGGGAAGTAGCAGCAATAACAGGGGCAAGTGTAAGACTCCCAGAAGTGCCTGAGCTATCTATACCAAGTGATCCAAACAGTTTGGCGGTAAAAATTTCTCAGCCGCAAGCGTGTCCCGCTTACATTGGAACCGTAGTTGAGCAAGTCAAAATTGCTGAGTCTCCGCACTGGTTACAACAGCGATTACAAGCAGCTGGGGTGCGACCGATTAATAACGTAGTTGATATTACTAACTACATTGTGCTGGAGTGGGGTCAACCGTTACACGCCTTTGATCGCGATCGCCTACTTACCAAAACCAATAGCGACAATCTCAAGATAGGTGTCCGCTTTGCCGATTCTGGAGAATCACTCAAAACCCTAGATGGCCAGACACGCAACTGTTCACCACAAAGCCTGCTGATTACTGCCAACGATCAACCGATTGCTTTGGCTGGAGTAATGGGAGGTGAAGAAACTGAAGTCCATGACGGCACTCAAAGCCTAGTTTTAGAAGCTGCGCTGTTTGATTCAGTTGCCATTCGTCGTTCGGCGCGTACCTTAGGTTTACGCACAGAAGCATCTACACGATATGAGCGCGGGATCAACTCTGCGGAGTTAGACATAGCTTGTCGCCGCGCCTTGACGCTGATTAATCAACTGGCTGGCGGAATTGCTACTAATCAACAAATTGCCGATACTAGACCTGATTTAAATACCGCTACGCGCTCAATTGAGTTGCGTCTCAACCGAGTTAATTCGGTCTTAGGGCCACTAGACTTGGGAGACACAACAGGAGATCTGCAACCAGAAGATATGCAGCGCATTCTGACTGCACTAGGATGTCAGGTAGCTAATGCACCTGATCAAGAGCGAGTGTGGCTGGTAAGCGTACCAAGTTATCGTCATCGAGACTTAGAGCGGGAAATTGACTTAATTGAAGAAATTTCGCGTCTTTACGGCTATAACAAGTTTTGTGATACTCTCCCAAACAAGACTGAACCAGGTTTTCTGTCGTTTGAACAGCAGCAGTTACGTCAACTACGAGAAGCTTTTCGAGGTGCAGGACTGACGGAATTGATGCAATATTCTTTGGTGAAGCCAGGGGAATCAAGACAAGTAGTGCTGGCAAACCCGTTATTTGCAGAATACTCGGCACTGCGGACTGATTTAATGTCTGGCTTGATTGATGCGTTTCAGTACAATTTGGAACAGGGAAATGGTTTTCTAAATGGGTTTGAAATTGGGCGGATATTCTGGCAAGAAGAAGATGGTTTTGCAGAAGCAGATGCCCTGGCAGGTATTTTAGGTGGCGATTCAACCCAAGGCAAGTGGATTAGGGGAGGTCGTGACCAAATGATGACTTGGTTTGAAGCCAAGGGGGTACTAGAAAGTGTGTTTCAGCAATTTGGTTTGAAGGTGGAGTATCAACCCAGTCGCCAAGAATCGCGCTTGCATCCAGGACGTACAGCTTCTTTATGGTTGCAAGGTAAGCGGCTAGGAACTTTTGGGCAACTGCATCCTGAACTACGGCAAAGTATGAGCTTACCTGATGCAGTTTATCTGTTTCAGCTAGATTTAGATATTCTCTTAGATTCACTAGATCAAGAGGAAATTCTTGTACCTCGATTCCAGCCGTATTCTACATATCCAGCTAGCGATCGCGATATTGCCTTTTTCGCCTCGATTGAAATTTCTGTAGCTGAATTTGAAAGAGCAATTACTCTTTCAGCAGGACAATTACTTCAATCCGTGCAATTGTTTGATGAATACATTGGTGAAAATGTCCCCAGTGGGCAACGCAGTTTAGCATTTCGGTTGATTTACCGAACGAGCGATCGCACTCTCACTGATGCTGAAGTCGAGCCAGTACATCAAAAAGTCCGCGAAACTCTTGTTGAAAAATTCAATGTTAATCTCAGAAGTTGATTCTTCACTCTTACACAAAGGATAACTGAAACACTTATGCCTAAGTACGTAATGTGGGGAACTTACTGTGCAGATGTGCTGGAACTCCGCACTCCCTATCGTCAAGCACATCTAGATGGACTTGCTGCCCAAAAAGAATCTGGTGTGCTAATAACTTAAGTTGCGAGTTAAGTCGGTTAGCGGTAACAAAAAAGTCATCTCCATGTTGAAACGACCGACAAGAGCACCATCCAGTCGGAAAATCCTGGGATTGAGAACGCGAGGTTAGCCGATG
>JAESFL010000657.1_pt1 | contig 20772 bp, 22 predicted proteins | sample 9269401 | NCBI WGS metagenome assembly JAESFL01 (sample SAMN14506025, study PRJNA617098) | algae metagenome | isolation source: Gloeocapsa sp. UFS-A4-WI-NPMV-4B04 and co-occurring heterotrophs from desert... | place: USA: Utah | collected 2006-10-01 | reverse complement strand
CCTACAGCGACATCCTCGATCACTGCTGTGAGGCGTGGAACAAGCTCACGGACCAGCCCTGGCGCATCATGTCCATCGGCCTGCGAGATTGGGCACACGGGTTCTGATCATCGGGACTTGGTATCAGACCCCTCTTCCTCGAACCTGGATGTGATCCGAGCCAGCGCCTGGCTGACCGCCCGGCTTGCGTCGAGCTGCTGGGCCCTGAGGTAGTGGCGCTCGGTGGTCGCAAAGTAGCGGTGCCCGAGGAGCGGCGCGGCCAACCGCGTCTCCGCGGGCGAGCGCAGCGACAACGAGGTCGCCGCGCAGGCTCGGAAGGCGTGCGGGTTGATAGGGCAGCCCAGGAGACGCTCCGTGACGAGAAGAACCCGCCCGTAGATCGAGTGTGCGGTGAGCGGGCCGCCTTCGAACCCGAGCCAGAGGTTGGCGCTGCAAGCGTCCTTGAGGAAGGTCGAGCGCACCCGCTCGAGATAGATGTCGATGAAGGGGGTGAGGCTGGCGGCGAGATCCAGGGCCAGTGGCTGCCCGTTCTTGGTCTCACCCGCGCCAAAGCGCAGACCATACTGATCCCCGGAGCGCACGAGATGCCAGTCGATGGCGATCATGGCGAGGTTGCGCAGCCGCACCGGCGCGGCGCACAGGAGCGCGGTGATCAGGGTATCGCGATAACTAACCCGATTGAGCCGGCGCTTGAGGGGTGTCGAAGAGAGGCGTGTCAGCTCACGCAGGCAGGCCCGGTAGGCCTGCTCGATCGGCACGATGCGGTCCTGCGGGTCGCGCGAGGGCTTGGCCCAGGTGTTGAGCCGGTTGGTGAGGTCGTAGAGCCAACGCCACTCCGCCTCGGGAGCCAAGGCTCGGGCCACCACCTTGAGGCCGATCAGGCTCGAGGTGACGGTGCGAGGAGCCACACGCGCCACGAGATCGGCGCTATAGACTCGCACTGGGTCGGGCGTAATCCGCTCGACTGCATGGAGAGCGAGCTCTTGGGGGCGTGCCCATGCCAGCCATCCGAGCCAGCGGGCATAGTGCTGGTGATTGGAGCGCCGGGTGGCGGGAGCCCAATGGGCAGCAGGCCCACGGCCGTCGAGGACATCGCCCTCGCGAAAGAGCTCACGCCACGCGCTCTGGTCAGCCGCCGGCCAGGCGTGGTGGGGCAGATAGGTGTAGGTGCGATCGCCCATTCTCACGCCCCCTCACGCGCTTCGTCGAGGATGCGGTGCAGGTGCCGGCTCGCGGCCCGGGTCTCGGTGCCGAGATACGAGCCGAGCGTGGTGTTGATCGAGCGGTGCCCGAGATGGCGCGAGACCGCCACATAGAGGCCGGGATCGGCCTCAACCACCACCTTGGCGATGATGTGCCGGAACAGATGTGGGCTCAATGTCAGGCCCGTATGGCGGCAGATGGCATCGCTCACAGCCGCCCGCATGGCTCCATCCGACTTCGGGCCGCCGTGCAAGCCAGAGAACAGGTAAAGCCCCTCCCGCCCCGGCAGCAGCGGGCGGTGGGTGGCGATGAATTCCTCGAGCAACTGCACCGTCGCGGCGGGCAGGAGGTGCTCGAGCTCGACCCCGTTCTTCACCTGGTTACCCGGAACTCGCAGGTAGGTCTGGCTCCCGACCCTCCTCAGGCTGGTGTCGAGGCGGATCTCGCGCAGGTTCTTGATGCGCAGCCCCGTGTGGATGAGGAGCGAGACCGCGAGCGCCCGCTCCATCCCGCGGGCGCGGCGCAGGGGATTGCGCTGGCGCCTTGCCCGCACGGCTTCGGCCTCGGGGAAGCGCAGCAGCCTCTGAACGCTGGCAGAGTCGTCGAACTGATCCAGCCGGGAGCGATTGCGCTGCCCCATGCCCCTCACCGTGTGGGGATCGAGGCGGCGCACGATGCGGTCGATCTCCCGAGCCGCTGCCTCACCAACGCGGACGTAGTGGCGGGCCACCTTGCCGAGCATGCCGGCCACCTTGGCGGTCTCGGCCATTGCGCGCTCGTCCCCATTGCGCAGGAAGTGGCGCAGGCCGGCCTTGAAGTTCTCCCCTTCGAAGAAGGTGTGCAGGCCCACGAGCCCGGCGAGTGGGGCGATCTCCTGGCGCACGAGCGCCGAGGCGAAGCGCCGGAACACCATGCGATAAGCCGCGAGAGTCGCCGGACGCAGTCCCTTCACGGGCGCATCGGGATCGAGCGGGTCCGGGCTCGCCATGCGGGCGGCCCAGCGCTCGACATCATCCTGGAAGGCGTGCGGGAAGGCGGTGAGCGGGAGGGCATGGGGCTCGCGCCGGAAGGGCGAGGACAGCCTCTGGGGCGGCCAGCCCGGGATGCGGCGGCCCATCATGTTCCACATCGCGATGGTCTGCTTGAGGATCTGACGCGGGTGCTTGACGAACGACTCGGCCACGAGCGCCTCGTGGAGTGCGAGGAGGGTCTCGTTCGACACCGCGCTCGGCGCGATCCCGGTCGCCGAGCCGAAATAGGCCAGGCGCTTGAGGCTCTGCCGGTAGGTGGGTGGCTCAAGGGCCTCCAGCAGCCCCTGCCACTCCGGTGTGAGCGGGATGCGGCGGGTGAGATTGCGGCGGCGGATGCCGAACTGCGCGACGGCGCGGGCCACGAGGGAGCGGATGTTGAGGTAGCGCCGCTCGCTCAATCCGAGCCGGCTTGCGCTGCATCCGGCCAGAAGCTCCCGGACCACGGCCGGGCTGGCTGAAGTTGTGGCCGGGTCAATGCCGAGGCGGCTCGTCAGGACGCGCAGCGCTGAGAGCGTGTCACGGCGCAGGCTGCCCGAGAGGCCGGCCTCGGCGGCCGCGATGACATCGGCGAGGGTCTTGGCCCCCTCCGGCGCAAAGACGATCTCTGGTCAGATGGGCCCGGTGGAGATCTTATCGTGAAGAGGTGAAGTGGACATGAGTGCCCTCGTGAGGACTAGAGTGATCAGGATAGCTCAATCGTGATAAAGGTCCAGTCATAACTATCCGCAATACAGATGATACCAGATCACGATACGAGCGATGACTTGGACTTACATGGACAGGTCAGGACAGCAGAGGACACTACATGCTGCCCATCGTCTTGTAGATCTCGAGCTGCCCTCGGCTGACCCGCACGAGCCGCCCGATGCGGATCGCCTTGAGCTCGCCGCGGGCGATCAGCCGCCGCACGGTCTTCTCAGAGCAGTTCAGCTCCAGAGCCGTGCTTTGGATGGACAGGAGCGGTTCGGGGGTGCCGGCCGATGCGGCGGTGGCCTTAGCCTTCGCCATGGGACGACACCTCTCGGTTCGGGGCGGTGGAAGAGGCGGACGCCTTTGCCGCGGCAGAGCGCGCCAAAAGGCGCAGGAGAAGGTGGTGGGGCGGGGCCGTTTGAGCGCTTGCGCAGGGTGAGCCCTGCGGCGCGCACGCCAACCGTTGCGGCTTGATGATCATGACCGATGTCCTTCGTGGGCCGCGGGCTGCGGCTTTGGCCCTTAGTCAGACATGGGTCGGGCGCTTGGTCAGGATCCCAAATTGAGAGGCTCTAAGTACCTCTGTCTCCAAGCTTATTTTCGTCGAAGAGGTGCGCTCGAAAGAGCACGGCGTCGGCGCTTCAGAGGTCCTTTGACCGGCAGGCCATGCCGGTGCAGCTCCTTCAGCCGCTTCCAGCGGCGGGAGAGTGCCTGCGGGGTGCGTGAAGAGACGGGCACGAGGCCAAGGGCAAGGGCCGTCGCACAGAAGTCGATGAAAAGGCTCGCCTCCGCATGGGGCAGCTCGTGCGGATGCTTCTGCAGGCCCGTATGGCTCACATAGATCTCAGCGAGGCCGCTCAAGGCCGTGTCGAGGGCACCCTGCTTCGCCCGCCCACGGCGCACCAAGCCGGTATGATAGCGGGCGAGGTGACGCGCGAGCGCCCGAACCTCCTGCTGCTCCTTGGGGGGCAAGTCGGCCCAGTCAGGGCCGTGAAGGCGACCAAGGCTCGATCCCCGATCCTGCCAACGGCCTAACAGGCCACGGGATCGGGCGAGCGGCCGAAGACGGCTCCAGAGCTCCGGATTGCGCCATCCCTCAGCGAGGGGATCGGGGGCGCCCGCGAGAGCGCGAAAGCGCTTTGCCCATATCTGAGAGGTCGGCTCGTCCTCGATCGCCTGAGCCCAAAGCTGCTGAAGGGCTGTCGCGGGCCGCAAACCCGTGGCGGTCAGCAAGCTACGAACGTCGAAGCCAACCCGGTTCGCATCAGTCGGATCCGACCGCAGACACTCTGCGAGGGTAGAGGTGTGAACAGGAGCCAATCGAGCCATCACGTCCCTTGGGCAGCACCACTCGAGGTCTTGGCAGAACCGCGCCTTCGTAAGCGGTTGCTTTACAATCCTTATGGTGAGCTCGACTCGTCGCGCAGGCTAGTCCCTGACACGGGGCATAGCCGTTCTGTGATATGGCATGGCCAGCTTGGATCGATCCTCCTCATCCTCTCCCGGAAAGCTCTTGGCGGTGACGATCAGCTGAGGGCGCGACATAGCCCATACGCCCAAGAAAAACCGCCCCAGGTGACCCTGAGGCGGTGAGGTGCTCTCTCTCTTCGTCTCGGCTGACCGAAACTGGGTTGACTGTCTGCCCATCTCTTCAGGCCGTCAATGGCTGCCGTTGAGGAAGGGTTCTTAACCCCCTCCTAAGGACCACAATCGAGGCAACACTGTACCCTTTCAGTGACAGCAACGCCTCCCCTTTGTGCGTAGATTTCCCTTTCTCTCTCTTGGAGGAATCACGTGAAGAAGTTTGCAATTACTGCGGCGGCGCTGCTGGCCACGACGGCTCTGGCGTCCGCTGCTGATCTACCGGTCCGCACGGTGGCTCCAGCCCCACTGGCGGCGGTTCCGGTGTTCACCTGGTCGGGCTTCTATCTCGGTGTCAGCGGCGGTTACATGTTCGGCGAGAACACCGTCCGCACAACTGGCGTGCTCCCTGGCAACATCGCCAACGTGACGGTCCTGGCCCGGCCGCCAAGCGTGGACATCGACGCCGAAGGTTTCTTGATCGGTGGCACGGCCGGCTTCAACGTCCAATTCGGGCAGTTTGTGGCGGGCATTGAGGGCGACATCTCCTACACCGACGTCAGCGAGAGCACCCGCTATCTGAACCCGAACGCCTTCGGCGCGGGTCCCTTCCCGGCTGGCTCGACCCAAAGTGTGTTCCGCACTGAGATGGACTACTTCGCGACCGTGCGGGGCCGCCTTGGCCTCGCGTTCGACCGCGCGCTCATCTACGTCACAGGTGGTGCGGCATTTGCCGACGTGACGAACACTGCAGACTTTGGGGCGCCGGTCACAGGGGCACAGCAGTTCTTCGGGCGCAACAGCGACACGCTGGTGGGCTACACAATCGGTGCCGGTGCCGAGTATGCGTTCACCAACAACCTGTCACTCAAAGCCGAGTATCTGTACTACGACCTCGGGCGGGTGACTGTGAACGTACCAGCGGTGGGCGCTGGAGGTGCGGGTGCTTACACGTCACGCTTCGACAATGAGGGCCACGTCGTGCGCGGCGGCTTGAACTTCCGCTTCAACACGTTCTAGGCGGGAAGCCAACCAGAGAGGTCGGAACTCTTACAGGTTGCTCTAGCTCCTGTTGATCGATCAGGTGGGAGCCACACCCTGCGCGCCTAGACCTGTCATCATCAGCCTCTTTGTGCCCGCACAAGGCGGGATCCTTGAGCCCCTTCAGGCGAGACCCTGGAGGGACCTTCCTTTTTGCCTCAGCGCCACAGGGAAAAGAGGCAGCGCCAACTTATGGGGCGCGAAGGCGATAGCGCATCGCAGCAGATCCAAGCGAGGAGGCGGTCAGCATCACAACGCCGGCCAACTCCGCCTAGTGCCGCTGATAAAGCCTGTCACAAGAGCCTTTTCCTAACATGCACCGCAGTCTGGAAGCTCCCCTCTGTCATGGTGCAGTAGCACCCACACAGGTCATCCTGTTTCAGATGCGCCATGACGAGATGACACCCGGTTTCGGGCCGCCCTCGAGCGCATGAGAAAGCCCGCTGCGGTGGAGCCGAGCGGGCTTTGGAAGTAATCTACGAGCGGTCGCGGCAGACAGGACTACTCGTCACCCCCATTCGGATTGCAGGCATCACCTGGGCCCAGGCCCAGGCTCTCGAAGAACGCCTTTTGGCCCGCGTCTTGTTGCGCCTCCGCAACACAAGCCAAGAACTTCCCTGCAACGCCCAGCTTTTTAGAGGCAAGTCCTCACAATGAGATTAGGCTGCCCCGCTCAAATTCAGGAGCATGTGATGCTTAAATCAGTTGCTCATCTTCGTCGACTGTTTGCACCAGCTCTGGTTTTGTGTGGCACTGCGGTCGCCCTGCCAGCTCTTGCAGCCGATCTTCCTGCTCCTGCTCCAATGGCCAGTATAGCTCCCGTGGCAGCCGCTCCAGCAAACAATTGGTCAGGTCCCTATGTGGGCGCACATGTTGGGTATGGCTGGGCTGATTTCGGCTTCCGCAACCCCACCGCCATCATTACGGCTCCAGGGCTCCCTCTCCCCAACAATGGCGTAGTCACAGTTCCGCTCACAAGGAGCTATGACGGTGATAGCTTCCTTGGGGGTGGGCAGATTGGCTACAACGCGCAGATCAGCTCACTGGTATTAGGTATCGAAGCCGATATCAGCGGGACTGATATTGACGGGCAGTTTCGCTCAACTGCAGGCCCCTTTGCAGTCCCCGGAATTGGCATCTTCACAACATCCGAGGGTGTTGCGAGCAATCTTGAGTGGCTCGGTACGGTCAGAGGCAGGATCGGCTGGGCCTTTGATCGGTGGCTTGTGTATGGGACTGGTGGCGTCGCCTTTGGGCGCGTTGAAGCCTCCGCCGACATCACTGCTACAAATGGGGTTGGGAGCCTCACTCTGACCGCGTCGGACCGCAGGACACATACCGGCTGGGCTGCTGGCGTGGGTGTCGAAGGTCTGATTACGCCCAACCTCTCCGCTAAGATCGAGTACCTCTACGCCGATCTAGGGCGGGAGACCCACGAGGGTGCCGGAACAGTGACGGGCACTCCTGGCATCTTGGCTCTGTTGCCGGCGGGTACATCGGCGCGGGCACGCGGGGATTTTAGGGTTGAGGTTCACACCGTGAAAGTTGGATTGAACTATCGGTTCAACCTCTTCAACTAGGGGGAGCAACCACATTAACGCTAGCCCTATAGAGGGCTTTCTGCGAGCCGACTGAGATCGCGACGGTTTCCCCGGGGCGGTCGAGTATCCCGCAAAACAACGTGACCACGCTGGAACAGAACAAGGTGGCGTAAGCGTTCCCGTTCCGACACGCTTATGTCACCTCGCCCCTCGGTGTCGGTTTCGGCCCGCCCGAGGGGCTTACCTATTCAATGGCGCTGCTGAGGCGGCAAGCTGAACCAGCGCAGGGTTCAGATGCCGCTACTTCTTCGCCTCCCGAATTGAAGCGACCGTGCCCTTTTGCGGGCCCTGTCGCAAACCCGTGACGTTAACCCGGCCTTGAGGATAGGGTCCGCATGAGCGCCTCCGATCCGGAGGTGGCCTATGATCCTCAATGCCCTCGTCGAGCGGCTGAAGCGCCGGTCCCGGGACGACTTCAAAGGCCGTCACTTCGAGGCATCGATCATCCTCCAAGCCGTCTCTTGGTACCTGCGCTACCCTCTGAGCTATCGCGATATCGAGGAGTTGCTCCTCGAGCGAGGCTTGGAAGTCGATCACTCCACCCTCAACCGCTGGGTCCTGGCCTACGCTCCGCTGATCGAGCGGAGGCTACGCTCTTTTCGCCAGCCGCATTGTGGCTCGATCCGCGTCGATGAAACGTACATCAAGATCCGAGGTGAGTGGCGCTACCTCTACCGGGCCATCGACAAGCACGGCACGCCCGTGGACTTCCTGCTCACCGCCAGACGCGATCTGGAGGCCGCCAAACGCTTCTTCCGCAAGATGCTCCAGGAGCAGCCGCTGCTCTCACCCGACCGGATCGGCACCGATGCCGCCGGTCCCTATCCGCCCGCTATCAGGGCAGCGAGGAAGGCTGGCCTCTTGGCTCGCACTCCGCTCCACTATGTCACCAAGCACCTGCAGCAGCGGATCGAGAGCGACCACTTCCGGGTCAAGAGAGCTATGCCCCGGGTCGGCGGCTTCCGGTCCTTCCCCACAGCACGGCGCACCATCCAGGGCTTCGAGGCCATGCTCTGGCTGCGCAAGAGCTTCGGCTTTACCGGGGCGTGGACCGTGCGCGACCAGAACCGGCTGCTCGCCTTCTGCTTCGGACTTCCGCAGGTTAACAAAGCCTGAAACCAGGGCCGATCTGGACCATTCTGCGGCCTACATCAGAGTTTGCGACAAGTCCCTGGAAAGCCCTCGGCTACCTCTGCAAGGAGCGGCAGCATCTCTCGCCCGTGTTTGAGGCCGATCTTCGCCGTCGAGGCATGCTGTGGCGGAAGAGCAGCGGCGCCATCCCTGGTCCGCGCTGGTCGATTACAGGGGCCGCCCAGGCTCTCGTCGCAGCCGAACCCGCTCCTGAGATGGAAGTGGCTCCTGCCGAACTGCCCAACCCACTCCCGTCACCGGCTCCAAGGAAGATCCCATGTCCGTCGTCTCGTTTCCTGCAGCGTCTGATCCGGCCCCTGATGACGAGCGTCTCAGGCGCACCCCTCTCGAGCCCGAAGACTGTCCACCGAGTCCACCTGTTGCTGCATCACCGGAGGTTCAACGCGAGCATGCTGCGGCCTTGGAACGGCTCTCCGAGCGCGTGGCGCCGACGGAGGTCCGGGTCGGCATCGACCGCTGGGGGCGACCCATGCTGGGCCCGCAGCACACCGATGAGGCAGGTTGGCGGGTGAGGCTCATGGCCGCCTTCGGCACCACCTCCCCGGCTTTCATCGAGGGAGAGATCGAGCGGCTCATTCGGGCCCTTATGGCGCTCCGCGATGACATGGACATCGAGACCAAAGCTAACGGTGCGATCGCCGCGGTCTCGGGCATTCGCCAGCCAGGTGCAGACCCTCGATCGGCTCCGTCGGCCGCCCGTCCAGGTGGTTCGGGTCGAGCGCATGAATGTGGAGTCCGGCGGCAGTAAGCGCAGCTCACCACCTCGGGCACTCCCTTCAAACAGGTATTGCTACGTATCTGAGATGGGCAGAAGCCGTGTGGCGTGCAGAAGCTGCCGTGGCAAAGGCTCGGGGCAGCCATAATGCGCCTGGCTTCAGCAGTTTATCCTTATTCTAGAAGCACTTACGGCCAACCTAGAGATCCACGGGGAGAGGCCGGATCGAGTGCCATGTGGAAAGCATGTGGAAAGCATGTGGAAAGCATGTGTAAACCATGGATTGTCGAGAAGACTGCTCGTCGAGGCGACCTCCGCGGCCGTGCGGGAATGGCTCCTGGGATCCGCGCGTGACCAGATGAGAACCTCCTCCTGGCATGGGGAGACTTTGTCCTCACGCACCGCGTTCCTTGCCTTGGAGGAGTGGCGGGTCAGCACCCCCCGATCCTATGCAGACGTCATCGCTCGCCGGCTCGTCCCTGCTGCCGCTAGGAGCGAGCATGATCGACAACCTGATCTGCTCTTTCATGCTGTCGGGCCGCCCAGGAACCGCATCCAACAACAACATCATGCCGGGTCATCAACGTCGGCAGCAGCGCTGGCGCGAGCAGAAGCGGCGACAGCGTGCCCGGAAGCGCCGAGCCGAAATGCTGCACATGGACGAGGCAGCAATCGACATGGATTGGGAACTGCCGCAAGGCCCGCTCGGAGGGCTCAGTGTGGCGCGGGTTGCGGGATGCCAAGCCGCTCTACAGGTCTCCTACTGACCTAGGACCACTGCGGTTCGAGACATGGTCCACAGACGGCCCAGTGGCTCCCGGTGGGTGAGGAGGACAAACCCGTGCTCCCCTCAGCAGTCTAGAGCTTAACGCCGAGTTGCTGGCTCACTGCGCAAGCGCCGACACTGACCGCGTCAGGAGGGGCTGGGGGCGCTACCATGATCGACAACTGGGGCATTGAGGACGAGCGTGAGCCGCCGTCTGCCTGGATGAGGGAGGACGTGGAGGAGGACCGGCTTGAGCGGCGCTCCCCGTTAGACCTTCTTCTCGCGATGGCAGCAGCAACGGCCGTCTGCGTTCTTCTTGGCAAGGTGCTGTTGGAGCCCTTATGAGTGCCCCGGCTTTGACTTCACTGAGCGGCGGCCAGCACGGGCCAGACCCGGAAGGCAGGCCCATGCATAACCATCCCACGCTGTTCAAGCTGCGCTCAGGCCAGTGTCGCTTTCCGCTCGGCGAACGCTGGGAGCCGGCCCGCTTCTTCTGCGGCAAGCCTGCCCTGGTTCCATAACGTTTATACAGCGCCATCGCAGAAGACCGCTTATGGGTCAGGCACGGAAACCGAGTAGAACCCAAGTCTGAGGATCCACGCCGCCTACTCGATCACGATGTCAGCCTCAACAAGAAGGACGGGCGGCACCTCCAGACCCATGGCCGCAGCCGTCTTGAGATTGATCGCAAGCTCGAACTTGGACGGGGCTTGGACCGGAAGGTCGCCGGGAGCAGTGCCATGGAGGATCTTGTCCACGTACGACACGGCTTGGCGCATCTCGGCGACACGATCGCTGCCGTAGGACATCAGCCCCCCTGCCGTGACAAGGTGAGTGAAGGCATAGATGGACGGCAGTCGGTGCTGAGCCGCAAGTGCGATGATCAGCTCGCCATGTGTCACTGTCGTAGGATCGGGTACGATGACTAAGCCACTGTTCGAGGTGGACGCGAATGCCTCAATGGCATGCTCAATGTCAGAACTCTTGTCGACCCTTGCTGACACAACCTCCAAGCGCATTGCTTTAGCAGCGACCTGAGCCCCAGACAGGTAATAGTCGTAGGTCGTTGTGTTTGGGTTGCCCAGGAACAGCACGCGGGTCAGGTGGGGCGCGACATCCTTGAGCATCGTCAGCCACTTTCCTGGCATGCTCGCTTGGAAGGTCGTCAAGCCGGTCAGGTTACCCCCTGGTCGTGACAGGCTGGCGATGAAGCCGGGTCCGAATGGATCCCCGACACTGACGAATACGATTGGGATCGTCCGTGTCTCGCGTTGCAGCGCCGCGGCCATGGACACTGTATGGGCGACGATCACGTTTGGCTTCAGAGCGACTAGCTCCTTTGCGAACTCCTCGACTCGTGCTCCCGCTATCGCATAGCGGTAGTCGATGCGGACGTTGCGACCATCGACCCATCCCGCCTTCTCGAGCTCCTGCCGGAAACCCACGAGACGTGGTTTCATCCCTGGATCATTCTCGGCCAGTCCGACGAGCACGCCGATACGGAGGAAACGGTTCGCCTGCTGCGCGTGCACTGCCATGGGCCATAGGAGCAAGCTTGGCATGATTGTGAGGAGATCGCGCCGCCTCATAGGATCACCTCGTCAGTGAGAGACCTGGGCAGGTGGAGTGTACGCCTCTAACAAGGGTAGAACGAGGGGTGCTCTCATGCGCGCGGGATCCCCCGCCCCCTTCATCTACATGGGTTCCATAAATCCGATCCCGCGAACAGATTTCGGGGGGTCGCAGCGTATTCGAACGTCATCGCGGGGACGATTGCCTGCAGGGCAGTAGAGGGCCAGTTGAACGGCCTCTCCGGCGCCTACCGGCAGCGGAGGCAAGACTGTATGGTTAAACGGTGGCTGTCCAACGAGGCCAGGAGGCTGAGCTATGGATCGGCGTCAAGTTCTTCTGCTGGCAGCTGGCATGGCCGGACTCGCAGCATCACCAGCTTTCGGCCAGCAGCGTAGAGCCCGCAAGATTGGAGTACTCTGGCACGCGGGAACGCCTGAAGAGGAGGCCATCTACCAAGAGCCGCTCAAAGCAGGTCTGTCTGACTTGGGCTACGTGGAAGGTAGAGACTACGAGCTGGTCGAGACCTATGCGGATGAGAAGTACGAGCGGTTCAACGCTAACGCCGCCAAACTGGTAGAAATGCAGGTTGACCTCATTGTTGCGGTGACCGGACCAGCTACAGCCGCAGCTCAAAGAGCAACCACAACTCTGCCCATCGTGTTCGTTGTGGTTCCCGACCCGGTTGGGCGCCGGTTCGCAGCAAGTCTCGCGCGCCCAGGCGGAAACATCACCGGCCTTTCGACGATTTCTGTCGACCTCAGTCCGAAGCGGCTCGAACTCCTGAAGCAGGCTCTTCCTGACACCTCACGGGTCAGCCTGTTTGTGAATGCCAAGGACCCGCACATGAGCCGCTCCGTTGTGGAGCGCACGCAGGCTTCTGCTGCTCCCCTTGGTGTGACAGTCGATCCTGTAGAGATCACTGACCCTGACGACCTTGACCGAGCTTTTGCTGAAGTTCGCCAGAAGGGGATCAGCGCGGCCATCTTGATGCAGGACCCCTTGTTCTTCAACGAGCGTAAGCGCATCGCACGGCTCGGTTTGTCCAACCGCGTCGGCACAGTGGTGAACAATAGCGTCATGGTGGATGACGGGAACCTGATGTCCTACGGCCCGAACCATGGTCTCCTGTTTCGCCGCGTTGGGTTGTACGTAGATAAGGTGTTCAGGGGACAGAGTCCTGCTCAGATCCCCATTGAGGAGCCTACTCGCCTTGAACTCGTGATCAACCTGCGAACCGCTGACGCGCTTGGAGTGTCGATAGCTCCTTCACTGCTGGCCCTCGCTGATCGGACAGTCGATCTGAGTGGATGAGAATAGGGCGAGGCAGCGCTCGCCAGATGTTCGGATTGGGCTCAAAGCGGTCCATGAGCCGTCGCGCGGCCGCCTATGTCAATACCTGCGACCCAGGCCTCCTGGACGACGGCCACCAGCGCCCGCTCGGCGGTCTTGCGGGCCTCCAGGAAAGGCGGGAAGTAGGAGCCGGTGCGCAGCTTCGGGATCTTCAGGTTCAGCGGCCCGAGCCGGGTGTCGAGGGTGCGCTCGCGATAGCCGTTGCGCCAAGTGGTGCGCTCGCCTGAGCGCTCGTACCGGCCAGCGCCGATCATGCCCTCCACGTCAGCTTCCATCAGGATCTGGAGCACGGTCTCGGTGAGGGAGCGCAGGAAGTTGCCGTCGTCGGCCTTTTGCAGGGCGTCCAGAAGTGCCAGTCTGTCGTCGGTCATCGGGTGCTCCAGGGCTCGGGTTGAAGTCCGCAAACTCCACCTTAGCCGCACGCCCCGATGGCCACCCCGGCTACACCTGATTCTCCACCACATCCGTGGACGTTAACGAGCACTTCAATGTCCTATAGGAGGGTGGCACGCCTAAGGCCCGCAAGGGAGACATCTCGTGGGCACGGTTGCAGAAGGTCTAAGCAGCGCATGTCCTGAGATAATTCACGGGTCATTCAGGTAGGCAGTGCGACCACTGAAGCCTTACAGGGGGATTTTTACCATGGCGCACACGTTCTTCTACGAGATCGAGGAGACCTACTTCGACTTCTATGAGCCTGTCATTGTGGAAGAGGTCTACTTCGAGACCTACACCCCCGTTGTCGTCGAAGAGGCTTTCTTTGAGACCTACACGCCTACGGTTGTGCAGGATTTCTACTTCGAGAGTTACACGCCTCCTGCAATCGAAGAGTTCTACGTCGATGCCTACACACCGGCTTTCGTTGAGCAGACCTATACTTCCTATTACTGGTGGGCCTGAGTCTCGCTGCAGGGGTGATCGGCCCTACTGGCAAACGATGGGCGGGCTGCCCCGCCATAGACCCGGCGGGGCTCGGGGGAGTGTGGTTCAGGAGTAGGAGTATTCGACCCAGGTCTCGTCCACGTACACGTCAGAGCAATCGAGGCGATCAGAACCAGCCGCAGCAGCAGCCCGAGAATGGCCGCTATTGCGGCGGCGCATCATGACTTGTGTCACCTATGGGTATACCCTTGTGTGACATCGCGAGCGTCCGCTTGAAGTTGTGACGCAAGGGACACTCTATGCCGCTCGTCGGCCTGACGGCACGGACACTCCGAGGCGCACCTGCCTCGTCCCTTCCGCCGCCCTGAGTTACTGTGCCTGCCGAAGATCAGCTGCGAGACGAGCATGTCTCCTCCCGTCGAACGACGCCTTGCCGCCATCTTGGCGGCTGACGTGGTTGGCTATTCCAAGCTCATCGAGGCCGACGAGGCCGGTACACTCGCGGCGCTCAGAGACCTGCGCCAGAAGGTGCTGGAGCCGCTTCTCACCGAGCACCGTGGCCGGATCGTGAAGCTCATGGGCGATGGGATCATCGCTGAATTCGGCTCTGTCGTCAGCGCCGTCTCCTGTGCTGCTGCAATCCAGGTACGGCTTGCCAAGGCGCAGGAGGCTAACACACCAGAGCGCCGCATCGTGCTGCGGATCGGCGTCCATCTCGGAGACCTGGTGGTCGAAGGCGAAGACCTCCTGGGAGACGGCGTCAATGTTGCGGCCCGCCTGGAGCAGCTTTGTCCGCCAGGAGGCGTGCTGATCTCTTCTGCCACTTACGAGCAGCTGCCGGGCAAGCTGGATCTCTCCTTCGAGGATGTTGGCGAGCAGCACCTCAAGAACATCGTCAGACCCGTGCGAGCCTACCGCCTTGCCCCAGAGGGTGCGCAGTCCCGTCCGGCCCCCGCACCGCAAACTGGCGAGAAGCCCGCCGTCGCCGTGCTGCCGTTCGAGAACATGAGCAGCGACCCGGAGCAGATCTACTTCAGCGACGGCATCACAGGTGACGTGATCACCGAGTTGTCCCGCTTCCGTGAGTTGATGGTCATCGCGGGCAACTCCTCCTTCGCATTTCGCGGCAAGAGCATGGACGTGCGCGAGATCGGCCGGGCTCTCGGGGCAGCTTACGTGATCGAGGGCAATGTGCGCCGCGCGGGAGCCCGGGTCCGCATCACCGCTCAGCTCGTGGACGCTGCGAACGGTGCTCATCTCTGGGCCGAGCGGTACGACCGAGCCATCGAGGACGTCTTCGCCGTCCAGGAGGAGATCGCCCAGAGCATTGTCGCGACGGTAGCGCAGCGAGTCTTGGACGCAGGCGAGGCTGTGGCCCAGCGGCGCCCGCCGGAGGACATTCGGGCTTACGATCTCTTCCTCCGGGGTCTGCGGCTCTCAGACAGCTCCTTTACACCCGAGGTACAGGTGCAGGTCGAGGCTCTCTACGAGCAAGCCCGCGCTGCCGACCCAACGTTCGCGCGTGTCTATACGGGTCTCGCCTATACCCACCTCAACCGCTCCTTGGACGTCATCACGGGCATACAGCAGCAGCCCGACGAGCACCGGCTCTCAGCCCTGCGCCTTGCCGAACAGGCTCTGGCGCTGGATCCTAACGATCCACGAGTGCAGAACACGCTGGGTCACATATGCCTTCTAGTGCGTGACTTTGAGCGGGCCGAACGGCACCTTGACCTCGCGCGGGCGATGAACCCGAACGACGCGACAATCCAGATCACCTGGGCCTGGATCCAAGAGGCGACCGGTAAGGCCGAACGTGGGCTGGCGGCCGCAGAGACCGCCTACCGGCTCAATCCGCGACACCCTCCCTGGTATGACGCGACCCTCGCCCGCATACACTTCCAGCTCGGACACTACGCGGAAGCGGCCGCCCTCCTGGAGAAGCGGATCTTCGACGCGCCGGCGTTGAACCTACGAGCCATGGGGCGCCGGGTGGCAGCTTATGCTTACCAGGGGCGTCTTGAGGAAGCCAGGCGGTGCGGAGAGGAACTCCTTCGGGGAATCCAGACGCACTGGCGCGGCGATCCAGGGGCCGGGCCCTCTGAGTACATGGACTGGATCGTGTGGAGCGCGCTCCTTCAGCACGCCACCGACATGGAACGCTTGCGGGCGGGGCTGCGCCTCGCTGGCCTACCGGCCTGAAGCCAGTCCGAGCCGAAGGTGAATGAGATGCGGCTGTCGCAGAGTTGCGGCGTTTACCCCTCCTTGAGCATGCCGGCTGCATGAGCGCCTGCGATGTGGAGGTGACCCATGATCCTGAATGCTCTGGTCGAGCGGCTGAAGGGTCAGTCCAATCGCGACTTCAAGGGCCGGTACTATGAGGCGGGGCTGACCCTTCAATGGCAGTTTTCGGTATACCCAACGTGGCGAGCCGCCTGCCAATCTACGTGCATGACCCTCTTAGGCAGGAGGGCGCATGACCGGCAACGAAGCCCGTCGCTCCACATGCCGCTAGGAAGAGCTTATCAGAGGCACCAACTCTGGCAATTGCGAGAAGCTGATCCTGGATTGTTTCTCGAAGCCATGCACCCGCCACGCCTCGAATTGCACCGGTACCGCGCCGTTGACGCTCCAATGTGCCGTCGCCGCGTTGAGGGTTGACAGTAGGTCTGGGTGTTCGAGCAATGGGTGTAATTCCTCAACAAGGATCACTGCTTTGATCGATGCACATTCGCGTACATGCTTTGGATGCACATAGCTCCCTTTACTCGGGTTCCGGCCAGGAAACCGAAATCGCGCGTTCGACCCGGCTGCGTCCTGGAGGACACCCGCGTAGAACAGAAGCTCGCTCAGCGTGCCCATAGGAATGTTGGAGCGTGCTTTCAATTCGAAGAGCCAGAGCGCGCCTTGGCCAAGCCCCACGAGGTCGATCGCGCTCTTCTGTCCAGTGAACACAATGTCATTCATCGTGGGCCGCTCGGCTGTGTAGAGGCCAACTGGGAGCTGCCGGTCAACCTCGTTGAGCCCAAACTGCTCCTTGAACTCCGGTGCGAGCCAAAGCGCGTGTTCAAGTCGTGCCTCGCGCTTTGAATTCACGACCGGGAGGAGCGCTGCTTCCTCGCGCGTCGGGCGCACGTCCGCCATATTGAGATACAGATCGCCTCTATAGAGCGCATCCCACTCACGGAGATGTTCCTGGCACTGGACAGAGAACCACTCCGGAAACAACGTCCGAAACCGCTCCACGCGGTAGAGGAAGCGTTGGTAATGTGGGTTGAGCCTGCCAGTCTTAGTGCGTGGCGGGACCTCCCACGATAGTGCGATCTCCGGCCTGTTGTGAAGCCAGAGGTGGAGAGCGAGAGCCCACGCCTCAAACGCGGCTGCGTTACTCTGCATATTTTCGGTGACTGCCGCCGCGTCCATGTCGATGACGATGTGGGCATCCGCCTCGAAGAACTTTACGTTCTTAGGGGACGGCAGGCGCACCGCTCGCCCTCTTCCACTTTGGTGAGCATGCTCGTCGTGGCACGCCTTCAGAAGCGCACCTATCCTTTTATTGTCAGCCACACGACGTCCCTTGTTGTCTGGGTTGAATTCCCTTGGTCCACCCCGCGCCTACGGTGACACCCTTTGTGGAGCTCGAAGCGGGCGCATGTGTCAAACCTTCGGCAGCAACAACGCTCTTAACCCACCCAGCCGCCGAAGCGACCCCAAACCCAGTGATTTCTTACAGCGTAAGCTACCACCGCTAAGAACCAGCCCGTTCCAGTACCCTCTCAACCTGAACGGCACTCCACTCGCCTCCGCGGACCGTCTTGATGCCCCTGGCGTTCAAGCCGCATGCCCCTGGCGTTCAAGCCGCCGGCAATCTCTCGCAGTGACATCGCGCCGGCCCCTTGGACGCTGGCGATCACGGGCGCGAGGTCGGCAGCACGGCGGGCGGCCATCCTGGAAATCGAGACGCGGCCTCTCGCGCCCCCCATCGCCTGGCCCCTCAGGTTGGCGGGTGACCCAAGCTTCACACCCCTCGCCTTTGCGGCAGCAAGTGCCTTTTTGGTGCGATCCGAGATCAGGCCTGCCTCCAGCTCCGCCACCGCCGCCATCTGTTGCAGCATGAACTTGCCGGTTGGGCCTTCGATCTGGGGCAGATCGCAGAACCGAACCTCGACGTTCCCTTCCAAGAGGCGGGAGAGAAACGCCACGGATCGGGTCAGGCGTGACACGTTGGCGACGATGAGCGTCGCGCCCATGACGCGGCAATGGGTCAGAGCTTTGTCGAGTTCCGGCCGCTCCGATCTGCGGCCGCTCTCGACCTCGACGAACTCACCACACAGCTTCCACTGGCCGCCATTGAGGGGCGTGTCGCAAACTCTGACTTAGGTCGCAGAATGGGCCAGACTGGCCTCATTTTCATGCTTTGTTAACCTGCGGAAGTCTGAAGCAGAGGGCGAGCAGGCGGTCTGCTCGCGGATGGTCCACGAGCCGGAAAAGCCAAAGCCCTTGCGCAGCCACACCTTGATTGCCTGCCTTGAGCGAAACCCCGCCCGTGCAGCCCTCTGCCGGCGGGGTTTTTCTTCCCTGGCGCGATATGCCTTTCGGGCGCACACTCACACAGCCGGCCTTCTCCACCGAGATCATGAAGTGCTCGCAACCTTCAGCCCCACCCAGCCAGTGGCTTGGCGGGCTCTTCGCGCCAAGCACATAAGTCAGGGAGGAACAAGTGGCGGTTCGTCCCACCAGATCTACCCGATCAGTGGCGAACGGGTGGTTGGCCCTGATCTGAACCTGACACCATCATCCTACCTGCCTGGGCAACCCACAGGTTTCTGGATGACAACGACATGGGGCCGCACGATCGGCATTGTTCGTGAACCAAGTGCACATGGAGCCCAAGGAGCGAAAGATCGAGCGACGCCTCGCGGCCATCTTCGCAGCCGACGTGGAGGGCTACTCACGCCTTATGGGCGTGGACGAGGACGGGACGCTGCGCACCCTCACGGCTCACCGGGAGATCATGGACAGGCTCATCGGCGAGAATGGGGGCCGGATCGCCAACACGGCCGGGGACAGCGTCCTGGCCGAGTTCCCGAGCGTAGTCGACGCGGTTCGGGCGGCTGTTGAGGTCCAGGAGGCGCTTAGGAGGGCCAATGAGCCGCTGCCCGAGCAGAGTAAGGTCTGCTTCCGCATTGGGGTGCACGTCGGGGACGTGATGGTGAAGGCGGGTGACCTGTTCGGAGAAGGCATAAACATCGCCGCACGTCTTCAAGCCTTTGCGGAGCCCGGAGCGGTCTGCATTTCTGGCGATGTGCACCGGCACATCCGCAAGTCCCTGTCACTCGCTTTCGTTGATCTGGGCGTTCAACAGCTCAAGAACATCACCGAGCCCGTACAGGCCTACAGGATCGACGCACATCCGACCAGGCGGGCACAGGACGATCTACAACCCTTACCGAAAGCACTTCCCCTTCCCGACAAGCCCTCCATTGCGGTTCTCCCCTTCATGAACATCGGTGGAGACCCTGAGCAGGAGTATTTCGCTGACGGTGTGGTTGAGGACATCATCGCCGCGCTGTCCCACGCCCGCTGGTTCTTCGTCATCGCCCGAAACTCCTCCTTCATCTACAAGGGCAAAGCTGTCGATGTCCGCCAAGTCGGTCGGGAGCTCGGGGTCCGCTACATCCTTGAGGGCTCCATCAGGAGGGCGGGAGGGCGGATCCGTATCGCGGGCCAGCTCGTCGAGGCCGAGACGGGCCACCACCTGTGGGCTGATAAGTTCGATGGTGAGCTCGCCGACATTTTTGATCTCCAGGACCGCATTGCTGAGCAGGTAGCAGCGGCCATCGAGCCGAACCTAAGGCTGGCCGAGGTATCCCGCTCAAGTACCAAGCGCACCGAAAACCTGACCGCCTATGACTTCTACCTCCGCGCCCTGCCTTACCGGTACGCTCTCTCGGAGGCGGGAGCCCACAAGGCGATTGAGTTCGCGACTGCCGCCTTCGACAGGGACCCGAAGTTCGCGACCGCAAAGGCTCTGGCGGCATACTGCTACGGGATGTTCGTTTTTCAGGACTGGGACTCGCCCGGTGCGGCAGAGAAAGCAGAAACTCTCGCCCGTGCGGCGGTGGAGGACGGATGGGACGATCCGGAAGCCCTGCGGATTGCTGGCCAGATCCTCGGCGGGATCGCCCACGACTACCCCGCAGCCCTGGCAGCTTTGGACCGCGCTCTCGCGCTCAATCCGAACTCGGCTGCGGCCTGGATCAGCAGCGGTTGGGTGCATTGCTATGTCGACGAATATGAAACCGCTCTCGATCACTTCAGACGAGCTATGCGCCTGAGCCCCCTCGATCCGGAGGGCTACTTAATTCAGGGAGGTATGGCTGTGGCGCACCTCCACCTGGGGAACCCCGAGGAGGCGCTGGTGTGGTCGCAGAAGTGCCGTCAGCAACACAAGGGTTGGGCGACGGGCTTCCGGATCTCTATCGTATGCTTGGTCCTCACTGGGCGCTTGGATGAGGCCCGCAAGGAGGCCGCACAGTTTATGGCGACTTACCCGAACTTCCGCATTTCGCGATGGACGGCTCGGACTCCCCTCCGCAACCCAGAATGGCAAAAGCGAGAAGTGGAGCCCCTTCGCCTGGCAGGTCTCCCCGAATGAAGACCCGCCGCCTCGGTGACCAGATCTTCGTCTCCGGAGAGCCTATCGCAAACGCTCGTGAGTGCCATTGAGGAAGCCGCGGACAGTCTCTCTTTGAGCCTCGAGACCGAGGCCTGAGCGCCCCTGCTGATCCGTGCTGACGCGGCAGTAGGCGACGAACCGGCCTGCCATGGAGCCCCTGTTACAGGGACTTAATCGAACGTTCAAGCAAACGTAACAGGACCCGGACCCACGTCAATCCACTGCGTCTCACATCGCAAAGGGCCCCACGAGGTCATTAAGGACAAGTCTCACCCGCTCAGCGAAAAGCCTGGCACGAGTGACAGGCTTCCTTATCGGTGTGAATTCTGGGATGTGGCTCGTGCGCAGGCTCTGAAAAACGCAACAGTCTCCTCTAAACGGAGGACGCGGATTGCATCAAAGACGCTTAAGCCTTCTTTCTCTTGCTCCGAGGTCGCCAAGGGACCTGCCTGACGATGCTGCCTAATCATGACCGTCCGGAGGCTTTAACAGGTATCGGCTGTCATCGA
>JAESFL010000656.1_pt1 | contig 20781 bp, 18 predicted proteins | sample 9269401 | NCBI WGS metagenome assembly JAESFL01 (sample SAMN14506025, study PRJNA617098) | algae metagenome | isolation source: Gloeocapsa sp. UFS-A4-WI-NPMV-4B04 and co-occurring heterotrophs from desert... | place: USA: Utah | collected 2006-10-01 | reverse complement strand
GGTGCAACAAGCGTTGATTTTCAGGAAACACTTCTCGCGTCAATTGCATCACTCTCTCCAATCGACAACTCAGGCTAGCATAGTTGTTTCTCTTACTCTGTGTAATTAAATTTGATTAACCACTTAGGAGATACAGCCGTGGGACAAATGCAGAGGAACTCGCACGTTCTCCAAAGGCTGTTTAACTGGTTGCGTTACTTACCACCAGATGTGCAGTACGTAATACTTTTGACAATTTACACCGTAGCTGGGGTGGCGCTGAAAGAACTAGCTAGTGTGTTTGAAACTGCCGAAGCAATTACTCCCTGGGATCCGTCGTCAAGCCTTCACTTTGTGCTTTTATTAGGATTTGGCTTGCGCTATATCCCAGCACTGGTGCTGATTCCCTTAGTGGATAACTTAGTAATCACGCCATCGGATATTCGGGTCACGTATGTATTATTGAGCGCATTGTGCGTAATGGCGTGCTATGGAACAGCCAGCACCATACTATTGAACCAACTGCACATTGAGCCGCGTTTACGTCGTTTTCAGGATGTATTGTGGTTTGCCGTCGTTGCAGCTTTTATTGCACCACTCGCTGCTTCTGCGTCCCTTGCGGCGATCCTGGCAGCGGCTGGCGATTTCCCTTGGTCAAAATGGGGGTCGCACTTCCTGCATGAATGGGCAGGGGAAGCCACTGGCATAGTGATGTTGGCTCCTCCTATGTTGATTTTGCTGCGTAAGGCTCCTTGGTCTACTAAGTCGCACATAGCTCTCAACAGGTTAATGCCACCAAAAATTAACCTACGCTGGCCTAAATTTCGGGATGTCATAGAGCGGGCAATAGAAGTTGTTATTTTACTTATTGTTACCTGGGCTGCTTACAGCATTCCCCCTGGAGATTCTCTAGACTTCACATATTTTGTTTTCTTGCCAATAATCTGGATTGCGGTACGGAAGGGATTTGAAAGGGCAGCATTAGCAGTTTTAATAGTTAATGTCAGCGCGGCTTTCTTTACGTATACCAAGTCTGATACCAATAGTCCATTGGCATTGCAGTTTGGTTTGATGACAGTTTCGCATACAGGCTTGCTTCTTGGCGCTTTTGTTACAGAACGCAAGCAGTCACAGGAGCAACTACTCTACAGCGCCTATCACGACAGTTTGACAGGGCTATACAATCGAGCTTGGTTGATGGACAAGTTAAAGCAAGCTGTAGCGCAGACGAACGCGAACAAAAATTATTTGTTTGCGATTTTATTCCTCGATCTTGACCGCTTTAAAGTCGTTAACGACAGCCTTGGTCATGGGTTTGGAGACCAAATGCTAATTGCGATCGCCGAGCGCCTTAAAATATGTCTGCGGCATAAAGATACCGTAGCGCGGTTTGGGGGAGACGAGTTCACCATTCTGGTTGATGATATCCAAGGTGTCAGAGAAGCCACGTGCGTTGCTGAACGAATTACTCAAGATTTGGCAAAATCTATTAACCTGGGTGGACACGAAATATTTACTACAGCCAGCATTGGCATTGCAATCAGTTCCATAGATTATCAGCAACCAGAAGATATCCTCCGCGATGCCGACATTGCCATGTATCATGCCAAAGTGCAAGGTACAAGCCGATACGCCGTCTTTGATAGAGCGATGCATGACGAGATTATGCAAATGTCGCAGCTAGAAAACGATTTACGACGAGCCGTTGAAAGTCTTGAGAATCAATCTGAGCCTCAATTTCAACTTTACTATCAACCAATCGTGTTACTCTCCAGTGGTACAATTAGCGGCTTTGAAGCGCTGATTCGCTGGCAACACCCGACACGAGGCTTGCTTCCTCCAGGGCAATTTATTTCAATGGCAGAGGAAACGGGACTAATTATTCCTATTGGTGAATGGGTGCTACGCGAAGCCTGTCGCCAATTACAAACATGGCAAGTTACCTTTGACTTTAGAGCCTCTTTGACGATCTCTGTGAATGTTTCGGTAAGACAGTTTTTGCAACCAAATTTGGTAGAGCAAGTTGAGCAAATTCTGCGACAAACTGATTTGAACCCAGGTAGTTTAAAACTAGAAATTACTGAAAGCTTGGTAATAGAAAATCCTGAAGAAGCTTTGGCTATGCTTACACGAATTAAAGCTTTGGGAGTACAGCTAGCGATTGATGACTTTGGCTTGGGCTATTCTTCTTTAAGTCGTCTGCACAGCTTCCGAGTCAATACATTAAAGATTGATCGCTCATTTGTAAGTCGATTGGGTATTGACGGGGAAAATTCTGAGATTATCCAGGCGATCGTTATGCTAGCTCATTTGTTAGGAATCAGTGTTACCGCAGAGGGCGTAGAAACACCAGCGCAACTAGCGAAGCTCAAAACGTTGGAGTGTGAGGAAGGACAGGGATATTTGTTTGCTCGTCCCTTAACAAGCCAAGCAGCTGAACTGTTACTATCAACTGCTCCAGAGTCCTAGAGCGAGGGTAAAGTTTAATATCATTAATAAAAGCTCATAAATTATGAAATCACAGGTAGTTCAAGGCGTTAGTCAGCTAAAATAAAAGCATTTGATTTAAGCTTTTCAAACAAACTAACATATCTTGTAGCTAAGTTTATTTGAAGATAAAGAATATTTAAGGCTTCATAATATGAACCACGAGCAAGAATCTAACACTATTGCTACATACGCACTTATTCAAGAAGCAATTAATAATAATTCTAATCTTCTAATACAAGTTTTTGGTTTTAGTTTAGCTGCAATAGTAACAATAATCTTGGCTAGTATAGCAACAAAATCGTCGGATATTGTTTCTACTGTTGTATTATTATTCTTTGCTGTATTAATTATTTTTTTATCATCAATTTATATAAATCTACAAACAAAATTATTAATTGAGATAGAAGCCTATATTGCTGTCTTTATTGAGCCGAAGCTTTCTCAGGAATTACAGTAGAGACAAGTAATTAATAAAAAAAATATAAAAGGTAGGAGGTCAAACAAAGAATATACGTTGAGTTCTACACTTAGTTCTACACTAGAGTTTCTTAATTTTCTTCCCTTTGCATATGCCATCATTTTAGGTTTTATTGCATGGCTTGTAGATGACGCTATCCATAATCCAGCAGAAAAACTAAATTCAGAAAATAAATTAATAGTTGCAGCAGTAATTATAGCTATAGGAATTATATTACTTTCATTTTGGCAAAAAAAAGAATACCGTCCAGAGATATATTACCACAAATGTAAACAAGATTTTGAGGAGCAAAAACAGCAAGAAGAAAGCCTCAAATCTTTACAAAAGAAATTAGTTAATACTAATGGTAAAGAAATTCCTATTCCTGAGTCTACTTACCAGGTATTGCGGAAAGTAACTGAAATAATGGCATCAGGTCAAGCAGTATTTGTACTACCACAAAAAGACAAGGTATCAATTCAAGAAGCAGCAGATATTCTTAATGTGTCACCACCTTTTTTAGTTAAGTTACTAGAGCAAGGAAATATACCTTCTACTCAGGTAGGTTCAGGACAATATATTCGTTTTGAAGATTTAATTAGCTACAAAAAACAGCGTGATATGGAACGCAGAGAAGGTTTGAAAGAGCTTACACAATTTCTTCAAGAAGAGGGGTTTTATGAAGAAAATAGAGTTAAATTTGACTCCTAGTATGCCAGTAATCCCTGTTGTATTGGATGCCTGTGTGATTTTTCCTATGCCTCTATGTGATACGCTCTTACGTGCTGCGGAAGCTAACTTATATCGTGTTCACTTTTCACAGGAAATTCTAGACGGTGCTACTCGTAATCTTGTGAATAAAGGAAAGATCACAGAAGCTAAGGCAGTACGCTTTCAGGCAATCCTCAAAACGCACTTTCCTGAGGCAATAGTAGAAGTACCTGAAGAGTTAGTTGCAGTAATGACAAATCATCCAGGCGATCGCCATGTTGTTGCTGCTGCCATAATTGCCAAAGCTGATATTATTGTGACTACTAATCTTAAGCATTTCCCAACGGAATCTCTAGCCCCTTTCGGAATTAAGGCTCAACACCCAGATATCTTTCTGAAACAAATGTATGAGCTTTTTCCAGACTCAATAATTCAAGTAATTGAGCAGCAGCCTCAAGATTTAAAGAACCCTCCTCTAAATGTTACTGAACTATTAGACAAGTTAGGTAAGCAAGTACCAGAATTTGTAAGTAAAGTTTGGCTTACAATTCAAAATCTTGAAGATTAATTAGCTATGCGCTGACCGTTAGTGTTAAATCTAATATCGTTGACTAGTGAAAAATTATTATGAAAGCACAGGTATTTAGAGGCGTTAATCAGCTAAGTTATGAAGAATTGCCAGTACCTACACTTGCACCTGATGAGGTACTGGTACAAGTGCGCGTAGTCGGTTTGTGCCAATCTGATATTAAAAAGATTCGGTATCCATTATATGAACCACCGCGCATTTTTGGGCATGAAACAGCCGGAGTAATTGCAGATATAGGCGATCAAGTGACTGGCTGGCAAGTTGGGCAAAGAGTTGTAGTAATGCACCACATCCCATGTATGCACTGTAATTACTGCCTTAATGACAACTTTTCAATGTGCGATGTCTACAAAAATATTTCTACGACAGCTGGCTTTAATGCTAGTGGCGGCGGCTTTGCAGAGTATGTTAAAGTTCCGGGTCACATTGTCCGCAACGGTGGGTTAATTTCGATTCCCGATGCAGTAAGCTTTGATCAGGCTAGTTTCGTAGAACCAACTAATTGCTGCCTCAAAGCAGTTAAAAAAGCTCAAATTGCTCCTGGTCAATCAGTTTTGGTCACTGGTGCTGGACCAATTGGGCTAATGTTTATGATGTTGGTCAAATATTTTGGCGGTAGAGCGATCGCTACTGACTTACTCCCGTCGCGGATCGAAAAAGCTTTAAGCGTTGGTGCAGAGGCGGCTTTTGATGCCCGCGATCCAAATTTACCAGCCAAAATTCAAGCGCTTACTGATGGTATGGGCGTTGATACTACTCTTTTAGCTGTTCCTAGTGACAAAGCTTTCTTTCAAGCGCTTGACTGTACCCGTAAAGGCGGTAAAATTCTCTTTTTTGCAGAGTTCCCCGATGAAGTAGAAATTCCGCTCAACCCCAACATTCTTTATCGCCGTGAAATTGATTTGATGGGTAGCTACAGTTCTTCCTACCGCGTTCAAAACCTTGCTGTTGATATTGTGTTTAACCAGCGCATTGATGTAGAAGCATTAATTAGCGATCGCTATCTCCTCCAAGATTTATCAGCAGCTGTGGAAAAAGCGATCGCTCCTAGTCCCGATACTTTAAAAATTCTCATCTATCCTCAGACATTGGAATAACCTTCACTACAGTCTTTTTTCTAAAAATCTCTCTTTGGGGGTATTAATCGGCTTTTACTTATACTGCTACAGTTGTTATTGCTCATCTATCATCAGATAGATTTTTTGTCGTGAATATAATCAACTATGGAAACATCCTATCCTACGCGTGGGCAAATAGAAAGAACGCTCTCGCAGCGGATTCAGGCTCTGTATCGCACTCAGCTAGAGCATCAACCAAGTCGAGTAACTTGTCAAATTTTTGATGAGAAAATCGCTATTATTTTGGAGGATTCTATCACCCAACCAGAGCAACTTTTAGTTGAAAATGACCAAGAAGAGTTAGCAGAACAAGTACGAGCAAAATTAGATGAGGCAATAGAACCACAATTAAAAGCCTTGATTGAAGAAGTAGTTGGAGTAGCTGTAATTGACTTACTAAGTGATGCTAAATTAGCAACAGGCCGTACTGCTACGATTGCTATTTTGGCACAAACACCTCAGCTTAGAAGTTAATTCTAAATTCAGTTTCGGGTCTTGAGTCTTGGGTCTTATATTGCAAACTAATTCTCAATTTAGAGTTACTGCTTTTAACACACAAAACCTAACACCCAAATTTTTTTGGTAATATTTAAACTGCTGGAATTTTGCGAATATTATTTAAAATAACTACCTCCATTTCATCAATTAGATAAGGCTTCTTAATGTAATTAATACAGCCTGCTGAAATAAAGTACTCGCGATCTTCTGTTCTAGCCATACCTGTAACAGCAATGATTGGAATTGTACTTGTTTCAGGGTTTTTCTTTAGGCGATGGACAACTTCAATACTGCTCATGTCTGGCAACATCATATCTAATAAAATTAGATCAGGCTGGTAACTTTGTGCCATACCTAAAGTAGTCTCACCGTCAGTAGCAGTAATAAATGCACACTCAAGTAATACAACTAATTGAGGTAGCAAGTGCAAATTATCTTCATTACCATCGACGGCTAAAATTAGAGGCGGTTTAACAGTATTTTGCTGATGGCTATTAGACTGATATGGCAAATTCATAGTTAATTTAGGGAAAGATCGTAGAAGCGCAAGACTATTGTGTTTAAAAGTTCTTACGACGAGGCATTCCCCAAGCGGCGGCGGCGGCGCTTATAATGATTGGCTCGTAATTCCTCCGCAAAGCTACTTGTTGTTGCTAATATTAAAAAATAACCAACAAGCTATTAGAGGCAACCAGATTTCATGATTTTACATTAAAATTTTAAGATTATAATATGAGAAAACTAATTTTTATTTAAGCCCAATATTAAATAAAAAATATAAATCAGAATATTTTTTAATTTTTGCTAGCTAATAAATCGGTAATTTCAAATATCCATATTTCTACAGAGATATACCTTTGGAGTGGTTGAGGTGTTCTTTCAGACTGATAAAGTTTAAAAATTATATAAAATATTTGTTTTATAGAGAGACATGATATATGTTAGAAGGTTCACAACTAACTCTTAGGCAGTTGGAACATAGTATCTCGCAGCGCATTATGAGTTTGTACGTTACTCATTTAGGGCATCAACCTCAGAAAGTTTCTTGTCAATTAGTTGATAAGACGGTGACTATTATGGTCGAAGATTCTATTACCCTACCAGAACAGCTTTTAAATAATAGTGGTCAAGAAAATTTAGCTAAAGAAGTACGCTCCAACATCCAAAAAGCAGTTGCAATACATTTAAAATCAGCTATTGAGGAAGTGTATGCAACAACTGTAATTGATATTTTTAGCACTTGTACATTTGATACAGGACAGACTAGCATCGTTGCTATTTTAGCCACTGTTCCAGAAATTGTAACTAACCAACAGACTGAATTAGTGGGAGATAATGACGGATAAGAGTTTCTAAATCCTCAAGGATATAAGGCTTGCTGATATAATCATTACAGCCTGCTAAAATCAGGCGATCGCGATCTTCTAATCTTGCTAAAGCCGTTACTGCGATAACTGGTGTTCTTGCTGTTTCCTGATTCTGCTTAAGGCGATATACTACTTCTATTCCATTTAAGTCAGGCAGCATAATATCTAGCAAAATCAAGTTTGGCTGATAAGCTTGTGCTAAACGTAAAGCAGTTTGACCATGAGTAGCAGTCATAACTAGGCAATGTAAAGGCTCCAGCACTTCAGTAAGCAGCACCAAGTTGTCTTCGTCGTCATCTACAGCCAAAATTATTGGTTTGTTATTCACAATGCGCTAGACCACCATAAATTAGAGTTTCCAGATAATTCTTTGTCAGGAAAAGTCGTCAATCAGTAAGGTACTCTTATGCCCTTACGAGCAATTGAGGCATTCCCCAAGCGGTAAACAAAGTCATGTGGTCTTAGATTTTTGTTCAGCACTTGCGATGGACTGGCTCGTAGTTAGCTAACTTGTCTAATGGTATACAGTTGATTAGAACTATAGTAGAACAAGCTAACAGGCATCTATCCATTGATGTAATTTTAGCAGAATTATCTGAAAAAGTTCAAATTATTGAGCAGAATATAATATTCACCTTTTACTAAGCTTAATTTGGATTAACAATAAGGTAGCTTATAGCTAAAAGTTGTAATCTGCCCTACAAACTGTTACTTATGTTATTCAGTCTTAACAATATCCTATCTTTTGAGCAGGTGAAAGTAGATTATTCAACTTTTATTTTAACTAGACATAAATTAGACTTAAGTTAGACTTGATTTCTAAATTAGGAAGAAAAGATATTAAATACTTAAGCGTAAAAAAGAAATATTTTTATAAATTAAAGCTGAATTGGAAATAAAATTGTAATCTAAAATAATGTTTTTTTGACAAGATAGGGAATAAAATGGTAGTTAAAAAAGATTTAGTTTAGATTAAATTAGGAGGTCAGTTAATGGCGATCGCAACGATTAATCCCACAACTGGAGAAACGCTCAAAACGTTCGAGCCACTGACCGATACAGACATTGAAACTAAACTTGCACAAGCGCAAAAAGCTTTCGAGCAATATCGTAAAACAGAAATAACGCAAAAATCTGTATGGCTTCAGGCAGCAGCTGAAATTTTAGAACGAGACAAAGAAAACCTTGGTAAGCTGATTACGCTAGAAATGGGTAAACCCCTAAAAGGCGCAATCGCAGAGATAGAAAAATGTGCTTCAGGCTGTCGCTACTATGCTGAACACGCCGCCGAACTTCTAGCCGATGTGCCAGTATCAACTGATGCGAGTCATAGCTTTATTCGTTACCAACCACTAGGCGTAATTTTGGCAGTAATGCCTTGGAATTTTCCATTTTGGCAAGTGTTTCGCTTTGCTGCACCTGCACTAATGGCTGGAAATGTTGGCATACTCAAACACGCTTCAAATGTGCCACAGTGTGCATTGGCAATTGAAGAAGTTATCCATCAAGCCGGATTTCCTCCTAGTGTATTTCAAACTTTATTAGTGGGATCTGAGCGAGTTGCAGACTTGATTGCTGATCACCGAGTTAAAGCCGCAACCTTAACTGGAAGTGAAGCAGCAGGAGCAAGTTTAGCTTCCTCGGCAGGAAAACAAATAAAAAAAACAGTACTGGAATTAGGAGGAAGTGACCCATTTATTGTGATGCCAAGTGCTGATTTAAATGCGGCTGTAGCAACAGCTGTAACAGCACGAATGCTAAATAACGGTCAATCTTGCATCGCGGCGAAACGCTTTATTGTGGTAGATGAGATTGCAGATGAATTTGAAAAACAGCTACTAGAGAAATTTCAGTCATTAAAAATCGGCGATCCGATGCTTCCTGATATTGATTTAGGGCCATTAGCAACACCAGGTATTCTTAAGGATCTAGACTACCAAGTTCAAGAATCAGTTAAGCATGGAGCAAAACTGATCACTGGTGGACAGCCTTTATTAGATCGTCCAGGCAATTTTTATCCCCCTACAATTTTGACTGATATTCCCCCTGGTACTCCAGCAGAGCAAGAAGAATTTTTTGGCCCAGTAGCGCTGTTATTTCGAGTAGCAGATATTGATGCCGCAATAATCGCCGCTAATGTTACACCATTTGGCTTGGGAGCAAGTGCATGGACAACAAATGAACAAGAACGCGATCGCTTAATTAGCGAAATTGAAGCAGGAGCCGTATTTATCAACGGATTGGTTAAATCTGATCCACGTCTGCCTTTTGGTGGCATCAAGCGTTCTGGCTATGGCAGAGAATTAAGCTCTCAAGGCATACATGAGTTTGTCAATGTTAAAACAGTGTGGGTGAAGTAGGGTAAGAGGCGAGAGGCAAGAGGCAAGAGGCAAACCTAATACCTCTCATTATTCTTAGTCCCTTTAGAAGAGGAAATTAAATGAATACAGCTGAACTATTGGTACGTTGTCTGGAAAATGAAGGTGTACGCTACATCTTTGGTTTGCCAGGAGAAGAGAATCTGCACGTCCTAGAAGCGTTGAAAAAATCTTCGATTCAATTCATTACTACCCGTCACGAGCAGGGTGCAGCGTTCATGGCAGATGTCTATGGCCGCTTAACTGGTTCATCGGGAGTGTGCCTTTCTACTTTGGGGCCAGGTGCTACTAATTTGATGACTGGCGTTGCTGATGCCAATTTAGACGGCGCTCCACTTGTGGCAATTACAGGACAGGTGGGAACAGATCAAATGCACATTGAAGCTCACCAGTACCTGGATTTGGTGGCGATGTTTGCGCCAGTGACAAAATGGAATAGTCAGATTGTGCGGCCGAGTAATACACCAGAAATTGTGCGGAGAGCATTTAAGCGATCGCAGAGTGAAAAACCTGGTGCTGTTCATATTGATTTACCCGAAAATATTGCCGCCATGTCAGCTTCTGGCAATCCTCTCAAAAAAGATAAATTGCACAAAACTTATGCAGCATTTGAGTGTATTAGTGAGGCAGCTGCGGCGATCTCCCAAGCAAGTAATCCCTTAATCATGGTTGGAAATGGTGCTATCCGGGGTCATGCTAGTGAAGCTGTGACTCAATTTGCTGCTGCGTTAAATATTCCGGTAGCCAATACTTTCATGGGTAAAGGTGTGATTCCTTATACTCATCCTCTAGCTTTATGGTCAGTAGGATTACAGCAGCGAGATTACATTACTTGTGCCTTTGACAACACAGACTTAGTAATTGCGATCGGCTATGACTTGATTGAATATTCACCTAAGCGGTGGAATCCTGAAGGTAAAATTCCAATTATTCATATTGGAGTTGAGCCAGCTGAAATTGATAGCAGCTATATTCCGATTGTGGAAGTTGTAGGAGATATTTCTGATTCGCTTAACGAAATTTTGCAACGGGCAAATCGCCAAGATAAACCAGATCCTTATGCCCTAGAATTACGTGCAGATATTCGAGCAGATTATGAACAGTACGCTAATGATAATGAATTTCCAATTAAACCGCAAAAACTAATTTATGACTTGCGGCAAGTAATGGGACCAGAAGATATTGTTATTTCTGATGTTGGGGCGCACAAAATGTGGATTGCGCGGCATTATCATTGCGATCGCCCCAATACCTGTTTAATCTCCAATGGTTTCGCTGCGATGGGCATTGCAATTCCCGGTGCTGTAGCTGCCAAACTTGTTTATCCAGAACGCAAAATTGTTGCTGCAACCGGAGATGGCGGTTTTATGATGAATTGCCAGGAATTAGAAACAGCCTTGCGCGTTGGTACGCCGTTTGTGACTTTAATTTTTAATGATGGTGGCTACGGCTTAATTGAATGGAAGCAACAAAACCAATTTGGCGCGTCTACCTATGTCCGTTTTGGCAATCCTGATTTTGTCAAATTTGCAGAAAGTATGGGGCTAAAAGGGTATCGAGTTGAATCTACAGCTGATTTTGTGCCGATCCTTAAAACTGCTTTGGCTCAAGATGTACCAGCCGTAATTGACTGCCCTGTAGACTACAGAGAAAACTACCGCTTTACTCAAAAAGCAGGTGATTTGAGTTGCAAGCTCTGGGAATAGTATTTATTGCAGATCTGTTCACCCGTAAATTATGCCATCAGGCATGATAGCGCCTTTCAAAATTGCAGCATTAGAATTTGCTTTGTGAAAATTTGTTTGGGTTAGGTTCGCTCTACGGAGATTTGCTTTACTAAAATTTGCTTCTAGAAGATTCGCGCCTTCCAAGTTAACTTCAATCAAATTTGCGCTTTCTAAGTTTGCCTTGTGCAAGTCTGCTTTACTTAGATTCGCCTGCATCAGATTCGCTTCTAACAAATCTGCTTCTACAAGGTTAGCTGCTTCGAGGTTTGCTTGTAGAAGTTTCGCCCTGCGGATATTTGCCTGACTCAAGTTTGCCTCAAAAAGATTGGCATTACTAAGATTCGCCTTGTACAAATCTACTCCTTGCAAATTCGCTCCTTGTAAATTCGCTCCTTGTAAATTCGCCCACAAAAGATCCGCCATATAAAGGTTAGCTCCCCGCAGATTAGCTGATTGTAAAAAGGCTCCTCTAAGATCGGCTCCACTCAAATTTACAAGTTCAAGATTAACCCCGCTTAAATTTATAAGTTCAAGAGTTACTCCACTAAAATCCACACCTTTAAAGTCTAAATTAATTCCAGGGTGCTGTTCTCGCCACTCGTTCCAGACATCTACCCCTTGCTTAAGCAATGCTAAGGGTTCAACTATCTCTTCAGTAACTGGCTGGGTTTCATTCACAATAGCTCCTGCTTCCTGTGTGACTGAGGCTTCTAGTAATTGCTCAATAATTGTTTGCAGTTCTAACAGTGCATCGCGGTTTAGGTGAGATGCGTTTTGAGCAATGGCTTTCAGGGTAGGTTTGATACGCCTTTTCAGGGTGAGCTTTCTAGTCATTCTGTACTCAAGAAATAGTTTCTAAGTTTATCTTTCCCTGAACCCTAGCTAAATTATCAATTTTTATAGCTGAATTAGTTATGATTCGTTTGGCGATCGCCCTGAGTATAGTGTAAAAATTTGCAGTTACTATTTAAATATGATGATATTTTATCCTAAAAACTCTTTAACCGTTATCTTAAAGTAAAAACTAACTGTTTTAATAATGTAAATATAAACATAGTAAATAGTTCTATTTATTATTTCATGTTTTAATATTTTTAGCATTTGGTAAATAATTATATATTTTAAAATTATTCTTAGATTTAACAACTTAAATAGTTAATTTTATTAATGTATTTCTAGGCTGCAATAGTGGTTTAATTTCAAAAATAACTTAATTATCTGGAAAAAGTATCTATCAATACAAATCTAAAGGGTGCTTTTACTAAGAATAAAGCCAGCGAAATTACGAAATTAGATTCAATGGTTTAAACCTGAGTCAACCACAACTGTTAAGAAAAAATGGTTAATACTTTGAAAAATTAACTAACCGCTTTCTATTAACAAAAATAACTTCAGTTTTGCTAAATGAGCATAAGTGTGAGGAGGAAAAAGTGAAAAGAAGTGAAAAACTATCAATACATTGGCAACGCGAGATTTTATCAAAAATAAAAGTTATCCGAGAACGTCACTGGCGGCTAATAGCAGGAGTGAGTGTGGGCATGATATTACTAGCTGGGGTTTGGTCATCACCCGTAGGTGCAGCGAGCCGAACTCACAGAGTAATGTCTACAGCTGGAAACGTAATTTGGGGAGAATTATTCAAACCAGATAGTCGTCCGATTTTGCGAGTCAATTCAGGCGATCGCGTTATCATGCAAACAGTTTCTCACGAAGGCATATTGCCAGATCAAGGAGACACAATTGCATTTTTCGCTCAAGGTGGAATTCCGCAAAACACTAAAAGCGCAATTTCTAAAAATCAAATTCTACCAGATCAGACGCGGGTAAAAGCCTCTGTGAAAAAGACTGGTCCAGGCCCTCACGTAATTACAGGGCCAATTTATGTAGAAGGCGCACAACCAGGAGATGTACTAGAAATTAAGACGATTGGAATTGATTATAGATCCCCCTACGGCGTGATCTCTAATCGTCATAGCAGAGGTGCGCTTCCTGGCGAATACCCGATAAACAATGCTCCTGTCTATTCTAAAGTTGTCGCCATTGATACTAGACGCGAAGTAGGTATCTTTCAGCCTGAAAATAACTTACCTCCTTTAGAAATACCACTCAGACCGTTTATGGGTCTTATGGGAGTAGTTCCGGCTAATCGAGAAGAAGCAGCAAATTCAATTCCACCAGGAAACTATGGTGGTAATGTTGATATTCAACTGTTAGGGCGTGGTTCCAGCTTGTATTTACCTGTACAAGTTGAGGGAGCGCTTTTTTATTCAGGAGATCCCCACTGCGCTCAAGGAAATGGTGAAGTTGCTTTAACTGCGATTGAGTGTTCTTTGACTCCTACTTTTGAATTGATTGTCCACAAAAACATGAAGCGGAATACACCAATGGGTGAAACCAAAGACGCTTGGATTGCAATTGGTTTAGATAAGGATTTGGATGAAGCTATGAAGAAATCTGTGCGGGAATACCTAGATATTGCTAGTGAAAAGTATGGTATGACCAAACAAGATGCACTATTATTTGGTAGTGCTGCAATTGATTTTGAGATATCTCAAGTTGTGGATATTGTCAAGGGAATTCATGGCACAGTTCCCAAGCAATTGTTCCGGGGACTCAGACAAGAAAATCGTTCGTAGAGATTTAGGGTGAGGGAACTATTAGCTATTATTTACCTCACCATATTTAATAACTGTAATTATTGATTTAATGTATCATCACAATTCTGCCCATTGCCATGACCACACTTTAATTAAAGATAGTAACCGCTCTGATAAAGTTGCATTACTATCAAGTGTATTAGTATTAGTTGGTTGCTTTTCTTTAGCAGAACTAGCTGTAGGCTTATGGAGCAATAGCCTTGCTCTTTTAGCTGATTCAGGTCACATGATTTCAGATACTTTGGCTTTATGTATCACGCTTTTTGCAAGTTGGATTTCCCAATTTAATAGCTCTAAAAAAAATACTTTGGGCTATCAGCGAATTGAAGTTATTTCAGCTTTAATTAATGGAATTGGGCTTGTTGTGATCGCACTTTGGATTGGCTGGGAAGCGATCGCTCGTTTACAATCTCCGCCGGACAATATTTTAAGTCTACCAATGTTAATTACTGCGGGTGTGGGTTTAGGAGTCAATAGCATTAATGTACTTTTGCTGCACGACAGCAGCCACCACGACATAAATTTACGCGGAGCTTTTCTGCATATAGTGGCAGATGTTATCAGTTCAGTTGGCGTAATTTTAGCAGCGATCGCTGTTGCGGTCATGCACTGGCAATGGGCTGATCCAGTTATTAGCTTGTTTGGCTCAGGGTTAATTATCCTCAGCGCAATTCCTTTAATTATCCAAAGCTGGAAGATTTTACACAGAAGCTTTCAAAGTAACCTGGTAAGCTAACAGTGCCAATGAAAATCGCTACTTGGAATGTCAACTCGATTCGGACTCGGCTTGAGCAGGTTTTGGATTGGTTGCGTCAAAATCCTATTGATGTTTTATGTCTGCAAGAAACAAAAGTTGTAGATTCAGACTTTCCGCGATCGCCTTTTGAGCAACTAGGCTATCACCTCTACGTATCAGGGCAAAAATCTTACAACGGTGTTGCCTTAATTAGCAATAAGCAGATACAGCACATCAGCACTGGTTTTGCACCGATCCTGGGTGTAGAAGATTTAGACGAACAAAAGCGGGTAATTACTGGCATAGTTGATGATATCCGCATAGTCAATCTTTATGTTCCCAATGGTTCATCTGTAGGCAGCGATAAATATGAATACAAGCTTCGCTGGTTGAAAGTGCTGCGAGAATACTTGCAGTCTCTCTTGCAAGAAGGATCTGAAATCTGTATCTGTGGTGATTTCAACATTGCTCCAGAAGATCGCGATATTCATGATCCCGCCACCTTAACAGGTCAAATTATGGCATCTGAGCCAGAGCGTCAAGCCTTACAAGAAATTTTGCAATTAGGTTTTGCTGATGCTTTTCGTAAATTTACAACTGAAAGCGGACACTTCAGCTGGTGGGACTATCGATCAGGAGCGTTTCGCCGTAACTTAGGCTGGCGAATTGATCATCACTATCTTACCCCTGACCTCTACAAGCAGGCTATTAGCTGCACAATAGATCCTACTCCTAGAAAGCTCCCTAAACCAAGCGATCATACTCCCGTAATTGTTCAATTATAAATAGTTAGTTGAATTATCCTATTACTTTGTGTCTTTAAATCTCAATAGTTTCTAGGATAGGTTCTAAGCACCTATGAGAGAACTACCACCATGTTTTTAGTTACTGGCGCAACTGGAGGAATAGGCCGTAGAGTCGTGCGACTATTGCGTGAGCGAGAAGCATCTGTTCGCGCCTTTGTCCGCCTCACTTCTCGCTATGGCGAATTAGAACACCGAGGAGCAGAAATTTTTATTGGTGATTTGCGCCAAGAAAAAGATATCCAAAAAGCTTGTCGAGGAGTAAAGTATATCATCAGCGCTCATGGCTCAGATACCGATGCTTTAGCCTTAGATTACCGCGCTAATATTGAACTAATTGACGCAGCTAAGGCGATTGGAGTGCAACACTTTGTATTTATTTCTGTACTGGGAAGCGATCGCGGTTATGAAGATGCACCAGTATTCAAGGCAAAACGAGCAGTAGAACAATATCTCCAAGCAAGTGGCTTAAATTACACTATCCTGCGTCCGGCTGGCTTATCCTCAAATCTCCTGCCACTAGCAGAACAATTCCGTGAAAATGGGATATATGTGCTAATTGGCGATCGCCATAACCGCACTTCAATTGTTAGTACCGATGACTTGGCGCAAATCATTGTAAAATCTCCCACCGTTGCAGGTGCGCGCAACCAAATCTTCCCAATAGGAGGACCAGAAATTTTACAGCGAGAGGATATACCTCGCATTTTTGGGCGGATATTTAACCGAGAGCCGATTATAATTATTCCACCACTATTTCTATTGGATGGAGTGCGGAGTGCGGTGGGACTGTTAAATTCTCAAGCTCAAAAAGCACTAGGAACCTTTCGCACTTTATTAGCAAATGAATTTTTCTGCACACCTGATGAAATAGCCCGATTGGAGTCAATTTTTGACTTAAAACTAGAACCCTTGGAAAGCTTTTTACGGCGCTATTTAGGGGTTTAATTCAGAGTGAGTAGTGATGCGTGATTCGTGCCAAAGTGAACCCACGTCTAAAAGACATGGGATTGAAATAAAGATGTTTTTTAAATCGCTACTAGGTATTCTCGCGCGCGTATTTTTTGGATGAGAGAAGTGCTACCAGAGTATCTGCAAAGCATATCTCTCTTCAAGTGGGCTTTAAACCCACAACTAAAGTTTTCTTCCACTACTCACTTGCCACTACTCACTACTCACTTTTTTGTAGTTATGCAAACAAAAAGCACAACAAACGTTGCTGTACCCCTGAGTGCTATTGTCTTAGCGGGTGGTCAAAGTTCTCGGATGGGTCAGGATAAAGCCTTACTCACAGTTGAGGGTGAGCCATTACTACGGCGTGTGTGTGACATTGCGATCGCATTTTGTAATCCAGTCTATGTTGTCACACCTTGGCCGGAACGCTATCAAAACTTCCTACCAGCAAGTTGTCAGTTTATCCAAGAAGTGGCTCTAGAAGTCGAGAATACAAGTGATGTAATCTCGTCTTCCAGTAAAGTTACTTCGCCCCTACCTCACGGGCCTCTTGTTGGGTTTGCCCAAGGACTAAGCCAAGTAACAACAGATTGGGTGCTGTTGCTAGCTTGCGATTTACCTCGATTACGAGTTGAAGTATTGCAAAACTGGGCAGCTGGACTGGGGGAAGTAGAGTCGGAAGCGATCGCTGTTCTTTCTCGCCATACTAAAGGCTGGGAACCCTTATGTGGTTTCTATCGCCGTAGTTGTCTACCAGCTTTGATGGAGTTTATCAACCAAGGTGGGCGATCGTTTCAGCACTGGTTAGATCAACATCCCGTTCAACTCCTACCGTTGCCAGATGCTGAAATGCTTTTCAACTGCAACACACAAAATGATTTTGCTTTTCTAAGAGAGAATCAGGCTGAATCCCCATGATGAATCTTTCTTTGGCTCACTTCTCCTGAGTGCTGATCTCTCAAAGGCATACCAAGACCCATTTCAAAGGCGCATGGTTGAGCAATGCCATATCCCTGAGCGTAATTTATCCCAAGTGATTTTAGCTTGCTCAAAATTGCATTATCTTCTACAAACTTAGCAATGGTTTGAATTTTCATCATTGAAGCGATATGACTAATAGCTTCTACCATTAATAACGCGATCGGATCTCTTACAATGTCCTTAATGAAAATGCCATCAACTTTCAGGTAATCCACTGACAAATTTTTTAGATAAGCAAAGGATGACATTCCACTACCAAAATTGTCTAAGGCAAACAGACAGCCAAGTGCCTTAAATTCACCGATTAAGCGAGTAGCTTTAGCCAAGTTAGTAATAGCAACATTTTCTGTAATTTCAAAGCAAATAATTGATGGCGGAATCCGGCTAATAGCAAATTGCTCTTGCACAAAGTTAATAAATTTATCATCGTTGATACTAGCGACAGAAAGCTTAACGGCATACATCCCAAAAGAATTTTGCACTTGTAAGCCATCCCAATTTTGGTATTGCTTTCCCAGATAAGTAAAAAGTGTAGAGATTACCCAACGATCAATCAAATGTAGAAAATTGTAGCGTTCAGCAATTGGCATAAATGCACTTGGTGACACAATTGTGCCGCTTTCATCTTCTAAGCGGAGTAGAACTTCGCAATGTTCAAGCTGGTTTTCAATTTCGGCAATCGGTACTATTTTCTGGTAATACAGACGGAAGTTATTTTCCGCAAGCGCTTTTTTGATCTGAGATACCCATTGCATTTCACTGCGCTGCTGCGTTAATTCCTCATCATCAGCTTGGTAAATATGTACCTGATTCCGCCCTTGCTTTTTGGCAGCATAACAGGCAGCATCGGCTTTACTTAAAACTTTAGCTAAATTCTCAGTATCTGCATCGATCGCAACTAAGCCGATACTGACACCAATAGTAAACATTTTGTCCTCCCACTGAAAGCGAAATTCATAAATCCGCTCTCGCAACATATTTGCAATCTGTAATGCTTGCTCTAATGGGCATTGGTAAAGCAAAAGCCCAAATTCATCGCCGCCTAACCGCGCTAAAGTATCAGCTTTGCGTAATCCAGTTTTAAATAAGCTGCTGACTTGCCGCAATAAGGCATCCCCAGCTACATGGCCGCAGGTATTATTGACAATTTTAAAGCGATCTAGATCGAGGTAACATAAGGCGTGTTGCTCGTGGGAATTTTGGGTACTGAGTACAGCTTGTTCCAAACGTCGCTCAAATTCACGCCGATTAATTAATTCAGTTAGTGGATCGTGAGTAGCTTGCCACGATAAGCGTCTCTCACTCTCCCGTAGTGCATTTTCGGCTTGCTTGCGATCAGTAATGTCGCGTACAACAATACACAAAGCATCTCTTTCTTGATAAGAAATTGAGTTAGCACTGACCTCAAGATCAATTAATGAGTTATCTTTACGGTAATATCGCCATTCGCCAGCAAAGCTCTGTTTTTTCGTGTGAATATACTCAACATCACGCTCAACATTTTCACGAGTATCTGCAATTACATCGTAAAGCGTCAGTCCTAACAATTCTTTAGAAGAGAAACCAAGCAAATTTTGGAATGCGGCATTAGCTTCTAAAAAACGTTTGCTATCAGCGTCAACTAAAAAGATTCCTTCTGAAGCTTGAGCAACTACAGCGCGGTAGCGTTCTTCTTTTTCTTGGCGTTCATGCTGCGATATAATCAATCGCTCTAAAAGCAGCAGGATTATTATACTAAATACTAAACCTACTACTAGAAGCGATATAAACAGATAGCGTAAGCTAATTTGACCTTGTTGATAAGTCTCTCTAGGTATATCCATCCGCAATATTAAAGCAGGCTTGCCATAAATGTCTGGCATTAGGGCGTAGCCAGCAATCATTTGTTCATTCAATCGGCGAACCGAAATTGGCTGTTTGACAGACATTGTTGAACGCGCTGCTTGGAAGTCAGCCGGAATCTGGGTTTCATTTAACCCGTGCATCGTCAGAGGCGAACGGCTAATATCAGCCAATTCCTGAAATTCTTTGGTATTTAAATAGCGTCCAAAGATTAGTGTTCCGCGTATAGGCCCTTTGCCTTGACTGGTCAAAATAGGTCGCGAGGAAATCATCATTGCACCTTCAGGAAGTAATACTATTCCTGAGACATTGCTCTTTAAATTCGGGTGGTGAACTAAAAGGGATTTAGCAGAAATCTGTTTACGTAATGCCTCTGGTACAGGAAGTTTTTTAGTTGTTTTTAAATCAAAACCTGTACCATAAACAATCCGACCAGAAGAATTGACGTAAAGTACCAAGTTAAGCCTCAGAAGTGCAAGCTGTTCGGGGGGAAGATTGGATTCAATGTAGCGCTGGTTAACATCCTGAATGAATCTGTAGGTATCATCCCATGTACTCCAATCGATGAAGCGATGATTAAATTCATCTTCGCTATGAGCAAAAGCGCCAACAACTCCCTTTATCAGATGGCGGGTTTCCTGTTCCTCTGACTGTTTAAGACTGTTTAATAAGATAGTTGAGGAGGCAGTATAAAGGACTCCAATCAAACCAATCAGCGCTACGCCAAAGATCAATCTTGTCTGCTTACGTAGAGTCATGGACTTGCCTTTTTCCCCTGCGTTTGGCAGACCTACCCCACTATCTGTTTTTCCCACTAGGTTCCTAAGTTTATTCAGAATACTATGACTAGGAAGTACCCTCCGGTGATCGCTTTTTTTCGGTGGCAAGGGAGCAGAGGGCATATTAAACCTTAAGTCTATAATCGCTAGATGCTAGTCAAAATTTACAATTTTGTTCTTATTTATCTTTCCCAAATTGTAGACATTCTTATTAATATAAGATAAATTTATATAAAATATTAGCTTATCAGTTTAATCCTGATAATTATTCTACTACTTAAATTATTTTAAGTAATATTTTATACACAAGTAGCAATTAATTTTAAGTCTGTTTTTGAGACATCCTTCTAAAGAAGTAAAAATAGGTTCCTGGCAAATCTCGCTCTTGAACTTATGAATGGGACCTAATAGCGCTCAAGGCGATTAAAATTGACGCATAGACTTTCGTTGTCATTTATTAACATGAATTTCGCTGTTAGTCAGAGGTTTTAAATACCTAGCAGGCGATGTGATAGGCGGCAGATATTAAAAGTACGCATTTCCTGGCTGCATACTCCATAACAAGATTAATAAATAACCCAATAATAGAAGTCATACTAAATCCGTTTAGGAAGAACTGGAAATAAATTAGGCATTAGGAAGCCAATGATAAGCAGTTAAATGATGAATTTGCTTAGTCATTTCGGTAAGGATACAACAACGTTTGGCAAGAACA
>JAESFL010000655.1_pt1 | contig 20782 bp, 21 predicted proteins | sample 9269401 | NCBI WGS metagenome assembly JAESFL01 (sample SAMN14506025, study PRJNA617098) | algae metagenome | isolation source: Gloeocapsa sp. UFS-A4-WI-NPMV-4B04 and co-occurring heterotrophs from desert... | place: USA: Utah | collected 2006-10-01 | reverse complement strand
AGGTGGTAGACGCATCGTGCGCCCACCATCGCGCGGCGGATCGCCGACGCATCGAGAATGGAGCCTTGGATGGAATCGATGTGCGAGGTCGAGCCATTCCAATCGGCGAGGTCGAACACGCGAACACGGTCGCCGCGGGAAGCGAGGGCATGCACGACATGACGGCCGATGAAGCCGCAGCCCCCCGTGACGAGGATCTCGGTCACGCTGGAGCCCCGGCCAGAGCAGCTGTGAGAGACTAGTTTTTCACAGATGTCAACGTAAAGAAATGATGTTCACTCAGCTGGGGAGGTCGGCGTGTTCTTCTCGGCCTTCCAAGGAGGTTGCATGGTGGCCTGCCTTGGACAAAGCACCACCAAGGTGCTCCAATTAGGGCGCGTCTTCCTCAATCCTGTTAGAACCGCAGGCTGAGGCGGAGCTCATTACCTACTGCCCCTACTGCCTGACCGGGAAGATGGTCTTCCAGTCCCGTTTCATGTCGACCATGGTCCAGCCACGCGTGGCTGCCTCGTCGAGACCCTTGTTGAGCCCTCCGATGCTGGACTGACGGTCGTAGGCCCATTCGCGCTCGGCATCAGTGTGATGGACGTAGAGGCAGAAACGCGGACCTGACGCGCCGCAGGTCCACTGCAGCATCTGCAGGTCGCCGTCGGAGTTGCCGAAGGCAGCGATAGGCCGGCGGCCGATGACCCTCTGGATGGAGATCGGCTTGCCCTCCTTGTCGTCGATGAAGTCCACAACGGCCAGCTTGACGAGTACGGGCTTGCCGTCGCGCATCTCGAATTGCTGCTTGCCGGTGCTGCCGATGACCTGCTCGGGCGGGATACCGTAGACCTTCTCCGCGAACGCACGCAGGAACTCGATACCTCCGCCGGATACGATAAACGTCTTAAATTCATGTTTGCGCAAGTAGTCGAGCAGTTCGAGCATCGGCTGGTAAGCCATGTCCGTAAATGACCGCCCAGTGGTGGGGTGCTTCGCTGTCGCAAGCCAGTCCTTGACGACCTTCTCGAATTCGTCGCTGGTCATGCCGGCGTGAGTGGCGGTCACAATCTCGATGAGGGCGTGGTCACCGTCCGCGAGGGCGGCCTTGGAGTCACCTTTAAGCAGGGAAGCAAAGGGCTCCTTGTCTTTCCACTCGGGGTGCTGGGGTGCCAGTGCCTTGATGCGGTCGATGGCGAAGAGAAACTGGAAGTACAGTGGCTGCTCGGCCCAGAGCGTACCGTCGTTGTCGAACGTGGCGATGCGCTCAGCGGGCGGCACGAAGTCGGGCGAGCCCTGCTTCGTCACGCGTTCGACGAACGCCACAATCGCTTTCCTGGGCGCGGTGTCGTTCCACGACTGCAGCGGCTCCTGAGCGAGGCTGGGAGCCGTCCATGATGTCGCGATCAGAACGATGGCCGCAACCCGGGCCACGTTGATCCGGAACGGTGTCATTGATCGTCCCGCGCTGATCCGTCCCATGAACGCCGGCGCGCGAACCGAGCGCAGTGCAAACAGCCATTTCATCCGTGTCATGTTTCCTCCTGCGGCCGAACGGCAGCTGGGCAGTCCCACGGCAGATCAGTCGGCGAGCTTGATGCCGCGCTTGGCTCGCTCGTCCTTGAACACCACCGCGATACCCTCGATGATCTTCTTCTCCTGGTTGGCCTTGCAGTACATGATGAGCTCGTGTTCCAGCTGCTTGACCTGCTTGAGATTGAACAAATGCCCCTTGGCCAGGCCATTGTACCAGCCGGCGTACCACATGGTCAGCGCATCGGCGTCCTCCTGATAGGTGTTTGCAAGCTGGCCGCAGGTCAGCGCCTGGACATCGATCTTCTGGTCGCCTCGAAACAGATCTTGTTGGGCTAAAGCGCACGTTCCGGTGATGATTGCCGCAAACACGGTTGCAGCGGCGAGCAGCGCTTTGGACATGGGTGAGGCCTTCGGGTAAAGCGGAGAGGCTCCGCAGGATCACAGGTGATCACGGAGACTTCCTCGCGGAGGCCTCTAGAAGGGCTTCAAGACGGGGTCTCAGCACACGTCGCTGGTCGAGACCTTCCACGACGTGCTGACATCTAGGCTTACTGTGCCAGTGCGGGTGCGCCGCTTACTTTCTCCACCGGAGGCGGGTTCCAGCGTCCCGTCATCACCTCCGTTTTCGGTGCATAGAGGCGCATCGTGAGATTGAAGGGCCCCTTCGGTGCCGGGAGCCAGTTAGCTTCCATCCCCTTGCCGGGGTTCTCAGCCTGAATGTAGAGGTCGAGTGAGCCGTCACGGTTGTACCGGAACGGCATCCAGCTGCTGACGGCAGACCGGTTAAGATTGTTTGCGACCTGAAAGCCTTCTGAGTCGTATAGGGTCACCGACCAGAAGGCGTCCACCGGGGGCATGCTGCCCTTGTCGAAATGAAGCGAGTATTTGTGCGCTCCATCGAGAGGTTGGCCCGCCGCGTCCGCTAGGTTCAGGGGGTACACCGCGTCCTCAGGTATGTTGGCGCCCAGACCCATCTGCGCGACGATGGCGCGCTTGAGGTAGTAGTTACCATAGACGCCCATGGTGTCAGTGTTCATCGACCAGCCGTTGACGACACGAGCCAGGGTCGGAACTTTCCAGGCCATCAGCCGCTGACCCTCTGAAGCCGCCGATTCAAGCCCTCGCTTGACGTCTCCATTCAGTTTCGCGAAATCAAAGCTCTTGCCAGGCTCAATGCCGATCTGCTTCATCCGCGCGACGATGGGCTGATCTGTGGAGTGGGGCGGGTTCACTTTCATCAACTCTGCCGCCAGGGTGAAGAACTGTTCGGACGACATCGTGTCCACCTGCGTCTTCGGCGGTGTCTTCATGTCGATGGCGGGGTCTGGCTTGAAAGCAGCCGGTTCCGGGTTCTTGCCCCATTGGGACAGCGGCGTGATCTTAAATCCGGCCTGGACCTTGTGAACGGCGTCGTAGTCGGGCGGTCCATCCGTCTTCGTGCGCCCGATGATCCAGACATAGGGAGTCGGTGCATCAATAGTTTGCGTTCCTGATGGGAGCTTCAGATCCTCGATCAGGCGCTGTCGCGCATCTGGCCGCCACCCCGCTGGCACGATCACGAAGTGACCAGCCTGCGTTCCGGTTGTCCGGGAGCCCGGCGAGGCGAACACGTCGGTCCACATGTCGAGCATCGGCAGCAGGTAGTAGCGACCACCCGTGTCGGGAACCGAGACGACGATGGGCTCGCTTCTCAGATCGAGAAAGGCCGACGAGTACAGGGTGTCGAAGTTCGGCCGGACGACTGCCTTGTCTTCGGCCGTCGGAAACGCGGCGATGTTGGCAAAGGTGTTGATCGGTCCGCCGAACCCTTTTCCGGGTCCAATGTTCGTGATCTGCCGACGGGTCACGTCCATCGTCACGAGGGGATACAGGTACAGATAGGCATCGACTGCGATGCTGCGCACCTGTTCCTCGCTGATGGGGCCAGGCAGCTGCGCGAGAGCTGGGCCTGTCATGCTCCAGGCAAGCAGCATGGGAATGGATGCGGCACGCAGGGCCGCCCTGGGGATCCTCGGCATCATGACGTTCATCTTGACCTCCACTCTGTAGGGGCGCGCTTTCGCAAGCACGTTGCGTTTCGGTGGCCGACATCATTAGTCACTGTCCTCTCCGCCGTGGCGGCCCGCTCCGGCTAGCGGCAGCGAGTAATCAACTGTCCGTAGGCATCGACGACCTGCACGCAGCCGCCAGGCGGATAGGCGTAGGCGCCCACGCCAACTGCTCCTGCTCCCGCCGCAGCACCGAAGGCAACGGCACGGCGGGTAGTCCGCCGCGCGACGCCGGCGTAGCTCATCGGCGTCATTGGCCGCCCTCTGATCGCCTCGGCCCGGCTCACGAACCCGCGCTCGATGTCGGGTGGTCCGCCGCTCCAGGCTAGGGCGAACACGACCGCTCCGGTCGCAAGAAGTGCCTTTGTGATGCGTGCCGCTTTCATGGCTTTGCTCCTCCTGCCGTGATACCAGGTGGCACCTCGTCGATGTCCCCGAGGGTATCGAGCCCGACCTGCTTCACCCCGTCGGGCGTCTTGAACACGAAGGTCGAAGCCTCGGGCTTCACGTCCGTCCGCACTTCCTTGATGCGCAGGGTATACTGGGGTGCCTGGGCAACGGACTTGCTGGTGATGACGTACTTACGCGGGATGGGCCGCGCGCCGGTCTCAACCCAGAGCTGCCAATCGGTGTCTTGGTTGCGGAAGGCCAAGTGTTCGCATTCGACCCCGTCAATGACCCCAAGACCAACATGCTTGGCATCCACCACGTCCGCGGTGAGTTGCTCGAAGGACCCCGAAAGGAGCAGATCGGCCCCGGGGATCTCGATGCCGTGCTCCGAGCGCAGCCGTTGGACCATCGCGTCGACAGCGCCGGGAGCCTCGAGCCGCGTGAAGGTCTTGGCAGGCCGGTTGTGGACGATCACTGCCTTGCCATCGAAGATAAGCTCCACATCGGCATAGCCGCCCGTTCGGGTGGCTCGAAGGCCGGCTTGGCGGTCAACAAGCACGTCGCCCGATGCGGTGAACTGGATCTTCTGCAAGTCGGGCGTGATGACCTCGATGTCGGCGTCGTAGCGCACCGACAGGGTTCTTTGGGCTGCCATGTAGTCCGACATCGCCTTGAGGATCTGGCGCGGGTTGCCGTCCTGTGCCCGCGACAGCGTGGTCGTGAGGGAAAGGAGGGCTGCTGCGCCGAGGACCACCCCGATGCGTCGAGCTGTCTGTGCCCTGGTTGGGAGATGCTGCGTCATGTTTCGCCTCCTCGGCATTGCCGGGCCATGAGTGCTCGGGAGCGGACGGGCAGTCTCAGGGCAATTCGATCTGAACCGCTATTGGGGTTTACCCGCAAAATGGCGGAGGCAGACCCTGATTTTGACGATGGTCAACCATCGTTGCCGGACATGGCCAGAACTGCTGTCAGCAGCCCATTGGGAGCAGTTCTCATCGCGATGGCATCCAGAAAGACCCTTATGGCTGAGCAAGCTCGACAGGACCCGGCTCAGGGTTTAACCTAAGGAAAGGTCTTCCACGACTCTCTAGGCCGGCGCATGTCATCGAGCCCAGGTGGTAGCCGCATGACCGACACTCTTGCGCAGCAGTTTGCTCTCCCGCCCCGGGTTGTGCGGGGATTGAAGGGCCGCATCGCGCTGATCTTCACGCTTATGGTGCTAACCGCGTGCGTTGGCGCGGCAGCCCTACTGCTGGCGCATGCTGCGAACGAACGGCAGGCAATCCGTGACCGGAGCCTGAGTATAGCAGTCGCATTGTCTTTCGGCTTCGACCAAGAGGTGGCGGCGGTCCACTCCCTTCTCATAGGATTGTCGAAGTCGCCGGCACTGCTCTCCGGAGACGCGAAAGGCTTCTACGACCAGCTCAAGGCAACCCCAGTGCCGGAAGGCTCCGGGTTCGTCCTTCAGGACCTGGAGGGTCAGGTCGCAAATACCCTGCGTCCCTTCGGCGACCCAACCCTCCCGAAACATACGGCCTTCCCGAACTACCAGGAGCAGATCGCCCGGATCCGCGAGCGCGGATGGGCAGTATCAGGCCGCCTGTTCGGCATTGTGAAGCGCTCTGTCGTGATCGCCATCAGCCTCCGGATCAACGGGCCTGACGGCGAAATGAAGAACTTCATCACCACCAGCCTTACCGATGCGCGGCTGGACCGGATCCTCGACGACCAGACGGTGCCTGCGGACTGGAGCAAGGCCGTATACGACCGGACCTTGCAGCCCATCGTCACAGCGCGGAACGGGCAGACATCCCTGGAGATCCCAGCACCCGCAGCCTTGCGCACGCGCCTCGCCGGCGCCGGTCCGAACAGCGTCATGAGCGGGGTCCTCGAAGGGGTTGACGAGCGAGGAGTCCCCATCCTTCTAGCCTACCGCCGCTCGGGGACGACGAACTGGACCACCGCCGTCGCGGTACCCCTCGCCGTGGTCGATGCCCCGATCTGGGGCGTTGTGTGGCAGCTCACGGGGCCGGCAGCGCTCCTGTTACTCGTCGGGGGCGCCGCCGCCCTGTTCACGGCCCGTCAGGTCGAGCGGCCGTTACGGACTCTCTCGGACTTGGTCACGGAAGCCAAAACCGAGGTGACGGAACTCTCTGAGCAGCTCCTCGCCCTGCAGGAGGAGGAGCGGCAACGCATTGCCCGCGAGCTGCACGACTCCACTGCGCAGTGTCTCGTGGCGGCCAGTCTCAATTTGGGACGGCTCGAACCGGAGCTGCAGCAGAGCCCGGCCAGCCTGAAGATATTGAGGGATATCGGTGGCCAGCTCGACAAGGCGATGATGGAGCTGCGCATCTTCACCTATCTTCTACATCCGCCTAACCTCGCGGCGGATGGGCTTCGCGCGACCTTGGAGGAGTTCGCTGAAGGATTTGCGCAGCGAACAGGCCTTCAAGCCTCGGTTCGGGTTTCGGAGCGCATGGATGACGCTCCGCTGGATATCCAACGATCCATCCTCCGCGTGGTGCAGGAGGCGCTTGCCAATGTTCATCGGCATGCCGGGGCATCGCACGTCCATGTCGGCGCTAAGCTCGTCGGCGAGCGTATGATCGTGAGGGTCCGTGATAACGGGCGGGGCATGACGACGCTCCGTCCGTTGACCGGGAGGCTGCGAATGGGGGTTGGCATCCCTGGCATGCACGCTCGCCTGCAGCAGTTTGGCGGCGACCTGAAGCTTCGGACAGGACGTGGGGGGACATCGCTGCTGGCCTACGTTCCGTTGCCGAAGGGGCCTGAAGGTCCAGCCCTGAGTCCAGCCCTGAAACCGCCGCTGCGAGCTGTCCCGATGCCCCCGAGGGTCCCCGCGACCGAGGGCGCTAGGGCGGTTTGAGGGTTTACCTCTATCAATTTGCGGGTTTTACCTGAGTTCGCCGGCCCGACCTCTGGGCTATGATGCCTCGCGGCCAAGATGGAACCGGTGCTCTTGCCAGCTTCACGCGGCTGCGACCGGTAAGGACCCGCCACAATGCGCATCCTGATTGCCGACGACCATGACGTAGTCCGGTCGGGTGTGCGGGCGATCCTGGAGGGGCAGGCCGGTTGGGAGATAGTCGGCGAAGCCAGGGATGGGAAGGACGCGGTCGACCAGGCTCTAGCTACCCGTCCGGACGTGGTTGTCCTCGACTACGGGCTTCCGGTCATGAACGGGATCGAGGCGACCCACCAGATCCGCACCCGTGTTCCGGGCGCCGAGGTCCTGATCTTCACCATGCACGACACCGCCACCCTGGTTCGTGAGGTCCTGGAGGCCGGCGCCCGCGGCTTCCTGCTGAAATCCGACGCACGGCGCTTCCTGATCGCGGCTGTCGAGAGCCTGGCGGTCCACAAGCCGTTCTTCACCGGCAAGGTCTCCGAGGCTCTGCTCGAAACCTACCTCGCGAAGGGCGTGACCACGGACGCGGTCCTGACCTCGCGGGAGAAATCGGTCGTGCAGCTCATCGCCGAGGGTCAGACCAACAGGAAGATCGCCGAGATTCTCAGCATCAACCTCAAGACCGTCGAGACTCATCGGGCATCGGCGTTGCGCAAGCTCAACCTCGACACGACCGCGGCGCTCATCCGCTACGCGATCCGCAACAAGATTGTGGAGGCATGAAATGCCAGCCTATCGCAGAATGTTCCCAGTTCATCATCGGGGCGAAAACAGTGTAACACACAGTAAATTACTCCCTTGTAACAGCTCATAAGTACCATACTGGTATTTGTGGGGTGGCATCATCACGCCGGCACCACACAGGTGTTAGTTCTATGAGAGAAAGTCTCAGGATCGCCATTGCCCGGTTCCCGGATCGTGGTCACGCCATTGAGGAGCTCGCTCGAGTGAATGATGACTTTCAATCGCTCTGTGACGAGCTTGCGGACGTGGACGCCGCTTTCGAGCGCTGGAAGCAATCACCCTCGCCCGTCAGGGAGGCTCGGTGTGCCGAGTATCAAGAGCTTGTGGACGATCTCGCAGCCGAAGTCGAAACGATCCTTAATTGTCTGTCGCGGAGGGTACCATGAAGGCGCACACGCTCACTTACGTGCTGTTGTTCAGTATGCTGGCAAGCGCCGTGGCCTTTGCGCAACAAGTGCCCCGGTTCAATATCGAGGCGACGTCCAAGGACGTTCTAGCTCTCACGAACAAGGACATCGACCCGTTTCAAGGCTGCATGAGAGACGAAGCCGATGCCGAGCGCAAGCTGCGTGGCCTCTGGAGCAGTACGGCCGCCGCACAGCGACAAACCTGTACGGCGCAAGCCCAACTCGACTGGGCCCCAAGCTACGTTGTCATACTGGCATGCCTGGAAATGTATCCGGCCGCCGGCTCGACGCCACCGCAGCGGTAAGATGGCTCTGGCGTTGTCCGAAAGCGCGTTCGAGGCATCCAGACAGGCTTCAGCAAGCTCGCAGGTGATCTGGATCCCCGGCAGCACGCCCTGGATGAAATCGGACCGGTACTGACAGGAGGGTCGCCAGTGCCAGCGGTTGCTATCATGACGTTCGGCCAGATTGCGGCAACACCCGCTGTTTCTGGGACCACGCCATCACCCGGGCCGTCCGGCGCTAGCCTGGACAAGTCCCAACCGCGTGGCAGGTCGAGCCCTTCGGCCTTGAACCGGCCATGGGTAAGTAAAGGCGAGGCAGCGTCGCTCACTTAGCTAAGAATTGGGAGAAGATCGATGACAGTGGCGCGGCCAACCCTGTTCTGGATCACGATCTCTGCCATCGCTGTGGTGGCGTTGGTGCTGTTGCGCCCGATCCTGCTGCCGTTCGCGGTCGGAATGACGCTCGCCTACCTGCTCGTTCCGGGGGTCGACAGACTGGAGAGGCTCGGGATCAATCGCACGGTGGCAGCCCTAACCCTTGTCATGGTGCTGGTCATCGGTTCCGCCGGCCTTATGCTGGTACTGCTTCCGGCTCTCATTGGTGAACTGAGGTTCTTCACCGAAGGGTTCCCGCGCTACGTTGCTCGGTTCCAATCCCTCTTGGCCGACACAAGCCAGCCCTGGCTGCACACGATCATGGGCGAGGAATTGCGGATCGAGGAATCCGCCACACAGACGGTGGCCACGATGGGCAGTGCCTGGCTCGATGATTTCATCCGCTCGGCATGGTCGGGCGGGATGGCCCTATTCTCTTTTCTCTCCCTTCTCGTCGTCGTTCCGATTGTCACGATCTATCTCCTTGTGGACTGGGGCATGATGATCACAACGATCGACGGTTGGCTCCCTCTTGAGCATCGCAAGGACGTCCGAGCTCTTGGGCGGGAGATCCATGACACGATTGCGGGCTTCATGCGTGGGCAGATCATCATCTGCTTGATCCTGGCCGTGTTCTACGCAACAGCCCTGAAGTTGACCGGGCTCAACCATGCTATTCTGATTGGCATCGCGGCAGGCCTGATCAGTTTTGTCCCCTATCTTGGGGCAGCCGCCGGCTTCGTCATCGCGATGTGCGTTGCCGTGGCCCAGTTCTGGCCGGACTGGGCGCTCCTGGCTGTCGTGGGCGGCATCTTCTTGCTCGGGGAAACCCTGGCCGATTATGTTCTATCGCCGCGTATCATCGGGAATCGCGTCAAGCTCAACCCGGTTTGGCTGATGTTTGCACTGTTCGCCTTTGGATGGCTGTTCGGCTTTGTCGGCCTTCTGGTTGCGATCCCGCTTGCGGCATCGATGGGTGTTGTTCTGCAGTTCGCGATGCGAAAGTCCCTTGCAGACCCGGATATTGTCGCCATGCCGGCACCATCCACGCTGGACCTCACCGGCACAGGAGCTGATAGGCCGGTTAGGCGGGAACATCATCAGAGTGTGAATGTCTCAATCGATCAACCCTCATGGGATCATGCAGGCCCTCATCCGCAGAGATAACGCAGATTAGGGCGTCACGACTGTTGAATACACTTGATGATACGTTCCTGGTAGGCAGCAAGGCGAGAGCGCTGCCCGAATAGGCAAAGAGGGACTTACCGCTTCCCAGCTTTCACCTGACCGATTGAGAAGGACGCAATGGTTCAGACACTATCTCTGAGCGAGATCGCCCACGTCATTGCGCTCGCGACAGCGCCAGCTTTTCTCCTCGGCGCGATTGTTAGCTTCCTGTCCCTCCTCCTCACGCGCATGTCTCGGGTGATGGACCGGGTGCGGGTTCTGCATGAGATAGATGACCAAGATCAAAGGCGCGCTCGCCTAAAGGGCGATATGCCTCTCCTGAGACAGCGAGCCAAACTCGTTCATTACGCCATGAGCCTTTCGGCCATGAGTGCCGTTGTGACAGCAATGCTGGTCGTAGTCGCCTTTGTGGGCGCCCTAGTCAACTTTGAGTCAGAGACACTCATCGCAACGTTGTTCGTCCTCAGTTTGCTCGCGTTTGTGGTGGCGCTCTGTCTGTTTGTGCACGAGGCCATGCTCGCTCAGAGCGAGTTCCAACACTACCTGTAAGAATGGCTCACGGCTGTCTCTGAGGCCTCGCACGAGGTCATCGGCGTGTCTCTCCACCTGGTCGAGTTCCAAGGGTGATTGACGGTTCGAACGTCAAACCGCCCGCTTGGTGACCCGCTCTCCAGGACAGTCTTCCAGGCGGGAGGCAGAGTCGGGCTTCGACGCGGGGAATGCGGCGACGTGCGAGACGGGACCCTGCTCAATGGGACAACCTCTATGGCTCTTGCTACCTTCGCCCAAAGACTTGTTGCGCCCGATCAGCGATGGGGAGCCCATGCGCCATCCTCCCGCGCCTTCCCTGCCCCGCAAACAGGAGGCGTCATGACCCGCCTGGCAGTGGCGCGTCTGCGACGCACCGGGCTCGATCCGCGTCCCGTCCTGCGGCAGGCCGGTCTTACCTTGGACGCGGTCGACGATCCTCAAGCTCGCCTCGATGTCGTGCGTCAGGTCGTTCTGCTCGGTCTGGCAGCCGAGGTGCTCGATGACCCGCTGCTCGGGTTCCATCTCGCGCAAGCCGCCGACTTGCGCCATCTGGGACTGCTCTACTTCGTGCTCGCCTCGTCGGCGACGTTAGGGGAGGCGCTTGCGGGCGTCGAGCGGTACACCACCGTCGTGAACGAGGGGATCGTTCTGCGACGACTGCCGGGCCGTGAGATCGGCATCGCCTACGAGTGCGTTGGGGTGCCGCGGCACGCCGCCCGACACCAGATCGAGGCCTTCACGACCGTGCTCATCCGGTTCGCTCGCGCGACCACCAGGATGACCCTTCGCCCGATCCGGGTCGCCTTTGTGCACCCGCGCTGCGCCTCATCCCAGCACGTCGATGCCTTTTTCGGCTGCCCTGTCGCTTTCGGGACTGAGCGCGATGAGGTCGTGTTCAGTCCGGACGCGGCCGGTCTCCCGCTCGTCCAAGCCGACCCATACCTGCATGACCTCCTCGTTACCTATTGCGAGGAGGCGCTGGCCCGCCGCGCCCGCCCGGTCGACCCTCTGCGGACGCGGGTCGAGAACGCCGCAACAGCGATCCTGCCGCAGGGCAAGGTGCGCGTGGGCGAGGTGGCCCGCCGGCTGGGGCTAAGTCGGCGCACTCTTGTGCGGCGACTAGCCGCCGACGGCCTGAACTTCGCCGGCATTCTCAAGGAGCTCAGAGTCAGCCTGGCGCAGCACTATCTCCAGGACTCCAGCCTTTCGGTCTCGGAAATCGCATGGCTGCTCGGGTTCCAGGAGGTGAGTGCTTTCACGCATGCCTACAAGGGATGGACCGGCATCCCGCCGAGCCAGGCTCGCTCATCGCCGAACCGCACCGGTTCCACCTGATATCCACGCCCACCCCGCTGATCCCCAGCCTTCGGGGAACTGAAACCCACGAACAGTGAGGCAGGGTGGTCGCCCCAGGTTCACAGGACGATGCCGGCGACGTGGAACGGATCATCAGCAGAGGGTTCGGTTCAGAACCTCGGTGAAGGGCAGATCGAATACCATCTCGCCGGAGCCGTTCTCGACCTCGATCACGTACTCCTCCAGCGCCTCTCCGCTCGCCTTGAGCAGTGCGGCGAGAGGTTTCGCCGCGCAGAGAACCTCCCCATAGGCGGTCTCCACATCAGGGTAATCGACGCCATCCAGACCCGGGCTCGGAACCTGATTGGGGCCTCTGACGTGAAAGAAGAACCGGGGCATTTCTCTGACGCAGAACTACGAAGCGGTCTCATGCGGACCTGGCCAACCCAGACCACATCGGCACCGAACCGCGAGGTCCTCTCGCACGGCCGCTACCAGAGTAGACGAGGCACAGGGCCTTGGCAGAAAGCGAGCGGTCTCGGGCAGTTCACCGGGCGCGGGGCACCCGTGGTACGAGGTCACGATGATGGCGATCGCGGGCCAGCGCCGCTCGACAATGCGAGCCAGGGTCAAGCCAGCGAGTGCTCCCGGCAGGTCGATGTCGGTGACGAGGAGGTCGATATCGGATCGGGTCGAGAGGGTCGCTAGAGCCCAGTCGGTGTTGGTTTGTGCGATAGCCCTGTAGCCCTGTTCGATCAGCAGATCGACCGTGTTCATGAGGGTTACAACCTCGTTCTCAACAACGAGGATGACGGGAGACTTGCTTGCAGGGAGTGCCATGCTCTCGCGACCTAACCACTGCGGCGCAGCAGTCCAGGCGCTGGCCCTGTTGGATTGCTGAAGGCCTAGACCCCAGCGGGCGTGCGATCTTGCTCCCGCAAGCCAAAAACTTGTCCGACTCGGCCACCGCTCACGCCCGACGCCGTCCCGCTTCCTTCATGGCGGTGCCTCTCACCTATCGGTGTCAGGCCCCTCGCTCGCGTGAAACGCACCCGATTTCGCGTAATTCCAGATTACGGAACCGCTCTGCGGTCTCGTCATGGACGCCCAATACATGCAATGTGCTCACGAGGCTGAGCCGAGATAGGTCTGCCTTGCGGGAGTTCGTCAGCCGATGGACAAGGCCTTTCTGAGCCCTCCTGATCGCACCTTCTTGGCTACCTATGTGCTACCTAGCACAAATAAGCCGAGTGGTTCTTTCCGGTTAAGGAGTTGAACTCATTGGTCGATACGCAGGGATTCGAACCTTGGACGCGCTGATTAAGAGGCAGCGGAGCCCCGCTCCAACTGCCATTGAAGTCATTGGAGTCCTCGCAGCGCAGGTCCGCTCGGGTGGATCACTCATGCTGTAGGAGAGGCACAGGATGATGTGCCGGCCTGGTGATGCGGCTCCATGTGGTCGCTGGTGATGCGGCTCCATGTGGTCGTTGGTACGCCGCCAACGTGGCGCAGAGTCCAACGGTTGCACGGTTGCAGCTGAAACGGAGGGGATACCCGCCCCCCTCCCCTACCGTAGCGCAGCGTTCACCCGGTCGAGGGCGGCACTCCCCGGGCAGAGCTCCGCAGTCGAAAGGGCGTTCAAGGGCGCAGCTACCGTGTTGAGTCGTGCATGGAGGCTCTCCGGCTCGGGATTGAGGTAGAGGAGCCCCGTCACGATTTCACCGGTCGCCTGCCGCTCCTGGAGATAGGTTGTAGCGCGAAGTCTGTCGGTCGGATCATACCCCGCATCAAGCTTCCGCAACTTGAGAAGCGAACCGTCGTGCTGTGTCACAATCCCGACGCTGCCGGGTGCGTAGTCCGCTGTGATCTCGTCGCGGCCCTCGATCACGTCCAGGTAATTCACTGCCTCATTGTGAGCGCGCACGTAGTCATAGCTCTTCGTAGAGCCGGGATGGTTGTTGAATGCTACGCAGGGCGAGATGCAATCGATGAAGGCGGATCCCTGGTGCTCGATCGCCGCCTTGATGAGGGGTACGAGCTGCGTCTTGTCACCGGAGAAGCTGCGCGCCACGAAGGTGGCGCCGAGGAGCATCGCCATGCTGACGAGGTCGATTGGCGAGTCCTGGTTGCCCACGCCCTTTTTCGATTTCGTGCCCCGGTCGGCGGTTGCGGAGAACTGGCCCTTTGTCAGGCCATAGACCCCGTTGTTCTCGACGATGTAGGTCATGTTGACCCCGCGCCGGAGGCAGTGAGCAAACTGGCCGAGGCCAATAGACGCCGAATCGCCGTCGCCTGAAACGCCGAGATAGACGAGATCCCGGTTTGCGAGCGCCGCGCCTGTGAGCACTGACGGCATGCGGCCATGCACGGAATTGAAGCCGTGGCTGGCATTGAGGAAGTATGTAGGCGTTTTCGACGAGCAGCCGATCCCTGAAAGTTTCGCTACCCTATGCGGCGGGAGTGAGAGCTCGAAGCAGGCCTGGATGATGGCGGCCGAGATCGAGTCATGGCCACAGCCTGCGCACAGAGTGGAGACCGCGCCCTCGTAGTCCCGGCGCGTGTAGCCGAGCGCGTTCAGCGCGAGCTTCGGGTGGTGCAGCCTCGGCTTTGCGAGATACGTCATTTCGCTGCTCAGTTCGCATTGCTGCTCGGGAGGACCTCCTCCGCGAGCACGGCACTATACAGGTTCGGCGACCGGAGGGAGCTCATTCCGCGGCCCCGCGGCTGGCCTTGCCGTTCAGGACCATCCAGCGCCCGGCGATCTCGTCCATGATGAAGCGGGCGGTGATCGGTGTGCCGTCGTAGTGCAGTACGGAGACCAAGCGCGCCGGGTCGAGGGCTCCCTCATTGATCAGAAGGGTTCTGAGCTGCGCGTCCCGGTTCTGCTCAATCAGGAAGACCTGATCGTGGCTCAGGACGAAGTCGATCACGTCATCACTAAATGGGAACGCTCGTACGCGCATGAGATCAAGATCGATGCCCTTCCCTTCAAGCGCTGCGATCGCCTCGTGCATGGCGGGCGCCGTCGAGCCGAAATAGAGAGCGCCGTAGCGGGTCGGCCGGGTGGCATTCCTGCGCACCGGGGCCGGCACGAGGCTCTTTGCAGTCTCGAACTTGCGCAGGAGCCGCTGCATGTTGTCAACGTAGGCCGCGCCCTCTTCCGTGTAGCGGGCATAGCGGTCGCGCGAGGTGCCCCGGGTGAAGAAGGAGCCTTTGGTGGGATGGGTACCGGGATAGGTGCGAAAGGGGATGCCATCCCCGTCCACGTCGAGGTAGCGCCCAAAGTCGCGGCCCTCCTCGAGCTCCTCGGCGGTGAGCACCTTGCCGCGATCGAGCGCCCAGCTGTCGTCCCAGGTGAGCGGCTCGCACAGCCACTCATTCATGCCAATGTCGAGATCGAGCAGCACGAAAACGGGTGTCTGGAGCCTGTCTGCGAGATCGAAGGCCAGCGCTCCGAACTCGAAGCATTCGCGAGGATCCTCGGGAAAAAGGAGAACGTGCTTCGTGTCGCCATGGGATGCGTAGGCGGAGATCAGGATGTCGGATTGTTGCGTGCGGGTCGGCATGCCCGTCGAGGGCCCGCCCCGCTGGACGTCGAAGATCACCGCCGGGATTTCGGCGAAATACGCAAGTCCCAGGAACTCCTGCATAAGGGAGATGCCTGGGCCCGAGGTAGCCGTGAAGGCACGCGCCCCATTCCAGGCGGCACCAATCACCATGCCGATGGACGACAATTCGTCCTCGGCCTGCACGATGGCATAGCGGCTGCAGCCCGTGTCGGGATCTGTCCGGAACCGGCGGCAGTGCTTCGCAAAGGCTTCCGCAAGGGACGTGGAGGGCGTGATCGGATACCACGCCGCAACGGTGGCGCCGCCGTAGACCGCACCGAGGGCCGCCGCATCGTTGCCCTCCAGGAAGATGCGGTTCCCAACTGCATCGGCGCGACTGACCTTGAGCGCAATGCTGTCTTTCAGGTGGACCTCGGCGTAGTCACGGCCGAGATGGAGGGCCTCGTAGTTCGGCGGGATGAGCTTGTCCTTGCCGCGGAACTGCTCCGCGATTAGACGCTCCACCTCCCCGATATCGACGCCGAGCAGCGACGCGAGCGCACCCACATAGATGATATTCTTGAAGAGCTGGCGCTGGCGCGGATCTGTGTAGCGTTCATTGCAGATCGCGGTCAGCGGCATGCCGACTAAGTTTATGTCACTCCGGAATTTCGAGGCCGGCATCGGGCGGGTCGAGTCGTAGAAGAGATAACCCCCGGGTGCGATCTCCCTCACGTCCTTGTCCCAGGTCTGCGGGTTCATGGCGACCATAAGGTCCACGCCGCCGCGCCGTCCGAGGTGTCCGGCCTCTGTGACTCGGACCTCGAACCACGTGGGCAGGCCCTGGATGTTGGACGGGAAGATGTTACGCGAGGCGATCGGCACGCCCATGCGCAGGAAGGAGCGCGCGAAGAGCCGGTTGGCGCTGGCAGAGCCTGAACCGTTCACATTTGCGAACTTGACGACGAAGTCGTTCGTGGCCTCAAGACGCGGCGCGACCATGATCCCGTTCCGTGAGCTTATACCGTGTTCGTGGGCTCAGGGCGCAGTGCTGGCGGGAGCCTGTCCCATGCGCGGGGGTTCCTGCTCTTAGACGTGGCGCTGTCATGAACCCACTCCGTGAGTTCTGAATGGCGTTAACATCCGGGAGAGGACGAACTCTAGGTGCGGCGCTGGCATGAACCTGTCCCGTATGCATGTGCCGTGCTGAGAAGGAATTTCTGCATATCCCACGCACCGGTCGGACACCGCTCGGCGCAAAGGCCGCAATGGAGGCAGACGTCCTCGTCCTTTACCATGACACGGCCGGTGTTAAGGACATCCGATACGTAAAGATCCTGGGTGAGGTTGCCCGCTGGCGCCTTGAGGCGGGGCCGAAGATCCGCCTCGGATCCGTTTTCAGTGAAGGTGATGCAATCTGTGGGGCAGATATCCGCGCAGGCATCGCATTCAATGCACAGGTCACGGGCGAAGACCGTCTCAATATCGCAGTTCAGGCACCGCTGCGTCTCGGCGTAAGCGAGAGCCTGGTCGAAGCCGAGTTCCACTTCCGCCTTGATACTCTTAAGTGCGGTGGCCTGGTCGCGCGTTGGAACCTTGTAGCGAAGGTCGAGCGCGATCTCGTTGTCATAGGACCATTCGTGAATCCCCATCTTCTGCGAAACGAGGTTGGTCAGTGGCGGTGGGCGCTCGGATAGGGGCTCGCCGCGGCAGAAACGATCGATTGAGATCGCTGCCTCGTGGCCATGCGCCACGGCCCAGATGATGTTCTTTGGCCCGAACGCCGCGTCGCCGCCGAAGAACACGTTCGGCAGGGTCGATTGGTGGGTCCTGGCGTCCACCATCGGCAGGCCCCGGCGGTCGAAGTCGAGGCCGAGATCCCGCTCGACCCACGGAAAAGCATTCTCCTGCCCAATGGCAACCAGAACGTCGTCGCAATCAATCAGCACGTCCGGCTCGCCGGTCGGGAGAAGCTGCCGCCGGCCATTTGCGTCAACCTGAGCCGCAACCTTCTCGAACGACACGCCAGTGAGCCGGCCGTCCATGTGGGTGAATGCCTTCGGCACGAGATAGTTGAGGATTGGGATGCCTTCGTGCATGGCATCCTCTTTCTCCCAGGGGGAGGCCTTCATCTCCTCGAAGCCTGAGCGGACCACGACCTTGACATCCTCGCCGCCGAGACGGCGGGCCGTGCGGCAGCAATCCATGGCGGTGTTGCCGCCCCCGAGGACCACGACGCGGTGTCCGATCCGGTCGATATGGCCGTATGAGACATTTGCTAGCCAATCGATGCCAATATGGACGTTGGCTGCCGCTTCGCGCCGACCTGGGATGTCGAGATCGCGCCCGCGAGGGGCGCCGGTGCCCACGAACACGGCATCATAGCCGCCCTCCAGCACGGCCCGCAGGCTCTCGACCCGCTCCCCGTATCGGGTCTCGATGTTGCCCATGGAGACGATGTACCCGACCTCCTCGTCGATCACCTCCTCGGGCAGCCGGAAGCGGGGAATCTGGCTGCGGATCATGCCGCCGCCCCGCTGCTCCCCATCGAAGAGGACGATCTGGTAGCCGAGCGGCGCCAGATCGCGCGCGACGGTGAGGGAGGCAGGGCCGGCGCCGATCAGGGCGACCCGCTTGCCATTCGTGTCCACCGGCGCAACCGGCAGGAGGGAGGATATGTCGTCCTTGTTATCGGCCGCAACGCGCTTGAGCCGACAGATCGCCACCGGCTCGACCTCGACGCGTGCGCGGCGGCAGGCGGGCTCGCAGGGGCGGTCGCAGGTGCGCCCGAGGATTCCAGGGAAGACGTTCGAATGCCAGTTCACCATGTAGGCGTCCGTGTAGCGCCCAGCCGCGATCAGCCGGATATACTCCGGCACCGGCGTATGGGCAGGGCATGCCCATTGGCAATCGACGACCTTGTGAAAGTAATCGGGATCGCGGATGTCGGTTGGGGGCAGGCCCTCTGGGGAACCTTTCGGCTCATTCGCGGTGGCAACCGCCTCGCATCCACCCTGATCGACTGGCATTGTTGTCTGCACACTGTAGGGCATCAAGCGTTTCCGATAGCATCGTGGCGGAATTCTCCTAAGAAAGAAAGGGACTCTTGTGCGGGCTTTCGTGAGGCCAAGCGCGAATTGGTCTTCATTTTTCCAGAAAGTCGAGGCAAGCTTCACCGCTCGCGTCGCTTTGGAGGCGATGATGCTGATCAAGACTGATCTGGATGCTCCCGCCCGCCTGCAATACTGGCCGGTCACTCCCGATTTGTGCGAGTCCGCCCGCTGGGAGGACGCCCGGCGTTTCCCGTCCCTACGAGAGGCTCTGCGCACGGCGGTGACCGAGGGGTGCCCGGACGGCAAGGCCGCCTATGTCCTTACGGCGAGCGGGATGACTCTGAAGCCCAGCGAGCTCCCTGAGATCTGGTCGGGTCTGGAACGATCGACAGCGTAGGCTGCCGGCTCACAAGGTCGGGAGTGCCGAGAGCGCTAACCGGGCGAGCTTGCATCCTGCAAGGCAGTCGACATTGGCCTGAGCGGAATCGGCGGCTACCCCGGCGATCGGTCCTGGCCGTTACAGGTGTTTACTGTTGAGGAGCAGCTTCTCCGGACGCGCCGGTCGCCTCCAGATCAGTAAGCATCGACGACCCGGCTACGCCCGTATCCATCTCCAGGAACAGCACCACAGCCTGAGACGCACCCTTACGGTTCCCCTTCTCTCTCGGGCAGTGCCTGCTCCACAGGCCAATCCGCTCCGATAAGAGCGTAGCTGTTAGAGTTCGTGGTAGCTATAGGGTTGCTAAGCCCGGACCACGGACGCTCGGATACCCGTTAACGCCTTGATATGATTGGTGAGCGCGCTGGGACTCGAACCCAGGACCTCTGATTAAAAGTCAAGCATCCACACCCCGACAGGCATGGACCACAATGCTTGGAGATGCACAACCCCTTGCTGATGCTCGATTTCTGTGAGCTGCCCATTCCTCGCCATAGCTCCCGTTGCATTTTCTGGCTCCCTATAGCCCGTCCAGGTAGCCACACTGAGCACGGGTCCAATGCCCTCCTGCAAGCTCACCAAGCGGGTGGTCGACGCCCTCCCCTCACCCGCAGGTCAGGATCAGATCTGGTGGGACGAGGACCTCAAGGGCTTTGGCCTGAAGATCACCCCAGCGGGTCGTAAGGTCTTCCTCGTTCAGTAAAGACCAGCGGGCGATCGGCGGAACCCAAGGAAGTACACCATCGGGGAGTACGGCTCCGTCACCCCGCACCAGGCGAGAGTGGAAGCCCAGCGGGTCCTGGCTGACCGCGCCGCGGGCCGGGAACCCCCAGGCCGAGAAGCAAACTTCCAAGCGCCGCATCGCCTCTGAGGGGGTGGCGGAGCTTGCAGCCGAGATCATCGCCCGCCATGCCTCCCAGAACCGCACGGCAGCCGAGACCCAGCGCATCTTCTCCCGCGAGGTCCTGCCCCAATGGGGCTCCTGGACAGTCGGTGAGGTCAGGAAGAGAGACGTCATTGCCCTTCTCGACAGGATCCGGGAGCGGGGTTCGCCCATCATGGCCAACCGAGTGCTGGCGACAGTGCGCAAGTTCTTCAACTGGTGCATCGGCCGAGGCATTCTCGAGGTGTCCCCCTGCACTGGCCTCACCGCCCCTGCCCGCGAGCAGGCTCGCCACCGGGTGCTCACGGATGAGGAGCTTACGGCGGTGCTCCAGATAGCTCATGCGATCGGCTTTCCGTTCGGCTCGATCGTGGAGGCACTCGCGCTCACCGGTCAGCGGCGGGAGGAGGTTGGGCGCATGGCCTGGGAGCACCTCGATCTCAGCTGAGGTGTTTGGGTCATGCCAGGCGAGCATGCCAAGAACGGCAAGCCCCACCTGGTGCATCTGAGCCCCCCTGCCCTCAAGCTGCTAAGGAGCTTGCCCCACACAGGGGAGCTGGTGTTCTCGACAGACGGCAAGACCCCCCTCCAGGGCTACTCCAAGGCCAAGGCACGACTGGACAGCTTGTCAGGGGTGGCGGGCTGGACCTTGCACGATCTGCGGCGGACGGTGGTCTCAGGGATGGCGCGGCTCGGCGTGGCTCCACATGTGGCCGATAAGATCCTGAACCATCAAAGCGGCACGATCTCTGGCGTGGCTGCAGTCTACCAGCGCCACGAGTTCATGAAGGAGCGCAAGCAGGCACTGGAGACCTGGGGCGAACACATTCAGACACTGCTCGCCCCAGAAAAGGCAACGTGAACCCATCAAACGTGCTGACGCAGAACCGAAGTCTGCTTTGCGCCCCTGACGGACACCTAGGCCGATTCCGCCGCTCCCCGAAAGCGGACATTACGAGCGCCAAATGGTAGGTCGCGATTATGCCGATATTATTGAAAAACTCGCCATCGGCGCCCGAGCAGCCTAGGAGCCCGTCCGGGTAACGAGATCCCGCAAGGGGTAGGATGTAGGTGCCTCAAGAGGAGCGGGGCGCCCCCTCGCTTCACCGTCCTGTCGCCTGAGCGAGCTTGAGCAGGTTGTGGACGGTG
>JAESFL010000654.1_pt1 | contig 20793 bp, 9 predicted proteins | sample 9269401 | NCBI WGS metagenome assembly JAESFL01 (sample SAMN14506025, study PRJNA617098) | algae metagenome | isolation source: Gloeocapsa sp. UFS-A4-WI-NPMV-4B04 and co-occurring heterotrophs from desert... | place: USA: Utah | collected 2006-10-01 | reverse complement strand
CGTCCGGCAGCCCCACTGTGTTCTCCGCGATTTCCGTGGTCGCAGGCGTCAGCACGACGGCCGTGGGAGCCTCGTTCGTGAATGTCTGTCCGGCGACTTGCACCGCCGCGAAGCCCTGCGCGAACAGCGCAGCGCGCTGCGCAGCGTTGATTGAGCCGCTCGTAAACGTCACGGCTGCACCCTGGACACCCGTCAAGTCGAACAGCAGCGCTTTCGAAAGATCCCATTCGCCAGCAAGGACGATTGTCACCCCATCCTCGATGGGCTTGATGGCGTTCACACCGATGAACTGCACATCCGAAAGATCGAATGGGCCGTTGCCGGACAGCACGACCTCGTCCGTGCCACCGCCGCCCTTGATTGACTCGAGCGCCGCGATCTGAGCGGCGTCCAGCACATAGGTTTCGTTGCCACCGGCGCCGAGAATATGCTCGATGCCGGTGACCGTCGGCCCAGGCTGCGTGAACGAGAACGTCGCTGTTGCCCCGGGCACGTTCGGCGCGACGAGTGCCAGGGCATCCTCGCCGCTCGATCCGTCGATGCTGGCGAGCTCGTCGAAGGCGGCCTGATCGAGCGTGATCGCATCAGCGCCAGTGCTGCCGGACAGGATCTCGATGCCCGTGAACGACATCTGTGAGACGTCGCCGGAGACGATGGCCTGATCGAAGCCCTCTCCGCCGATCAGCGAGCCCGGTCCGCTGCCAGCGATGAGCGTATCGTTGCCGGCCCCTCCGTCGAGTGTATCGATGCCAGGCCCCCCCAACAGCACATCGTTGCCGCCTCCGCCCAACAGCGTATCGATCCCATCCCCGCCATCAAGGACGTCATCGCCGTCGCCGCCCTCCAGGATATCGTCGCCGTCCCCACCGAGGAGCTGGTCCTCTCCATCGCCCCCGTAGAGTTTGTCGTTGCCCGTTCCACCCTCCAGGGCGTCGTCGCCGAGACCGCCGAATAGGATGTCGTTACCGGCTTGAGCTTTAAGGATATTGATCCCACCATCGCCGGCGAGGATGTCGTCCCCTCCTCCGCTCGTCACGTTCTCGATGCCGTTCAGCGTGTCGAGGCCCTCGCCCGTATCCTGCGGGTCCGTGAGGTTCAGATCGACCGTGACACCGACGACTTCGCCGTCCGCGTTGAGGCCGAGGAACACGGCCGTGTCGATCCCGTCGCCGCCAAGCAGCACATCATCGCCTATGCCGCCGGCAAGCGTGTCGTTGCCGGAACCCCCATCGAGTTGATTGGCCTCGTCGTTTCCAAACAACGAGTCGTTACCTGCACCGCTTTTGATGTTCTCGAAATTTTGTAGAGCGTCAATTCCTTCCGCATTGTACTGGTAGACTGTACTGAGATTGACTCCGACGTCATAGACATTTCCACTCGCGTCGACGCCGAGATAGATCACCGTGTCGCTACCCTCATCGCCGTTGAGGAAGTCATCCCCAAAACCCCCGTTCAGAGTGTCATCGCCGGGGCCGGCAGCAAGGGTATTCTGTCCTGCGTCGCCAATCAGAATATCGTTGCCATTCCCTGTCGCAACGTCTTCGATTGAGATTAGCGTACCCGTACTAAATCCCGTCGCCTGCGGTCCAACGATGCTGAGGTCGATCACAATGTCGAAGATTTCTCCGGTAAAGGGATCCTGACCAAAATATAGTACTGAGTCGCGTCCGACTCCGCCGTTCAGAGTGTTTGATCCGTCTCCCGCGGCAAGGCCCGCTACGAGAGTGTCGTCGCCACCACCTCCGTTGAGTACATTGTCTGACTGATCACCAACGAGCGTGTCGTTACCGGCGCCGGAGACGATATTCTCGATCTCCGCAAGGTTATCGCTCCCCTCCCCCGCAGCAGTACCTGAGGTCAAGTTCACATGTACACCAGTATCGCCAACACGGCCGTGTCGATGCCCCCGCCACCGTCGAGCGTATCGTTCCCGAGCCCTCCCGTGAGAGTGTCGTTGCCCCCGAGGCCGAAGAGTTTGTTGTCGCCGTCGTCGCCCACCAGATTGTTGTCATCGCCATCGCCGAGGATAGGCTCCTCGACATCTGTAACTACGAGGGTGAAGCTCTGCGTCACCACGTGGCTGGCGTTGTTCAGGTTCGTGGCTGTAACGGTGAGGTCATGCGAGATTTCCGCATCGACGCTCTCGCCGGTCTTGAGCAGGAGATTGCCGCCGACCACCTCTAACTTCGAAGCCTGCGCGCCCGTGACCGCATAGCTGTAGGCGCTGAACGGTCCAGAACCGTCCGGATCGCCCTGAACGGCGACGGAGGCCACGACCGTGCCGCCGGCGGGCGCCGCCTGGTTCTCGATCAGGGTCGCCAGCGGACCGACCGCCAGACCGGTCGGAGCCTCGTTCGCATCCCCGACGACGAGCGTGTACGCAACCGTCGCCGGTGCTCCGCCGAGGTCGGGATCCGAAACCTCGACCGTGATGGCGAACTGGGCCTGCGGTCCCTCGGCATCCAAGGGGTCACCGATGTACCACAGCTCCTTGCCGCTCGCGCCGTCGCGCACCTCGAACTGGCTGGCATCGCTACCGTTCAGCACATAGGCGAGGCTGCCGAGGGCGTCGTCCGCGACCACGATGTCGGCGACCTTGACCCCGTCCGTGACGTTGGCATCCTCGAAGATGGCAACCACCTCGTTCGCAAGCACCACACTCGTTGGAGCTTCGTTCACATCCGTGACCGTCACCGTGACGGTTTGACTGCTCTGATTGGACCCGTCGTTCGCGATCACCGTTACGCTGTAGCTGGTAGGCTCCGTCTCGAAATCGGGTGCCTCCTTGAACGAGAGTTCGCCCGATTGCGGGTCGATTGTGAATAGATCGCTGTCGCCGGCACTCTGCAGGGCGTAAGTCACCGCGCCCGTCCCGTCCTGCGCCGTTGCAGCGACGGTGATCACGGCGCTTACACCTTCTGCGACGCTCACATCGGCGGCACTCGTGAACACCGGCGCTTCGTCGTCAGCGTCGATCACCTGAAGGGTGATGCTCTTCGAGACCTGGTGCGATGTGTTCTCCAGGTTGGTCGCGGTAACTGTAAGGTCCAGGGCGGCCTCCGCGTCGACGCTTTCGCCTGCCTTGAGCACGAGATTGCCTTCGACCACCTCGAACTTGGACGCCTGCGCGCCGACGATCGTGTAGGCGTAGTCCAAGAAGGGACCCCCGTCATCCGGATCGGCCTCGACCGCAACTGACGCCACGATCGTGCCGCCAGCGGGCGCTGCCTCGTTTTCGACGAGTGCCACGGGCGTTCCGACCGTGAGCCCCGTCGGAGGCTCGTTCTGATCCATCACGACGACGGCGATCGGTTGGGAGTCGCTGCTGCTGCCATCCGACACGGTCACGACGACGTCGTAGACGTTGTCGCCGTCGGTGTCGTCTGGAGCCTCGGCATCCGGCGCGGTCTTGAAGGCGAGTTGGCCCGTGGCGATGTCGTAGGTGAACAGGTCGGCATCGGCACCCGAGAGGGTGAAGATCAGATTTGCCTCCGCATCCCCATCCTCGGCCGTGACCGCCGTGACGGCCGTCTGCCCCTCGTCGAGGACGACGGTCGCGAAGGGGGCGCTGCCCGCTGAAGTGATCTGCACCGGGAATTCGTTCAGGTCGCTTACCGTCAGCGTGTAGTCGGCAGTGAGGGCGGTGCCGCCGAGATCCGGGTCCGTGATCTGGACGGTCACCGAGAACGTGGTTTGCGGCCCCTCGGCGTCGAAGGGCTCGCCGATATACCACAGCTCCTTGTTGCCACCGATCCCGCGGACCTCGAACTTGTCGGCATCGGGTCCCGTCAGGTCGACATTCTCATCACCGAGGGCGTCGTCCACGACGGCAATATTCGCGGCCTTGATGCCGTCGGTAAAAACGACGGCCTCCGATATCGTCGCGACGACGTTCTGCAGGGTCAACCCAGTTGGAGCCTCGTTCACGTCCATGACCGCGATCACAAGAGTCTGAGTCGTCTGGTTCGTGCCGTCATCCGCGATCACATCGACGGTGTAACTTGCCGGGTCCGTCTCGAAATTGGGCGCATCCTTGAAGGTCAGCGCACCCGAAATCGGGTCGATCTCGAACAGATCAACGTCACCAACGTTCTCTAAGGCATAGGTGACCGTCCCCGTACCGTCCGCGTCCGTCGCCGTGACGGTCGTGACGGCTTGCGTGCCCTCGGGCACGAACACCGTATCGGCACTCGTGATCACCGGCGCAGCGTCATCCACATCGGTGACCGCGAGGGTGAGGGTCTGGGTCACCACGTGGGTCGCGTCATCGACGTTCGTGGCCGTGACGGTGAGGTCGAGCGAGGCTTCCGCATCGACGCTCTCGCCAGCCTTGAGGAAGAGGTTGCCTTCGACCAATTCGAACTTCGAGGCCTGCGCGCCCGCGACCGCATAGCTGTAGGCACTGAACGGCCCGGGCCCGTCAGGGTCGCCCAGGACCGACACCGTCGCCACGACCGTGCCGCCGGCAGGCGCAGCGTCGTTCTCCAGGAGTTGAAGCGGCGTGCCGACGGCCAAGCCAGCCGGCGCCTCGTTCACATCCGTGACCGCTACCGTAAGAGTCTGGGTCGTCTCGTTCGTGCCGTCGCTCGCCAGGATCGTGACGACGTAGCTCTGTTGACCGGTCTCACGGTCCGGGGCGGCCTTGAAGGCAAGATGGCCCGTGGCGGCATCGATCGTGAAGAGATCGTTATCGCCACCGCCACCAAGGGCGTAGGTCACCGCACCGCTCGCGTCGTTGGCGACGATCGTTGTCACTGTCGTGCTGCCCTCATCGACGCTGGCGCTGTCGGCACTCGTGAACACCGGTGCGACCTCATCCACGTCCGTGACCTGGACCGTGATGGTTTGCGTGTCGATGGGTGTGCTGGGGAGGTTCGGATCTCCGTCTGCGACCTGGACCACCACCTCGTAGTCGTTGGTGCCTGCGGCGCTGCTTGGGGTTTCGGCATCGGGTGCCGTATCGAAGGACAGGACCCCGGTCGATGGGTCGATGGTGAATTTGCTGGCATCACCGCCGCCCACGATGAAGAATTGGAGGCTCCCAGTAGCGTCCTGGTCCGTCGCCATAACGGTCGTGACGAACGTTCCCCCCTCGGCCACCTGGACGACGGCCGTGACGCTGCCGCCGTTCGACGCGATCACCGGCGCGAACTCGTTCACGTCCGTGACCGTCAAAGTGTAATCCGCCGTCACGGGAGCGGCGGAGAGAGCCGGATCGGCAACCTCCACCGTGACGGAGAACTGCGTCTTCGGGCCCTCCGCGTCGAGCGCAGGTCCCTTGTACCTAAGCTCCGGGCCTCCTCCGCCCGTTTTGACATGGAAGGAGCCGGAATCCGGTCCCCCGACGGTGTAGGTCAGAGTACCGAAGCCGTCGTCGGTGACCTCGATATCGGCGACCTTGTACTCGCCGCTGACATCCATGTCCTCAGGCAGCGTGAGCACTGCATTGTTGAGCTGAACGGCCGAGGGCGCCACGTTGATTAAAGTCTGAGCTGTATCCGTGATCTCGGCGAAACCATTCGAGAAAAGAGCGTCGATCTCCATTTCGGTGAGGACGCCGTTGTCGAACACCACCTTGGTGTCCTTGACGCCGACGGCGTCGACGGAGAGCGCAGCGCCGAGAAAGGTCGTGCCGGCGAATTTGAGAATCGTGCCATCGGCGGTGAGCTTGATGGTCTCGAAACCCTCGATCGTCAGACCGGGTCTACCGAAATCGTAGGTTCCGCCGCCGAGAACGATGGTATCTGCGCCAAGGTCGGCATAGACCTCTATCAGGTTATCGAAGGCGCTTTGGTCGAGCTTGATGGTCTCGTCGTCGCTGGTCCCGTAGATGACCTCCATGCTGACAAAGGTCGCCTGCGAGACGTCGCCGGTCACGTACGCCGCGTCGGTGCCATCCCCTCCATCCAGGAGATCCGCTCCATCGCCAACAAAGAAAACATCGTTGCCCAACCCGCCGTAGAGACTATCGTTCCCCATGCCGACGAAGCTGGTTCCGTCGCCGTCCGTGAGCCAATCGTCCCCTGAACCGCCCGACAGGATATCGTTGCCGGCGCCGCCCGTGATATCGTTGGTCCCGCCGTTGCCCGCGAGGGTGTCGTTGCCTGCTCCGGCATTCAGGTGCTCGATGCCGACGAATGTATCGAGACCCTCTCCGGTATTCTGCGCCGAGTTGATGGTGAGGTCGACCGTCACATTCACCACGCCGCCGTCGGCGTCGAGACCGAGGAAGACCGCGAGGTCACTGCCGGCGCCGCCGATATACGTGTCGTCCCCCAGGCCGCCGGTCAGAACGTCGCTGCCCGCGCCGCCGTCGAGCGTGTTCGCCGCGTCGTTGCCGGTCAGGTGGTCGTTGCCCGCGCCCGTCGTGACGTTCTCGATGCCCGACAGGGTGTCGAGACCCTCGCCCGTGCCCTGCGCATCGGTGCGGCTCAGGTCCACGGTGATAGGGACAGTCGCTCCGGCGCCATTGAGGCCAAGATACACGGCCGTGTCGTTTCCGGCGCCTCCGAGCAGGGTGTCGTCGCCTAGACCGCCGGTGAGCGTGTCGTTGCCGTTGCCAGCGGAGAGCGTGTTGGCGCCCTCGTCACCGATCAAGATGTCGTCGCCGTCCCCCGTTATGACGTTTTCGACTCCGCTCAGGGTATCGAGACCCTCACCGGTGTCCTGTGGCCCGGTGACGGAAAGGTCGACCATGATGTTGACCGACGTCCCGCCAGCGCTGCCATATCCGGCAAACACCGCCTGGTCGGTTCCGGCACCACCGATCAGCGTGTCGTTCCCGCCCCCGCCGATGAGGCTGTCATTCCCGGCACCGGTATTCAGAATGTTGGCCGAGCCGTCGCCAACGAGATCGTCATTGCCTGCTCCCGTCGTGATGTTTTCGATGCCTACGAGCGTGTCGGTCTCAAACCCCGAGAACGCGAGGCCGAAGATCAGATCCACGTGGACCTGATCGTCGCCGAACACCGCCGTATCGCTTCCGCTCCCCCCATCGAGGGTGTCGCTGCCTTCTCCGCCCACGAGGGTGTCGTCGCCGCCGTTGCCCGTCAGCGTATCGTCGCCTGCTCCACCGAAGAAAATCTCTCCCGCGGCGCTGCCGATTGCCGAGTCGTTGCCTTCGTTGAGGATAACCTTGCCGTTGATGATCCCCGAGGTGCCGTCGTAGAAATCGTCACCGGTTCCAAGGAACACATTGCCGTTGATGATGCCGTTGTTCGTGATGGAGTTGTTGCCGGATTCAGCCGCAATGGCAGCAGCATCGTCCGACGCGTAGCCGGTGATGACACCGGTATTGACGACGATGAGGTTGCCGGCTGTGCCCGCTTGCGAGATGCCGGCCAAGCCCGAGATCAGGCCGCCGTTGATGACCGTGTTGTCGCCGCCGGTCGCCCCACGCAGGCGAATGCCGTACCAACCGTCTGCACCCGGTTTGCCGAATACCTGGCCTCCGGATGCGATCGTGATCGTATTGCCCCCGAGAAGGGCATTGATGCCGTTGGATTCGTCCGCCTGGATGGTACCCCCGACCGTGATGGTCACACCGCCGATCGACGCCTGCACACCGGCCTGGCCGATGCCGGCCGTCGCCAGGACACCGCCGCCTTCGACCGTCAGCATATCCCCAGCGTCAAGAGTCAGTGCCGGCCCAGTGTCTGCGGCAGTCTTGATGACGGAATTCGCAGCGTCGATGACAAAGTCGGTCATGGAAGTCCCCCAACGCGGTCGCGGCCGCACAACCTAACCTTAGGTCAAGCCGCGATCCTGCTACCTCTAATTGTAGCAGACCTGTTTTGGCTTGCCTAGGAGTGTGACGCGAGGAGAATTCCGAGAGCTCTCGCCTGTGGGGTCGTTAGGTCCCAAAAGAAAAGGCCGCCAAAAGGCGGCCTTTTCATCGTCGATGAGCGAGAGTTTCAGTCTACGGTCACTCGGCTGCGGGGGGCAGCTCGCCCAGTGCGGCCTGTGTGTCGGACCTCTTTTGCTGCAGGATCAAGTCGTCGCGGCGCTGGGCCACCTGCTTGATCTGCGTCGCGATTGCACCGGTGCCCGCCGGAATGAGCGAGCCGACGATCACGTTCTCCTTGAGACCCTCGAGGGTGTCGACCTTGCCATTGACGGCCGCCTCCGTGAGGACGCGGGTGGTCTCCTGGAACGAGGCCGCCGAGATGAACGAGCGCGTCTGGAGCGACGCCTTCGTGATGCCGAGCAGCACCGGGACGCCGGCCGCGGGCTTCTTGCCCTCGCCTTCCAGCTTCTCGTTGATCTCTTCCAGCTCCAGCCGGTCGATCTGCTCGCCCGCCAGGAGCTCGGAATCGCCGCCCTCCGTTATCTCGACCTTCTGGAGCATCTGACGAACGATCACCTCGATGTGCTTGTCGTTGATGCTCACGCCCTGGAGGCGGTAGACCTCCTGGATCTCGTTCACGAGATAGGCGGCCAGCTCCTCGACGCCCTTGATGGCTAGGATGTCGTGCGGGGCCGGGTTGCCGTCGACGATGAAGTCGCCGATCTCGACCACGTCACCGTCCTGCAGGTGGATGTGCTTGCCCTTGGGGATCAAGTACTCCACCGCCTCCGAGCCATCGTGCGGGTTCAGCGTGAGGCGACGCTTATTCTTGTAGTCGCGGCCGAACTGGATCGTGCCGGACTTCTCCGCAATGATGGCCGCGTCCTTCGGACGGCGAGCCTCGAACAGCTCCGCCACGCGCGGGAGACCGCCCGTGATGTCGCGGGTCTTGGCGCTCTCGGTCGAGACGCGGGCGAGCACGTCGCCAGCCTTGACCTTCGTGCCCGGATCGGCGGCCACGATGGCATCCACGGGCAGCAGGTAGCGGGCATCGCCGCCACGGGCGAGCTTCGCGACCTTGCCGCCCTTGTCCTGGACCACCATGGCGGGACGCAGATCCGCGGTACGGGACGAGCTGCGCCAGTCGATCACGACGCGCTTGGCGATGCCGGTCGACTCGTCGGTCGTCTCGATCATGGACGCGCCGTCGACGAGATCCTCGTAGCCCACCGTGCCATCCACTTCCGTGATGATCGGACGGGTGTAGGGATCCCACTCGGCGATGCGCTGGCCGCGCTTGATGGTATCGCCCTCGTCGACCTTGAGGCGGGCGCCGTATTGCAGGCGGTGAACCGCCCGCTCGGCTCCGTCCGCGCCGACGATCACGATGGCGACGTTCCGGCCGACAGCGATGAGCTCGCCCTCGGAGTTCCGTGCCACGTTGCGGTTGCGCATCTTCACGAGGCCCTCGAAGTTGGACTCGATGAAGGACTGATCCGCGATCTGGGCCGCGCCGCCGATGTGGAAGGTGCGCATCGTGAGCTGCGTGCCCGGCTCGCCGATCGACTGGGCCGCGATGACGCCGACGGCCTCACCGTGGTTGACCGGGGTGCCGCGTGCCAGGTCGCGACCGTAGCAGGTGGCGCAGACGCCGTTTTTGGAGGCGCAGACGAGCACCGAACGGATCTTCACCTCCTGGATGCCGGCGGCGGTGATGGCCTCGATGTGGCCCTCCTCGATCATCGTGCCTCTCGGGACGATGACGGTGCCGTCGGCGGCGACCAGATCCTCTGCCGTGGACCGGCCGAGGATCCGGGACGCCAGCGACGCGACCACCTGGCCGGCATCGATGATGGCCCGCATGCGGATGCCCTTCTCGGTGCCGCAATCGGTTTCGCGGATCACCGCGTCCTGGGCGACGTCGACGAGACGGCGGGTGAGATACCCCGAATTTGCCGTCTTGAGCGCCGTGTCGGCCAGGCCCTTGCGGGCGCCGTGCGTCGAGTTGAAGTACTCGAGCACGTCGAGGCCTTCCTTGAAGTTAGAGATGATCGGGCTCTCGATGATCTCACCGGAGGGCTTGGCCATGAGGCCGCGCATCGCCGCGAGCTGCTTCATCTGCGCCGGCGACCCACGCGCCCCGGAGTGGGACATCATGTAGATCGAGTTGACGGGCTTATCGCGCCCGTTCTCGTCCTTCTTGACCGAGGAGATGCGGTTCATCATCTCGGCCGCGAGGCGATCCGAGCACTTGGCCCAGGCGTCCACGACCTTGTTGTACTTCTCGCCCTGGGTGATCAGGCCGTCTTGGTACTGCTGCTCGTAGTCCTTGGTAAGCGCGCGGGTTTCCTCGACGATCTCCCACTTGTTCTCCGGCACCACCATGTCGTCCTTGCCGAACGAGATGCCGGCCTTGAACGCATTGTAGAAGCCGAGCGACATGATGCGATCGCAGAAGATCACCGACTCCTTCTGACCGCAGTGGCGGTAGACGGCATCGATGGTCGACGAGATCTCCTTCTTGGTCATGAGCTTGTTCACGACGTCGAAGGGAAGCAGCGGGTGCTTCGGCAGGAGACGCGAGAGCATCACCCGACCCGCGGTGGTGTCGTAGATCCGCGTGACCGGCTGGCCGTTCTCGTCGATACCCTTCCAGCGATACTTGATCTTTGTATGGAGCGTAATGACGCGCTCATGCAGGGCATGTTCGAGCTCGCCCATATCGGCGAATGCCTTGCCCTGGCCGGGCTCGCCATCGGAGACGATGGAGAGATAATAGAGCCCGAGCACGATGTCCTGCGAGGGCACGATGATGGGCGCGCCGTTCGCGGGGTGCAGGATGTTGTTCGTCGACATCATCAGCACGCGCGCTTCGAGCTGGGCTTCGAGCGACAACGGCACGTGAACGGCCATCTGGTCGCCGTCGAAGTCCGCATTGAAGGCAGCGCAGACGAGCGGGTGCAGCTGGATGGCCTTGCCCTCGATCAGGGTAGGCTCGAAGGCCTGGATGCCGAGGCGGTGGAGCGTCGGTGCCCTGTTCAGGAGAACCGGATGCTCACGGATGACCTCGTCCAGGATATCCCAGACCTCGGGCTTCTCCTTCTCGACGAGCTTCTTGGCCTGCTTGACGGTCGCGGAGAGGCCCCGTGCGTCGAGCTTGGCGTAGATGAACGGCTTGAAGAGTTCGAGGGCCATCTTCTTCGGCAGGCCGCACTGGTGGAGCTTCAGCTCCGGACCCACCACGATCACCGAACGGCCCGAATAGTCGACGCGCTTGCCGAGCAGGTTCTGACGGAACCGGCCCTGCTTGCCCTTCAGCATGTCGGCGAGCGACTTCAGCGGACGCTTGTTGGCACCCGTGATGACACGGCCGCGGCGTCCGTTATCGAAGAGCGCATCCACGGCCTCCTGGAGCATGCGCTTCTCGTTCCGGATGATGATATCGGGCGCACGCAGCTCGATGAGGCGCTTCAGCCGGTTGTTGCGGTTGATGACGCGACGGTACAGGTCGTTGAGGTCCGAGGTCGCGAAGCGGCCGCCGTCGAGGGGCACGAGCGGGCGCAGATCCGGCGGGATCACCGGAACGACTGTCAGCACCATCCATTCCGGCTTGTTGCCGGACTGCAGGAACGCCTCGATGATCTTGAGGCGCTTCATCAGCTTCTTGGGCTTCAGCTCGGAGGTCGTGACGGCGATCTCCTGGCGGATATCGACGGCGACCTTCTCGAGGTCGAGCTCCTGGAGGATCCGGCGGATCGCCTCCGCGCCGATCATGGCCGTGAACGAGTCCTCGCCGTACTCGTCCTGGGCGCGCAGGTACTCGTCCTCGGAGAGGAGCTGACGGTCCTTCAGGGGCGTCAGGCCCGCATCGATGACGATGTAGGATTCGAAATAGAGGATCCGCTCCAGGTCCTTCAGGGTCATGTCGAGCAGGAGACCGATCCGGCTCGGCAGAGACTTCAGAAACCAGATATGGGCCACGGGCGCCGCGAGCTCGATGTGGCCCATGCGGTCGCGACGGACGCGCGCCAGCGTCACCTCGACGCCGCACTTCTCGCAGATCACGCCCTTGTACTTCATGCGCTTGTACTTGCCGCACAAGCACTCGTAGTCCTTGATGGGGCCGAAGATGCGCGCGCAGAACAGACCGTCGCGCTCCGGCTTGAACGTGCGGTAGTTGATGGTCTCTGGCTTTTTGATCTCGCCGTAGGACCAGGACAGAATCTTCTCCGGGCTCGCGATCGAGATCTTGATCTGATCGAAGCTCTGCGGCTGGGCCGTTTGGTTGAAGAGATTCATGACCTCTTGATTCATCGCCGTCTCCTGGGCTGAAGGGCACTAGATAAGCACCCTCACCGGCAAATGCATGGCGCCGCGGGCGTTTCGCGCCCGCGGCAGGGATCGTCAAAGGGTCGCGCCGGACCTACGCGTCACTCGGCTGCTTCCGCGGGAGGCAGCTCGCCGGCGGGCTTCTTCGTGGAGGTGAGCTCCACGTTGAGGCCAAGCGAGCGCATCTCCTTCACGAGCACGTTGAAGCTCTCCGGAATGCCCGACTCGAAGGTGTCGTCGCCACGCACGATGGCCTCGTAGACCTTGGTGCGGCCCGCCACGTCGTCGGACTTCACGGTGAGCATCTCTTGGAGCGTGTAGGCAGCGCCGTAAGCCTCGAGCGCCCACACCTCCATCTCGCCGAAGCGCTGACCGCCGAACTGGGCCTTGCCGCCGAGCGGCTGCTGAGTGACGAGGCTGTAGGGGCCGATGGACCGGGCGTGGATCTTGTCGTCCACGAGGTGGTGGAGCTTCAGCATATAGATGTAGCCCACGGTCACCTTGCGGTCGAACGGCTCACCGGTGCGTCCGTCATAGAGCGTGACCTGGCCCGACGGATCGAGGCCCGCCATCTCCAGCATCCGCTCGATGTCGGCTTCCTTGGCGCCGTCGAACACGGGCGTCGCGAAGGGCACGCCTTGACGCAGGTTCTGGGCGAGAGCCGCCAGTTCCTCATCGGACGCCTTGTCGATCTCCAGCGTGTTGCCGTAGATCGCCACCATCCGCTCGCGCAGGCTCTTGCCGCTGCCCGAGCGCATATAGGCGTCGACCGCCTGGGCGACCTGCTTGCCGAGACCGGCCGCGGCCCAGCCGAGGTGCGTCTCGAGGATCTGACCGACATTCATGCGGCTCGGCACGCCGAGCGGGTTCAGCACGATATCGGCATGGGTGCCGTCCTCCAGGAACGGCATGTCCTCGACGGGCACGATCCGCGATACGACACCCTTGTTGCCGTGGCGGCCGGCCATCTTGTCGCCGGGCTGGATCTTGCGCTTCACCGCCACGAAGACCTTGACCATCTTCATGACGCCCGGAGGCAACTCGTCACCGCGCTGAAGCTTCTCGACCTTGTCGAGGAAACGCTGCTCGAGGCGCTTCTTCGACTCGTCGTACTGCTTCTGCATCGCCTCCATTTCGCTCATCAGAGCGTCTTCGGCGACGGCGAACTGCCACCACTGGGAGCGGGGATACTCGCCGAGAAGATCCCGGGTGACCACCGTGTCCTTCTTGAAGCCCTTGGGGCCCGCGACCGCACTCTGCCCGTTCAGGATCTCCGCCAGACGAGCATAGGTGTTGCGATCGAGGATCGCCTGCTCGTCGTCCCGGTCCTTGGCGAGACGCTCGATCTCTTCGCGCTCGATGGCCTGGGCACGTTCGTCCTTGTCGACGCCGTGGCGGTTGAACACCCGGACCTCGACGATGGTGCCCGTCACGCCGGGGGGCACCCGGAGCGAGGTGTCGCGCACATCGGAAGCCTTCTCGCCGAAGATGGCGCGCAGAAGCTTCTCTTCCGGCGTCATCGGGCTTTCGCCCTTCGGCGTGATCTTGCCGACGAGGATGTCGCCTGCATGAACCTCCGCCCCGATATAGACGATGCCGGCCTCGTCGAGGTTCTTGAGCGCCTCTTCCGACACGTTCGGGATGTCGCGCGTGATCTCTTCCGGACCGAGCTTGGTGTCGCGGGCCATCACCTCGAATTCCTCGATATGGATCGAGGTGAACACGTCATCCTTCACGATGCGTTCGGAGAGGAGGATCGAGTCTTCGAAGTTGTAGCCGTTCCACGGCATGAACGCGACGAGCACATTGCGGCCGAGCGCCAGTTCGCCGAACTCCGTCGAGGGACCGTCGGCGATGATTTCGCCTTTGTGGACCGTGTCGCCGGCGCGCACCAGCGGCTTCTGCGTGATGCAGGTCGACTGGTTGGAGCGCTGGAACTTCTGCAGCCGGTAGATGTCGACGCCCGGACGGGTGGGGTCGGTCTCTTCCGTGGCGCGAACCACGATACGGGTGGCATCGACCTGGTCGACCACACCCGCCCGGCGCGCGCCGATGGCGGCTCCGGAGTCGCGGGCGACCACGGCCTCCATGCCCGTGCCGACGAACGGAGCGTCCGCCTTCACGAGGGGCACGGCCTGGCGCTGCATGTTCGAGCCCATGAGCGCGCGGTTCGCGTCGTCGTTCTCGAGGAACGGGATGAGAGCGGCCGCGACCGACACGAGCTGCTTGGGCGACACCTCCATGAGGTCCACCCGGTCGGGCGACACGAAGATGTTGTCGCCGGCCCGGCGGCAGACCACGAGGTCTTCCGTGAGCTGACCGCCGCCGTCGATGGCGGAGTTCGCCTGGGCGACGTTGTACTTCGCCTCTTCCATGGCCGAGAGGTAGATCACCTCGGAGGTGACCTTGCCGTCGCGGACCCGGCGGAACGGTGTCTCGATGAAGCCGTACTTGTTCACCCGCGCGAAAGTCGCGAGCGAGTTGATCAGACCGATGTTCGGACCTTCCGGGGTCTCGATCGGGCAGATGCGGCCGTAATGGGTCGGGTGCACGTCGCGCACCTCGAAGCCCGCGCGCTCACGGGTGAGACCGCCCGGGCCAAGCGCCGAAAGACGACGCTTGTGGGTGACCTCCGAGAGCGGGTTCGTCTGGTCCATGAATTGCGAGAGCTGGGACGAGCCGAAGAACTCGCGCACCGCCGCCGCCGCGGGCTTCGCGTTGATGAGATCCTGCGGCATGACGGTGTCGATATCGACCGACGACATGCGCTCCTTGATGGCGCGCTCCATGCGCAGGAGGCCCAGGCGATACTGGTTCTCCATGAGCTCGCCGACCGAGCGCACCCGGCGGTTGCCGAGGTGATCGATGTCGTCGATCTCGCCCTTGCCGTCGCGCAGGTCCACGAGCGCCTTCGCGACTGCGAGGATGTCCTCTCGGCGGAGCGTGCGCACGGTGTCCTCGGCGTCGAGGTCGAGGCGCATGTTCATCTTCACGCGACCCACGGCCGAGAGGTCGTAGCGCTCCGCATCGAAGAACAGCGAATGGAACATCGCTTCCGCGGTCTCGAGCGTCGGGGGCTCGCCCGGACGCATGACGCGGTAGATGTCGAAGAGGGCATCCTCGCGGGAGGAGGCCTTGTCGACCGCAAGGGTGTTGCGGATGTAGGGGCCGATATTGACGTGGTCGATGTCGAGCACGGGGATCTCGGTCAGCCCCGCCTCGTCGAGCTGACGGAGCATCTTCTCTGAGATCTCGTCGCCGGCCTCCACGTAGATCTCACCCGTCTGATGGTTGACGAGATCCTCGGCGATGTACTGGCCGACGAGGTCCTCGTCCGTCGCGCGCAGGGCCTTGACGCCCTTCTCGGCGAGCTGCCGGGCGGCGCGCGCCGTGAGCTTCTTGCCGACTTCGAGGACCACCTCGCCGGAATCGGCGTCGATGAGGTCGACCGAGCCCTTGAAGCCCTTCATACGCTCCGCATCGAAGGGCACACGCCAGCCCTGCTTGGCCTTCGTGTACATGATGCGGTTGTAGAAGGTGTTCAGGATCTCTTCGCCGTCGAGGCCGAGGGCGTAGAGGAGCGACGTGACGGGAAGCTTCCGCTTCCGGTCGATGCGCGCGTACACGATGTCCTTGGCGTCGAACTCGATGTCGAGCCAGGAGCCGCGATAGGGGATGATGCGGGCGGCGAACAGGAGCTTGCCCGAAGAATGGGTCTTTCCCTTGTCGTGATCGAAGAACACGCCCGGCGAACGGTGCATCTGCGAGACGATGACGCGCTCGGTGCCGTTCACGATGAAGGTGCCGTTGTCGGTCATGAGCGGCATGTCGCCCATGTAGACATCCTGTTCCTTGATATCCTTCACGGAACGGGCGCCGGTATCCGGGTCCACATCGAACACGATGAGGCGCAGCGTCACCTTGAGGGGCGCAGCAAAGGTCATGCCGCGCTGGCGGCACTCGTCCACGTCGTATTTCGGCGGCTCGAACGTGTATTTCACGAACTCGAGGAGCGCCGTGTTGGAGAAATCGGAAATCGGGAAAACGGACTTGAAGACGGCTTGAAGACCTTCTTCCGGCCGGCCGCCATTCGGTTCCTCGACCATCAGGAACTGGTCGTAGGACGCCTTTTGAACCTCGATGAGGTTCGGCATCTCCGCCACTTCCACGATTTTTCCGAAGAACTTGCGAATGCGCTTCCGGCCGAGCAGTGTATTGGCCATCTGGACCTCGCTCCTCATCAACAGCTGACCGGGCGCCCTGGGAGCGCCGTCCCGACAGGGGGCCGGGTCAACTGTCCGACGGCTTGCTGCCGTCGCTCTGCATGAAACCTAAGCGGCTCGAAACGAGCCCCTTTCGAGAACCCGCCACCCCCAAAATCCCGTGCGGACCCTCAAGGACGGCATGACGGCCCCGGGCCGATGAGCCCGGGACCGTCAAGTCTATTCAAGTGGGAGCCGATCGCTCGGCCCCGCAACTTACTTAAGCTCGACCTTGGCGCCGACCTTTTCGAGGGTCGCCCGGATCTTCTCGGCCTCGTCCTTGCCGACGCCTTCCTTGACAGGCTTCGGCGCGCCCTCGACCAGGTCCTTGGCCTCCTTGAGGCCCAGGCCCGTGATGGCACGGACTTCCTTGATCACCTCGATCTTCTTGTCGCCGGCGGCTGCGAGGACGACCGTGAACTCGGTCTGCTCCTCGACGGCCGGAGCGGCAGCGCCGCCACCAGCGCCAGGCGCGGCGGCAACGGCCACTGCGGCCGCGGCGGACACGCCCCACTTCTCTTCGAGCATCTTCGCGAGGTCGGCGGCCTCGAGAACGGTCAGCGACGAAAGATCGTCAACGAGCTTGGCAAGATCAGCCATGGTTTACTTCCTTGAGTTCGGTTCGAACGATGGTTGGGATGGGGAACGGCCTCACGCCGCTTCGTCTGTCTTGGCATAGGCCCCGAACACGCGGGCGAGCTTCGCCGCCGGCGCATTGACCACCTGGGCGATCTTCGTGGCGGGCGCATTGATGAGCCCCACGATCTTCGCGCGCAATTCGTCTAGCGACGGCATGGTGGCGAGCGCCTTCACACCGTTCGCGTCCAGAGCGGTCGTTCCCATCGCCCCGCCGAGGATCACGAGCTTGTCGTTTCCTTTGGCGAAGTCGACGGCGACCTTGGGCGCCGCGACCGGATCGCTCGAATAAGCGATCAGGGTCTGGCCTTTCATAAGGCCTTGGATGGACGCGACGTCCGTGCCTTCGAGAGCAATCTTGGTGAGGCTGTTCTTCGTGACCTTCACGGTGGCGCCGGCCTGCTTCATCTGCGTCCGCAGCTTCTGCATGTCGGCAACCGTAAGGCCCTTGTAGTGGGCCACGACGACAACGCTCGTGTCCGCAAACACGCCGTTGAGCGTCGAGACGAGCTCGCGTTTCGCTGCTCTATCCATTGGGCTCTCTCCGGTTGAGCGGATGGAATCCGCCGGTTGCACCTGCCGCTCGCGGGCACGGGCTTGGGCCTCTTGGCTTGCACCCGGCTGCCCTTGAAGCAGCGCTCTCGCAAGCCCTGTCCCCCAGCCACGCCAGAGGGGCGCGTCGGGCGAGATGGTTCGAACCGATAACTTCACGTCCGCGGGGCGGACGATCAAAACGGCTTTCCCCGTCTATGCAGGCCCTCTCGAATTAAGCCGGTGGGCGAACCCTTGAGGCCGGCGCCTGCAGTCTCGGACAGGACATGGCCGGAACGAACCAAAGGGGAGACCCCTCGGGCTCGCCGGCCTGTCACCGCTTCATCTCTGAAGCGGATTGCGTTGTGGAAGCTTCAGCACCGCTGCAAGCCCCCGCATGTTTAGGAAACTCGAAACCGTCCCTTTATAGCATCGAGAACGGCTTGCCAAGCGGTTTTAACGCGAAAACGCCGACTTTCGTCGGCTTCAACCGCCAAGCCCGATGTTTCCGCTGCTGAAACGGCAAGATCCAGCCCTTTTGGGGCCGGATCTGGACCTTGAAGCTTCAGCGCGACGCTTTAGGCGCCCAGAACCGTCGACGGATCCACCTTCACGCCCGGGCCCATGGTCGACGAGAGGGCGATGCGCTGGATGTAGGTGCCCTTGGCGCCCGCGGGCTTGGCCTTGGCGACCGCATCCGCGAAAGCGCGGATGTTCTCGGCCAGCTTGGTGGGGTCGAAGGAGACCTTGCCGACGCCGGCATGCACGATGCCGGCCTTCTCGACGCGGAACTCCACGGCGCCACCCTTGGCGGCCTTCACGGCACCGGCGACGTCCATGGACACCGTGCCGACCTTCGGGTTCGGCATCAGGCCGCGCGGGCCCAGCACCTTACCGAGACGGCCGACGAGCGGCATCATGTCCGGGGTCGCGATGCAGCGGTCGAAGTCGATGGTGCCGCCGTTGACGATCTCGACGAGATCCTCGGCGCCCACCACGTCCGCGCCGGCCGCGCGGGCCTCGTCGGCCTTGGGCCCCCGGGCGAACACCGCCACCCGCACGTCCCGGCCGGAGCCGTTCGGCAGGTTGCAGACGCCGCGGACCATCTGGTCGGCGTGACGGGGATCGACGCCGAGATTCATGGCAAGCTCGACGGTTTCGTCGAACTTGGCCTTTGCGCGTTCCTTGATGAGCGTCACGGCCTCGTCGAGGCTGTAGAGCTTGGTGCGTTCGATGCCTTCGCGGGCCGCGCGGATGCGCTTACCTTCGTTTGCCATCGATCCCTCCTCAGCCCACAACTTCGAGACCCATGGCCCGCGCGGAGCCACGGATCATGTTCACGGCCGAATCGACCGTATCGCAGTTGAGATCGGCCATCTTCTTCTCGGCGATCTCACGCAGCTGAGCCTCGGTGACGCGGCCGGCCGGCGCGCCCTTGCCGGGAGTCTTGGATCCCGAAGCCGGCTTCTTGCCGATCTTCAGGTTCGCGGCCTTCTTGAGGAAGAAGGACACGGGCGGCTGCTTCATCTCGAAGGTGAAGGACCGATCCTGGTAGGCGGTGATGATCACCGGGATCGGCGTGCCCTTGTCGATCTGCGCGGTCTTCGCGTTGAAGGCCTTGCAGAATTCCATGATGTTGAGACCGCGCTGACCGAGCGCGGGACCGATGGGCGGCGACGGATTGGCGGCGCCGGCGGGCACCTGGAGCTTCACGTAGCCCGCGATTTTCTTAGCCATGGGACTGCTCCCAAAGTGCCATCCTCCCAGGGCCAGCCGGGCGGAATGGCGGTTGCAGGTCGCGGTACGGCCCGTTGTAGCCCCGGCTGGCGACCGGGCGTGCCTCCCGCGAGTTCACAGCGGATGGCGGTGGGAAATGGCAGGGAGAGGAGCCCTCCACCCGCCATTCGCACGTGCCAAGCGCTGAATTCTTCAGACCTTCTCGACCTGGCTGTATTCCAGCTCGACCGGGGTCGCGCGGCCGAAGATCGACACCGCGACCTTCAGGCGGGCGCGGGACTCGTCGACTTCCTCGACGACCCCGTTGAACGAGGCGAAGGGGCCGTCCGACACCCGCACCTGCTCGCCGATCTCGAAGGCGATCGAGGGTTTTGGACGATCCACGCCCTCGGCCACCTGACCCTTGATGCGATCGGCTTCCGAATCGGGGATTGGCACGGGCTTCGACTTGTCGGCGCCCAGGAAGCCCGTCACCTTCGGGGTGTTCTTGATGAGGTGGTAGACCTCATCCGTGAGGTCGCACTTCACCAGCACATAACCCGGGAAGAACTTGCGCTCCGTATCGACCTTCCGGCCGCGGCGCACCTCGACGACCTTCTCGGTCGGAACCATGACCTCGTCGAACTTCTCGGTCAGGCCGCGCTGGGCCGCCTGGTCCTTGATCGATTGCGCGACCTTGTTCTCGAAGTTCGAGTAGGCGTGAACGATATACCAACGCTTCGACATGGCCGCCCCTCTAGACCCCGAGCCCGAGGATGCTGCGGATGCCCCAGCCGATGACTAGATCGACGACAAGGAAGAATACGCTCGCGAGCACGGCCATCACGAACACCATGGCGGTCGTGATGGCGGTCTCCTTGCGGGTCGGCCAGGTCACCTTGGTGGCTTCCGAGCGCACCTGCTGCAGGAACTCGAACGGGTTGGTTTTTGCCATTGCCTAGCTCTTGCGTCCGCGGCGGCCGGATGGCCTGCCCTTCGGATCGCCCTCATCGTCGGCGCCCATCGGCCTTGAGATCGGTGGGCCCAAATTAGCAGGGGCGCGGAGCTTCCTCAGCCACGCGCCACCTGCCGATTATCTCGGTGAGCGCCTGCCATAATGCAAGTCGCCCGTTTTGTCGACCGCCGGGAATCGGGGCGTGAGACCCGCACCCTTCGAGGATCCTGACCGCTGGCAGGAGTGGAGGGACTCGAACCCCCAACCCCCGGTTTTGGAGACCGGTGCTCTAGCCGATTGAGCTACACTCCTCCGGCGGTCACGGGCACCGGCCAACCGGCACCCGGATCTCGTTGAGGCCTCCGGCGAGGCCCCGACGGGGCAGCAGAAACCGCCCTCGCCTTCTCTACCTCAAGTCCCGGAGCGATGCGAGACCGCTCCAAACCGGAGTTTAATCGATGACGGAGGCGACGACGCCGGCTCCGACGGTGCGGCCGCCCTCGCGGATGGCAAAGCGCAGCTTCTCCTCCATGGCGATCGGCGCAATCAGCGTCACCTCCATGGCGATGTTGTCGCCG
>JAESFL010000653.1_pt1 | contig 20809 bp, 18 predicted proteins | sample 9269401 | NCBI WGS metagenome assembly JAESFL01 (sample SAMN14506025, study PRJNA617098) | algae metagenome | isolation source: Gloeocapsa sp. UFS-A4-WI-NPMV-4B04 and co-occurring heterotrophs from desert... | place: USA: Utah | collected 2006-10-01 | reverse complement strand
GTGACCCCTCTTGCTGGTTATACGCATCAATCACTTTCTGGCGCAGGTCTACAGAGTATGCTTTCATTCGGCTTCAGGTTAAGTTTACTTTTTAACTGTATTCTACTCTACCAAGAACTGCTGTATGCAAGTTACTAATGAGCGAACCTACTCTCCAGAAGAATATCTAGCACTAGAGGAAACTGCTAATTCCAAAAGTGAATACATTGATGGACAAATTTTCCCAATACCAGGCGAATCAACTAATCATAATCAGATTGCTGGCAATCTCTATGCCGAGTTAAATTTTGCTTTCAAAACGCAGGATTATGAAGTTTTTATGGGTGATGTGCGCCTGTGGATACCCCAAAAACGCATTTACACTTATCCTGATCTGATGATAGTAGTAGGAGAACTGGAGTATTTTGGCGATCGCACGGATACGATTACCAATCCCAAAATTATTGTAGAAGTATTGTCAGGCTCAACCAAGGGATATGACCAAGTAGGGAAGTTTGAGGCTTACCACACAATACCTACTTTTGAGGAATATTTAATTTTTGACCAAACCAAAATTTACATAGAACAGTATTCTAAAACAGCAAATAAGCATTGGTCGCTGCGGGAATATGATGCTGAACATACAGCAATTACTCTTGCCTCGGTGCAATTTCAAATTTCCCTAGCTGATGTGTATAACAAAGTGAAGTTTGATATAGCAGATTCCGAAAGTGAATAAGCTGGATGCTAAATGATTAGTAGAGTAATTATTATCTCAAAATGCACAGCGTAAAGTAACAAACGTCAGATCGGAATTAGAGAGCGGCAAAACAGATAGGCTGAAAGTACTCAGTTCTCATCCATCTGCTTGCCCCATGTATAGTCTAAAAGAAGTATTCTGCCGCGTCGATGACTTTTGCCAAGCCTTTGAATTGAGGGGGCGACAAAGTAGCTAAATAGTTTGCTGTATAAGAGCCATAGCCGTCAATTCCATCAGGTAAAAGGTCTGCTTATATTTGATGTCCACTCACCAAGAAGCACGTACATAAATGCAAAATCGCTTGCTTGCTGGCTTAACGAGTGAGGAGCTAAAACGCTTGCACCCTCATCTGGAGCAGGTTTCCCTCTCGCATGGGCAGGCGCTCATCCTGCCTGATGAGCCTATCGAGTTTGTCTATTTCCCTCTTAACTCATTGCTTTCTTTAGTAACCGTGATGGAGGACGGTTCAACAGTCGAAGCCAGCTCTATCGGGTGTGAGGGGATGGCAGGTTTACCAATTCTTTTGGACGCAGGCACGACACCGATGCGTACACTTACGCAAATCCCTGGTAAAGCTGTGCGGATTAAAGCAAAGATAATTAAACAGGAGTTCGACAGAGGTGGTGCGCTACAAAAGCTTCTCTATCGTTACATACACACAATCATTGTTATCGGTTCCCAAAGTGCTGCCTGCAACCGTCTTCATCATCTAGAAGCAAGACTCTGCCGTTGGTTGCTGATGAGTAGTGACGGTGTGGGTTCAACAGAACTTCCCCTAACACAGGAATTCCTAGCGACGATGCTCGGTGTCAGGCGTGCCGGAGTCACCGAAGCTGCTAGCCAACTGCAAAGCAAGGGCTTAATTCGTTACCAGCGAGGATACATCCAGATTATTGACACTAAGAGCTTGGAAACAGCCGCGTGCGAATGTTACGGGGTTGTCAAGGCAGAGTATGACCGCTTGTTTGGCTGAAATTGAATAGCACTAAGCTAACGGGAAATTATGCTGTAAGTGTATTCAGGTTACTAGGCTTTCCGCCCTCAACTTGTAGCTTAACTGACTCGGAAATAGATTTCCATTTGTGGTGGTGAACGCAGTTCATGACGAGTTAGTGCCATTGCCTTTAAGCATATTTAGCATGACTAATTATTGTGAACTCTTGACAAAGCCCAAAAAGGTACGCTAGCGGACAGACAAATATTTGGCAATATTTCATGCTTGTTAAAAAGCAGAGCCAAAAAGTTAGTCAGAGCATTGAGCAGGGCAGTGATAATGCAAGATATTCAAAACGAAGTGATTTCGCAGCAAACTAAAATTTTGATTGATAACCTGCTGTTAGGGAGATTTACATTAGTTGAGATTGTTAAGGTAACAGGTATCTCAGAGCAATTGCTACAAAATTATCTCAATGCCAAGTCTATTGTTGAGCCTCAACAAGTGCTTTCTTCAAACTAAAGCAAGGATGGAATAGATGATTTACGTTTGCTGATTCTAACTTTTAGCAAAGAAGTAATAACAGTACGCTAGCGGACAGACACATAGGTTAGTATTTAGTATACTGTGCTGTGGAAAGGTAATTAACGCCACAAGAACAGCAATCTTAACCTGTGTTGTCTGATTGACTAAACGTTATTAAATAAATCCTCCATCTTTATAGGAATATTTAGAAGTTTTTGCTCAAAATTATTTGACAGGGGCTAGAACTTACGCAATGGTAAAAAAATAATAACCAAGAATTTAAGCAACTATACAGTTACTTAAATTATTTAGCTTTTTCGGGTAATTTTTGGAGTAAATCTCCCTCTCAAGAAATTGAACAAATAATTCTAAAGATGGAAAATAAGCGGATTTTATTAGAAGTAATATTAACTCATAAATCCCTATTTTTAGAGCATGGGAGCAGTTAGCTATCAGCCAACTTATAGGCAAGAGTTTTGACCGTTGGAGTTGTAGCTTATTACTTTCAACACTTATTAAGACTAGCGATGTCTATCAATGACTCAATTACTATGGATATGCACGAGCGCGATCGCTTCGAGTTACTAAATGCTTATCTTGATGGCGAAGTGACTGCTGCTGAACGGCGGCAAATAGAGGACTGGCTGACAACCGATTCCGCAGCTCAGTGCTTGTATTCACGAGCATTGGAGCTACGCCAGAAGTGGCAGATCATGTCGCCACCAGCACAGCAACCAGTAGCAAGCGAAGTTAAGCAAATGTTCTCATGTAGGAAAAAACCCAACGCTGTGCTTTGGGAGGCTACTGTACTTGCTGCTGTGTTGCTTGGCGCTTTGTTGGGTGTCGTACCGGAGCGCCAATCTCCTGTCTTGCCAATGGCTCAAGGCCCACAACTGACGGTTAAGCCTGAGTCCTGGCACTGATCTAGACCGAATAGCACCAAGCTAACGGTAAATTAGACTATGGCTGTAGACTATGACTGTAGCCAATTTCCTAGGCCTCTAGCCCTCAACTTGTGCTTATCTTCGTGCCATTCAGACCATAGGCATCAGCGCGACGAGTGTGAAACCAGCAGCAATCAATAAACCCTTTTAGAACAATGGTTTCTCGAAGTTGGGCGCTTGTGTAGCGGCGTTAGCAAAGCTAACACCACAAGCATTTAACAACGAGGGGTGAATTTAGGATGAAATAAGCAACGCACGGACATCAAGAAATGTGAGTTAGAAACAATAGGCCCATCGACCCCAACAAGGGAAATTGTCTTGTGTCAAATTGGTCAAATGCTCAATAACTTCTGGGGCTTGGGATTCACTTCGGTTTCAACAAGCCTTGGTTTTTACTATGAGCAGTTACGCATTAGAATCTTCTTTACAAACAGCGTCTCAGTCTTCTACCTTGAGCTATTTTTGCAACCGTTTTTTTGTATTGTTGATAATAAAAAAATATTTTATATTCTTATTTTTAATAAGAGAGTAGGAAAGGTAACAGGAATAAAATTTTACTGTTTGTTAGTCAACTAATGAAACTCTAAATTGAGTTTTTGTAGGTATTGGTATATACATTTGGTTGTTTTTATAAGTCTTTCTAAAGATGTTTTCACATTCTCCTAAAGAGAGAGAACAATAATTGCCAAGATAAATAATATGAATGGATACAGAGTTAGTGGGTAATGTAAATACAAAATTTAAAAAACATGATCGCCGCCTACAAAAAACAGGTTTAAATTATGGTCAAAAAGACAGCCAGCAAGTGATTAAGTCTATGGTGAAAGGAGACATAATTTAACATCTCACTCAAAAATACAGACAGACAAAGATTTGAGCATATGTAGCATTTTTTACTACTAGAAATGAGCTTTTGGCTTTTTGGGGTTGTTTAACTGGGGTTTCATTTGGATCAATAACAATTACTTTTCTAGCCTAGCTATAGTCATGTAATTGCTTTTTGTTCGGCAGATTGAAAACTCCTAAGAAAAGCCCTCGTCTCTAATTTTCGCATTATAAAACAGGCATTTGAACACACAGTTCCCAAGGTTGAACAAGGTGGAAATATGTGCGGTACTCTCGTGCCTTACTCCAGGTTAATGACAATTTGATACTTAATTAATTAGATTTACCTGATTTCTTTTTTTTTGTTCTACCTGTCACACCTTACTTACCTTGTGGCAAAACATTTCCTTGTGATGTCACAGATTATGCCTGAAATTTTCGCACTTTGAAATATTTTTGCTGTTTGTAGGTTATGGGCTATACCCAGACTGACTTACTGTTTTTACCTGATTATCCACTTATCCAAGAAGTCTAATGGTTAACTTACTCAGACCGCCCAGTGTTTCAAGTTCTCGCCAAGGTACTGTAACTGGTTTGTGGAGGGAACAGTCTCCTTACGACAGGAGGGCGCTTAATACTGGTATCGTCCATTTCGGACCGGGCCGTTTTTTTAGGGGTCACCTCGCCTACATAATACATAACTATCTTGCACAGAAGGATTCCCAAGAGCGAAGATGGGGCATTTGTGGGGTTAGCCTCAAGAGCCAACGCACCATTACGACGTTGAAACCGCAGAGATTCCTTTACACTTTGACCAAACACTCTAGTTGCGCTCTTAATCGTGAGGAAGCGTCCGTTATAGGTTCTATCAGGGAAATCGTTGATGGTAGAGAGAAGTGCGACTATGTGCTTGAAAAGATGACATCTCCCTCTGTGCATCTCGTGACTCTGACAATTACTCAAGGAGGCTACCATCTAGACAAGAGTTTTAATCTCGACACAGCGAATGCAGAGATCGCGCACGATCTACAAAATCCTTCCACTCCAACCACCGCAATTGGCTTTATAGTAGAGGCGCTACGCCGACGACGCGATCGCGGCATGACCCCCTTCACCACCCTTTCTTGCGACAACCTTCCCAGAAACGGAGAGATCCTGCGAAGAGCAGTGCTAGCTTACGCTGACCTGATTGAGCCTCAGCTTGCAGCATACATCAGGGATAACGCGATCTTTCCTAATACGGTAGTAGACAGGATTGTGCCTCAACAGCAAGAATCCGACTATAACTACCCCAGCCGACTGTTGCAAGTTCGCGATCGCGCACCCATTGTAACGGAACCATTTTGGCAGTTTGTCGTGGAGGAGTTCACAGGCGATCGCCCCAAGTGGGAAGATGCGGGGGTGATTATGACGGAGGACATCACTCCATTTTTGTATATGAAGTCGAGGTTCTTGAATGCAGTACACTCCTTCATAGCCTGTTTAGCTGTAAGAGCAGGTATAAAGTATATGCATGAGGCGATCGCTCTACCAGAATTCCACTTGTTTACTCGGCTGCTCATGGACGACATCGCCGCAGCAACACCAGTGCCGAGCGAGATGTGTGAACAATATATGGAGCAGGTGTTACTAAGGCTGAGTAACGAGGCTCTTCCCGATACTACTGAGAGAATCTCCTCAGAAACCTGTAGGAAAGTAGGCAAGTATATATTTCCGATACTTCAGGATGCTTATAGCCGAAAGGTTAGTATGAAGCGGATTATACTTCCAGTTGCGGCGTGGCTTCTTGCAGTCCGAGAGGGGGTGAGCGAGTCTGGTCAGCCCTATCATGCCAAGGATACTCTAAGCGCAGTAACAGCGATTCAAGAAGGCGCGGTGATTAGCCAGATTCTGGGATTGGAGAATTGCGAACTGAAAGAGGCAGTAGATAATGAATGCCACCAAGCAATACTTGATCTCCAGACTCACGGATTATTGACTACGCTTAAGAATTACAGTGAAGGAGGTCTTTTAAATGAAACCGCTTCGGCATGGAATGGTAGTACTTTTTGATCACGACGGAACTGTCGTTGATAGTGAAATCATTGCACTTAAGAGCGCATGGAGGCTGACAGGTGAAGTGGCTCGTGAGTTCCCTGGCGCTCAACACTATGAGCTTGATGAGTTTGTTAAAAGCTTCGCCGGGAAACCTTACAGGGAAATACTCAAGAATATCTACGCAGACTCATTAACCACTCTTAATGAGTGCGATATTGACGCTCTAGTGGCTGAAGAAGAAAAGAGAGCGATTGAACGACTTAGTATAGAGGCAAAAGCGACTGAAGGAACGCCTAAAGTGCTGTCTTACCTGCGCGACGACGGATTTGAATATGCGCTAGTAAGTAACAGTAGCTTACAGCGACTGAGTGCTTGCCTTACTTCTGCTGCCTTGACCGACTATTTCCCCAGCGAACAGATATTTAGCGCTCACAACTCTCTCCCCATTGCGCGACCCAAGCCGCTGCCTGACATCTACCTATATGCAGCGAAGTGTCTAGACGCTGAAGTTTCTCTTTGCGTGGCAGTTGAAGATTCTATCAGTGGGGTAAGGTCTGCGGTTGCCGCTGGAATTGGGCAGATTATCGGTTATGTAGGGGGAACTCATATAAGCGAGGATGAACGAACAAGCCGTGCAGATGCTCTTCAGTCGGCTGGGGCCCAACAAGTTATCGAGCGGATGGACGATCTGATCGGGCTATTGTGATGATCAGAGGAGCAGCTTCCAAAACTCGTCGTCACCACTTGGCATAAATAAATGAATAGCAATACCAGCGCAGACTCAACAATCAAGCTGAATCAAGCATCCCTGTCTCGTCTACCTGGAAACGTGCGCGTACCCAAGTACGATCGCCGTCAAATCACTAATGGAATTGTGCATATTGGAGTAGGTGGCTTTCATCGATCGCACCAAGCGCTCTATCTGGATGATTATTTCCATCAGAATCCTGGTAGTGACTGGGGAATCTGTGGTGTTGGATTGCTTGACTATGGCTATGACAAGCGTATGCGGGATGCGCTGCTGTCCCAAGATTGTTTGTATACTCTGGTTGAGCGATCGCTTTGGAGCGATCGCGCTCGAGTCATCGGTTCAATCACTCAATACCTGTTTGCACCAGACAATCGTCAAGCAGTTATTGAAGCAATGGCAACTCCCGAATGCCGAATTGTTACTCTAACGATCACTGAAAGCGGCTACTACTACATTGAAGGAAGTGGCAAATTCGATGTGAACCACCCGACGATGCAGCACGATTTGCAACACCCTGACCAACCAATTGGGACATATGGTTTTTTGACAGCCGCACTCGAAAAACGACGTAAACAGGGATTGGCCCCCTTTACCGTACTGTCCTGCGACAACTTGCAGGGCAACGGCGACATGGTGCGGAAAATGCTAACGACATTTGCCCAAATGCGCGATCCGGCTTTGGCAAATTGGATTGCTGAATACGTTGCGTTTCCCAACTGCATGGTCGATCGCATTACTCCGCTCACAACCCCAGCAGATATCAAAATGGTGGCGGAATTTGGGATTGATGATGCGTTTCCATGCGTTGCAGAGCCTTTTACCCAGTGGGTAATTGAAGATACGTTTTGTGCAGGCAGACCCGATTGGGAATCCGTTGGCGTACAAATGACCAACAATGTTCGTCCCTACGAGATGATGAAAATTCGGCTGCTCAACGCCAGCCATATGCTAATTGGCTATCTCGGCTCTCTGGCAGGCTACACCTATGTTTATGAAGTCATGGCTGATCCCTTGTTTGGGCAAGCAGTCGCTAACCTAATGGACGAGGTGACACCAACGCTCCAACCCGTTCCTGGAATTGATTTAGACGATTATAAAAAGACTTTAATTGAACGGTTTTCCAATCCCAAAATTCGCGATCAGCTGCCGCGCCTGTGCCTAAATGGATCAGCCAAAATTCCTAAGTTTGTTTTGGGTTCGCTCCGCGATAAATTACAACTAGGAGGATCGATCGATTACCTAAGTTTGACGGTTGCTGCTTGGTGTCGATACCTCGCTAGTCATGACGAACAAGGGCAACCTACTCCCATTGATGACCCATTAGCAGATATCCTCGCTCAACGCGCCCGCTTGAATGAATTAGATCCCAGACCATTACTCAGCATCTCTGAAATTTTCGGAGATTTAGTACAGTCGCCAAGTTTCGTCGAGGCTGTTACTAACCAGTTGCGCTCTTTGCATGAGTTCGGTGCTAAAGAAACGCTAGTCCGATTTTCGCAGGCACACTAAGGCATTATCAACTTAAGGAGCAATTTTAGCTTTATTAAGCAATAAATCTAATTGGGGATTCTTAACTTTTAAGTATTTGAGGATTAGCCTAATGCTGCTTGGCATTGATTTAGGAACAGGCTCTGCTAAGGCATTGCTCCTAGCGACAGACGGAACCACTATAGGTGAAGCATCAAGCTCCTATCCTGTTCATGCACCCTACCCTGGATGGGCTGAGTCGGAGCCTGGGGATTGGTGGTTAGCTGTTGGCGAGGCTGTTAGGAAGGCAGTGGGAAATTACGCTACTCAAGTACAGGCGATCGCACTTTCAGGGCAAATGCATGGTGTTGTCCTAGCTTCGGAGCCGGGTCAGCCCCTGCGTCCTGCTATCCTCTGGGCAGATACTCGTAGCACCAAACTTAACGCTTATCATTCGCTCGATGCCAGTATTCTAGAGCGATTAGGCAACCCGATTACGGCTGGCATGGCTGGTGCAACCTTGCTGTGGCTGCGAGAACACGAGCCTACTGTTTACGCCCAAGCGCGTTGGGTACTCCAGCCAAAAGATTGGCTACGGTTACGGCTGACTGGAGAAGTTGCAACCGAACCATCTGACGCTAGTGGTACTTTGCTTTACGATGTTGTATCAGACAACTGGGCTGGGGATGCAATCTCAGCTTTGAATCTACGTTGTGATTGCTTACCAAAAATTATCCCCTCTAGTGCGATCGCAGGCTACCTGACGGCTGTTGCTTCAGAGCATCTTGGCTTAAGAGTTGGCTTAAGAGTTATCGCTGGTGCTGCGGATACGGCAGCAGCAGCGCTTGGTAACGGACTACTAGAGCCTGGATTAGTTCAACTAACCATCGGCACAGGCGCTCAAATCATTACACCTCGCTCCCAACCAATTATCGATCCTCATGGTCGTACACATCTCTATCGAGCCGCCGTACCTAACGGGTGGTACACCCTTGCCGCAATGCAAAATGCGGGACTAGCGCTTGAGTGGGTACGAGGTATCCTCGGCTTGAGTTGGCAGCAAGTCTATACTAAAGCGTTTGCTGTTCCCCCAGGATGTGAAGGGTTGACATTTTTGCCATACCTCACGGGTGAGCGAACTCCACACCTTGACCCTTATGTACGCGGCGCCTGGGTGGGGCTTGGACTTCATCACACCCAGGCGCACCTGATGCGGGCAGCTTTAGAGGGAGTTGCTTTTGCCTTGCGACAAGGTTTTGAGGCACTTGAGGCAACAGGTTTTAAAGCGACAGAACTGCGTTTAGCAGGCGGTGGAACGGTAGAAATGCCTTGGAAACAATTACTGACTGATGTATTGAGAATACCCCTTTATGCAACTACAGTTGCTGCTGCTTCCGCGCGTGGTGCTGCTCTGCTGGCGGGTATAGGAATTGGCGTATATGCAGATGCTAATGATACGAGCAAACTGGCAGCCTCACCAACGCTTGCTGCAACTCCCCAATCAGTTGATTCAGCCTTAGAAGATGCTTGGATGCGATATCAATCCCTTTATCCACGACTTTCAAAAATCTGATCGAAATTATGCCTCAGAGGAACCACTAGAAGGTATTTACAAATAAATTTTTAAGCTGTGAGGCTGTTTGACATCAGTTAAATGAGAGAATTGAGTTTACTAAGAAGATAGATAGGCATTATATGCATATAGTAGGTGGCATAAAGCTTCCCAAATCAGCTGACGTTTTTGATTTATACATACAGTGTAATGAAGCTGCATCTATAAACTACCAGGAAGATGACAAAAAAGTTGTTTTACGTCAGGGAGGTATTATATGCTCAAATTCTTACTTTAATTCATTTTATGAAAAATTTTATACTAAATATACAACTCTTAGCTCTATCTACTATGTGCTGAAACTTGAAGGCGATTTTAAAGTTTCTGTTTACAGAGAAGTTAAGGAGGAAAACAAAAAAGAGATTATTTCTCAAGAGAAGTTTGAAAAATGTCAATTCTCAGATCCTATAAAAATCTTACCAATAAATCTCCTTCAAGATGAAAACGCTGGCAGAATATATTTTGAAATAATCTGTTCTAGTGAACAGGGTGCATTTAAAGAAGCGTGCATAGCAACTGATGAAAATAAAACTAGAGAAGTATCGTTAGCAATTATAATTTGCACATTCAAAAAGGAGGATTATATAAAAAATACATTATCTACTATTTTTCAAGATAAGTTACTAGAAACTAAGAACTTCAAATTATTTGTTGTTGATAATGGTAGAACTTTAGACAAAGCTGATTTCAAAGAGCCAAAGCTGAAACTTGTTCCTAATATAAATGCGGGTGGAAGTGGTGGTTTTACTAGAGGGCTAATTGAAGCTTTAGAGGAGAACGTCTACTCTCATTTTTTGCTTATGGATGATGATATAGAGTTAGAAAGTGAATGTATTTATAGGTTATTTTCTTTGTATGAGTACGCCAAAACTGATTTTGCAGTAGCTGGCGGGCTGCTAAATTTACAGGAAAAGCATATGTTGTATGAAGCAGGAGCTACGTATAACGAAGATTCTAAAACTAGAGGATTTGCACCTGGCTCATTAACCGCTGTAAATAATAATATTGATCTACGAAGTTCTAGTTCTCTCAACAAATTACTGGTGGAAGAACATATAGATTATGGGGGCTTTTGGTTTTTCTCTTTTTCTAAAGAAGTTGTTAAAGAAATTAAATTACCACTGCCTTTATTTATCAAGATAGATGATATAGAGTTTTGTTTAAGAATTAAAGATTTGGGTAACAAAATAGTAGCTTTTCCCTCGATAGCTGTCTGGCATCAACCGGCTTCTGCAAAAAAATTAAATTGGGAAACTTATTATTATATTCGCAATGATTTAATAACTTATGCCATCCATTATTCGATAGAATATATGGATACAGTTCAGCATTTTACAAAAGTAATACTTCACTCTTTATCAAGTTTTGATTATAATTATGCAGAAATGGTTATAAAATCTTTTGAAGACTATATAAAAGGGCCAGATTTTATTAAAAACTCTGAGCCAGAAGTCTTGCACTTAAACATTTTAAAGCTTAGTAAAAGCTTTAATAACCAAAATGAGGTAGATGAATTAGCTGGTATTAACCTTTTGACTAGGTGGTTTCAAGTTGCTGCTAAAAGTAGTATTGAATGGTCATCCGTAAGTAGAGAATGGAAAATTGCTTCAAAGGACCTGACATCTACTCTATTTTGGCAGCAATACCTTGGGCTAAAGAACTAGAATTGAGAGCCTCACTCAAACGCAATATGAAAAATCGTTTGATGCCTATGAGTGACCGCCTGCTGCTACCCAAGCGTACCATCATTGAAACCATTCCCAAGAAGCCCTCTATTGACCTTGAACACAATTTACTGACCGCAACTTAACCCGAACTCACGTTAACAAATAATCTCTTGGTGCAGTAGTGAATCGTTGTAAAAGACAGCAGAAAGCAGGGAAAGAAGCGTACAGATTGAACGCAGCTTTTCTCCCTTGCTAACAGCTTTGTAAAGTAAGCTCGTGAAAACTATTACCAGGTTAACTTGCTAAGGCAGGCGTGTTATTGATTATAGCTTCGCTTACCTCATTAGCTTGAGCTTGTTGTTCCGCCGCTTGTGCGGAAAATTCAGCTAACTGCCCTTCAATCTCGTCACGGACAATTTGGCGATACTCTAAGAAATGCTCATTATGAGCGCAGACAGTAAGGTAATGTTCCCAAACAGCCGGATTGCGCTTGATCATGCTAAACAAATGATGCCAAAATTTAAAGCGAGTTTTGCGTTTTACACCCTGTCGCCAAATTACAATTAGTAGCGCTTGTAAATCTACCCAACTAGGCATTTTAGCTGGAGCTTTGCACTTGGGCGCACCCATCATCAGAAAACAGCGATAGGTACGATCTAGAAACTTCTCGGCATCGTACAATTCCCAAAACGCTTCAATGTATTCTCTGCCAATATCTTCTAGAGGGCGAGTGGGGATAAAGTTCATCAAAGTTGTTTGGTTGATGTTACCATCTTTCCCCCGTAAGCGTCCTTCTTTTTCTAGCCGATGCCACAAAGCAGTATTAGGTAAAGCTTGCAGCATGGCAAAAGTAGTGGTGGGAATACCTGTAGTTTCGGCAAAGCGGACAATGCGATCGCCTGCACCCGCTTTTTCCCCGTCAAACCCAATAATAAACCCTGCCATCGGTCGCAATCCAGCTTTTGTAATTGCTTGGACAGACTCAACCAGCGAGTTGCGGGTATTTTGAAATTTCTTTGTCATTTGCAGACTTTCCTCATCCGGTGTTTCAATCCCCAGAAACACCGCATTAAAGTTGCACTCCACCATCAGATCCAGCATTTCTTGATCTTGGGACAAGTCAACTGAGGCTTCAGTGTTGAAGGCGAAAGGATATTTGTGTTCCGCCATCCAGATTTTTAACTCTTGCAACAATAGCTTGACATTGCGCTTGTTCCCAATAAAGTTATCATCCACCATAAACACGCTGCGCCGCCATCCTAGCTGATAAAGGCAATCTAACTCTGCTAACAGTTGCGCTGGAGTTTTAGTCCGAGGCTTACGGCCGTAGAGAACAATAATGTCGCAAAATTCGCATTGGAAGGGACAACCCCTGGAAAACTGCACTGACATGGAATCATAGGCATCCAATTCCAACAAGTCAAAGCGGGGTATCGGAGTTGTTGTGACATCAGGTTTTTGAGTTGTGCGGAAAATTCCACTTTTGTCGCCTCGCTGCACAGCCTCAACAAACATCGGCAGCGTAATTTCACCCTCATCCAAGATCATATAATCTGCCCCAGCTGATATTGCTTCATCGGGAACTGAGGTTGGATAAGGGCCACCAACTGCAACTAATTTTCCGCGTCGCTTTGCTTCTTTAATTTGGTCGATTAAGTCTTGTTTCTGGACAATCATCGCACTGAAAATGCAGACATCGGCCCATTCCCACTCCGCTTCTGTGACGGCGCGGATATTGCGATCCACTAGCTTGAACTCCCATTCTTGGGGCAAAATGGCAGCTACGGTTACTAACCCCAAGGGTGGTAACAAAACTTGGCGATTGACTAATTCTAAAATCTTTTCATAAGACCAAAAGGTTTTAGGAAACAGAGGATAAACCAGTAAAACTCGCATATATTTAAATCCTCACACTTATATAGCTATCAGCTTAAGGGCTAAACTATGAATGATCAGGTGTAAAAAGCTGCATCATTTTCATTCGTCCTACTTGCTTAGTTTTGACGGCACTAAAGCTATTTAGTGTCTTATTTTCATTAATTATTAACACATCGGGTTGGCTATCAGCTAAAAGTTTGCTTTTTTTAACCCAAATGCTAACACCCAAATAATCAAGCTCTACTATAGGGAAAGTGTAACGCAATCTTTAGTTTTTACAAATTATTAACTACTTGTTTGGTGCGTTAGAGTCATTTTTCAGTGTTTTACTTCAGCAGAAATCCCATAAATTTTCAGGACATCGCTGAGGGTAGCACAGTAATTCGGCAGTCCAAAAGAGCTAGGGTTCACTGGGTTTTTGTAACTAAAATGCCGACAGCGCAGACAGAAACGATCCCACGCAGCCATTTGAATTCGGAACAAAACAATTAATAAATTAGCCAATGACAAAGACAGAGGAATGCGAAAGTAAATCTTTTTGTTCAAATAGTCGCAAATTTCTTCTATCGCTTGGTTTACAGTTAATCGTTTTTGACCTAAAACAAGGAAGCGCGGGTGATTGCTTGCTAGAGGATGATCAATTAAGTATCGTACCACTTGGGCAATATCTTGCCCGTGAATAAAATGGAAGCTGCCATCTGCTTTAATAAAGCGGATTAAGTCAACGTATTTCACTACTTCCGGTAAGCCAGTTGTCAGATGGGAATATGGTTTTTGAGCGTCGCCTCCTACTACGAAGGTAGGAAACAAAGTTGTAAGTTTAGGGGCTAACGCACTTTTTGATAATTTAAGTAAACCGTCGTATTTAGAACGAATGTAGTCTGTACCTATTTCACCTGCTTCTTTGAGTAACTGATTGTTGCTGTCTAAAATACTAGCTGTAGAGAAATATATTACCTGCTGACATACCTCTGAATCAAGCAGGTTTAGTAATTCGTGTGTCTTAGAAACGTTGATATCAAAGGTGTCTGCGCCACCCCAAGCGGTTGCTGTGAGAACGGCAATATCTATCGTTTTTAGCAAGCTAGAAAACTGGCTAATTTCTCGCATATCACCCTGTAAAACCGTGATTCCAGGGCGAAATTGCGTATCTACTTGAAGGTTATTTGGGTTCCTAACGAGTAGATACAATTCGTGAGCAGTTTCTTGAATTAACGCTTCGGCGATGTAGTGACCAATGCAACCACTTGCACCAGTCACTAAAATCCTTTTAGGAGTCATATATTAGCGCTTGATCTGCTTGGCTGTTTCAAAGAAGAAAGCGACATTTTCTTCTGGAGTGCTAGGCAAAACGCCATGACCAAGATTTAAGATATGTCCTTGATTGCCAGCTTTGCGGACAGTATCATAAATGCGATCGCGGATCACTTCTTTGGAACCAAATAAAACACACGGATCTAAATTTCCCTGTACGCCAATATTTGACCCTATTCTTGCCCTTGCTTCTGCCATATCAACTGTCCAGTCTACGCTGATAATATCTACACCCGCCAAAGCCATCCGCTCTAAAATCCCAGCGCTGCCGTTGATGTATAGAATTAGAGGTGTCTCTGGGTGAGTTTGCTTGACTTGCTCTACTACCCGTCGCTGGTAAGGTAAAGCAAATGCCTCGAAGTCTTGCGGACTAAGTTGCCCTGCCCAAGAGTCGAACATTTGTACTACTTGAGCGCCACAATCAATTTGATAGCGGACGTAAACTGCGATCGCGTCTGCTAGTTTGCCTAAAAATTGATGCAGCATAGCTGGTTCTGAAAAAGCCATGCTTTTGATGATTGTGTAGTCTTTAGAGCTTTTACCTTCAATCGCGTATGCAGCCAGTGTCCAAGGCGCACCTACAAATCCTAGTACAGTGCTGCTGTCGCCTACTTCCCGCCGTAAAGTTTGCAGAATTTCCCGAATAAAGGGCAGTGATTCTGCTGGATCTAGATCATGCAGTTTGTCAATTTGTTCTTGGCTGCGAATTGGCGGGTCAATTATCGGTCCCCGTTGTTCAATAATATCGAACCCAATCCCAATTCCTGGTAGTGGTGTGAGGATATCTGAAAACAGAATTACTCCGTCTGGCTGGAAGGCGCGAAACGGTTGCAAGGAAATTTCTATGGCAATTTCAGGGTTTTCTGAGCGTTCCCGAAATGAAGGATATTTATCCCGTAGATCCCGATACGCTTTCATATAGCGCCCTGCCTGCCGCATCATCCATACTGGCGGACGCTCTAATACTTCACCACGCGCTGCCCGCAGCAAATAGGGAACCTGAGTTGAAACAGTCATTTAACGATGTGCCTTAATTTTGTTTTTTATGCATTAGCTAGCTTATCATTCCAGAGCTAACGCACTCTCGCTCCCCTGTAATTAAGCTAATTTTTTATTGTTAAATTTTTATCGTTTGCCGACTTTTTTCGAGGGTCGGTTTTCTATTGATTTTTGTGCTAAAATCTAATTTAAATAATAGGAATATTAACTAAGATAATATTTTGGCACAGATTCCAATTATAAAATAGATAATATCAAAAAGTTGGGCGCAAGTCTAGTACCTTTCTAAAAAACTCTTTCCTTAGACTATCGACTTGCTTTTATTTTTATGCTAAAGTGTATTTTATATAATTGAAATCTTGACTTAAATAATATTTCGGCACAGATTCTAATTATTATAAAATAGATAATATCAAAAAGTTGGGTGAAAGTCTAGTACCTTCTAAAACAAATTTTCCCTAAAAGTAATTAGAAAGACAAAACACCTTGGTCAGCATTCAGTTGAGCCTTAATACCAACAGGTAAAGCAGCATTGCAGCCATCATGACCAAAGGGGAGATTGGAGACAATCGGAATGCCTAAATCACCCAGGCGATCGCGCAGCACTTCTTCAACCGTCAAGCTAGGTATATTGGACGGGGGTTCGCAACGGCTAAAACGCCCCAAGGCAATACCGCAAACTTTGGACAATGCACCACTACATCGCCATTGTGTCAGCAGCCGATCGATGCGGTAAGGAGCTTCTGTGACATCTTCTATAGCGAGAATTACATTATCAAAATTTGGTTGGAATGGTGTCCCGAGTAAATGAGTAGCAACGGTGAGATTGGCTGGTAATAGAATACCTGTAATAATGCCGCCGCCCCATCCTATACCTTGAAGCGGTGCAAGAGGACGACCTTCTAGCAAATCAAACAATCGCTCAATTGACCAATCTGGTTCAGATGCTAGGGTTGTTAGCACGGGAGCATGAATGCCTGAAATACCAGTTAAGCTGAGACTCCAGAGCAAGGCAGTAATATCAGAAAAGCCAATTAGCCATTTTGACGTTTCAACTTGAGGCCAAGTCCAGTTTTCTAGGATTCTGGCGCTACCGTAACCGCCTCTAGCACAAAGAATACCGCGACATTCTGGATCTTGCCAAGCGTTAAGTAGTTGCTTATGGCGATCGCTATCTATTCCTGCTAGATAACCCCAGCGATGGTCAACACCCTCACTGACTTCTACTTCATAACCGCGCAATCGCCAAATCTCCACACCCGCATTAAAAGTATCCCATTCTCTTAAAGCACCACTCGGAGTAATTACCCGCAGCAAATCACCCTGTTTTAATGGTGGTGGTAATTGGCAATTCATTTTAATTCCAAGAGTAATAGAATATGGGCTTGTGCTGTTTGATAGATACTTGTGACACAAATAATTACCCTTTGTATCTTTGCATTTTTGGCAGGTTTAATAGACTCAATTGTTGGTGGCGGAGGTTTGATTCAACTTCCAGCACTTTTGGTACTTCTACCCAATACAGCTATACCTCTGATTATGGGTACAAGTAAATTGTCATCTTTTGCTGGAACATCAGTTGCTGTAATACGTTTTTCTAAAATAGTTCCAATTAGCTCTTTAATAGTTATATTAGCTGCAATCGCAGCGTTTATTTTTTCCTTTATTGGTGCAAAAACTGTAAGTATTATTCATCCTGACATTATCCGCCCGATAATACTTTTAGTTCTTATTGTAGTTGCTATTTATACTTTCTTTAAAAAAGACTTTGGAGTTCAATATTTTTTCAAACCTCAAGATAGAAAACAAATAATATCCGCAGGTATTATTGGTTCTTTGCTTGGTTTTTACGATGGCTTTTTAGGCCCAGGTACTGGTAGCTTTTTAATTTTTGCCTTTATCTCAATTTTAGGTTTTGATTTCCTGAGAGCTTCAGCTGCTGCAAAAGTTGTTAATTTTGTAACAAACCTTTCAGCACTTATTTATTTTACTTTCACTAATAATGTTATTTATCATCTTGCCTTACCAATGGCAATATCTAATATGCTAGGAGCTAGTATTGGTTCTCACTTAGCAATAGTAAAAGGAAGTTCATTTATCAGAATTATATTTATAGTAGTAGTTTCTATATTAATTACTAAATTAGCTTATGATATATTTTTTAGTAAAAGCTAGTAAACAGAATAAACTTTATAACAAGAAAGAATAAATTTAGCTTGTTAGCAATTAATATTTTTAGTTAAGCTATCAACAATTCATAAAGATTGTAAAATATCCCGAAACCACAGTTCAAAGCGATCGCCTAGTGCTGCTACAGAATACTCAGTTTCAGCTTGGTTACGGCAAGTATAGCGCTCAATTTGATCCAAACGTGCGATCGCATCCACCAATCCATTTACATCATCTGGTTCCACCAAAAACCCCGTCATTCCATCCTGTATAATCTCACTGGGGCCACCACGATTATAGGCAATTACTGGCACTCCACAAGCCAGCGCTTCAATTGCCACATTCCCAAACGCTTCCATCCACCGGGGTGTCATCAGCATAGCTCGACATTGACGTAATTCTTGCTGCATTTGAGCAGTTGACATAAATCCTAGATATTTAATGGGTACATCAGGATAATCTTGACAAATCTTTTCCCAATAACTTTTATCCTGCATTTTGCCCATAATTTTGAGAGGAATATTCGCAATTTGCGCTGCTGCTACTGCATCTTCTAAACCTTTCTCTGGTGCAATCCTACCTAACCACGCTAACTCTAGTTGCGGTTGAGCGCAAAACTGATACAGTGACAAATCAATGCCGCTACTCAAACAAGGACACTGCTGATTAATATTAAATGTTGCAGCTTGTGAGGAGGTATAAAAGCCAATTGTGCCAGGAAATTGAGCCGCTACTTGTGCAACAATTTGATCCATTGCTTCATATAGCGAACCCATGCTGACAAAATGGGCAATGGGACGATTGAAAAAAGGTGTTAGGTAAAATGGCAACCAATCGTAGGCAAAATTAAGAATCAAGTCATAATCATCTTGTACCTGACGCGCATATTCCCACATATTCGCTAATACAGAATTCTCTGATATAATAATTGGCGCAGTGCGTTCTTGACTTTGAGCGATAATCTGAAAATTACCAGGAATTTGCACTAATGGTATTGACTTAAATGTTGAACCTTGAGGAGCAACAATTTGAAGAGTATGTCCCCGCCGCAGCATTTCTTGAGCAATATTATACAGGCTTAGTTCGACTCCGCCTCCGAGTCCAGTTCCTAGTGGACCAACAGGAGTAGAGACAAATAGTAATTTCAAGTGGCTAGGGGAAATATTCAAAGTATTGGACAGCAAAGATAAATTACATCTTCTATATTTCTGATATTATGCTACTTTTATTCGTTTTGCTTCTAGGAAAAATTACTAGACTATTTTAGCTTGAATAAATATATTTATAATTTTGCCAATTTAATAGTTGAGAAACTACAATAAAATTAACGCTTAATTTAGAATATTTAATTTTTAAGATACTTTAGTGCTAGCTATAGTAAATATTAGCAGACACTATTTAATATAATAAATCTTTTAGCTATACCAAAATTAAACCTGAATAAACTTAAAAATGTGCCATGTTAACTCAAAATAAAAATTTACTTTTAATTGGCCAACTAACACAATTAAGTGGAATTCCGATTAGAACAATTCGCTATTACGAAAGCTTAGATTTAATTAAGTCTTCAAAGCGAACAGAGGGAGGCTTTCGACAGTTTTCATCTGATGTTCTTGCCCGTTTATCGTTTATTAAGCGCGCTCAAAGCCTTGGACTTAGCTTACAAGAAATTGGAGATATTCTCAAAGTCTACGATCAAGGTAATTTACCCTGCGACGAACTTCAAGAAATGCTGCAAGCCAAGGTTGTGGAAATCGATCGCCAAATTGAGCAATTACTGACCTTAAAAACTGAACTAAAAGGATTACTTTCAGGTTGGAACAGTGTTTCAAGTTGGCAGGAAAACACGATTTGTCCTATTATTCAACCAAGTTCTAATTAAAAGCTGATGATTTAACACGAGTAATAAGAGCGCAATTCAAGCATTTAAAATTAACGCAATTTTTACAAATGAGGGTTATGTTTATCATTATATAGCAGTCTTGAATGATTCGTAAAATCCTCTCTCTTTTTCTCTTTGCGCTCTAACGATCTGATGCCCAACGCTTATCGCTCCGGCGACTTGGCGGTAGCCTGCGGCAAGCAGCTATTCGCTAAACGCTGCGCTACACTTCGTGAACGCGTCTACGTTCAAAAAATAACTTTCACAACTCAGATAGGAGTGCTATATAACCCTTAGACATTAGTCATTATTGAACTTCCACAACTCCGTGAAACATATTCATACCGCAGGTGAAAAAGTATTTTCCTGTATTTTCTGGTGTAAATTCTACTGCTGTGATATTATTTAAAGCTAGGTTTTGAGCTATATGAAAATCAGGAAATAATACTTTTTCCAAACAGCTACTCGGATCGCGTCTCACAAAATTAAGCCGCACAGGTTGACCTACTTTAACAACTACACGACTTGGTTCATAGCCACCGTCTACAGTAATCGTCATTTCCTGAATTCCCTCGCTTGCCTTAGCCTGCTGGGATTGAGTTTTACTGAAGAGAAACCACCATAACTCTAGTCCAATCAATGCTATGCCACCAACGGTGACACCGACTTTTAAACCCAAAGGTTGCTCAATTGATTGAAATTGAGCCTTGTTTGACGAAGATGTTGGCATTTCAGCCAATGCTACGTTTGAACTAATACCAAGTAATAATCCTACAGCAAGGCTAGCCAAAATTTTGCTGAACATGAGCTAAACTCCTTTGCAATTAGGCGATCGCTTTCGGTTTAAAATTACGCAAGCGTAGAGCATTAACCCTCTTTTGTTGCTTTGGGAAAAGTAAAATAGGAAAGACACCTAACTTGCCATAGCATAGTTTATAAGAGAAGCTCGAAAACTATTCATAATTTCTATGAGCTTGAAGAAGCTTCGTTTTATCCCAGGGATTGGAAACACTTCTAACCATGGTTGAATTAAACACCAATAGATGTATGGTTGAATTATCAATCT